>Ga0209023_10000302_pt1 | contig 80969 bp, 58 predicted proteins | sample LakOneMetagenome_FD_187468 | JGI IMG/M metagenome (GOLD analysis project Ga0209023, IMG submission 187468) | Freshwater and sediment microbial communities from Lake Erie, Canada (SPAdes) (version 2) | ecosystem: Environmental > Aquatic > Freshwater > Lentic | place: Lake Erie, Canada... | reverse complement strand
AATCTATAATAATAGAGAACCGTAATAACCCTATTTAGCATGAGAATTTGAAAGTAACGAACAATATTAGTTTTTTGTTCAAATGCAAACAGACTTTTGACCTTGGATTATTATTTGTTTAAGTCTAGTAAGATAAAAGAATCGAAATAAACCAGGGGAAACATTATTAATTGGTTATAAAATACCCGTTTATTTTATTTGGTAAGAAAGAAGTATAATCTGGAATATTCTTTATTATTCCGGAAGTTTCTATTTAATGCTATAATAAGCTGGAATGTTGTATTGATTAAGTTATTGAGTAGATATCCGAATGGGAGTGAAGTTCTTTAGCCACAATAGATTCGCAAATAAATTCAAGACGGGGCCTGGTCCACAAACACAACTGCATTTAAGTGTGACGTCAAATTTTTCTTCCAAATAGGCTTCCAATAGTTTGATCAATCAGCCTTGATGTTTTCCTCCGATTCGCAGGTAGTTTTACCCCAAATACTCAGGTAGTTTCCACCTTTTTACTTGTGTATGTTAATCATAGTATTGTGCTATCAGATTAGAAATGCATCTTGATACAGAGTACTGTATTTCGAAATTGTTATGTAAAAATATTTTTCTCACATCTTAATAACAAGAGCGTGTAGAAAAAATTCTACTACCTGTTTCGGGTATTTGAATTGTAAAAATATTTATCCAAGTTTGAATCACAAATGCTAAGCAGCTAAAATTGATTAAAAAATTAGTTGGTGGCCAAATAATACACTCGTAAAGTATTCGAATAACAGCCTGAACCTTTTATATTCTTACTAAAGACTGATAATTAGGAGGAAATTTGTGATTCTGGAGATTAATAGATATTGGTACTTAAATATCCTGAGAGAATCAAGAAACGTGAATAAAGTGGATTTGTGGTTAAAGATACTATCACACATAAAAAGAAACTACTTATGCGCCCCATCCGGAGTCTCTTAGTTCTACTACTGATCGTAGTTTCTACCCGATCCCTTGCACAGTTGGACAGTATAGTTCAAGGCAGTAAAGAATTCCCCGAAAAATATATTTCAGCCATTTCCGATAAAATATCTGGTGTTGACAATAAACTCTCAAAACAGACACTAAAAGTATTAAGGAAATTTGAAAAGGAAGAGGCGAAAATATTGAGAAAATTGGGTGCTAAAGATTCAACCCAATCTAGGGATATAGTGGCCAAAACAACTCAAAAACTGGAACAACTGCAAAATGAATTTGTAAATATGCCGGATAGGGCCATTGATATATTAAGCGGGACATACAACGCTTATATTGACACATTAAAAACATCATTAAAATTCCTTCAACAAAAGGGAGAAGACATTATTGACAAATCAAAACAACTTACTGGCAAGCTGAAAGATGCGACAGCTAAAATAAATGTTCTCGATGGCAAATTTCAAAAGGCTGAGGAAATAAAAAAATACCTTCGAGAGAGAAAGAATGTTTTAAGACAAGAGTTAGAGAAATATGGGATGGTTAAAGAATTAAGGAAGATTGAAAAAGCCACCTATTACTATAATGAGTATATCAAAGAATACAAGGAAATACTTAATGACAGAAAACGCCTTGAACAAAAAGCAATGGCTTTATTATATGCTACTCCTCTGTTTAAAAAATTCGTTAGTGAAAATTCTCTATTAGCCAGTTTATTTAAACTTCCAGGATCAGGCAACGGTAGTGCCAATGCTGTTATGCCAACATTAGCAGGGATTCAAACAAGGGCGAGTGTAACATCAATGATGCAGGCCTCTATCAGTGCAGGTGGACCGAATGCATTTAACCAGGTAAGACAGCAAATCCAGGCCGGCCAGGCTGAATTAAATATCTTAAAGGATAAGATTGCCAAATACGGATCTGCAGAGGCAGAGATTCCTTCCTTTAAACCCAATTCTCAAAAAACAAAGAGTTTTCTGAAACGGCTTGAATATGGCGCCAATATACAATTCGGAAAATCCAACCAGTTCATGCCAACAACCAGTGATATTGCTTTGTCACTTGGCTATAAGATCAATGACAAAAGCTCGGCCGGTATTGGAGTTTCTTACAAAATGGGTTTAGGGTCTGGGTGGAATAATATTCGACTCTCTAGTGAAGGAATTGGACTTCGTAGTTATATCGACTGGAAGATCAAAGGAGGCTTCTATTTAAGCGGGGGATATGAGCAGAACTATAACAGCCAGTTTAAGAACATTAGCCAGTTAAAGCAATATTCTTCCTGGCAAGCAACGGGATTGATCGGTTTGACCAAAAAACTAAAACTTAAAGGTGGCAAGAGTACGAAAATACAGGTGCTGTATGATTTTTTGAGTTACTCTCATGTGCCCGTTACCCAACCATTTATTTTTAGAACAGGGTTTAATTTAAAATAGGAACTAACAAATTAAATAGTTTATGAAAAGGAGAATTTTAGTTTTAGTATTAGTAACAAATGCTTTTGCACTTGGTGCCCAAGTAAATATGCCACAAGGAACAATGAGTTTTGCTATACCTATCTATACTTATTTTGATAATCTAAGCAAGCTATCATTTAAAACTGAACTTTTATATAATTCTGGTCAAGGGCTTGAAATTGATCAGGTTTCAAATAGTGTTGGAACAAAATGGAATTTAAGCGGTATTCCAGTAGTTACGAGGACGATTAGAGGATTGCCAGACGATCAGTTGGAAAAAGCAGGAGATGTTTTTGATGTTACGAAATACCCTGCAGGTTATTTATATAATAGCAATTCGATTTCCCTGGGTTGCCCAACAGCACTGGCTAAATATCCGATATTTACTGGACAGGGCAATTGGGTCGATAATAGTAATTTGACACAGGCAGACAGAGAATTGGATGAATTTCAGTTTTCCTTGAACGGATCCGCTGGCTCTTTTGTAATTGACAAGAATTTTAATGCAATTCAGTTAAATGATACTAGAACCAAAATTGAAATATTTACTGAAAACCAAACTGTAACTAAAAATATTCGTACCTCTATTAAAGAATTTGACATAACTGACGTAGATGGGATTAAATATATTTTTTCTGAGCAGGAAACAAATAAAGTATTTAAAGTAAGCGAACATGATCCAAATGGTTCATGGGATCCAGGTGCTGTATTCTCAAAATGCTATGATATCGCCTTGACTGATAATCCATTCATTACTTCTACCTGGTATGTGACTAAGATTATTGACACGAAGACAAACAGATTTATTTTGTTTTCTTATAATACCGAAGTAAATAAATACCAAGTAAGAGGGCAATTGCAAACTGAATTGTCAAATCAACAACCAGTGGGACCATTTTACGGTTCGGGGTTGAATACAATTAGTGGTACTACAGCAGATAACCAGGCATATAGTGTTTATGCTTATAATACTAAAGGAACTATCATAAAAAAGGATATTCAAAAAAAAGTTATCAACTCAATCACATTTCCAGATGCAAGCTATATTTCATTTAGTTATTTAAATGAGAGAAAAGATCTTGAGGATACAAAAATGCTTGACAATATCTCAATATTTGGTAAAAGTCAAACCTTGCTTTTGAAATATGATCTAACACACAGTTACTTTATTAAAAACGAAATCAGAGATCCTGTCACAACAGAAGAAAATAAATGGGCAAGGTTATGCTTAAAGGAAATCAAGAAAATCGGATCAAGTGCTGACATAACCGAAAACCCCTGGAAATTTGATTATTATACGGGAACCAATAGTACAGAGAATTTTGTGCCGCCTTATTTCTTTCATGCAAGAGATCCATGGGGATATTACAATGGTAACTATTCTGGAGTCTCTACGACTAATATTTTAGATGACCACGATAAAGTTTCCTGGACGAAAGTTTGTATTTATAACCAGCCACACGGATACCCAGGCGGAATAGACATCTTTTATAATTCAAAAAGCGGATATGCAAAAAATGGGTTATTAAAATCTGTGATAAACCCATTTGGAGGAATAACAGAGTATCAGTATGAACAAAATTATTCTAAACAAACTTCAGCTAATTATTTCCTTTCATATGACCACAATAGTGCTGGAGAATCGGTAGGAGGTGTTCATGTATCAAAAGTGATTGAAAAACCTGATAATATCCCTGCTAATGAATTAACAACTGAATATATTTACACAGGTGATGATGGATATTCAACACTTTGGGGACAGGAGGCTTTGAAATTTAATATTACACAAAGATCGTTTTGGCAGGCTGAAGACCAATATTTCAATGGTACAGAATGTCGATATCATTATTTATATCCGGGAAGAACTTTTTCTACAAGTAATGCAGGGGATGATTTTAAACTGTTTTTAGGATTAGCAAAACAAGGTTATGGTCTTTATAAGCAGAGTAATTATGCAAGAAGTATTGCAAAGACTTATGCCAAAATAAGTAAAATGCCTAGCGAACTGAGAAAAGCCTATCAATATCAACTTAATATCTCGATGGTTAATGCTGGTCTGAATTTATTACTCGAATACGCTATAGGAGTTATTGTTTCATGTTCAAATACCCCCCAAAGATTAAACACCCGAATATTAACTCATCAAAATAGTGTAAATACAAATTTACTCCCGAGCCTTTATAAAAAAGTAGCTCAAAAAAAGTACTCAGCGGCAGGGTTGCAAGCCGGTAAAACTGTTTATGAATTTACTTCTCCCGATGATTTCCCACTAATTCTGCCCAATGAATCTGCAAGCTTTGAGCAAAAGGTAAGGGCTTATGAATGGATGTATGGACTCCCCAAATCTGCAAAATATTATGATAATGCTTCGGGTTTATTAAAATCAACGGAAAGTGAATACGAATTAAAAAAGGTGGATGTCATTAGTTTAAATACGCAGTCTTGCAATTGTGAAACCTATTGGCAACAATCACTGAGATCTGATCAATGGAATACATCGGCCACATTCAATGAGTTTACAAACGTAAATACAAATAATAGTTATGGAGTAAAACAAAAGGTTGATTTTTACAACATTGTTACAGGGCATAACGAACTTAAGAAAAGTACTGAGAAAACCTATAACCAATCTGGTAGTTATATTGTTTCTTCTACAGATTATTTGTACAACCCAGTAAATAATCTTGTAGCCTCTCAAATTTCCACCAATAGCAAAGGAAACACAATTGAAACAAAAAATTATTACATAGAAGATTATAATTTGAATAATCCTTCCAATTCTATCTTAAGCCAAATGAAAAATGACAATATATTGGACGTTGCTGTTTCTTCAGAAACTTGGCAAACAAAAACTGGAGGGACTCCCGAAATGCTCTCCACGTCTACTACAGAATTTGGATTAGCCCCTAACGGAGATTATAGACCTTTAAAGACATATAGCCTGGAGACCGATAGGCCTGTTCCGTTAAGTACAATTGGTGCATTTGACCCTAATCAATTAGTAAGAAATAGCAATTATATTAAGCAACAATCCGAATTTTACTACGATGCTTATGGCAATCAGATTTGTGCTAAAGATGTTAAAGGTGACAGAAGCAGTTTCACATTATATGGATATAGTGTTTTGATACCTGTGGCTTCAATAGACAAAAGCTCAATCAACGAAATTGCTTTTACATCCTTTGAGTCCAATGATAATTCCGGAAATTCATTCCAATGGAACTGGACGAGTTCACCAACAACAATTACAGATAAGGGATCGCCTACAGGGGAGAGGTACACTAATGGAAGTGTTTTTACAGATATTATTTCCTACAAGAATAAACCATACATTCTTAGTTTTTGGGCCAAGGGTAATAGTTTTACCGTTACTTCATTAATACTACTTACACAAAAGATTTCGGGACCAGATATTAATGGATGGAAGTATTATGAATATGAAGTAGCCCCCACTAATTCCTACTACACAATTAGTGTAAATGGTAATGGCTCGGGAATTGATGAACTCAGACTTTACCCAAAGGGGGCGACTATGACTACTACAACTTATAACCTCGACTTCGGTAAGACATCAGAGTGTGATATTAATAATCGAATCGTCTATTACGAATACGATTGGTTGGGACGAATCAGTAAGGTATTAGATGATCATCATAACATCATAAAGACGTATGAATATCATTTCAAAAATTAGTTTACCCTAATATCTTTAATATGATAAGGAAAATTATTTTCACGGTTATGATTTTAGCTTGTGTACATTATGCAGCACTTTCACAGTTCAACATAACAATTCAACCAACTACAGGTCCAACATATGAAGGTGACTTAAAGAATTATAAAGTAATTATTACTCTAACCGGATCATTACCCAACAAATACCAGTTTGTAGCTTCGGTTTCCAATGGTACCATCACCAGTCAATACCTTATTCCTACCTTTCCTCCTCAACAACCTGCTCAGCTTTTTGTTGAGGTAAGGTGGAATTGCCTGGTCACACTTGGCACAGTAACTGTTACGGAAACATATTCTGGACAGTCAGCTACAAATAACGTTACAATTCTCTCCTTTTTAAATGACCCTACTTATTGCATTACGGCTACCCCTTCGAAACAAAATCTATTTTATGGGCAGACGCCACAAATACTTGACGTTCAATATTGCTCCGGCTATTGTCAATCTACTAATGATGTAACCTATCTGTATCAATGGCAGGTTGGCGATGTACCGGTTGGCGTTTTTCCGCAAGAACCTCCGGGAGGAGTATTTACAGATATACCCGGAGCTACAGGTAAAACTTATCTTCCGCCTACCTATAATGTACAGTGTATAAAAGCGTATCGTAGAAAAACAACCTACAACGTTGGAGGATCTGTAACAAAAATGTCCAGTACGGCTGTTATAAGTACATTTGATTACCTCACTGCGGGCAGTATAAGTGGAGGCACCGTCTTTAATAATGGGGTCCCTGTCATCAATCAGACTCCTGCTACAGGAGGGTTATGTGATGGTTTCTTTTACACCTACACTTGGGAACTTTCAGTAGATAATATAAACTGGTCAATAATTGGTACCGGGTCCAGTCCTACCTACCCTGCAGGGGTTCAAATACCCGGCAATTGTTATCTGAGGAGAAGAGTAGATTGCGGTGGCCAATTTGCATACACTACTGTACTGACCATTAACCCGCCCATTCTGTTAGGAGGTACTATCACAGGGGGAGGTACCTATTCCTTTAATGCCATGCCGGTCGTTACACAAACACCGGCATCTGGTAGTGCCTGTAGCAGTCCTGATTATATATATACATGGGAAAGATCAGTTAACAACGGGGCCTGGGTTTCATTTGGTCCAAACGGAATATATTATCCATTTAATGGAGTTATAATTGGTAGTTGTAAAGTCCGGCGTAAAGTTCATTGTGTTTATGAGGATGCATATTCTAATGAATTATCGTTTATAATGACTCCTTACACATTTCCCAATGCGGAGAACCTGAATTATGTAAGGGTAAATGATATCGTAATTCCTTCTGTTCATTCATGGGAGCAGGCAGACGCTTTGGCAACTGGTGATAAACTGCAAACAACTAATTACTTGGATGGATTTGGCAGAACGATTCAAACTGTAGTTAAACAGGGAAGTCGTAAACAATCTGCGCCGAATACAGATCCGGATAATCTAAGTTACTATCAAGACCTTGTAAGTCATATTCAATATGATGGATTGGGTAGAGCTGATAAAGGCTTCTTACCTTATGCAACAGAAACAAACCTGGGATTTTATAAAACAAATGCTGCGGCAGAGCAACAAAGTTTTACAAACCAGAAATATGGAGAACCGGCAGGCAGTATTTACACTTTTTCCCAAACAACCTATGATGGTTCGCCATTAAACCGGGTCACTAATCAAAAACTGCCAGGGTATTACTGGAACAGTAACCCGAATTATAAAGGGATTTCGAGTGATTACGACTTTAATACATTGGCAGAAAATATCCGGATATGGGATATTGGGTATAACTCGGGGGATTACCCAACAAGTCCGGGTGCTTATGGCGATAATAAGTTGATAAAGAATATTACTAAAGATGAGAAGGATAAACTGGTTGTGGAGTATAAGGATCTGAGCGGTAATGTAATTCTTAAAAAAGTCCAGGAAGGTAATAATGTTGCGATCAACAGTTATCAGGGCTGGTTATGTACCTATTACGTGTACGATGATTTTGGAAGGCTGCGTTATACAATTACCCCAAAGGCTGTGGCTACTATGTTACAAGGAAGCAACTGGAATGTATCACCAGTTAAAGACGGATTGTGTTTCTACCAGGAATACGATAAAAGGGGTAGGGTTATAGTAAAGCATTCTCCTGATGGTGGCGAGGTTTGGTTGGTTTATGATAAAAGAGACAGGCTCGTGTTCAGCCAGGATGAGAACCAACGACACAGATATCCGGCAAAACCAAATCAGTGGTCATTCTCTTTATACGATGATAATGACAGATCTCTTGCTACCGGGTTAATTGATGACAATACAAGCAGCAGGTTGAATATGCAAAATTATGTTGACCTGCTGCCCCTTCAAAACCAGCAAGTAAGTGTTTATACAGGAAGCCCCGAAAATATAATTGCCTATAATCCTGTAGTTGGCAGTTTTATAGGTAGTTCCTATCCCACCTTTATTACTAATTCACTTAATTACTACGATGAATATAAGTCGTCCAGCAATTCGTTCATTACACTTACGGCAAATGATTTTGCAATTACCAGCAATCAATATGCAGAACTACCGACCAAATCCCTGCGCACAAAAGGGATGGTAACCACTTCTAAGATTCGTGTACTCGATCAAAACTATGATGATGGGGTGATAACGAATGATGCATTTCTTCTTTCTACAACATACATAGATGAAAAGGGAAGAGTAGTTCAAACTCATGCCCAAAATATTAAGGGAGGCACAGATGTAGCCTCTGTTCAGTATGATTTTGCAGGCAAAGTATTGTGTACAAGGGGAAAACACAACCTGCCCGGGAACCCTTTTAATGATCTGCTTGTTATTACCAAAAATGAATATGATCTGTTGGGGAGAAACAAAAGATTACTAAAACTATATACGAAGAACAATTCAGATGTAGCAAATTCAGGTACTGTCTATAAAAAACTAAGTGAAGTTGCATTGGATGAATTTGGCAGAGCAAGATCAAAGCAAATAGGAAATGACCTGGTAAATCCTGCAAACCCGTTGGAAACACAGGATTATACCTATAATATTCAAGGAAGTCTTACTGGTATTAATAAAGACTACGCTTTGTCTACTGATAATACTTCTCAATGGACCAGGTACCTGGGAATGTACTTTGGATATGAGAACGGGGATAATAAATTTGCAGCGCCACAATGGAATGGAAATATCACCGGTGTTATCTGGCGTAGCCAGGGTGATAATACGCCCCGAAAATACAATTACGAGTACGATAATATAAACCGATTCAAAACAGCTACTTTCTTACAAAAGGACAGGCCTTCAGAGCCGGATAATACCTGGGGTACAGGGAAAGTTGATCTCTCCGTATTTGTTAACTACAACGATGCCAATGGTAACATTTATTCCATGAAGCAAACGGGTATCATACCCGGCACAAATGGTGGTGTTTTAATTGATGACATGGTTTATCAATATCAGTCTAACAGTAATAAACTGATAAATGTTGCCGACCAGGCATTTACTGGAAGCCCCATTCAAAATGGTAAGCAAGGCGATTTTAAAAATTTTGGTTCCACTTCAGGAACACATTATGAATATGATTTTAATGGCAACCTGAAAAATGATTTTAACAAGAATATCCGGGATAATTCAGTCGATGGGATTATAAGCAATTTCCTTGACCTTCCTCAGCAAATTATTGTAAAGGACAAAAGCAAAACAGAATATACCTACGATGCTGCGGGGAATAAACTGGCAAAAAAAGTTACCCAATTAACAACAAGTCCACCACCACCTAAAACCACGTATTATATTGGAGGCTTTGTTTATGAAACTGCTGCAACTGTCGGTCAGCCTGATGAACTACAGTATATACTTAATGAAGAGGGGAAGCTAAGGATAATGGAACCTATTGCAGCTTGGAGTGGACCAAGTGGGCAGGTGAATTATTTAGAAATACAGGGAAATATTGAAATAGCAAATACAGGAACACCTAACAAATGGGGGGTATGGGATTACAACATTAAGGATAATCTTAGCAATGTTAGAATGGTATTGACAGAAGAGAGACATAAACAGGAAATGCATTGCTCAATGGAAGATGCCAATTCCAACGTTAAGTCAGAGGAGGAAGCAACCTTTAGTAATACACCAACCAATAACGAAGTTGCCAATACCCGAACATCCAACGCTTCTTTGCCATGGAGTATAGTGTCTTCTGGTAATCAAAAAGCATCCAAACTATTTAATATAGGGAATAACCAGATAGGGCCTAATGCTATCTTAAAAGTAATGGCTGGAGATTATATAACAGGTTATGTAAACTACTTCTATCAGACTAGCGGACCAAGTACTAATTCTTCAGTCTTAAATAATATTGTTACAAGCCTTATATTAGCATTAGGTGGTTCTCCAAATGCTACAAGTATAGTAAAAGATAATGTTAGCCAGACATATCTCTCCTCAATTAATGGACCGCTGTATTCATTTCTACAAAACCATCAGCCGACCGGGGGCAATGCCAATACACCCAGGGCATACGTTAATTACATATTTTTTGACGAACAATTCAGGTATGTGGGCGACGGAGCAAGCGGTGCTGTAATGGTTGACGCCATTACAAGTGGTAATAGAGAAGGAATATTGCCAATAGACACCAGGGCAACGAAAAACGGCTATGTATATATTTACCTGAGCAACGAGAGCCAGAACATACCTGTATATTTTGATAATCTGCACATAAAGCAGGAGCGGAGTCCAATATTGGAAGACAATGCCTATTATCCCTATGGTTTAAAGATACAAGGTATCAGCGCTAAAGCAGCTTTAAAACCAAAAACCAAGCAAGGTTACCAGGGAGATTACAGCGAAAAAGATGATGAAACAGGGTATAACGAGTTTTCTTTGCGCAGCTATGATCCACAGATCGGGAGGTGGATACAGGTTGATCCCAACATAGTGCAGCCAGGTATGTACAATGGGATGAATAATAACCCTATAAGTTTGATTGATCCCACAGGAGGCGATCCGGATTGGTATGAAAATTTAGAAACGGGTGATAAAGAGTGGTTTGATGGAAGTGCTGAAATAGCTGGATTTAAACATCTTGGAGTAGATTTCACTACAGAGACAAATATTCCTGGAGTCTGGGCATATTATGGGTTTTCTAAAGATCAAGAATGGCAAACAAAATATATGGACGGTGTAACAGTTCATTCCCCATCAGCGGCATTACTGAGAGAATTATCGCAAAATATTAGTAGCTTAATGGATAGGATTGATTCTAAAAATTCTCATTTTGATGATCAAGGGAATTTAAGAAAATACGGATACAATTCTGATGATCATTTTGGTTGGAAAGCGGCTACATTTGGAGCTAACGTCTTTTCTGATATATATAATTCAGCAAAGTACGTCGTAACGACTCCCCCTGACCAGCAAGTGGTAGATGCCGGAGTTGGAGTTTGGAATGCAGGTAAGTATTGGGTCACAACGAATAGATTTCAGAAGATAATTGATATTTCTAATGCAGTAAACGATCCTCACACATATGAAAAAGCTGTATCATTTGGGGTAATGATTTATGCTACAAAGGGCAGTGTTGGTTCAACTGAGGTAAGCACTGAGATGGGATTTTCATTAACTCGGCATGGAGAATTGACTAATGGGGTATATACCGTTTCTAAAGAAGCTATGAAAGAACACGTATTTGGAGGCGTTTCAGGAAAAAGTATTTTCTATCCGACCTTGAATGCCAATGAAGCAGTCCTAAAAGCGGCTCAATATGCTGATCAAAATGGATTATGGATAGGAAATAAGGCAAAAGTAACAGTTACAAATACGAACATAGGTACGTTAGGAAATGGAGCCCCTACGAATGTTATTAATGTATATAAAAACTCAAATGGATTCATACACGGTACGCCAGGTGGAAACTAATAATAAGAATTATGAGAAACGTGACACAGATTTTCAGGAATGCAATCTCAAGTCATACAGACTGGATGATTAATACCTTTTATAAAGTAATAGAGGTTTTAAGAAAGAAGGATGTTCGCATTTCTTTTTGGGAAGGAGAAGAAAATTGGGCTTCAATTCTAATTGATAACAAAACAGTAGGATATATATGGAGAAAGTATCCCCTAATTGTTATTAAAAAAAATAGTGTACCAAATTTGATCTCTTTGCTTAGCAATCAAAAAATAATTAATTATTTAGAGGTTGACAGTTTAGATAAGGAGTTATTAAGAATTGAAGATTCAGAACTCGCTGAATTCTTAGATGGATATTCGAATCTAAGTTCATTCACAATTGAAGATATTTGGTTTTATACCAATTCTAGGTAGTGTGATTAGAAAAGTAGGTGCTTTTAAAGCTAATATAATAGAGAAGTGTCAATATAATAAAATCTAAACTAATTGATTAATCCTGAGTTTGATTCTTGCTTCTCGATACTCCTATTTCAAAAAATGGACAAGTTTAAGGAGTTGTGTGCTATGGTGAGTTCGTACATTAATATTATTGAATTGTGCCGATTTTACTGCGCAATATCAGAAGCATCTGTTAGAGAATAGACCACTTTTTGATAGTTATATTTTAATTTAAAAGTGAATTAGTAATAACTTAATAGAATCTATCTCGCAACACTGAGTAATAAAAAAATACGAAAATATGAAGGCTGTAAAATTAATCGTTCTGCTATGCCTACTTAAATTGAGTACAGAGGCACAAATATCTTTTGGTATCAATACCGGCCCTAACATGGGTAATATTGTTACCAAAATTGACGGTAAAAAGGATAAGGAAATTAAATCAGCCGTTGGCTACATTATAAGCGGAGATGTAAATATCCCCATTAGTAAAAGCTTATTTTTTCAAACAGGACTGCAGTTTGAAAGTATCCATAACAAAGTAAATACTCAAAACTATAATGATTTTGGTGGAGGCTTTACCGTAAGAAAAACCTTTTCGGGGAAGTCGTATTTCAATTACATTAACATCCCTGCAAAGATATTTTATAAACTGTCGGTAGGCCAAAGCAGCATTATGATCGGCGCTGGTCCTTTCTTAGGCATTGGCATCGGCGGACAAAGTAAAAGCACTGATATTACCGAAACTACTATTGGCGGAAATACCAGCAGAAATGAATACAATTATAAAGAGAAGATAAAATTTGGCAGTGCAGACACGGCAGTTAAAAGGGTCAATGTGGGCATTGGGGTAAACCTCGCATTTTTAATGACGAATAATATCAAGATATCAGCCTATTCAAACATGGGGTTATTAAATATCAATAACGAGGACAAGCACTCCACGAAAACAATAGCTTATGGGCTTACAGTAGGTTATGTTTTTGGAAGGAAAGATTAAAAATAAAAAATATTTAACTATATTTAAAACAAGATGAAGCTGTTTTATACCCTAATAGTTAGCTTGGCTTACTTTCAGGTTTTTGCAGGGCCTCTATATGATGGTATTCCTGACCGGCCCTATATAATAAGTCTTTCTGTAAACACCATAAATACAACCTGTCAAAAATCTAATGGCAAGATCATAGCCCAGGCCAGTGGTGGAGTAGCGCCTTATATGTATTCAATCTCAGGAGCCCCACAGCCGAGTGGCGTATTTTTTGGCCTTCCCGCAGGTAATTATGCTGTAACGGCTACGGATGCAATGGGGGACGTAGTAACCCAGAATGTGACACTTACAAATACATTTTTATCACCATCGCCAATAGTCATCAGTGCTTTGCCTCCAAGTGGCTGCAATACTTTTGATGCCAAACTAACCCTTGCAGGTACCGGAGGATTGCCACCATATACATATAGCCTGGATAATATCAATTACCAAACCAGTAATATGTTTTCCAATCTTACAGCCGGTACTTACTACTATGCAGTAAAGGACGCAAATGGCTGTTCTTCATTTCCTTCTCTAAATCTATATGTTAGAACAATTCAGGGGAATTGTAATTTGATAACAAATGGATATGGGGCAGCCCTATCTTGTAACCCCTTTAAAGTTGATAATATACACATAAATGGTACCGGCGGGGGAACCTCTCCTTACACGTATTCAAAAGATGGGATTAATTATCAGAGTAATAATGACTTCTCTAATTTGACTGACGGATTACATACATTCTGGGTCAAAGATGCAGCGGGATTAATTTATTTGACTTCTGTTTCGTTTATGGATTATTGTCCGAGACCATTCTTGGTTGTGAATATTGTACAAACAGCTTACTGCGGCCAGAACGGGTCAATTACTGTAAATGCAAGCGAGGGGACACCCCCATACCAGTATTCTTTGGACGGAATAACATTTCAACTTGGAAACCAATTCAATGGATTAACGCCAGGTCTTTATACGGTTACAGTAAAAGACTCCGATGGCCTTATTGCCACAAGGCTCGCCAATGTCCCAAATAATTGCACTGTTGTAACAGCCGTTACTACAAACAGCACCTGCGGAAACAGTAATGGTAAAATTGTGGCACAAGGCTCCAACGGTACAGCCCCATACCAATTTTCATTAGATGGAATTAATTATTCTTCAAACAACACTTTTAGCAATCTAATTGCTGGTAATTATACGGTATATACAAAGGACGCTACTGGTGCCATTGGAACTGCAAACGTTATAATCAGCAATATTGCAGGGCCCCAAATTAATTCGGCAAATTCAACAGAATCTGGGTGTGACAATCAATCCGGTGCCATAAATGTAAACGCAGGTAATGGAACTGCACCGCTTGTTTATAGCGTTAATGGTACTGTCTTTCAAAGTAATCCTGTTTTTACCGGGCTTGCTCCAGGATCTTATACCGTTACTGTAAAGGATGCCAACAATTGTTTGGACTCAAGGCCTACAACAGTTGCTCCAAGTAGCAATATGCCCGTTGTAAATCTGGGTAGGGATACCAGCCTTTGTGAAGGCCAAACTTTATTATTAAGCGCTGCAAATCCAAACGCCACATATGTGTGGCAGGATGGAAGCACTCAACCCACATATCTCGTAACAAACAAAGGCACATATCATGTAAGTGTAAATATCCTGGGCTGTATAGTGAAGGATACTATCAATATTGATTATCAGCTAAAGCCTAAGTTCACTTTAGGGGAAGATAAAGTGATATGCCAGGGAAACAGGCTGGTATTAAAACCAACACTCACAAACGGGGTTTCGCAAAACGGGTTAAGTTATTTATGGCAGGACGGATCCATAGGGCAGACATTTATTGCTACACAAACAGGGCTTTATAGACTTGAATTGGGAAACATCTGCGGTTCTACTTCGGACGATATAAATATAACCAAGGGGGTTTGTGAAGTTTATGTTCCTGGCGCTTTCACACCTAATGGAGATGGGAAAAATGATGTATTCAAGATCGGATATGGTGATAATGTATTTGAATTTGAAATGCAGGTGTTTAACAGGTATGGGCAATTGGTCTTCGAATCCAAAGATAAAAGCAAAGGCTGGGATGGAACAGTAAAGGGTAAACTGCAGCAGCAGGGAACATTTACATGGGGTATTAGGTACAAAACGGTGGTGGGAAGTATGTGGCAGCAAATAACGGGAACTGTAATTTTAGTTCGATAGAAAGTGTCGTGTAAAAAGTAAATTTACCGTAAAATAAATTGCTATATTTGGTTTAGTAATGGTTCACAAAAATGCGTGAATGCCATTACTGAAGATGTTGAAATAATCCTATTGAGTATGTTATTGAGTTGAAAAATTTTCGTCTTACAATTAATTGATTGGCAATAGATTATAGGACAAAGATGGAGTACCGTCCGACCTACTAATTAGACTCTCCCAAATCATCTTCACGAAATATTTTTTACAAAAGCTATTTGTTAGCCTCTGAAATTAATGAAGAGGTAATCTTACTTTCATCCTGGATTGCAAGAAATATCTAGAACTTTATTGAGGAAATTTTTAAGTACCCTGACTCTTTACACAAATAACTATGAAGAAGGTTATAATAGATTTTAGCAATTTGGAAGTAAAAAACGAAGAGGTAATCAAAAGTTTGATAGAGAAGTATTCCCGGCCCGCATCTGAGGTTATTATTGATGATGTAGATCTTCGGAATCTATTGAAAATTTCACGCCGTACGAGTTTAGAATACCGGCGGAAGGGAATCATAAAGTTCTATAAGATCGAAAATAAGATTTTCTACATTTTAGAAGACGTAATAGAAGGCCTTAAGACACATGGAAGCCAATAGTCTGAGATTGATCATTAAAAGGGCACCAAAAAAATTACTTTTTCGAAGTTATACTCTTTTCAAGGAGCTTTAAAACCGACTCTTTTCTGATGAATTTTCGATTTCCCACTTCTGAGACAATTAAGTTTTCATTCTTAAATAGGGCGGCAATCTTTGTATCCCCATAATCAAAGAATTCCATTAACTTTTTTCGTGGAATCCAGTTATCGAAATGCCTGCAATTTTCATACTCTTCAAGTTGTTTTTTGATTTTAGCTAATTCGCTTTTCAGATTTTGAAGTTCATTCAATATTTGCTCCATAATTATGTGGTTTTGAGGGCAAGTTGAATAAATTTGAAATTTAAGAAGGGACGTTAAACCGATGAAATCCCCTTTTCTTTTCTTGGAGGATTTAGAAGCACCCTTACTTTTTTTGCTTTATAGTCATTAAAATTATCATATGATTGGTAAATTCTTTTTTTATTTCCAAAAAATTCAGTTTCGGTGATGAAATTTCGATCGGGCAGTATCAATGCAAGGAGGTCATAGATACAGCAATAGAATTTAGCAGAACTCATTAATTTTTTGTCGTAACTGAAGCATTCAGATATCAATTTTCTAATAACAAAATCATCAGTCTTACCCTTGGTTATATCTAGAATATCTTTATAGCTGATTTCATGGTTTGTAAGAGTAAAAGCGTCATTTAATAGTTTGTTTAACAATATGTCCAACAGATTCTTATATCGTTTTGGATTAGAACCAGAATACTTCCGGCGGTTTATTAGCTTAATAATTTCATTAGAAACTTCAGTCATTTGAACTTTATCTCGAGGAAATGGCATTGATTGAAAGGCAATCTCATTCACAATTTTAATACATAAATGACCGTGGATTTGCATTGTTGCATTATATCGGTCAACCTTAATGTTATTAGAACAAATTTTAGAAAAGTGCTCATTTAATACTGAAATTGGGATAAACCAACTATTCATGTGTTTTTTATGTCCCAATTTCTTTAGCTTATTAAGAATTTCCTCGTCCGGGAAGAATATGATATCCCTGTAGCATTCTAGTAATAATTTTGAACCAGCTAACTTACTTTCATACCCTGCTTCCTTTTTAGGAATAGGGGAATCGGTTCTTGGAATATCAAGTGCCAAAAATTTATTCTTAGCCAATCCTGCATCAGCCTCCATTTTCTTAATCAATTCTAAATATGAATTGTCTGAATCTTCCAAATATTCATGTGGTGTGTTCATAAAAGTGATTTTTCTAAATATAATTCAAATTTACGTTTTGCTTCAAATAGCCTGTTTTCGGTAACCAGGTAATAAATGCCATCTATATCTCTGTGACTACTGTGACCCATCATCCTTTTGATGACCCCCATTTCATAAATATCGGCTTCGGCTAAGAGTTGCCTGAATGTGTGCCGGGCAATATGGGTGGTCAGTTTAATGGGAATGCCAGCCATATTGGCCAGTACTTTTAGCTGAACATTGACCTCTTTATTGGACCTCCTTGGAAGTACGGCACCTGTTATTTCCATTTCAGCTGTATTTTTATATCTCTCGATGATTTCAGCAGCCTGTTTAGGCAAGATCATTTCCGTAATAATATCGGTTTTTTCTCTTCTTGTAAACAAACGGATATTTCCATCTCCCGTCCTGTTTAAATCAGTCTGTTTTAATTTAGTTGCATCTGCATAGGAGAGGCCGGTGAATACAGAAAACAGGAACATGTCTTTGTAAGGCTGCTGTGTCCGGAATTCCCTCAGATCAAGTTCGTATATCTTTTTTACCTGGCTAATATCGAGCCTGCCTCTTTGTACCGACCGGTTTTTAAGCCTGATCTTTTTGAAAGGGTTTAAGGGAATTAACTCTTCCTCTACTGCTCTGTCAAAGATCGTCCTTAGCCTTTTAATATTATCAAGAGCCGACGGTTCTTTCATCCCAACCCGATCACTTCCGGGAAAGGTGCCCAATAGGTAATCCCTGAATCCATAAGCAAAAGTCATATTTAGACCTCTGATTGTTGTGTGTTTGTTTTTGGATAATGCCAGGTAAGTTCTTAAATGTTTTAAGGCTTTTCGATAATTTCTTTTGGTTCCTTCAGCCATTTGCTGATTTGGGAATATCACTGATTGATAATAATCATCAATATATTTTGCGATAAATGGATCCGGTCGACTATCAATACCCATGATCTTATCCCGGATTGTCCGAATGCTGTAGTTGTAAAGTGTAGTGGCATGATGATGCCGGAAGTTTTCAAAATTCTTGTCAATTTCATTTAGAGTTGCGTTGGCGGTCATTTCCCTGTCTTTGAAGCGCATGGTTATGGGGTCCCAGAGTTTTAGCTCTTTTGAAGTTACTTCAATGTTTAAGCGCATTTCTGCCTTTCTGCGATCAAGAATAACTCGCAGATACATTGGAATTTTTCCGGTCTTGATTACTGGTTTTTTTGTGTTCGGAAAGAACAAAATGGACAATTTCATTTTTTTAGAGCTTTTGGTGAAACAATTTGTTTCTTTTGGTGAAACATTTGGGAACCAAAAACCGATGAAAATGAAATAATGCGAAAAGGACTGAAAGCATAAATCCCTGTAAATGTTGAAATTACAGGGATTTGAAATCTAGTGAAATTTGTCTGGTGACCGCGTCAGGATTCAAACCTGAAACCTTCTGATCCGTAGTCAGATGCTCTATTCAGTTGAGCTACGCAGCCATTTTTTTGGACGGCAAAGATAGGGATTTAAACCGTTTATTCAAATTACAATCCCCTTAAAAATTCAGTATGAATGAGGTCAACTACATCGACCAGGCTTTTTGTTTCTTCAAATACTTTCAGCTGCCGGTCGGCACCAGTGCCCTGTTCCAGCATTTTGTGCACATAGCCGATGGCATGGCGGCTGCCAAGGTCGTTTAAAACATCGTCCACAAAATCCAGCAGCTCGTAAATAAGTACCCGGGTGTTTACTTCCATTTCCTTTCCAAAATCGATCAGGCTGCCGTCAATTCCATAGCGGCCGGCCCGCCATTTATTTTCATTCAGCAAGGCCCTGGAATACATCATGAAATTCAGGTTCTGGCTCCGCAGTTTGTAAAGCTTGGCACAAACTGCCTGAAACAATGCCGCAATGGTTATTGTTTCCTGCACGGTCAATGGCACGTCGCAGATCCTGAATTCAACGGTATTGAAAAACGGATGAACACGAAGATCCCACCATATTTTCTTGGCGTTATCAATACAGTTTGTTTTCACCAGCAGCTTTACATAATTGTCATATGCTTCTATGCTGTCGAAATAATCCGGAATACCGGTACGGGGAAATTTATCAAAAACCTTTGTGCGGAAAGATTTGTACCCGGTGGTCCTTCCTTCCCAGAAAGGGGAGTTGGTACTGAGTGCATAAATATGCGGTAAAAAATAACGGGCCGAGTTGGCAATGTGTATGGCCATTTCCCGGTTCTCCATGCCTACGTGTACGTGCAGGCCAAAGATGAGGTTACTTCTGGCGGCTTCCTGTAATTCATTTACGATCTCATTGTAACGAACATGTTCGGTTATTAACTGGCGTTCCCAATGACTGAAAGGATGGGTGCCGGATGCACCAACCCAAAGACCCAGTTCGCCTGCAATGGTGCTGATCGTTTTTCGCAACGTACCTACATCCATGAGGGCCTCGTCAATATCCTGGCAGATATCGGTACCTACTTCCACTACGGCCTGGTGCATTTCTGCCTTTACCTTGTCCTTGATCACCTTTTGTCCTTCCTGTACAATTTTCTGCTCATGGCTCTTCAGTTCCCTCGATTCGGGGTCGATCACCATGTATTCTTCTTCTACGCCAAGCGTAAAGTGTTTGTAAGTTAGATTTGACATTATGATGAATTAAAAATTGAGAATTAAAAATTAAGAATTTTAAATTTAAAGCGGGGCTGTGATGGTCTCCCTCATTTTTAATTTTTCATTCTTAATTCTTCATTAATACAGTTTCTTTTTATTACTGCTGCGCTTGATGTATTCACCCCAGGTAAGGTTATCTTTTCCCTCTTTATGTTCCTGGGCTTTTTCAATAGCATAGGTAGCAGCTGTTTCAACAACCCAATCAAAGTTTTCCTGTCCAACACTCTTCACATCGGCATCGGGTGCCGGGTTACAGAAATCAATGGCATAAGGAACTCCGTCTCTTAGTGCTAACTCTACGGTGTTGAAATCATACCCCAGGTAACCGCAAATACGCAGCACAATATCTTCCATCTGCTTGTGCCTTTCGGGGCTTGGTTTAAAATCGGCCACATAACGCAGGTGATGCGGATTGCGTGGTTCATAAGGCATAATACGTACATACTTTCCGCCGATGCAATAGCAGCGGTAGTATTCATCAAATTTTATCTCTTCCTGCAGCATCATAACCAGTTGTTCCGTCTCTGCATGTTTCTCAAAAAATTCTTCAATGCTGTTGAGCTGGTAAACACTTTTCCATCCGCCGCCGGCAAATGGTTTCATGTAAGCCGGAAACCCGATGTAGTTGAATATGCCTTCCCAATCCATTGGATAGGCGAGGTTGGAAAAAGATTCTTCACTGGTATCCGGTGGTAACTCCCTGGAAGGCAGTATCACTGTTTTGGGAACAGGCACATCTATCTTTGTGGCCAGGCAGTTGTTAAAGAATTTTTCATCGGCGCTCCACCAAAAAGGATTGTTGATGACCGTTGTACCACACAGTGCAGCATTCTTTAAGAACGCCCGGTAAAAAGGAACATCCTGCGATATCCTGTCAAAGATCACCGCATAACCGGAACTTTCACCTTGCATTACTTTATCAATGCGAACGGGTTCGGCCATGATGCCTTCTACATTTTTACTGTTTACACGGGCTATAAAAGCTTCCGGAAAACTTCTTTCCTTTCCGAACAATACGCCTATTTTCTTCATAAAAGCGGTTTTAAGTTTTTGTATTTAGAGTCTGATATTTTAACCTGTTCAAATATATTTTTTCGGCGGCAATAAAACAAATTATGTTTAAACCGGTAATAGCATAGCCAACGGGGTGCTGATTCCTTCCTGTTTCTGTCCATTGATATCGTGTATTTCCTTATTTTTGGCGATATGTCAGCAGAAAAGACTGCCAGTATCCTGGTAAAAGAACACCTGATCCATTCTGTACATCTTAACCGAGAAGTAATAGTCGACTTCTATGTTCCTGCCCGTATTTCTAACAAGCATGTCCCCGCACTTTTATTGATCAATGATGGCCAGGACCTGCGGACCATGAATTTTGAAGAGATATTGGAAAGGTTATATGAGGCCAATGCGCTTGAGGATGTTTTTTTTGCGGGCATTCATTGCGGCAAAGACAGGAAGAATGAATACGGCACAGCAAACGTGCTGGATTATAAAGGCCGCGGTGCCCGGGCAAAACTCTATAACCGTTTTATATTTGAAGAGTTGCTGCCTTATATACGGAGAGCTTCAGCCATTCATTCGTTTAAAGAAAAATCTTTTGCTGGCTTCTCGCTGGGTGGATTATGCGCCCTGGATATTGTTTGGAACCATCCGCAGGAATTTACCAAAACCGGCATTTTCAGCGGGTCTTTGTGGTGGCGGGATAAGGACCAGGAAGATGCAGATTTTGATGAGAATACCGACCGCATCATGCACCGGCAGGTGAGGGAAGAACGGAACCCTGCTCCGTGGCTGAAATTCTTTTTTGAAGTAGGTACGCTCGATGAGGTAGCCGATAGGAATAATAACGGGGTCATTGATTCCATTGATGATACCCTTAGCCTGATTGATGAACTTGTTAAGAAAGGATACGACCGCAATGCAGCCATAAAATTCACCGAATTAAAAGACGGCAAACATGATGTACCAACCTGGGCCATGGCATTTCCCGAATTCTTAAAATGGGGATGGGGAAAAAATCCCTGACCTACATAAAATTTAAATGAAAAAAGCTATCCGTCATTTGGCGGATAGCTTTTTTGTATTGTGTTTGTTTACGTTAATTAGAATATCAAACGCAGACCTAATTGCAGTGACCAGGTACTTGATGTAGAAAGACTTCTTATAAACGTCTTGTTCACTAAAATCGGGGTTGAGCCTGCGGGCGCATCATTAGGTGTATACGTTGCCAATTGATACCTTACTTCACCAGTGGTAGCATTTTTAGTAGCTCTAAGCGGGTTACTAACCACAAAGAAATCCCTTAGCCCCCAGTCCTTGTTCAAAAGATTGAGGAAGTTCTGGCAATCTGCACTGAACTGAAGGGTAGCTCTTCTTGATCCTATATTGGTGAATATATCCTGTAAAAACTTCACATCTACGCGGTGGTAGAAAGGATAAATAGCGCCGTTTCTTTCAGCAACCTGTCCTTTGTGTTTTCTCAGGTATTTGTCCTGTTCAACAAAAGCAAAGAAAGCATCACTTTGTTGCTGTGCCGTATAGGTAACCGCATTTGCACCAGCGCCTACAGTCACCGGGATGAACGTGATCTGGGATGGATCTTTTGGAATATACATCAGGTCAGAACTGTTTCCATCATAATTGATATCCGCCGTATTGCTGAAACCGGTTGGTGCAGTACCACCAGCCGAACCATAAATATAACTGAAGGCGCCACCTTGTGCTTGTGAACCTTCATAGAAGATAGATAAGGTGCTGGCTAAATGCTTGATGAATTCCCTGCGGTAAGAAAAAGTTCCGAGGATACGATGTGGGGTACTAAAAGATGAATAGGATAATTCCCTGTCATTTTGAGTTCCGGAAGTTGGGTTACCACTCCAGGTAGAAGCTGCAGTTGAACCCGGGTTTGCAGTAACATCCATTGCAGCACTGAAGGTATATGCCAGTGATGCATAGAAACCCTTATTGAAAGATTTAGAAACCTGTGCTGTGAAAGAGAATGATCCGCCTGCATTATTATTTTCCAGGACTATCGCATTCGCATAGGCATTGTAAAGCCGGCGGGTGGCAGTAGATGTATTGGCAAAACTTGGCCTGGTTGAACCGCCCAGGTTTACGGTACCTGTAGGTGCGATCTGGTTTGCATTACGCATTACAGTTGCATTCAGGTCCTTTGAATAAAGGGCATCCATGGTTAATGTCCAGTTCTTGCCAAACTTCCTGTCGAAGCCGATATTGGTTCTCCAAACCTGCGGGAATTTGTATTTCTTATCAATTAAAATGAAACCGGCAGAATTAGGTGCAGGAGCAGGTAAGGTAAATAATGAATTCCATGCATTTGGGTTTGCACTGAAAGTGATCTGGTTCAGCTGCGTTGCATTAGCAACCACACCTACCTGGTACATACCGCTGTTAGTTGGCATATTGGTCAGGTAAACAAATGGTATCCTTCCTGTAAATACGCCCGAACCGGCACGTACGATCATGCTCTTATCACCATTCATATCCCAGCGTATGTCAACCCGTGGAGAATAATACCAGGTAGATTTAGGCCATGCACCGGTGCTGTAATTAGTTGGCTTGCCATACCTGTCAGGGAATGTTAATGCTGTAATAGATGGATTCTCCAACGGTTGTTCAATATAGATCGGTTTGTCCATCCTTAAACCAATTGTGAGTTTTACTCTTGGTGTAATATTAACTTCATCTTGTGCATATATTCCCAACTGGCCGATCTTCAACGCGGCGGAATAAACTTCATCTTCTCCGGGTATTCTTGAAAAAGTATTGCTGTAAGCAATAGGATGCGAATTTGGGTTCATGAATTCTTCCAGTGAACCATAAGCATAATAGCTTTGCTTTGCAGGCATAAATTTATTACCTACATATTGATATTCATAAGTACCACCTACTGTAACGGTATGTTTACCGGCATAGATGTTGAAATTGTCGGTAACATTATAAATGTTATTGATCACATCGTTTGCATTCGAAAAGTTCTCCTGCCCGGCACTCATGTAATTTTGCTTGGCACCTCCCGCATAAGTAGCTGCGGTACCACTCTTGGTGGGATCTCCCATAATATCAATAAAGGGAAATACGCCACCCGGTGTAGACCTTGTTGTACGGATCTTTGTACCGGTTGCGATCATCTGGTTGGAGAATTTGCCTTTCCAGTTACTGTTTAATTCAACCGCTGCTGATCTAACCTGGTCGTGGAAACTGTATTGCGAATTGGCATAAGACATGGCGTTGGTACCAAAGCGTGCATTAGCTGTCCATGTATTGGGACCACCACTATTGATGCCATTGGGAGTACTGCCCGACATAAACTTATCGTCATCACCTACCATTTCACTGTATTTGAGCGTTAATTTATGCGCCGTGTTTATATTCCAGTCAATTTTAGCCAGTAACTTATAATTTTTGATATTGGCATTTGGAAGTCCATCGAAACTTCCTGTTTCGTATCCATAGGTGTTCTTAAGATAATCTGAAAATTTCCTTAAGGAATCTACCAGCACATTAGAAATATTTCCACCACCAGAACCACCTGTTGGTTTAAAAGAACTTAAAGGAGGTGCAACTCTTTTTTCTAACTCACCGTTAATAAAGAAGAACAATTTATTCTTTATGATAGGGCCGCCAACGCTTGCTCCGTATACGGTACTTTTTTGATCGGGTTGTTTGGCTAATTTTAAACCACCCACATTAGTGCCTATAAAACTCTGGTCCCTGTAATATCCATATGCCGTTCCTTTAAACCTGTTTGTCCCGCTTTTTGTAATGGATGCAATATTAGCACCCGTAAAGTTTGATTGTCTTACATCGGAAGGTGCAATATTCACGCTCACTTCTTCAATGGCATCCAGTGAAATGGGCTGGCTGTTTCCGCCGGGTAATGGATCCGTACTTAAACCAAAGTTATTGTTCAGGTTTGCACCATCTACCGTAAAGTTATTATAACGGCCATCCCTTCCCGCAATTGCGTTTCCATTTGCCTGCGGAGTAAGACGGGTAAAGTCAGTGATATTCCGGGTAATAGTAGGAAGCGTTACTATCTGGCGCTGGCCTACGTTTGTAGAAGCACCGGTCTTTTGATTTGCAGCTGCTTTTCCGCCGGAAACCACCACTTCAGTAAGCGTAGTGGCAGAAGGAACCATGGTTAAAGAAACAGTATAGTTATCACCCAGGGTTAACGTGATGTCTTCAACATCCTGTTTTTTCATTCCTGTGAACTGGCAACTCAGGGTGTATGGCCCACCCGGACGAAGACCCGGCATGGTGAATGAACCGCTTTTATTACTCACGGTGGCATATTTGGTACCTGATGGAGTGTGTATTGCAGTGATACTTGCGCCGGAAAGGGCTTCTCCATTCGATTGCTTAACGATACCTGAAATGCTACTGGTGGTTACCTGTGCCTTCAGCAGAGCCGGAATGGCAAACAGGGCAATCAGTAAAGGTAAAATTTTCTTAATTCTCATATTAGTTTGGTTTTACGAAGGCAAAGAAAGCGAATAATTGCCGAATTCTGTTAACTTTTATTAACAAAATTAGGGGCAACATAAACTTAATAATTGCTGCTTTTCAGACTAAAATATGGGTATTTCAACCAACAGGCAACGACTCTGCAAATCAAGCCGATATAAGAAGTAAAATTCTCCAAACAAAGAATTACCAAAACCGGAACCAGGGGTCTTGTATTCTGATTAACTTTGCCACCTAATTCACACATATGTTAGATAGTATTGGAAGCGCCATAGAAGACATAAAACAGGGAAAACTGGTTATTGTAGTAGATGATGAAGACAGGGAAAATGAGGGGGATTTTATTGCGGCAGCAAACAGCGTTACTCCCGAGATCATAAATTTCATGAGCATGTATGGCCGGGGGCTCATATGTGCCCCCCTCACGGAAGAAAGATGCAATGAATTGCAACTGGCACCCATGGTTGTAAACAATACCTCCCTGCATGAAACAGCTTTTACCGTAAGCATTGACCTGCTTGGCAATGGCTGCACAACCGGCATCTCGGCACAGGACCGGGCAAAGACCATACAGGCCCTGGTGAACCCCGATACAAAACCAGAAGACCTGGGAAGACCCGGGCATATTTTCCCCCTGCGGGCAAAAAAAGGCGGAGTGCTTCGCCGGTCGGGGCATACCGAAGCTACCATTGATATGGCCCGGCTTGCCGGCTTTGAACCTGCGGGCGTATTGGTTGAGATAATGAATGAAGACGGCAGCATGGCCAGGCTGCCCCAGCTTAAAGAGATCGCAAAGAAATTCAACCTGAAACTTATTTCGATCAAAGACCTGATAGAATACCGCCTGCAACAGGAAACATTGATAAAAGAAGAAGTGCGTGTGCAACTCCCTACCAAATACGGAACATTTGAACTGGTTGCATTTGAGCAACTGAACACCGGTGAAGTACACATGGCATTAAAGAAAGGCGATTGGAAAAAAGACGAACCGGTATTGGTAAGGGTACACAGCAGCTGCATGACGGGAGACATTCTTGGGTCACTTCGTTGCGACTGCGGTGATCAATTACACCATGCCATGAAAATGATCGAAGCAGAAGGCAAGGGCCTGGTGCTTTATATGAACCAGGAAGGAAGGGGCATTGGCCTTATGAATAAACTGAAAGCATACAAACTGCAGGAGCAGGGAATGGATACCGTTGAAGCTAATTTAGAACTGGGTTTTGATATGGATGAACGGGATTACGGCGTAGGCGCACAGATATTACGGCACATGGGTATCAGCAAAATGAAACTGATAAGCAATAACCCACGCAAACGTGCCGGCCTGCTTGGCTATGGACTGGAAGTGGTGGAAAAAGTTCCCATCGAAATAAAATCAAATCCGCACAACGAAAAATACCTGGCCACAAAAAGAGATAAACTGGGCCACGAGATATTGAACAAGCATTAAATTAATGAGAGACCGGCGGTGCATTTTCTTCCTGCACTTTTGCGGCTAAACGTTTCTTTCTCTTTTCTTCATTGGGGCCGAACAGTTCAGAGAATTTATCAAAATCACTTCTGTAGGTAAGGCTTATTCCCTGGCGGTTGCGCTGGCCGAAGGTATAATCAATATTGGTTCGCCTGAATCCAACGATACGCAGTTTCCCATCTTTGCTCAATAACCACTCTGCCGTGAAATCGGGGGTAAGTAACAGGTTACTGTTGGTGAGGTAAGGATTATTGTAATCCAGGTTTCCGCCAAGCGAAATAATGAGTTTGCCATTGAGATAGCTTTTGGTTATCCCGAATTTGGCAGCACCCTGTAATTGCGAAACAGAATTTTTAAGATCAAGGCTCGGGTTTACATCAAAATAAGTGCTGATGGTATTATCATTGAGTGCCTTTTGTAAAAATTTGCTGAAAGTGGTACTCAGCGCATTGGAAAGGATCTGGCCAATGGTATTGGCAGCAATGCCAAACGTGTTGTTGCTGGTTATAAAACTTTCGTTGCCGGAAGCAAAGGTATTCAGCAACAGTAAGGATGCCACCTGTTTAAGCTGTTCGTTCTTGTCATTCTTCAGGTCATCGAGTTTTTTCTCGGCAATAAAATCGGAAGGAAGTTTTTTGTCGAGTTCAAAATCAAAACTGATGTCGGGCTTATTCAATACGCCACGCAGATGCGCAATAATGGTAAGGTCTCCTTTCTGCCGGAGGGTAGGTGATATGTTCTGTAAGTTGATGTTGCTGGCGATGTATTCCGCATCAATATTGATCTGGGCTAAATAAGGGTCCCTGTTCCAGTTTATGGATGATCCTTTCCGGATGGTAAAGAATTTTTTGAGAACGGTTTGAAAATTATAGGTGTACTCACCTTCCGTAATATCATAATTGCCTGTTATGGTAAGGGGTTCTTTTGTGCCCACCCGAATATTCAGCAATCCATTTCCTTTTCCTTTTATCACATCACCCAATGTTTCATCCAGTATTACATCAACCTTGCAGGCAGGGTTTGCGGTGATGTCCATGTTAATGAGCAGGTTGCTTTCTTTTTTCCGGGTGAACTCATCTTCCATTTTCTTTCCAAACGGAACGAATTGAATGTAATCTACCCCGCCGATCTCCTGGCTGCTGCCGGTAGGAATAAAGATATGGCTGCTGTCGGAAGCCGATGGCTCACCGCTTATGTTCATCCGCATATCGGTAACCGGGCCATCCAATGTCATTACGGCCTTGCCGATCACTTTGCCATAAAATTGACTGTTGTCTCTTTTGGTAGTATTCAGCAGCAACATTTTTTTGGTTTCAAAACGTAAATTGTCGAAACCAAAATCATCAAAGAAAGTATGCTGAACCTTTCCTGAAACAGTGCCGGTATTATTCAACGTGTCTTTCAGCTGCATGGTGCCCAGGTCAATCTCATCGGGATTGAAAATGATGGTCTCATTATCAAATTTATATTTTACCTGGGTGTATTTAACTTTTAGTGAACCGCTATTTACGGTTACGCTTCCTGTAACATATTTATGATCGCCGCCGCCTTTTACATGCAGGTCGCTGATGGCATTGCCCTGCATCTCGCTGAAGATATTGTCCATGTACTTATCCAGTATGTTTATATCGAAACGTTCAGAGCCAAATGCAATATCCATCTGGTTGTTGCCTGAATCTTTGTAGTTGATCTTTCCGTCAATATTGAACTTAAAGCGTTCGTTATCGGCATTTGCTTTAACGGTTACCAGCCCAGTGGTTGTATTCACTTCGCCTTTTGCATTTACGGTGCCGATCTTTTCATTATCCAGCCTGAAGTCGTCGGCTTTCAGGTCGTACTCAACTATTTGTTTGCCGAATGGGTCTTTCAGCTTCACGGTGCCGGTCAATATTCCTTCCAGTCGTGGTTTGCTCATGAATAAAGGCGTGATGTCATTGATGTTCACCTTTTTCAGTTTTGCAACCAGGTTTGTGTGGTCTGTAAGTTCATCAAGCTCTGTATCGATCACAATTTCCTGTTCACCCTGGCTGAATCGTACGTCTTTTGCTTCTACGTACGATCTTCTTAATGTGATCTCCCCATCTTTTTCCAGGTTCCATTTTTTATCATTCAGGATAAAAGAAGATGGAAAGAAATGCACTTTCACCCCATCAGAAAGTGTTTGCACGCTGGCATTCAGTTTTGCTTCACTGAAGCTTTTACTTGCACTGGTGGTTAATTGAATGTTTGAAATATCATTCCTTGCATTCAGCACCAGCCTGGTGTTTGGCAAATGAAAGCTGTCGCTTAAGCCCACATCACTTACCGATATGGTTGCATTCAGGCTGTCGAGATTTCCCTTGCTTACGAGTTCTACATTTGAAAACTGTTTGCCATCATAACTGAACTCGGGCACCGAGGCATTTACATTCATTTCATTCTGTGCCAGTTTAAGATTTCCTGAAAAAACAGAATTATTAAATCCATTCAGCTTTTTATCAAGCAGGCGTACGTACTCATCCACCTGCCTTGTTTTTATGTAGAAAGAAAAATCCTGGTCGCTTATATTTTTAGCCGGCTTTTCAATATAGGCAGGGTAGTAGCGGTTTAAAAATACTTTGAAGGCATCAGGTAATTCTAATATCTTAAAACTGCCGGTAAGGTTTCCTTCCAGTTCGTTTGTCTGAACCGTTAACATTTTTTTATCATCAACGATCAACGACCTGAGTATTAATGAATCGAAAGATAATTTGCTGGTATCGTGCCATAATTCGGCATTGTATACCTTAGCTGTACCCAGGAAATCATCGATGTTATTGCCGGCAAAATTGAGGTTTAAATTTCCGGCAAGCCTGAAATTCTGTTTTGTATAATGCAGTTGCTGCAGGTTTGCCTTTTGCAGGTCTGCATTAAAATTAAATTCTGTTTTATCACCCAGCAAACTGATGGAACCGTTCAGATTCGAGATCTCCAGGTTGGGATCATCAATATCAAGCCGCCCATTGAAGAGGTTCTTTACAAAGGTCCCGTTCAATGTTATGTTCTGATACGTGTAGCCTGAAAAATCAAGCTGCTGTATTTTACCATTAAAATCTGCATTCAGGTCTTTCAAATTAAATCCCCTTCCTTTAACCTGCCCGTTGAAAGCCACATTGCCCAGCCGGTTGTTGTTAAAGAACCTGCCCAGGTTAAACCCTCCGGAAGAGATCTTTCCCGAATAGGTGGGCACATTCACATTGCGGAGCTTCATGTTTATATCGGCATTCACATTGCCGAGGTTTGTGCTGATGTTTCCATACGCCACAAAGTCTTTTATGAAGCCGGTGAAATTTCCCTTGAAGCGGATGGCACTTAACTGGCTTAATTGTGGTTGCTTAATGGTTTTTAAATAAGGAACAAGTGTTACAAGATCATTGTAATTGGTACGCAGGTCATCCGACTTAAAATCAATGAATGTATTTTCAATATCCGGCAGTCCACGCAAAGTAATGCTGCCAACAACAGAGGTGTTGCCGCTTTTAATGTTCAGGTTTTTCCCCGAAAGATTGTCGATGGTTCCTTTCGCCTTGCCCTGGAAATATAAAACACGGTTCCATGTTTTTAATTGCGGGGCAAAGTAGGCAATGTCGTCGCTGTGAATATAACTGTTCTCGAAATTGCCTTCCAGCATGATGCTGTGTATGAAATTGCTCATGTCGGTATTGAAACTCTCATATCGCATTGCGTAATAATTCCCGATCCGGCTTTTGTCTGTTTTAATATCCAGGCCATTGAACTCCATCATGGAAGGAGTTACTTTCATTTTTGCAATAAGCTGCTTTACTTCAAATCCGCTTTTTTCCCGGGTGGCCAGTTTTACATTTACTGAAATAGTATCTTTTGCAAACAGCACATTTTCCAGGTTGCCGTTTATTTGAGCAAATTGTATATGGAACCCGTCAAAATGGTCGGTATAAGGAGCCCGGGGTGTTTCTTTATCATTGCTGAATGACCCGTTGGTAATATGGATATTCTTAGCACTTAACAGCCATCCTTCTTTGTTCCATTGCAACTGGCCGGGTTCGGTAAGTGATGCAGAACTGGGTGGCGGAATACCTGTAACGGGTTTATTTCCCTGGTAATCGTAAAGTGAAAAAACCGGTTGGTCCAGATCTACCTTATTGATCGTTATTATTTTTTTTGCAAGATCAAATTCATCTGCACTGAGCGTTAATTTTTTCAGGGAAGCTTTCATGTCCTGCCCAAACCATTTATCAATACTGTTGAATGAGATGTTTTTCAGATCGAGTTCTTTCAGGTCTACCTGGAAATTTTTTTGTTTGGAACCGCTGCTTTTTGGGGAAGCGAAATAATCAATAAGGAACTGGTAGTTCCATACCGAATCGGTACGGTTCAGATTGATGACCGCATCGGAAAGCCCGATGTATTTTAATACCGGTTTATCTTTTAAGAAGAACCAATCGCTGATATTCACATTGAGCGAACCGGCATAGAGCAAAGTGTCTTTTTTCCGGTCCTTCACCAGTACACCCTCTACTGTCATTCTGCTGAATAAACTGAAATCCACATGGCGGACGGTAACAGTTGTGTTAAGATTTTTTGAAAGGGAGGCAGATATTTTTGCTACAAGCCAGTTTTGAACCACATTCAGGTGAAGGGTGCCCCAGCCCGATAAAAGCAGTATTATTAAAATAAGGAAGAACCAGGTTTTGTGCTTTACTTTTTTGAACAGGAAGGCCCAGCCAACCACCCATGCCAGCACCAAAGCGGCAAATAACCATTTAGAAACGGGGTATGTAAAAATGAAGATGATGATGAGCACCGCCCAGGCTACCAGCGAGAGTAAAAACCATTTTGATATGTTCAGGAATCTAGGCAGGGTCAATTATTATATGTAAAAGTAATTATTCGCCCTCTAAAGGCAAATTCGGTACCAAACTTTACCTTTATTTTAAAAGGGAATGAGGCCCAACAGGGGTTTAGTGAATGTAGGTATGAAAAGCAAAAGCAGGTTAACGGGAATCCTCATTTCTTCGAATTCATCTCTTTATTGAATTGCTCCGAATTTCCTTTTGGAATAGAAAGATTCTGCCAGCCTTCATTCTTTATCATCCGGCCGATGTAAACGATCTGTCCAACATGGTAAGGATAATGTGCCAGTTGCCGGTTGATGGCATCCACAACCAACAAACCTTCGCTGCGGATATAAATGGTTTTTAAAAGATCCTCTTCTTTTAATGAAGAAATCGCACCCAGGCAACAGGCCCATCCTTTTTCCCAAAATGCGATCAGTTGTTCTTTATTCATGTGCTGCTCTTCGAATTCAATATCCCGGTTGCGCCATTCCTTTTCACCATCTGTGCTTAAAAAATCGATCCACCTGCTGAGCATATTACCTGCCATGTGCTGGATGATGATGGCAATACTGTTGCTTGCTTCGTTGGGCTGATAATGAAAATCATTGTCGGCTAACTGGGCAAAAGTTTTATCGCCGAGTTCTTTGTAATAGCTTAAACGCTTAACAGCACTTTTTAAAAATTCAACTCCTATATTCATTTAATTTCTTTTTTATAATATTTAATATTCCCTTTAGGGCATAGGGGCATATCCCCTTGCATCATCATCGCCTCTTTTATCACCAACAGCAATTATAGTCCTGAGCTTAGCCGAAGGATTACCCAGTACCTGGATCACTTCCGTTCTCCCGATGGCTTCTCTCACTTTTAAATTATATCCCATCGCTTCCAGTTGTTTCTTTACATTGGCCGGGAAATCTTTTTCAATATTAAGACTGTCGGGCGACCACTGGTGATGAAACTTTGGTTTGTTCACCGCATCCACGGCACTCATATTGAATTCAAGAATATTTACCAATGTTTGAAATACACTGGTGGGAATAGTGGTACCGCCGGGGGTACCAACAACGAGATAAGGGTTTCCTTTTTTCAAAACAATGGTTGGTGTCATACTGCTCAGCATTCGCTTTGCCGGTGCAATGGCGTTCTTATCATTGCCCAATGCGCCATACATATTCGGTACGCCGGGTTTTGCACTGAAGTCATCCATCTCATTGTTCAAAATAAAACCGGCGCCTGCAACTACGGTATGACTTCCATAGCTGTCGTTTAACGTAGTGGTTATCGCAACGGCATTGCCTTCATTATCTATTACGCTAAAATGAGTGGTCTCTTCACTTTCTTTGATAGTACCGGCCCCAGTTATTTTACTGCTGCCTGCTTTACCGGGTTCGTAATCTTTCATTCGTTCTTTTAAATAAGGTTCACTCACCAGCGTTTTTAAAGGAACCTTTACAAAATCAGGGTCACCTAAAAATTCGCCCCGGTCGGCATAAGCCCTTCGTTCCACTTCAGTCATAAGTTGTACCGATCTTGCTGTTTGAAATTTCATAGCTGCAATATTCCTGCCTTCGATCATCTTAAGCATCTGCTGCAATATTACCCCGCCGCTGCTGGGCAAAGGCATTGAAATTACCTGGTAGCCTTTGTAACTAAAATCACAGGCAGGCCTTTCCTTTGCTTCATAACTTTTCAAGTCATCCAGGCTGATGATGCCGTTTCCTTTCTGCATTTCGGCAACAATAAAGGCGGCTGTCTCGCCTTCATAAAAACCTTTCTGCCCAAAATCCCTTATTCGCTTTAATGTACTGGCAAGTTCTTTCTGTATAAGAAGATCACCCACTTTCCATTCCGAATCTTTTACAAATGCTACCGGCCTTTTATTCTGCTCAAGAAATTCTTTTTTGTTGCTGTTGAAAGAAGAAGCCTGTGCAGCGGTGATGGCAAATCCGTTTTCAGCCAGGTCGATCGCCGGCTGGATCAATTTTGAAAAAGGAAGTTTTGCATATTTCATCTGGCTGAATATGCCGGCTACCGTACCTGGTACGCCGGATGCCAGGTGCCCGTACCTTGATAAATCCGTTTGTGGATTGCCATCTTTATCCAGGTACATATCCCTGCTTGCTTTTGCCGGAGCTTTTTCACGGTAATCTATACAGATGTTCCTGCCGTCTTTTAAATGGGCAACCATAAATCCTCCGCCACCAATATTGCCTGCACCCGGGTAAACCACGGCAAGAGCCAGTTGTGTGGCGATAGCTGCATCGATGGCATTTCCTCCTTGCTTTAAAATATCGAGGCCAACCATGCTTGCCAGCGGATGGGCAGATACCACGGCACCCCTGGTGCAGGTAATGTTCTTCTGAATTAAATAGCCAACGCCTTTTGTCTTTTGTTGCTGGGAAAATGCACCCGGCGCAAACGCAAGCGTAAGTGCAGCGGCAAAAATTAACTTCTTTAAATGCATGGAAAGAATATTTCACCGAAATTACTTTATTACCATGATATTTAACAGTACGGATGGTAGAGGGAAATCACCTGCTTTCTTTATTTTCACGTAATATTTAAAAGGAAGGGCCTATAGCCCTTCTTCTTATCACCAAACAAAAACGATGAGAGCTAAATTCCTTTTTGCAGGCTTGCTTTTACTGGGTATGTCTGCCGTTGCACAATTAAGATCGCCGGATGAATTTTTAGGTTATCCCCTCGGAAGCAAATTCACTCCTCATTACAAGATTGTAAACTATTTCAACCAAACGGCTGCTGCTATGCCGCAGATGATGAAACTTGAAAAGTACGGCGAGACCAATGAAGGCAGGGAATTGTTGCTTGCTTTTATTTCCTCTGCAGAAAATATGGCGAAGCTGGAAGATATCCGGAAAAATAACCTGCGGCTCACCGGCATGTTGAAAGATAAACCGGCAGACCCGTCTGCACCCGTGATCGTGTGGCTGAGTTATAATGTGCATGGCAATGAAGCAAGTTCTTCGGAAGTCTCCATGAAGACCTTATATGAATTATTAAATCCCGGCAACGCACAAACAAAAGATTGGCTGAAGAATACGGTGGTGATCATTGACCCCTGTTTGAACCCGGATGGCAGGGATCGTTATGTGAATTGGTTCAATCAAATGGTTGGAAAGAATGCCAACGCTGATGTTGCAAGCCGTGAACACCGGGAACCATGGCCCGGCGGCCGGGTGAACCATTACAACTTTGATCTTAACCGTGACTGGGCCTGGCAAACACAGGTGGAAACGCAGGGCCGGGTAAAAAAATACAATGAGTGGATGCCGCAGATACATTGCGATTACCACGAGCAGTACATCAACAACCCGTATTATTTTGCGCCGGCTGCAGAACCATTTCATGAAGTGATCACTCCCTGGCAGCGGCAGTTCCAGGTAACCATTGGTAAAAACCATGCAAGGTATTTTGACGCCAATGGCTGGTTGTATTTTACAAAAGAAGTTTTCGACCTGTTCTATCCATCGTATGGAGATACATACCCGACTTATAATGGCGCCATCGGCATGACCTACGAGCAGGCGGGCCATAGCATGGGTGGTTTGGCGGTGGTTACAAACGATGGCGATACGCTTTCTTTGAAAGACAGGATCGCCCATCACTTTACCACCAGCATGAGTACGGTAGAGATCGCTTCAAAGAATGCGGCAAAGCTGATCGGTGAATTCAAAAAATATTTTGATGATGCAAATACAATCGGGACCGGTGAGTACAAAACGTATGTGATAACAGAAAATAATGAAGGCAAACGAAAAGCATTACAAAGTTTTTTTGAATGCAATGGAATTGTGTACGGGTCAGCAAACGTTTCTTCTGTGAAAGGGTATAATTATTTCACCGGCAAAGAGGAAAGTTTTGCGGCGGTTGGAAGTATGGTGGTAAGCGCTTACCAGCCCAAATCTTCGCTGGTGAAAGTGTTGTTTGAGCCCAAATCAAAATTAAGTGACTCGGTTACATACGACATCACCGCCTGGAGCCTGCCTTATGTGTACGGCGTGCAGACCTATGCCGTTAAGGAAAGACTGGCAATGACTTCTTACAGCAGCCAGAAAATAAATGGAACTGTTTCTGTAGCTGATTATGGTTACCTGGTCAACTACAATTCTTTTGCCGATGCAAAATTCCTGGCTGCATTACTCAATGCAAAGTTCAAAGTGCGTTTCGCTGAAAAAGAATTCGGCTTCAATGGCAGAACATTTGCGAAAGGAACATTGATCATTTTAAAAAAGGGAAATGAAGACAGGCTGCAACAGTTTGCAGATATGGCCGCAGTTTACAATGCTGCAGTAACAGCAGTGAGCAGTGGGTTTATGGATATTGGTTTTGATTTTGGCAGCGATAAAGTACACCTCATTAAAAAACCGAATGTAGTACTGCTCACCGGCAGGGGGGTAAATGAAAATGGAGCCGGTGAAGTATGGCATTTGTTTGAACAGCAGATGGGTTATCCAATTACCCTGATGAATGCAGAAGATGTGGATGTTTCCGACCTGAAAACAACGGATGTGCTGATACTGGTGGATGGGAATTATAAATTCTTACAGACAAAAGAGGCCGCTGCTGACATGAAAGCATGGGTGCAGCAGGGAGGAAAGATCATTGCGTTTGGCAATGCGGCTGCACAAATTGCCAAGGCCGACTGGGGCTTCAAATCAAAAAAAGAAGACGAAGAAAAAAAGAAGGATGATAAAAAAGACGACAAAGATCCGTATGCCGACCTGAAGCGTTATGAGAACAGGGAACGGGATGGCATTGTAAATAATATACCCGGCGCCATTTATAAGGTTGAGCTGGATAATAGTCACCCCCTTGCTTTTGGCTACGGCAATAATTATTATTCGCTGAAACTGGGTGATGAAATGTATGAGTTCATGAAAAGCGGATGGAATGTAGGCGTCATAAAAAAAGAGAACCAAGCGGCAGGCTTTGTCGGGAATAAGTTACAGGAGAAAATAAAAGACGGTACGGTGATTGGGGTACAGTCATTGGGTAATGGCTCTATCGTGTTCTTTGCTGATGATCCCATTTTTAGAAATTTCTGGGAGAACGGGAAGATGCTGGTAGCAAATGCGGTTTTTTTAGTAGGACAATAAGCACAATTAAGAATTAAAAATTAAGAATTTATAATTAAACCATTCAGTATGTTCAAAAAGTTATTGCCCGCATTTTTAATTTTTCATTTTTCATTTTTAATTAGTTCAGCACAGGCTCCAAGATCATATACTTCTGCCGAATTGTTACTTCAGCTAAAAAAGCTCAACGTGCTTGGTTCCGTTTTATACATCGCTGCACACCCCGATGATGAGAATACAAGATTACTTGCCTATCTCGCCAATGAAAAATTATACCGTACCGGTTACCTGAGTTTAACAAGAGGAGACGGCGGGCAGAATTTGATCGGTGATGAGCAAGGTGTTGACCTTGGCTTGATACGTACGCAGGAATTACTTTCTGCAAGACGTATTGATGGTGCTGAACAATTCTTTAGCCGTGCCTTTGATTTTGGTTTCAGCAAAAGTCCCGAAGAAGCGATGCGTTTTTGGGGACACGATAAAATATTAAGTGATGTAGTTTGGGTGATACGTAAGTTCAAACCCGATGTCATCATCACCCGTTTCCCTACAACCGGAGAAGGCGGGCATGGCCATCATACGGCATCCGCAATACTTGCCGGCGAGGCTTTTGAAGCAGCAGCTGATCCTACAAAATTTCCTGAGCAATTGACGCAGGGGGTTACCGTTTGGCAGGCAAAACGTTTGCTTTGGAACACATTCAATTTTGGCGGAACAAATACACAAAGAGATGACCAGTTTAAAATGGAATGCGGTGACTACAACCCGATCCTTGGAAAAAGCTACGGGGAAATTGCGGCTGCAAGCAGAAGCCAGCACAAGAGCCAGGGCTTTGGCGTGCCGGCACAAAGAGGTAGTGTGATCGAATATTTTAAAACGATCAAAGGTTTGGCGCCGGTGAATGACCTGATGGATGATGTGGACCTGGGCTGGAACCGGATCAATGCATCAAGCCTGACCAATGAAGTGAAGAAGATCATTGAAAAGTTTGAAGTAGAGCATCCCGAAAGATCGCTCCTGGCATTGACAAAGCTTTATAAAAATGTAGGAGAAGTAAAAGACGACTACTGGAAAAATCTCAAACTGAATGCGGTGAACGACCTGATTGAAAACTGCAGCGGCCTGTTCATGGATGCAACCAGCAATACACAGTTTGCCGTGCAGGGTGATAGTTTGAAACTTAACCTGGTTGTGAATAACCGGTCGGGAGCTAACATCCTAAGTGCCGATGCATTCCTGAATGACGACTATGTGATCTTCGACCAGTTGAAGAAGAATGTGAATTCAGTGCAGAACTACAGCATGTACATCAAACCAAATGCAAAGATCACCCAGCCTTACTGGCTGGAGAATGCAATGGACAAGGGAAGCTTTAATGTAACTGATCAGCAACAGATCGGCAAGGCAGAAAGCGACCCGATGGCTGTTGTGTTCAGCATGCTGGTGGAAGGCACAGAGTTTAAATTCCGCAAACCGATCCGGTATAAACACACCGACCCGGTGAAAGGAGAATTGTATCAGCCTGTTTCCATCATCCCAAAACTGGAATTGAATTATGCCGGCGATGTTTTTCTTGCTGTAAATAATAAACCGGTTGATGTACGCACACATATTAAGGCGAACCTGAACCTGCCCGAACCTCCGGCATATACCGTCACCAAGCAAACTTCTTCAAAGATCACGAACTCAAATAATCCCTATGTATTTAAGAATAGCGGAATGAATAAAGAAAATTATGAATCCTCCACGTTTGGTTTCAATGCGGTTGATTCGGATTATACCGAACAGATCAGGCTGCAGGCGGGAGACGGCAATAATCTTTTTCATCAATACAAAAGAACCATCGAGTATGATCACATTCCTTCCATCGTTTATTTTCATGATGCTACGGCAAAACTTTCTAAGGTTGACCTGAAGACAGAAGGGAATTTTGTGGGTTATATTCCCGGAGCCGGGGATAAAGTACCTGATGCATTGATCCAGATGGGATATAAAGTAGTAACCTTGAAAGAAAGCGACATCACTGCAGCTAACCTGCGGCAGTTTGATGCCATCGTTACGGGCGTAAGGGCATACAATACCAACGAATGGATGAATAATGTATACGATGAGCTGATGCAGTATGTGAAAGATGGCGGCGTGTTGCTGGTTCAATATAATACCAGTAACCAGATCGGCCCGGTGAAGGCAAAAATATCACCTTATCCATTTACCATCAGCCGAAACCGGATCACCGATGAAGAAGCAAAAGTGAATTTCCTTTTGCCCGATCACCCGGCATTGAATTACCCGAATAAGATAACACAAAAGGATTTTGAAGGCTGGATACAGGAGCGGAGCATTTATCATGCAGAGAATACCGACACGGCGTATAAAAAAATATTCAGCATGAAAGATCCCGGCGAGAATGAGCAGGACGGCAGCCTCATCATTGCTAATTATGGCAAGGGAAGATTTGTATACACCGGTTTGGTTTTCTTTAGGGAGTTACCGGCAGGTGTGCCTGGGGCATACAGGCTGTTTGCTAATTTGATCGCTAATAACAGAAGTAAGTATATAAAGTAGATTGTTGCCCCTCCGCCCCTAAAGGGAGACCTGGAAGAGTTCAATAAATAAAAAGTTTTTATAGAAAATGGAAACTGATAAAACACAGTCGCCGGATAAGAATTACTGGAATAAATGGTACGTTGTTGTATTGCTATTTTTGATAGCGCAGATAATTATTTTTTATTTTATTACCCGGTACTTTAACTAATGTGTACTTTTTGATGAGCAGAAAAGAAAATACAATTATTATACTTCTAAAGGCCCCTTTAGGGGTTGGGGCATGAGCGGCATCGACTGGTCCATATTAGTTGTTACGCTTACAGGCATTATCCTGTACGGTATTTATAAAAGCCGTACCACTAAAAACCTGGAAGGATATTTTTTAAGCAACCGGTCGCTGCCCTGGTACCTGGTGTTGTTAAGCATCATGGGTACGCAGGCAAGTGCCATTACTTTTTTAACCGGGCCCGGACAGGCTTACAGCGACGGGATGCGTTTTGTGCAATACTACTTTGGTCTGCCATTGGCGATGATCGTCATCAGTATTTTTTTTGTGCCCGTCTTCAGCAAATTAAAAGTGTACACGGCGTATGAATTTTTAGAGAACCGTTTTGATGTAAAGACAAGAACACTTACTTCCTTTTTATTTTTAGTATCCCGTGGCCTCAGTACCGGCATCAGTATTTTCGCCCCGTCCATTGTATTGAGTTCGTTGATGGGCTGGAATATTTATTATACCAACCTGGTAATGGGCGGACTGCTCATCATCTATACCATGAGTGGCGGTGCCAAGGCCGTAGCGCATACACAAAAGCTGCAGATGATCATTGTGCTGGTTGCTTTGTTTTTGGTTGGATACCTGGCTGTAAAACTCTTGCCTGAGACGATCGGGTTTGTAGGTGCGTTGAATAAAAGTGGTGAGATGGGAAAGATGAATATCATCACTACCGGTTTTACGGATAAAGGGTTTGATTGGAAAGACAAATACAATATCTGGAGCGGCCTCATCGGCGGATTTTTTCTGGCGCTCAGTTATTTTGGTACCGATCACAGCCAGGTGGGGCGATACCTCACTGCAAAAAATGTAAAGGAAAGCCGGAAAGGTTTACTCATCAATGGCCTGGTGAAAGTGCCTATGCAATTCTTTATTTTACTTATCGGCATTCTCATCTTCTCCTTTTACCAATACAACAAGGGCCCTGTTTATTTTGACGAGGTAAGTCTTACGCAGGCAAAACAAACCCTGAAGAAAGATTCGTTGAATATGCTGGAGGCACAATATGCCACGGCTTTTTCTGCAGGCAATATGAAAGAAGCCAATGGGGTACGGAAAACTTTCAAGGCGGTGATGGAAAGAGCTTTGCCAGACCAGAAACCAAATGATACCAATTACATTTTTCTCTGGTTTGTGAAAGAGAATTTACCTGTCGGGTTGATCGGGCTGATCTTTGCCATTATCTTTTTAGCCGCATGGGGGAGTATTGCGGCAGCGCTCAATTCATTGGCGGCCTGTTCGGTGATCGACTTTCATAAAAAATTCTTTGTAAAAAAAGAGACCGACCTGGAAGATTATAAGGTATCGCAATGGTACACGTTGGGTTGGGGCGTATTCTGCATCATCATCTCCATGTTTGCATATAACATCGGCAACAGCCTTATTGAAGCAGTGAACATACTGGGGTCATTATTTTATGGCGTGATCCTCGGTATCTTTCTCGTTGCCTTTGGCATGAAGTTTATAAAGGGCCATGCGGTGTTTTATGCAGCTGTTATCTCAGAATTGCTGATCATTCTTATTTATAAGATGGATATCATTTCCTTTCTCTGGCTGAATGTAATTGGTGCGGTGCTGGTGATCGTGCTGGCGTCGATATTGCAAGTTTTTATAAGACAAAAAACGATGGAGTAGCGCATTACTGTCATTCCTGTCCCGAATGCTTTCGGGATGGCAATAAAAAAGCGCTGCAATACTGCAACGCCTTTCTCTTTATTTGTAATAATATTATTTCAAACCCTTCTGAAAATCCACGTTTATTTTCACGTAGTCATCATTCTTTGCTTCCTTGGCCAGTTCTAGTGATTTCTTTGAACTTTCCAATGCCCCGGCATTATCACCCAGTTCTTTCTGGATCTTTGCTTTGTATATCCACATCCAGTATGCCTTATCATTTTCAGCGATGGCCTTTGTAACGTTATCCAGTGCTTTGGGCAGGTTGGTATCGTACTCGTTGTAGAATTGTGCCGCCTGCCAGTAAGGTTTTTTATCGGTTTGCAGGGCTGCTTCTATTTGCGCTCTTACCTTATCCCTGAAATCGGCTTTTACAGTAATGCCCACATCTGTTTTCTCCCACATGATGTGCATCTCACAGCTTTCGGGTTTTATATTGGCAAATGCGATGGTGAAGGTTTCCATCTTTTCTTTCATCTTCATCGGCTCAACCCGGATACGGGCCACGTCTTCACTTTCCTTGTATCCGTCGGTGCCCCAGTTCTTCAATCCTTTATTGAAAACAATATCCCAGGAATCGATGCCTGGTATGGTATACAGTACATAAGAGCCGGTATCAATTCTTTTTCCGCCGATCTCCAGTGGTTCTGTCAGAACAATTTTGGTAGCGGCATTAGCGCCGGTGCGCCATAACTTGTTGTAAGGAACCAGCTCGCCGAAAATTTTTCGGCCCTTAGCAGATGGCCTTGAGTAAGTAAGTTCAATGGAACCAATGCCGAACTCCTGTTTAACGGTTTGTGTAGTGGACGGTGCCGGCATACGCACCTGGCCCATGCCCGCAAAAGAAAAACAGGAAACAGCAATGATCGGTAAAAGTAATTTCTTCATAAAAATGATTTAGGTGGGCTAAGGTAAGAAATTGAGATTAATTAAAAACTGAAAAGCGAAACGGGGAAAATTGAAAGTTGTGCATTGAACAATTTAAAAATCAAAACTTCACCTTCACACTTGCTGATGTCTTTCTCCCTTTTTTCACCTTCCATTGCGGGCCTTGCATGATGAGGCGTTTGGCGGCTTCGTCGTAAGCCGGGCCGAGGGATTTGTTGATGCGGATATTGCTGATGGTGCCGTTTGCTTTTACATCAAAACTAACTTCCACTTCACCATGAAATTCATTCTTCAGCATTTCATCCGTTATGTCGAGGTTATTGGCCACATAGGTATTATAATTATCCCAGCCGTCTTTCGGTTCTACATTGATGGCTGAGTCGCTTAAAACAGATGCCCTGCGGATTTTTCCATTAAGGCCCACATCGCCGGCCTGGTTTTCCATCTTGTCTTTTAGGGCCTGTTCATTCTCCTGCAAGGTGATCTTGTTTGTAGCCTGGTTGCTCCGTAAAGAATAAGTACGGGGCTCGTAGCCTACGGATCTTATTTCAACGGTGAGTAGTGAATCGGTGGAGAAGAGACGGAAATTTCCTTTTACATCGGCATAGGTTTCAAACTTGCCGCTCTTTACCGAAATGTTGGAGAAGGGCAGGGGTGAATTATCAGCCGCTACCACCTGTGCATTGAAAAAATTGTTTTGAGCTTTTTCGTTTTTATAGTAGTACCCGTTATTTGCATTGGCAGATTTACGCTTTAACGTTTCCACATCGGCATCATATGTTTTAGCAAGTCCCTGGTTGCTGTTAGTCGTTTTGGTTTCTGCAATAAAGGAAACATTTTCTTCTGCCTTGGCAGGAGAAGTAGTTACAACACCGGCGTTCTTGCTCCTGGCAAGATCATTCATCTGTAACTTTATAGAATCGGCTGACTGCATCCTGCCCGGTTTGGTAACAAAGTTATCATCGAGCCTTGCCTGCGAACTGGTTTGTGCAACGTCTGTGTTCGTTTCTGCTTTCTTTTCATCAGCAACAGCCGGGGTAACAGGTTTTACAACAACAGGATCCTTTGCAGGAGACATGTTTGTATTATCTTTTGTTGCAGGAGCCGGCACCGTAATGTTGTTATCGGCTTTGGCTATTTGCGGAGTTGTGTTCTTTTCTGTTTTATTTTTTGTGAGGATCACAGTTAGTGCAGTGCCAATGCCTATGACCAATACCGCTGCAGCGGCTTTCCACCACCTGCCCGTTGAATACCGCATGGGAACAACTTTGGCTCCGGTACCTGCTTCGGCCAATTGTTTATGGGCAAGGGCAAGTTGTTTTTCCCATTCCTTGTCGGTCATGGCGCCGTAACCTTCCATGGCTTCTGCAAGAAAAGAATCATCCAATGCTGCTTTTTCCATGGCATGCATCTGCTGTATGGTAAGTTTGCCCGAGAAATATTTTTCAATATCCTGTGCTGTATAGGCCATATTTTTATTGTCGCTGCTCATTTGTCAATAAGGTCATCAGATCTTTACTTGTTTTTCTTCCATGCATATTTTCAGGTTCCGCTTGCCATTCTGGATATAGCTTCTCACTTTGTTCCAGTCGTACCCGGTTATTTCTGCTATTTCGTTGTAACATTTCTGCTCCAGGTAAAACAGCATCACCGTCTTTTTCTGTTCATCGGCCAGGGTATCTAAGCATTGCTCTAATTTCTTAAAATTTTCTTCTTTTTCCAACGCCTCGCCATTCAGATGCGTATTTTGTTCGGAATACATAAAAGTAGCGCTGAATTCTGTTGTTTTCAGGTTGCGTGGACTGCGGAGCTGCATCAGGCAATAATTCCGTGTCAACACATGCAGCCAGCCCTTAAAGTTATCCACCTCATGCACCCGCAGTTTGGTATGCAGTTCGTTGAAGATATCCATCACAGCATCTTTGCAACGTTCTGGGTCTTTGAAGTATTTAAGGCACACACCAAATACCAGGTCCATATAACGCTGGTACAGGATGCTCAGCAGGTTCATATCGCCTGTTTCCTTGTAGGCAATAAGCAATTCCTTATCACTTGAATCTTGTGGAGATATGTTCTTTAAAAATGTCAATATCCGTTTTTGTTTCTGTATGGCTATTCAAAAAACACTTTCACTGTCTGGTAGAAGAGGCGGCTGTTCAGGTACTGGCTTTGTTGTAACTGCCTTTCCGAAAATCCCTGCAATCCCAACAACCCGGCAGCATTGCCTTTGTTGATGGCGATCTCCAGGTAGCCGGCCGAATTGAACAAGGCCAGTTTTTCCCCCTCGTTCACATCGGCGTAAGTATCACTTATTCTGTCTATTACCTCATCTCTTTTAAATACAATTTTAAAACTGCGCCCCTTGCGTTGTTCTTCAAATTCATCACGGTGTATGTTTACAATCACGTTTTCGAAGTTATCGGTAAAGATGATCTGGCCTTCGATCCAGTCGTTCCCCAGTAAGGGTCTTAGAGGGTTTTTAACATGGATGGAAATATCCTTGCTGCCGATCTCTTCTATCTTCTTTCCGCTGTTAAGTTCCTTAAAGGCTGCCGAAAATACGGATGTGCAGTAAAGGGTATTTTTCTGTTTATTCTTATCCAAAATTAGCGCAACTACTTTTTGAGGTATCTCTTCCAATATCATGGTAAGCAGTCCGTTATCAGCACACCCAATGTAATGCCCGTTATGTTCAGCCAGTAACATGTGCTCTGGTTTTTCATCAAATAGATTGACCAGAACCAGGTGAAATGTTCCTGCGGGAAAATTCTTTATGGCATTTCTGCATACATAGGCTGCCTGCGGATAATTGAAAGGGGAAAGTTCATGTGATATATCCACAATGCTGAAATCGCTGTTCTCCTGCAACAACTGGCCTTTGACCGCACCGACAAGGAAATCCTGCCGGCCGATATCAGATGTAAGCGTTAGTAAAGGCATTGTTTGTTGATCTGTTAACTGGTTAAATGGTCAATTAGTTTATTGGTTAATCCGTTTAAACGTAAATACTAATTAACTGATTAACGAATTAACGTACAAGTTCGCCGTTTTTAAAAAAGAAATTCTTTGTCAGTTTATCGGTCAGTCCGGGAAATAATTTGTTCATAAAAACGGTTCGCTTGCCGGTGAAGGTAAGCACCAGTGTTCTTTTCCTTCTTTCGATGGCGTTTAAAATGTGTGTGGCACATTCTTCTGAACTCATCATCTTTCCTTCGTCCATCGGGCTTTCTCCCTGGGATTGTCCTTTTTTGTTCAATGCTTTATTGCGGATATTTGAAGCAGTGAAACCGGGGCATACCCACATCACGTTTACGCCACTATCGAGCAACTCGGTCCGGAGCGCTTCCAGAAAACCATTTACGGCAAATTTGCTGGCGCTGTAACCACTGCGGCCGGGCAGTCCACGGAAACCGGCAATAGAAGATACCCCTACAATGCTTCCTTTCCGTTCAATGATGGAGTTAAGGGCCAGTTTGGTGCAATAGAGCGTTCCGGAAAAATTTACGTCCATTACTTTTTGGATAACCTCCACTTCCAGGTCCTTGAGCAATGCCCGCATGGATATGCCGGCGTTGTTGATCAGGATATCTATTCCGCCAAAAACCCGGATGGTTGAATCAATGAAGTTTTTACAATCATTGTAATTACTCACATCGGCCACCATGGTATGCAATGGTTTGCCGGAATGCAGGAGCTGCAGATCATAGAGTTTATCCTGGTTACGGGCACAGGTAGCCACTTTAGCTCCCTGTAGCAGCAATGCATCTGTAAGCGCTTTGCCAATGCCGTCGCTTCCGCCTGTAATGACCACTACCTTGTTTTTGAAAAAATCTGTCATAAGAATATTGACAAAAATAGGTGAGTTCCGGCGCTGTTTGAAAACAAATTGGGGAAAAACTTTCAGTAAATAATTTGATGCAAACCCTTTTTGCCTTATTTTTGCACTCCCTTTGAAAAAAGGGTGTCGATTTGGTAGCTCAGTTGGTAGAGCAATACACTTTTAATGTATGGGTCCTGGGTTCGAGTCCCAGCCAGATCACCTCAAAACCTCAACATAAGTTGGGGTTTTTTATTTTATGCCCTTCCTTTATATTATTTACTCAGATAAACTTAATAAGTACTACGTAGGTGCATGTACTGATTTACAACGAAGACTAAATGAACACAATATCGGGCATTCGAAGTTTACTTCGGCCGGAGTACCCTGGGTGCTGAGATATAAGGAGGAATTTTAAACTTTACAGGAAGCAAAGAAAAGGGAACAGCATATCAAAAAAATGAAATCCAGAAAGTACATCGAAGAATTGATAAAGTAGTTCAGTTGGCAGGGCATCCCGATTTAATCGGGAGGGTCCTGGGTTCGAGTCCCGGCCAGATCACGAAAAACCGGTTGATTTTTAACCGGGTTTTTTATAGCGTCAATAAACTGCATCCCCGTATATCGCTGGAATCCATCCTGCCCAGCACTTCAAAACTTCCGTTACTTTGCAGGCGGGCAATATCGTCGGTGGCAATAAAACTGCAACTGTAGATATTGGCAAGATCAATGATGTTTATGGCACCGGTCAATGGATGGTTGATGGCTCCATCTGCACCCGTCACGTGAAACGGATCATCTTCATCTCTCAGCAGAATTTTCATCCATGCGGGGCAATGAAAAATTCCATCACCCTTTGAATAGGCCTGTGATAATAATTCCGTCATGCCGTATTCGGAATGTACCAGGCCGATGGCAAACTGCTTTTGTAACAGTTCATGCACCTGATGCCGCGTCATTTCTTCTCTTCTCCCTTTCATGCCACCGGTTTCCATCACAATGGTATGCCGCAACTGCATGGGATATTTTTCTGCAAATTCCAGCAGCGCATATGTAACCCCGATCAGCAGGGTAGGTAGCTTGAGCAATTCGTTGTGCAGGATGGTGCGGTGCAGCTTTTCAAGATCATATAGGTAAAAACCGCTCAATGGATCGGCGCTTGCTTTTATCAGTTCATCTGTCATCATCACCAGGGATGAATTATTTCTTTCCAGGTAAGATGGTAATAAACCAAGGATACATTTTGACCTGGGAGATCCATAAAACCTTTCATAACAGGTCATGAAACTTTTCCGGTAAATGGCAAGGTCTTTAACCAGGTGCCTGCTGTTAACGGACGTGGTTGTTCCGCTGCTTTCAAAAACGGCTTCCGGTTCAAACTCCGTTGTTTTAACCGCGTGTGTTTTAAAGAATGAAACGGGGAGGAAAGGGATCTTTTCCAACCGGTCAACCGCTGCAACATCTGTATTGATCACATCGCAATATTGCTGATAAACGGGGTTGTATTCGTACTGAAACCGGAAGATTTCCAGGGCCAATGCTGAAAAGTTATCTGCTGAAGCAGCAAATAGCTTTTTTTCGAGGTCTGTATTTTTAACGGTTTCTTTCACCGGCAATGATTAAATTTGACAAACAAAACAAAATGATGCGTTACGCTGTACTACTTATCTCTGTCCTGATCTTTTGCGCCGCCTGTAAGAAAGACAAATTTACAACGGCTCCCCAAATAAAATATAAATCACTTTCGCACAACCTGGTTGACCTATCACCCACCAGTGCAGTGCCAGTGATCACGCTGCACGTCACCGATGCAGAAGGAGACCTGGGTAATAATGCAAGCGGCACCGCATTTATATATATGACCAACCTGCTTACCAAAACATTCGATTCGCTGCCTTTCCCCGACCTGCAGAGCGCTTCGAAGAAAAATTTTGAGGCGGATATTGCGGTGACCATCGACAAAGTACTTAAATGCAGGTCTCTGCCCGGCAACCCATTGCATACTGATACGTTGTATTTTGAGTTTTATGTAAAAGATTTTGAAAAAAATAAAAGCAATATCGTAACAACGCCCGAGCCTGTTTATTTTATCTGTAAATAATGAAATGGTTTCATTTCATCCTGTCTCATTCCATCTTTGTTGCTTTTTGTGCCGTGGCCCTGTCTTTTCAAACGGGTCAATTGCTCCATGTTGAGATACCAGCCTTTTTATACGGGTTCATTTTTTTTGCCACACTGTGCAGTTATAATTTTTACTGGATACTGAGCCGCTTTGCATTTGCAGCCAATGTGCCGGTTGTCGCCTTTCTGAAAAAGGAAGCAATGGGGATAGCGCTTTTTGTGATTTCTTCGATCGGCCTTGTTATCTGCCTGGGTATGTATTCGGTTCCGTTGATCCATGTTGCCATTGCCGTTTTACTTACCGTTGTTTATTCCATTCCGCTGCTGCCGTTTACCTTTTTACATTTTACCCGCAAGGCCGGCGTATTGAAAACTGTTCTGCTGGCATTCACCTGGGCTTATGTAACCGCTTTCCTGCCTTTACAAAAGGATTGGATGTTGCTGAACAGTGCCGATCTGTTCATTCTTACCCGGCGTTTTTTATTCATGCTGATGCTCTGCATCATTTTTGATAACCGGGATGAAGCCGTTGATAAGATCAGGGGATTACACAGCCTGGCCACCGATCTTAAACCAAACCAGCTTCTCCTGTTGATCGCTGTTATCTTTATCATTTTGTTTGGTACCAACTTTCTTTCGGTGAACTACGGAATAACCCTAGCGCAATCCATCGCCCTGCAAACCTCCACCATTGCCCTGCTCGTTGTTTATTTCTTCAGCACCCGCAAACAGGGTTATCTTTTTTATTATTTTATTGTGGATGGAATGATGTTGTTTTCTGCCCTGGCAACATTCGTAGCCGGTATTTGATTAATTTTGCCGTAAACCGATCAATATGGCAACAGCAAAAAAAGCAAAATCTATCCTCAGCGAACAATCGTACTCTTTTTTAAAGAACTATATAAACAACCCTTCTCCAACAGGTTTTGAAAGCAGTGGACAGAAACTCTGGCTTGAGTACATTCGTCCGAACGTGGATACTATCTTTACCGATCCATACGGAACAGCGGTTGGCGTGATCAATCCCACTGCCTCTTTTAAAGTGGTGATAGAAGCGCATGCCGATGAGATCAGCTGGTTTGTAAATTATATTTCTCCGGAAGGATTGATCTACCTGAAACGTAACGGGGGAGTAGACCACCAGATCGCTCCATCCATGCGGGTGAATATCCATGGTAAGAAAGGATTGGTGAAAGCGGTTTTTGGCTGGCCTGCCATTCATACCCGGATGGGTGGTGGTGAAAAGGAAACACAACCCAAGGTTGATAACCTGTTCCTCGATTGCGGGGCAAGAAATAAAAAAGAAGTGGAGGCATTAGGCATTCACATCGGTGCTGTGGTAACTTACGAACAGGGTTATGAAGAACTGGCATATGATTACCTCATCGGCCGTGCATTTGATAACCGCATCGGCGGGTTCATGATCGCTGAAGTAGCCCGTATGCTGAAGGCGAATAAGAAAAAACTTCCGTTTGCTTTATACGTGGTGAATGCGGTACAGGAAGAGATCGGCTTGCGTGGTGCAGAAATGATCGCCCGCAGAATTAAACCTGACGTGGCCATCATCACCGATGTAACACACGATACCACTACACCCATGATCAATAAACAAATAGAAGGCGAATGCAGTTGTGGCAAAGGCCCTTCACTTACTTACGGACCTGCCGTGCATAACAAACTGCTGGATGTGATACAGGCAGCCGGGGTAAAGAACAAAATACCGATGCAATACCATGCCGTAAGCAGGAGCACCGGTACCGATACAGATTCCTTTGCTTATGCAAACGATGGTTGCCCTTCAGCCCTGATATCGATTCCCCTGCGCTATATGCATACAACGGTGGAGATGCTGCACAAATCGGATATTGAAAATACCATTAAGCTGATGTATGAAACATTGCTCACGATCACACCAAAAACAAAGTTGAGTTATTTTTAAACTTAGTGGCGACTGTTTTGTTTGGCATATCATTGATGAATTAAATTTAAATGGAAGACAGGTTTTTAAAATATTCGAAGCTTTATGGGCTGATCTTTTTATTATTCCTGTCGGTGCCGGTGATCATCGGGCTGGCCATCTTCTTTTTTTGGGGTTTTTCAAAACTGGTCTCATCAAGCATTGTTGACGTCATCTTTGGTCTCGGGATCATAACCATTCCGCCGGCGCTTTTTTCAACCGTGCATTTGATATTTTATAAAAGAACCAAACGACATCCCGCTGTATGGGTGCGTTATATCTCTTATCCCTTTTTTGCAGTTGGGATCGTTTTCAGTATTTATGTTTTAATGACAGACCTTATTGCATTCTTCAGCCATTACTCCACTGATATTGCATCTTATAATTGTTACAGCCTTCTTTACATGGCTGGTAATATTGCCGGGCTTTTTATCATTGCCCTTATGCAGGCTTTTACTACCAATAAAGAGGTTGACTGGATGGACCGGCATCGCTGATCTGATCTTCCGCAGGTATAAAATAAAATTCCCATTCCGTGGAAACGGAACGGGAACTTCTTTAACCCTTAAACAACCAACATGAATCTGTTGATTAACTTAACCAAAATATATACGGGTAAATGATGCCGATGGTTGTCTGGGTAGATAAAATTTTATGTTAAAGCAAGCTCCAATACCTGCTGCATGGTCTTTACATAATGAAATTTGATACCCTTGATGTACTGGCTGTTTATTTCCAATACGTCTTTTTCATTCTGCCAGCACATGATGATCTCCTTTAAACCCGCTCTCCGGGCGGCTAATACTTTTTCCTTGATCCCGCCAACAGGCAAAACCTGTCCCCGGAGGGTGATCTCTCCTGTCATGGCTAAGTAAGGTTTTATTTTGCGGCCGGTGAATGCACTTGCCAGGGCAGAAAGCATGGTGATGCCGGCGCTTGGCCCGTCTTTGGGAACAGCACCCTCAGGTACATGGATATGAATATCTTTTTTGTTGAACTCTTCCTGTGCGATGTTTATTTTTTTACAGTTTGCTTCCAGGTAGGTGAGGGCCGTGCTGGCGCTTTCCTTCATCACATTACCGAGGTTACCGGTAAGTTTTAGTTCACCTTTACCGTCGCTCAATTGTGTTTCTATGAAAAGAATATCGCCACCTACATAGGTCCATGCAAGCCCCACAGCAACCCCGGGCATGTTGGCAATCTTGTACATATCGTTGCTGTACCTTGGTTTGCCCAATATCTTCTCCACATCATTATTTGTAATGGTGGCTTTTAATTTTCCTTTGATCACCAGTTCCTTTGCCTGGTAGCGCATGATGCTCGCCAACTGCCTGTCCAGTTCCCTAACACCGCTTTCTCTTGTGTAGTCCTGGATTATTTTTTCCAGCACGTTATCACTCAGTTTAAAACCGGCATCTTTCAGTCCGTGCATTTCTTTTTGCTTGGGTATAAGATGCCGTTTGGCAATCTCTATCTTTTCTTCCACGGCATAACCGCTCAGGTCAATGATCTCCAGCCGGTCTCTTAATGCCGGGGGAATATTGCTGATGTTATTAGCTGTAGCTATGAACAACACCCGGCTCAGGTCATATTCCAGTTCCAGGTAATTATCATAAAAAGTATTGTTCTGTTCGGGATCCAGTACTTCTAATAATGCGGAAGACGGATCGCCGCGGTTATCACTTCCTACTTTATCAATTTCATCCAGTATCATCACCGGGTTACTCGATTTTACTTTACGTATGGATTGTAAAATACGGCCGGGCATGGCGCCGATATAAGTTTTACGGTGGCCACGTATCTCGCTTTCATCATGTAATCCGCCCAAGCTTACCCGTACGTATTTCCTGTTTACGGCAGAAGCAATGCTTTTTCCCAAACTTGTTTTTCCAATGCCGGGAGGGCCCAGGAAACAAAGGATGGGTGATTTCATATCGCCTTTTAATTTCAACACGGCTAAGTATTCCAGTATGCGTTCTTTTATCTTCTGCATGCCGTAATGATCCTGGTCCAGTACCTTCTTTGCTTTCTTCAGGTCGTAAGAATCTTCGGTGTATTCATTCCAGGGCAGGTCAAGCATCAGGTCGAGGTGATTATACACCACCGAATAATCGGGGGTAGAAGGATGCATGCGCTCCAGTTTCTCTGCGCCTTTTGTGAACATTTCCTTTGCAGCCGCCGGCCATTTTTTATTCTCTGCTTTTTTCAGCATGTCTTTTACTTCCGCCACATTATCACTACCCAGTTCATCCTTGATGGCTTTCATCTGCTGTTGTAAAAAATATTCCCGCTGCTGTTTATCTAATTCTGCCCTTGTTTTATTGGTTACTTTATTTTTCAGTTCGGTGTATTGCAGTTCGGTCTGCATCAGGTTCATCAGTAATTCGGCCCTTGCTTTTATATTGCTTATCTCCAGCAGGCGTTGCTTGTCTTTTATCTCGCAGTTCAAATTGCTGCTTACAAAATGAATTAAGAAGTTGGGGTTCTCGATATTCTTTAAAATGATGGCAGCTTCGCTGGGCAGGTTGGGAGAGAGGTTAACGATCTGCCCCGCCAGGTCTTTAATACTTCCTATCATGGCATTAAAATCAGCATCGTCTTTCAACACTTCATCATCAAGCACTTTTATCTTAGCCTTGAAATAAGGATCATCGGTTGTAATCTCCTCAATCTTGCAACGCTTACGTCCCTGTATGATGATGGTGGTGCCGCCATCAGGCATTTTTATCAGCTTCGCAATTTTAGCAACGGTGCCGATGTCTTCCAGGTCGCTCACGGTTGGTTCTTCCACATTACTGTCTTTTTGCGCTACCACGCCTATCAATTTGTCAGCCTTGTACGCATCATTTACTGCCTTAATGCTCTTGTCTCTGCCAACAGTTATGGGGATTACAACACCTGGAAAGAGTACGGTATTTCTCAATGCAAGAATGGGTATTTCGTCCGGAATCACCTGCCCGTCGGCACTTCCGTCATCATCTTCATTAAGTGGAATGATGGGCATGAATTCCATTTCATCTTCGGGGCCCTGCAAATAAAACTTGTTATCCATAATAATCTCAATATATAGTCAAAATGTCAAAACACCAGCTATTTAACTGTTTTTTGTGTGGGGATGTATATGGTCAATATTAATGCCGGAATACAGGTTTGTAGTTTGTTGTTTGTGGTTGAACCTCCTAAACACAAATGCTTACTTTTGCATCCCATGTATATTAATTGCAACGATACCGAACTCTTTGTATTAAAAAAGATAGCGTATGTTGCCGAAGAACTCGGCCTGCCCTGTTATCTCATCGGTGGATTTGTACGGGATAAGATACTGGGAAGGGATACAAAGGACATTGATATTGTTTGCGTGGGAGATGGTATTGAACTGGCCGATAAAGTCTCGCAAAAACTAAGCCCCAAACCCGAAGTGCATTTCTTTAAAAATTTCGGTACGGCGCAGATAAAATTCAACGGCATGGAAATTGAATTTGTAGGCGCCCGTAAAGAAAGTTACAATTTCGACAGCCGTAAACCTGATGTAGCGACCGGTACGCTGGAAGATGACCAGAACCGGCGTGATTTCACCATCAATGCCATGGCCATCAGTTTGAATAAAACTGATTTTGGTGAACTGGTTGATCCGTTCAACGGGATAAAAGACCTGGCATTAAAGAATATTCAAACGCCCTTAGCTCCTGTACAAACTTTCAGCGACGATCCCTTGCGCATGATGAGGGCCATCCGTTTTGCAACACAACTGAATTTTACAATCGAACAAAAAACATTTGATGCGATCGGTGAAAATGCAGCACGCATCAAAATTGTAAGCGGCGAACGCATCGCAGATGAACTGAATAAAATTTTATTGAGCAAAAAACCTTCCATTGGTTTTGACCTGTTGTATAAAAGCGGTTTGCTGAAACTGATTTTTCCGCAGATGGTTGATCTTGCAGGGGCAGAATACATCGATGGCAAAGGCCACAAGGATAATTTTTATCACACGCTGCAGGTAGTAGATAATATTTCTGAGCATACCGATGACCTCTGGCTTCGCTGGGCAGCGGTGCTGCATGACATTGCAAAACCCGTTACCAAAAAGTTTGAAGAAGGGCATGGCTGGACCTTTCATGGGCACGAAGTAGTTGGCGGCAGAATGGTGCCGAAGATCTTTACCAAACTTAAACTGCCGCAAAATGAAAAGATGAAATTTGTGCGTAAGATGGTGGAGATGCATTTGCGCCCGATCAGTCTTACCAAAGAAAATATTACCGACAGTGCCATACGCCGTTTGTTGTTTGATGCCGGCGAAGATTTTGATGCATTGATGACCTTGTGTTCGGCCGACATCACGTCAAAGAATAAAGTGAAAGTAAAACGCTATCTCGAAAATTTTGAAATGGTGCGTAAGCGCTGTGCCGAAGTAGAAGAAAAAGATCACCTGCGCAACTGGCAGCCACCCATCAGTGGAGAACTGATCATGCAAATCTTCAACCTGCAACCCAGCCGTGCTGTGGGAGATATTAAAAATGCGATCCGGGAAGCTATACTGGACGGCGTGATACCGAATGAATACGAAGCGGCTTACAGTTTTATGTTACAAAAAGCACAGGAGTTAGGGATTGGTCATTAGTCATTAGTCATTTGGAGTATCATTTAACAAGATACCTACTTTTGGAATGCGCTCAATTCTTAATTTTTAATTTTTAATTCTTAATTTTACCCTATGGCTATTTTACGATTCAGAATTTACTGGGAAGATGATGACAGTGTGTACAGGGATATCGCTATCCGGCATTCACAAAGTTTTTTCGATCTGCATACCTGTATTTTAAAAAGTTTTGAATTTGATTCAAAGCACAAAGCAACTTTTTACCGCAGCAATGATGCCTGGCTTCGTGGCCGGGAGATATCGATCGAGAAATACGATAAGGAGTATAAGGCAGAACCGCTCATTATGGCCGATACCAGCATCGGCTCCGAGATAAGCAATCCCAACCAGAAATTCATTTACGAATACGACTTCAACAAGTTCTGGCATTTTATGGTGGAACTGATAACCGTAGATAAGGAAGAGAATGCAAAACTCACGTATCCATGCTGTATCCGCACCGAAGGCATTGCGCCTTCGCAATACGGAACCAAGGGCCTGGTGGATAGCCGCCTGGCAGAAATGGAAGAAAAATACGACCTGAAACCCGATGCCATGGCAGATGGATTTGGTGAGGAAGGGGAATCAGGAGATGAAGTGGAAGCCGATGGTGAAGAAGAAACTCCAACCGATGAAGCCAATGACGGATTTTAAAAAACTGATCATAGACAACCGACGACCGACCACCGTTATCTGTGGTCTTTAAGATTATTACCCCTGGCTACCAGAGTTCTTTACAAACTCATTGTTATGGACAAAACATCTGCCCCCCCAGGGGATAGGGGCATAAAAACCTGCATTGTTATTGTTGGCCCAACAGCCGTTGGTAAAACCTCGCTTGCTATCAAAGTAGCGCAGCATTTTGACACAGAGATCATTTCGGCCGACAGTCGCCAGTGTTTTAAAGAACTGAATATCGGCGTTGCAAAGCCTACTGCAGAAGAATTAAATCTCGTTAAACATTATTTCATCAGTTCGCATTCCATTGAAGCGGATGTGAATGCTGCCGTATTTGAGCAATATGCGTTGGAAAAAGTGAATGAGACATTCCGGCATCATGACGTAGCCGTACTGGTAGGCGGTACCGGCCTCTATGTAAAAGCATTTTGCCACGGCATTGATGAAGTGCCGGTGATCGATCCGGCGATACGGGAAAAGATCATTGCTGGTTATGAAGCAGAAGGATTGGAGTGGTTGCAAAAGCAGGTGGAGAAAAATGATCCTGTCTATTACCTGAACGGCGAAATAAAAAATCCGCAGCGGCTGATGCGGGCACTGGAAGTGAAACTCTCCACCGGAAGGTCTATCATGTTGTTTCAAACGCAGCAGAAAAAGAAACGGGATTTCAATATAATCAAGATCGGATTGCAGCTACCAAAAGAACAACTGAATGAGAATATCAATAACCGGGTGGATGCCATGATGCAGCGTGGCCTGCTGGATGAAGTGAAGCGATTGGTGCCGTATCAAAAACTAAATGCACTTCAAACCGTTGGCTACCGGGAATTATTCGGTTACCTGGAAGGTCCGCTGAGCCTGGATGATGCGATTGGGATGATAAAACTGAATACCCGCCAGTATGCCAAGCGGCAGATGACCTGGTTCCGGAAAGACACAGAGATAAAATGGTGTGAGCCGGAGTTTGAAAAAATGATGAAAATTATAGAGCATGATATTCACAATTAGTAATTGTGCAATGGAATTGAAACAGTTATTTTACAACCTTTGCCGGGTTCGCTTCTGATCTCTACCCAACCGTTAAATGAACCGGCCCGGTTATTCATATTTGAAATACCAACCCCTTTTCTTTTTGCATCTACATTAAAGCCAATGCCATCATCCTCGGTAATAATAAAAATGGCATTCTTCCTTACTGTAAGCGATATATTCAGTTTTTTTGCTTTGGCATATTTACTGATATTGGTTACCTGCTCCTGTAAGATCCGGTATATATTCAGTTTAAGGTCATCGGACAATAATTCTTTGGGTACATCATATGCCAGATTTACAGTTGCCGGTATCGTTCCCTTAAAAGTCTGGGTAAGCTCCTGGATCATCTCTTTCAGGTCAATATTTTTTACAGGGGTGGCTAATCGTTGACATAATATGCGTATCTCTTCTATGATCGTATTTATCAATTCAATGGGGTAACTTATGGCTTCCTTTACGTCACTATTTTTTTTGCCTGCAATGCTCAGGTATATCTTTGTACCTGCCAGCATCTGGTTTATATTATCGTGTAGTTCCTGGCCGATATGGTTTCTCTCCTTTTCCTGAGCCTGGATGATCGCCCGGGCAATTTTCTTTTGTTCCAGTATTTTCTGTTCCAGTATTTTCTGTTCGAGCAGCTGTAATTTCTTTTCTGATTCTTTGCGTTCGGTTATATCCTGTAGTATACCAAAAATCCTGAATGGTTTGCCGGAGTCATCAAATTCGAACCGCCATTCAATATGCCCGAATTTTTTTTTACCATCCCTTAGTTTAAAACGGAAATCAATTTTAGAGTCTGTAAAATGCTTCAGGGCATCCGTTACCATTTTTGTTGCAACGGGTGCATTATTGCCTGGCAGGAATGATAAAAAAAGTTCTGTGGAAGGTTCCACTTCGCCCTTTATTAAACCAAATATCCTGTATAGTTCATCCGACCAGGTATGGGTGTTCTGTGCGATGTCAACTTCCCAGTTGGCAATGTGTGCTATCGCCTGTGCCTCTTTCAGTCTTTGCTCACTTTTCTTCAGTTCTTCCTCTGCCTTTTTTCTTTTGGTAATATCCTGCCTGATGGCCAGGTATTGATACGGCTTCCCGTTTTCATTTAAAAAAGGAACAATATAGGTATCCACCCAATATATGCTGCCATCTTTTGCCCTGTTGCAGAATTCTGCCGACCAGCTTTTGCCATTGGCAATGGTTACCCACAGGTCTCTTATAAATTCTGCAGGGTGGTAGCCCGAGTTAATGATCCGGTGATCCTGCCCGATTAGTTCCTGTAAACTATATTTAGATATTTTACAAAAATTATCATTGGCGTAGAGTATAATTCCTTTCTGATTGGTGATGGCCACAATGGCCGATTCATCCAATGCGTATTTATAATCCGTTATTTCCTTTAAAGCCCTTCTTCGCTCCAATGCTGTTTTTATGGCGGCAGGCAGCCTGGCCATCCTGTCCTTCAAAATATAATCATCGGCTCCCTGTTTTATAATGTTGGCCGCAAATTCTTCAGAAACTGCTCCGGTGACCATTATAAAGGGTATGCCCGGTAATTTCTGACGTGCAATGATCAGTGCGTCAGCCGAGTTGAACTGCGGAATTGAATGATCGGAAAGAATAACTTCCGGGAAGAATTCATCGAGTGCTTTTAAAAAAATGCCCTTATCCATGGCCAGGTAAAAATCGCAATCCATTTTTTCTTTTTTCAGCAGGCGTTGAATAATTTCGGCATCCTCCCGGCTGTCTTCCAGCATCAGTACTTTTAAAGCTGTTTTCATGTTGTTGATTTTAAGAGGGTGATTGATTTAATAAGAGCCAGTAAAATCCCAGGTTCTTGATGGCTTCCGTAAAACCCTCAAAATTTACCGGTTTAACGATGTAGCTGTTGGCCCCCAGGGCATAACATTTTTGTATATCGGGATCTTCTTTTGAAGAGGTAAGAATTACTACCGGTATCTTTTTGGTTAGTGGATCCGATTTTATTTTTTCCAACACTTCCAGCCCGTTTATTTTTGGCATCTGGATATCAAGCAATACCAGTTTGGGCGGCTGGTCGATAGGGCGCCCGATGTATTTGCCGGTTCCATAAATAAAATCCAGCGCTTCTTCGCCATCGGCAACATGTACCAGGTTATTGGCCATATTGTGTTTTTTTAACTGCCTGATGGTTAGTTCTGCATCATTGAGATTATCCTCTACCAAGAGTATATCAACAGAATTTGGGTTCATATCACAACATTTAAGGGTTATTAATTCAATCGGCAGCTTCATTGGGCAGCGAAAAATAAAAACAGGCACCGTTGCCTGGTTCTGCTTCTGCCCAAACACTTCCTTCATGTTTAGTTATAATTTTTTCCACAATAGCAAGTCCTACACCAGTACCTTCAAACTCAGCAGCACTGTGCAGCCGCTGAAAAACCTTGAAAAGTTTTTCCTTATATTTCGTATCAAAGCCTACGCCATTGTCTTTAACAAAAAATACAGTCTTACCGCTAACTGCATAACTTCCTATTTCAATGGCAGCATGTTGAACAGTGGCAGAGTATTTTACCGCATTCGATAAAAGGTTCATCCAGACCTGCCTGATGGTATTTGGATCGGCATGCACGGTTGGTAAAACCGGTATTGTCCAGCTGATTGGCCGATCGTTGATATTTAAGCCCGGTTCGTTGATCAGTTCATTTATGATCTTATTAAAATTTACTGTTGTTTTTGAAATGGGTTGCCTGCCAAGGCGTGAAAAGCTGAGCAGGTCATCAATTAAATTGCCCATTTTAATGGTGTTATTTTTTATTACACCTGTAATGCGCCTGGCTTCATCATCCAGTTTACTGCTGTAATCTTCTTCCAGAATATTAGCAAAACCAATGATGCCCCGCAGGGGAGCCCTTAGATCGTGTGAGATAGAATAGGAGAAAGCTTCCAGTTCTTCATTCATTTTTTTCAGAGCATCCTCCGCTTTTTTTCTGTCAGTAATATCCCGTGCTATGCAATACAGTTTTCCTGATAAGGGATTAGGTGTGGCATTCCAGTCGAACCACAGGTAGCTGCCATCATTTTTCAGGTAACGGTTTGTAAAATGTATTAACGTTGCTCCTGATCTTAGATCGTTATATGCCTTCAGCGTGGCTGCAATATCATCCGGATGTACAAAATCCATAAAAGGCTGGTTCACCAGTTGATTTTCGGAATAACCAAGTATCTTATAAAAGCTTGTATTCACAATTTCAAAATGCCCATCGGTATTGGCAATACAGGAAAAATCGTTGCTGTTGTTAAAGAAATGCTCAAATTCTTTTAGCCGCTCTTCTGATTTTTTCCGCATGGTAATATCCCTTACCAATACGAGGTTGCCTGTTATATTTCCTTCTGCATCTTTCAAAAAGGAAAGGGTGGACAGAACAGACACCGGTTTGCCTGATTTTGTATGATAAATAAGCTCTCCCTGCCAAAAACCATTAGCTTTCCACGATTCAAATATTTGTTCCCTGGTTTCATAAGGATAGTCGGTTTTAAAAATTTCGGTTGCGCTTTTTCCAATCACTTCATCGCTTTTCCATTCAAATAATTTTTCAGCGGGTTTATTCCACCTGGTAATAATAAAATTTCCACCGTCTGTGTTGGTGGTGGAAATGACCGGATCCTGAATATTGTCTGCAATTGTTGCTGAAAAACTGGCTTGTTCCAGGGTTTCTGCTAATTTATTTTTTGCCTGAAGCAGTTCATCTGTTCTGTCCAATACTTTCCTTTCCAGGTCGGTATTCAACTGGCTGATCTCCAGTTCTGCTTTTTTCTGCCTGCTGATATCCCGTACAATTGTAGATGCACCACATATGATGCCTGCAGCATCCTTCAGTGGCGAAATGGTAAGCGATACCTGTATAAGGGTGCCGCCTTTTCTGATTCTCTCTGTTTCGTAGTGATCAATAACTTTTCCTGCACGAATATTTTCCATTATCTCATATTCCTTGCTCCAGTAGTAGGTGGGAATAAGCATGGCAATATGCTGCCCCACAATTTCGGCAGTCGTGTATCCAAAAATCTTTTCAGCTCCCTGGTTCCAGCTTGTGATCACCCCATCAAGCGTTTTGCTCAGAATGGCATCGTGCGAATAATTTACAATTGAAACATAAAGTGCCTGTTCTTCCTCCAGTTTTTTTCGTTTGGTAATATCGGCCCGTATGGCTAGATACTGGTAAGGTTTGCCCTGCTCATTTAAAAAGGGAACAATGGCAGTATCAACCCAGTAGTAACTGCCGTCCTTTGCTTTGTTCTTTAGTTCACCTTTCCATATCTTCCCATTGGCAATGGTTACCCACAGATTTTTAATAAATTCTTTTGGATGATGCCCTGAATTAATAATTCGGTGATCCTGGCCTATTAGTTCCTCAGCAGTATATTTTGAGATCTTGCAAAAGTTATCGTTAACGTGATCAATGATGCCCCGGTGATCGGTTATGGCCACAATGGATGATTCATCCAGCGCAAATTTGTAATCGCTCACCTCCCTCAAACTCTGCATCAGGCGCTGCTCTGATTTTTTAGCCTTGGTAATGTCTTTATAAAAAATGGTGAGTCCGTCGGCCGATGGATATACTTTAACCGAGAACCAGATGTCCATGGGAGCATAGTAATCTTCAATTTCCACAACTTTCTTCTCCTGCATGGCTTCGTGGTATTTATTCCAGAAAATGGTTCCCTCCATTTCGGGATGTACATCCCATATTACTTTGCCCAGTGTTTCTGCCTTGCCAAGGGGGTGTGTAGAAAGGGCCGTATCGTTGAGAAAAGTATATCGCCAGTTATTATCAACCGATACCACCGAATCATTGATCCGGTTGAAAACGGTTTCCAGTTCTTTTTCCTTTCTTTTCCTTTTGGATTGCTGCCAGAAAAGATTGCTCGTGGTATACAGGAGTAGAATAGCAAAAAGGATAATTAAAAGGGTGATCCACAATTTTAATTTGGTGGTTTCATTATTCAATTGCTTTTTCCGTTCTTCAATCAAAAGCGACGTACGTTGAATGCCCCGGGTTATCAGCGAATCGATGCCTTTATAGGCGGCAATGTGTTCTGGCGACCTGTGATTGATGATTGAATCAGGAACATTACTTTTAAGCAGCCAGGATAATTCAGATCTGACAAGAGAATCCAGTTCTGCCGCAATTTGTATATTCAACGGATCACGGACCGATGATCGCAGCAATTCTAATTGTGTACTTACCGCAGTGCTGTCGGTGTAAAATAATTTTACCCTTGTTGAATAAGCTGCTTTACCCAGGTCGGAGTTAAGAACAGCCGCATTATTTATTTGGGTGGAAAGATTCTGGTAACTGCTGTAAACCGTATTATGCCGGTTACTTAGTTCTGAATAAGTGTTCAGCCCCTGGTAAGCTCTGCTGAATAGTATAAAAATGCATATTAGCAGGATGAAAACGGCAATATAAAGCAACATGTTTTTACGCATAAAATATTTTAGCGCCGGAACAATGAGAATAAGCAGGAGATTGTATGGGAAACCTGGTATTTCTTTTTTACAGTCCCGATAACAAATAGGATACGGACATCTTCATCAAAACCTGAAAAGGGTATGACGATAAAGCAGCGTTGGCTTATGGTTCATTGTTGTTTCATTTATTTAAAAATTATTACAACAGAGTCCCTTCTTAAACAGCAGCTTCTTTTAATTGGGCCGGGACACAGATAAGGGGTGATTGTTTAAGGCTGAAACCTGTTTAATAAAAATCCTTTAAACAAAGGTTGTTATAAAATACAACAAAGCAAAATCTTTCTTTAAGCCTGATAAAAGATCGGCATTTGAGTTATGAGAAATATCATTCCGTTATGTGATTATTGTTCTTTAAGACAACGAGTTATCTCAGTATTTTGCTTTTTTTGTATAAAGTATAAAAGGAAAACTGTATGTCCCAGGCTGCTTTACTGGTTAAATTGGGAAGGAAAATCCGGGTGATACGCATCAGGAAAAACATGTCTCAAAATGAGCTGGCCATGGAATGTGATTTTGAGAAGGCCAGTATGTCCAGGATCGAATCAGGCCAGTCTAACCTTACCATACGAACCTTATTTAAGATCGCCAAGGCATTGGATGTTGAAATGGCCGAACTATTCAGTGATTGACAAAGTACATTAATGTATAGATCCCCACGCAGATTTTAAAATTAACTGGCTGAGTACTTAAAATAAAAAGCCCCGGATCCCTCCGGGGCAGCTTAAGCAATTAGCAGTGGTTAAAATTTGAATCCGAGAGTGGCTACAATATTCCCCCTCTGTTGTTTAAGCATGGCGTACGTATTTGCCCGGTCTTCTAACCGGTATGGAAAGCTAACATCTTTACTGATGGTATGAATATAGGTAAGATCGATGAACATGCCTTTGTTGCGGTAACCCAGTCCGCCGCTGAGTAACATGCGGTTGGCTTTATAACCGGCATCTTTGTATGGATTGCCATAATAAGCAAACCCTAATCTTGCAGCGATCACATTAAACTTCAACTCACCACCTACCCGGAAATTGAAATTCCCTTTATAGTCGGCTTTCACTACTTTGTTCAATCCTTTGTAATATTCCTTGTAAGCTGCTTTTTCTTCTTCCGTTTCATCCTGCCTGTTGTCGTAAAAACGGCTGCCGCGGTGATGTACATATTCAATGTCGGCGCTGATGAAGGCCCGTTGTTTTTTTGTATTCGCAACTTCCCTGAAAACATAGGAAGCACTGATCATGGCTTTGAACGGAGTCAGTTGCACATATTTTGATTCGCCGGCCTGGTTGTTTGTAAATACCAGCGAGGATACATCGTATTTATTAACGGGGTTCTCCACTTCGGTGCTGAGGTAGGTTGTGCGGGTATCTGTAAGGATCATGTATGTAGGCGTGTGGATGGATAGCCCGAGGCGTATGTAATCCTGCGGACGATAGATGATACCGAGTTTTGCATTGAACCCGGTTCCTTTTGTTTTAAAATCATCTGTGTATTCAAACTGTTTAAAATGATTGGAAGTGCTGGAAGAAGTATCGGATTCTTTAAAGACCATATTGCTGGTATAGTTTACTAAGGGAATCCCCAGGCTTATACCCCAGTACCATTTATCGTTTTTGTTTTGTGCATAGCCGATCGCAAATTCATAGATACCGCCCTTGGTAGTATGCAGCATTTCCTGGCGCAATGCCTGCCCGGCATCCAGAATGTATTCCGGCGCTCCTTTTACCTGCACCAGGCCATTTACCGTAACGGTATCGATCAGGTATGTATATAAGGCAGGGGCAGATGTGAAGGGCAGGGCAGAGTTGGTGCTTAACACTTCGCCGATGGTTAACCCGCTTTTCGAAAACTCCTCGGCAAACTGTTCACTGAACGAACTGTAATTATTCAGCCCGCTGTACTGAACCCGGTTATTGAAGTTTGCTGTTTGTGTAAAGGCAATGCTGATGGCGCTGCTTTTGAGCGGATTATTAGCATCACTGTAACCCAGTATTACACCACTGGCACCAAAGCCAAAACTATTCTTTTTGTTTTGCGAAAGGTTATCCCTGAAAGTTGCTTTGTTGTTGTTTAAAAAGAAACCGGGTGTGAGTACGAATTCACCTGTCTTATAAAAACCAAGTCCGGCGGGGTTTACAAATGTGGCATTGATATCTCCGCCCAATGAACCCATCACACCGCCAATGGCGAGGTTACGGGCTGTTCCGTTCTGCGGGTAAAAAGAATACCGGATGGCATCTTCGGGTACCTGGGCAAAAACAGAATTTGATATCAGTAAAAATAGTACGGGTATATATTTGGTCATAGCATAATTTTTTTGATACAATCGTTTTATGCAGGTGTTTTGGTTCCCCGCCAGCTGGCGGGGATAGGGGCAGTAAGGTGGCGTTAACCTCTGCCTGGTCTTGATACAGAAGAACCGGAACTGCCGCTGCCCGATGAGGAACTTCCGCTGCTGCTGCTTCCTGAAGAAGAAGGTGTATAGGTTCTTGTATTGTTGTTGGATGAAGAGCTGCTGTTGGGCAAAATGATCTGCCTGCTGCGGCTATTTGAATTGTTGTTGTTATACCTGTAGGAGGGGTTGGCCCACCTTCCGGTTCCGTTTGTTTTATCGGAAGCAACATTAGGGTAGTAACCGTTGTAAGCATTCAGGTTAACCATTCTTGGTGTGGTATTAACCGGTTTTGAATAAGTGGCCCTGGGTGTATAAATAGCCCATGGATAATAATAAGGGTTGTAATAGTAACCATAACTGTATCCCTTGCAGCTGTAATTATAGGGGCTGCGGTCGTAATTATATTCATTGCTGAAATCCCGCCAGCGGTAATCACGTATGCTCATCGTGATCTCGTAATCAGATGCCGGTTTGGTCTTCTCTTCTTCACGTTTATTTTGAGAATCATCCTCGTAAACCCGGGCAGGAGAATAATAAACATCATCCGGTGTCTGGCTGCTTTTATATGCCGTGGTGCAACTGCTGAAAGCCGCTGCAGTAAGAGAAAGGAGTAGAATTTTTGTTTTCATGGTGATTTGTTTAAAGCATTTAAAATTGAAGTTACTACTTTTGTGCAGTTATTAAAAACACGTAAACATTACAAACCCTTTGTCAACAGACATTAAAGTTAAATGGTATGTTGTTAAGGCGGTGCTAAAAGAAAGGCTGTATTTATTAAAATCTGATTAAGAAAATGAGTAAAGAATTAACGTCAAGGGCAGAGGATTATTCGCAATGGTACAACGACCTGGTTATTAAAGGCGGGCTGGCCGATTATTCAGCCGTGAGGGGTTGCATGGTCATCAAACCTTATGGCTTTGCCCTGTGGGAGAACATGCGTGACCAGCTGGATAAAATGTTTAAGGAAACCGGGCATGTGAATGCCTATTTCCCTTTGTTCATCCCAAAAAGTTTTTTAAGTAAGGAAGCGGCACACGTGGAAGGTTTTGCCAAAGAATGTGCGGTAGTAACTCATTATCGTTTAATGAATGACCCGAATGGAAAAGGTATTGTGGTTGATCCCGATGCAAAACTGGAAGAAGAACTGATCGTTCGTCCAACTTCCGAAACAATTATATGGCATAGTTATAAAGACTGGATACAATCATACCGGGATCTTCCTTTATTAATAAACCAGTGGGCCAACGTGGTTCGTTGGGAAATGCGTACCCGTTTGTTCTTGCGTACGGCCGAATTTTTATGGCAGGAAGGGCATACGGCTCATGCAACAAAAGAGGAGGCCATTGAAGAAACGAAGAAAATGCTGGATGTGTATGCTGAATTTGTGGAGACCTATATGGCCGTGCCGGTGATCAAAGGGGTTAAGACAGCCAGTGAACGTTTTGCCGGTGCAGAAGATACCTATTGCATTGAAGCAATGATGCAGGATGGAAAAGCTTTGCAGGCGGGTACCTCTCATTTCCTTGGACAAAATTTTGCCAAAGCATTTGATGTACAGTTCTTAACCAAAGAAAACAAGCAGGAATATGTGTGGGCAACTTCCTGGGGTGTATCCACCAGGCTCATCGGGGCATTGATAATGGCACACAGTGATGACCAGGGATTGATATTGCCGCCAAAGATCGCTCCGCAGCAGGTTGTGATCGTTCCTATTTATAAAGGAGAAGAAAGTAAAGCACCCATTGATGCAAAAGCGAATGAGATCATGGCATCTTTAAAAGTCAAAGGTATCCGTGTTAAGTACGATAATAATGATAACAGTCGCCCCGGCTGGAAATTTGCACAGCACGAATTGCAGGGAGTTCCGGTAAGGATCGCCATGGGATTGCGTGACCTGGAAAATAAAATGGTGGAAGTTGCCCGTCGTGATACAAAAGAAAAGAACAGTATGCCGCTGGACGGACTTGCCGATAATATCTCAAACCTGCTGGAAGAAATACAGCAGAACATTTACAATAAAGCACTTGCTTTCCGCACGGAGCATATTACCAATGCAGACAACTGGGATGATTTTGTAAAACTGCTGGATGGTAAAGGCGGCTTTATCTCCGCTCATTGGGACGGTACCCCCGAAACAGAAGAAAAGATAAAAGAACAGACCAAGGCCACCATCCGCTGTATTCCTTTAAACAATAAAGAGGAAGCAGGTGTTTGTATCTTAACGGGTAAACCAAGTACGCAGCGGGTATTGTTTGCAAGGGCGTATTAGAAACGTTGTCTGTTAATCCGTATATCCGTTAATTCGTGTGTTGCTGGTTTGCAAATGTTCTCACGGATTAACCAGTTAACTAATTAACGTATTAACAGTAATGCATGTCGTTTTACTTTTTAAATATTGTCGACTGGCTTCAGCAACACCAGTTGCCCTGCCTGTTCAAACGGCTTACGCATTTCGACTGCCCGGGCTGCGGCATGCAGCGGAGTTTTTTGTTGCTGCTGAGCGGCAATGTACCCGGCAGCTTTGCCATGTATCCGGCATTGATACCTGTACTGCTGCTTTTTGCTTTCCTGGTACTGCATGTTATTTTCAAGATAAGGAACGGGGCCATTATTCTTAAATATTCTTACATTTTCTGTGCAGGAATTATTTTGCTTGGTTATATTTACAAAATAATGGTTACCAAAACTGTTTAAGCCAAATGGAAGATCAGGGCAGGGATTACCTAAGCAATTTCAATACGAGGATAAATGCTGCCCAGTTACCAAACGCAACTGCTTCATTGGTTTTAGGTATCATTTCTATTATTGGTTCTTTGTGTTATGGGGTTGTTGGGGTTATATGTGGTACGATCGGTTTAGTACTTTCTAATAGAGACAGAAAATTATACCAGGCTAATCCCGAATTATATTCTTCAGCAAGCTACGGATCATCAACTGCCGGAAGGATATGTTCTATCATTGGACTTGTATTAGGTAGCTTATTCCTGTTACTGATAATTATTATTGCTATTTGGAATTTCCAGCGGGCAAGCAGTGTATTTTAGCGGCATAGATTCAGCCCTGGAATTAAGTAATTATATTCTTAACTAACTTCTAAATAAATTTAAAAACGCTTAAAACAACACATATGAACGAGCAACACAACTTTAACTCTCCGGGCAACCAACCACCTGCTAATTTACCCAATGCAACCGCAGCACTTGTATTAGGTATCATCTCCATTGTGGGTGCATTCTGCTACGGGGTTGTTGGTATTATCTGTGGTATCATCGGCCTGGTACTCGCCAATAAGGACAGGAAATTATACCAGGCAACACCTGAATTGTATTCTTCATCCAGCTACAGCTCATCAAATGCAGGAAGGATATGCTCCATCATAGGACTGGTGCTGGGTGGTATTTTCTTTTTGATCATGATCATCTACTTTATTTTATTCGGGGCCTTGTTCATGGATGCGATACGCCATGCACAATAAAGGATATTCATTCCCGGGCAGAAAGCATGTTCCGTAACGAAATGCAGGAATAATTTTAAGCCGTTGATCTTTCAACGGCTTTTCTTTTGCATTGTGCTGAATTTTTTACATATTCGTTTTGTCATTTACCAAAATAACCTGTATGGAAGATTCCCAATATGATCATTTAACAGAAATGGACCTGCAGTTTGAAGGCGAGGTAAGGCACCAGTTTGCCAATGCGGCCATCTGGTCAAAATTCATTTCCATTGTTGTATTCAGTGCATGTGGCCTGATGCTGGTTTTGGGTATCATGGGCGGTATGAGATTTTTCAATTCCATGAAAAGGCTGGGTGGCATCGGTTATTTATTCGGCGACTTTAGCGGTACTATCCTCCTGTTAGTGATCTTGTTTGTTGCAGCGGCCATATCACTGGTGTACTATTTTCTTTTTAATTTTTCCCGCAAAATGCAACGTGCATTGATCAGTGAGGATATCAATGAACTGAATGCGGGATTACGGTCGCTGAAAATATTTTTTATCATCACCACAGTCTTTTCCATTCTGTCCCTGTTTAACAGCATTGCAAAACTGGCCTGGTAAATCAAAATCATTGTCATGGAAAATAATCCAAACAGCAGCATTTTTAATTTTGGCCCGGATGAAGAAACCAAATCAAACCTTTCTGTTATTGCCCGGTGGGCAAACATAAACGCCATTGTTGGGTTTATTGGAATAGCGGTTACGATCATTTCTTTTATTGCCACCATGAATAGCCTGGGCAGGTACGCCGGTTCTTTTGCCGGTTTCGGTATGGCAAGTGTTGCACTTAGCGTGGCAATATCACTGGCCTTGAATATCACGTTGTTTATGGCTGCTTCCAATGTTAAAAAAGCAATTGATAACTCCAGCCAGCCCCACTTTGAAATGGGGATCACAAAATTCGCTACTTATTTTAAGATAGCCGGCATCATTACGATCATTGTCTTGGTAGTTTTTATTTTCTTCCTGGTGTTGGGGATTTTGTCAGGCAGGGGGAGAGTCTTTTAAACCGAACCGGGTTTATTCTTTTGTAGCCAGGTAATTATAATCTTCCAGCAACTTTTCTAAGAACTGGTCAACATAAAGATCAGACTCAATGTTGAGTACTTCTTTTATTTTCATAGCCACCCGGTGGCACATGTCGTAGTTATTTCTTTTGCCTGCCTGGGTTAACACAGTTTTAATGGTATTGATGTCGCGGTCGCTCAGGCGCATCACCTGCGGAAACATCACTTTGTAACCGGTTTGGTTTATCTGCATGAAAACTGTATCGGCCACGGTCAATGCAGATTTTGCATTTACTACCACGGTGCCGGCGATCATATCACCCAACCGTTGGTTTTTTGGCGAAACCGCAATAATGATAACCACCGCTATACCAAACAAGCCGGTAATAAAACAATAGACTATAAGCGTAGTGTTTGAAAAAGCGATGTACCCAAACATAAACGGCCATTCAAAGAATTTGGTTATCCAGCGCAGGATGAACTGCCCCAGGGTAGGTTCACCTCCTTCCAGGCTGATGACCCGGATGCCCATAATCTTCTTGCCTACCGTTTGCCCATTCATCCACAATTCGGTTAGCAGTGAATAGAGGAGCATGGGCAGCGAAATAATGAGTATGTCAAGCCCAACACTTTTTTCCTCGTCTGATATCAGTCCCTTATACAATACGTACTTCATGCTGTACAGGAAAATGATGAGCAGCACAAAATCGATGATGTAGGCCAGCAGGCGCTTATGGAATTCGGCGATCTCGAATTCGAGGTCTATGTTAAAAGCGGTGCCTATTGAAATGATGGACATGATACCTGCAAATTACTGATTGCCCGCTATAGATTTGCGTGAACAGGAGTTTTTTTATTCCTGAAAAAAGACGAATTTGTAGCATTAATTCAAAACCTTAATTTGGCCCTATGCGGGAAGCGATGTTCATTAAAAAGAATGCTGATAAGTGGAATGAATACCAGCATTCGCCCACGGATAACCCGGATGTGACCGCAGAAAGGTTTGTTGACCTGATCGATGACCTTAGCTATGCCAAAACTTTTTATCCCAAAAGCAAGGTCACCCGTTGGATCAATGGCATTGCCGCCGGTATTTACCAGAGTATCTACCGCAATAAAAAAGAAAAGTACAGCCGCATATTTGTTTTCTGGAAATATGAGCTGCCGCTGCTGTTTAAAAAATACCACCGCATTTTGTTATTCACCACGGTTCTATTCTGCCTTTTTGTTGCCATCGGTGTTTTCTCTTCCATGTACAACGAAAATTTTGTAAGAGGGGTGTTGGGTGACAGGTATGTTGACATGACGGAAGAGAACATTGCCAAGGGCGATCCGTTCGGTGTGTATAAAGACGGCAACCCTTTCTCCATGTTTGTGTGGATCGGTTTCAATAACATCGGTGTAGCCTTCCGGGCATTCATAGGAGGATTCACGCTGGGGCTTTTTACCCTCATGATCATGTGGAGCAATGGATTGATGCTGGGCACCTTTCAATACATGTTCTTTTCAAAAGGATTGGGCACCAAATCGATACTCGTTATTTGGATACACGGCACCCTGGAGATATCAGCCATTGTGATTGCCGCCACCGCAGGGTTTATACTGGCTTATGGCATTTTATTTCCGGGTACATACAGCCGCATGGAATCTTTTAAGAATGGGGCTAAAGATGCAGCCAAAGTATTAATAAGCCTGGTGCCGGTTTTTATCGTCGCCGCATTTTTTGAAAGTTATATCACTCACCTGATGAGCCAGACATTTGACAAAGCCAATAATTCCGGCCTGCCTGTGTGGGTGAGTGTGGTGATACTGGTTGTTTCACTGGCATTCATCATCTGGTATTTTGTAATTCACCCGATCCGCTTACATAAGAAAGGTTATTATATCCGCCCGGATGGCATCATCAACAGGCTGAAAAAGGATCATGAATAAATTCATCTGCATATTGATCACGGTGTTATTCTTCTTCGCTGCAGCCACGGCCCAGCAGAAAAGGTATATCTATATTGATTCATCGCTGCTGAAAAACGAAAGCTCGTATGAAGACGTTGAAGCGCCGCCTGCGGATGAAAAGATAGAGGTGATCGTGGATGATCAGAAAAACAATGAGCCTGTTGCGGTAAAGCAGGGCCCGGACACCACACTTTACCTGAACGGGCTGGGCATATCCCCGGATTCGGTAAGGCGTTGGAAGAATGCCAGTGAATTTGCTTACATGAAATACCTGGATAGCCTGCTTAAAGACAGGCAGGAAAAAGAGAAGAATGCGGCAAAGCAGAAGCCCCGTTCAACCAGGCCTGGTTTTTTTGATAATTTTTTCTCATCAGTTTTTTTGAAAATCTTTCTTTGGGCACTCGCGGGCTTTTTTATACTCTTCATCATATACCGGCTGTTCTTAGCCGAAGGGGCGTTCAGGCGGGAGACGAAGAAAAGTAAAGGCACAGATGCAAAAGTGGAAGAAGAAAGCATCACGGCAGAAACTGATTTTGATGCGCTGCTGAACCAGGCATTGCAGCAGCATAATTTCCGCCAGGCAGTACGGTATCAGTACCTGCGGTCGCTGCACAAACTGGCCGCAAAGAACCTGGTGGAACTTGCACCCGATAAAACCAACTACCAGTATGTACGGGAATTAAAAAATCCATCCCTGCAAAATGATTTTACATCCCTTACCCTTAACTATGAATACGTTTGGTATGGTGAGTTTGAAGTGGAACAGGATACCTACCAGAAAATAGAAAACGGTTTTAAAACCTTTAATCAAAAATTATAGATCAGCAGTTGAAAAGAACAATCACATATCTTTTTTTTATGGCAGTGCTTGCTGTGCTGATCTCGTCCTGTGGCGCTTCTAAAGAACCCGGCCTGCCCGATATGCGGGAAACATTCTCTAAAAAAGATAAGAACCCCTTTGGTGCCAACATTGCCTACCGCCAGGTGCAGTCGCTTTTCCCGGCCAACAGCATCCGGGACATTAAGCAGCCTTTTTCCAAAACATGGAAAGACATCAGCGATACGGCATCCCTGTATGTATGCATCAGCAGTGCCCTGTTTGTGGATGAAGAAGAAGCCACTGCCATGATAGAATATGTAAATCACGGCAACGATCTTTTTATTTCTGCGGGGTATATTGATGAGTTGCTGCAGGAGAAACTTAATTGCAAAACAAAAATGAACTTCAATTCATTTTTCGGGTTCTCCGGGCTCACCAAAACCAACACCCGGTCGCTGCTGGAACCCGACTCGGTACTTTCTTATTTCTATTACCCGTTCAACAATTATTTTACTTCGATCGATACGGGCCGCACAAGGATCGTGGGCGTGAATGCGAATTTAAAGCCCAACTCGATTGTTTATTTTTATGGAAGGGGCAGGTTATACCTGCATTGCGATCCCCGGGCTTTCAGTAATTATTTTTTATTGAAAGACAGCAATTACAAATACCTGCAGCAAAGCCTGGCATTTACTTCCGCTTTTCCACAGCATGTTTACTGGGATGATTATTACAACAAACTGCGCAGGCGCAGGAACAGCGATGAGAATTTTTCCACTTTCAGCGAAATAATGAAACACCCGCCGCTGGTATTTGCATTCTGGATATCGGTGGCCCTGCTGTTGTTCTATGTACTTTTTGGCGGCAAACGTGTTCAGCGTATCATAGCGCAACGCAAACCCAATGAGAACACCACGGTTACGTTTACCGAAACGATCGGGCGACTGTACCTGCAGAAAAAAGACAACAAGAACATTTCGGATAAGATGATCACTTATTTCAATGAATTCATCCGCAATAAATATTTTTTGAATACCAACCTGATCAACGATGATTTTATTACCACCCTGGGCCGGAAAAGCGGGGTGTCCCGTGATAAAGTGGAATCGCTTTACCGCAGCATCGCCGATGTTCAGTCGAGTGATGACCTGGACGATTACCGGTTACTTTCTTTAAACGAACAAATTCAGCATTTTCACAAAAACAAAAACTGATGGAAGAAAATCTTTTTCAACAACGCATCGACCTCAGCGGCCTCAACAGGTCGGTACATGAGATCCGGAATGAAATTGCCCGGGTGATCGTGGGGCAATACAAAATGGTAGACCTGCTGCTCATCGGTCTTTTGTGCGACGGCCATATTTTGATTGAAGGCGTACCTGGCGTTGCCAAAACATTAACAGCAAAGTTGCTGGCAAAGATCATCGACGTGGATTTTTCCAGGTTGCAGTTCACACCCGACCTCATGCCGAGTGATGTGATCGGAACCTCAGTGTTCAATCCAAGGGATGGAGAGTTCAGGTTTAAGTCGGGCCCTATATTCAGCAACATCATTTTGATCGATGAGATAAACCGTGCCCCCGCAAAAACACAGGCGGCCCTGTTTGAAGTGATGGAAGAACGCCAGGTAACTGTGGATGGTCATACGCATATCATGCAGGTGCCTTTCATTGTGCTGGCTACACAAAATCCCATTGAGCAGGAAGGAACCTACCGTTTGCCCGAGGCGCAACTGGATCGTTTCCTGTTTAAGATAGAAGTGAAATATCCATCGCTGGAAGAAGAGATCGCCATCTTAAACGGGCAGCAGGGAAAATCACAGGCGCAGATGCTGGATGCAGTGCGGAAGATATTGTCGCCGGTGGACATACAACATTACCGTACGCAGGTTCAGTCGGTAATTACCGAACCCAAGGTTGTGGAGTTCATTGCCAGGATCGTTCATGAAACGAGGAATAACCCCGCCCTGTATCTCGGCGCTTCGCCACGGGCATCGTTGGCAATACTGCGCTCGGCAAAAGCCAGTGCAGCTATAAAGGGAAGAGATTTTGTAACACCGGAAGACGTGGTGGAAATGGCGCCGCATGTGTTGCGGCATCGCATCATCCTCACACCCGAAAAAGAAATGGAAGGCGTTACAGAAGATGACCTGATCGATATCATTTTAAAATCAATTGAAGTACCAAGATAAGAATGGCTGCTCATGTGGAGTTTCTTTAAAAAATATATCGGTGCCTTATACCTTACCCGGCGGTTTTACTTCTGGGCGGGGTTTTGTGTGGTTTTGTTTGTTGCTTCTTTCCTGTTGCCGGTTCTTTTTATGTACACAAAGATCCTGTTCTTTGTTTTCATTGTGCTTGTTGTGGTTGATTACCTTTTCCTGTTTGCTTTGAGCAAGCCGCCCACGGCAAGCCGCCTGATGGCAGACCGGCTCAGCAATGGTGATGAAAATAAAATTGAGATGCAGGTGAAGAACAATATGCCTTTTACCGTTCGCATGGAGATCATTGATGAACTTCCGGTGCAGTTTCAGAAAAGGGATTGGTTATTGTTCTACCGGTTTAAAGCAAGGGAGCAAAAGAATATTACATACAAACTGCGGCCGGTAGAAAGGGGACAATATGATTTTGGCCGCATCATTCTTTATGTACGGTCGCAGCTTGGTTTATTAAAACGCCGGTATAATATTGAAGCGGGGGAAACGGTACCCGTATATCCTTCTTACCTGCAGATGCGTAAGTATGCACTGCTCTCGCAAACAACCATCCAGAGTGAGCAGGGCAACAGGCGCATGCGTAAGCTGGGGCACAGCATGGAGTTTGAGCAGATAAAAGAATACGTGCGGGGCGATGATATCCGCAGCGTGAACTGGAAAGCCACGGCCCGTAAAGCTTCGCTGATGGTGAATAGTTATACCGATGAGCGGTCGCAGCAGGTGTATTGTGTTATTGATAAAGGGCGATTGATGAAAATGCCTTTCGGTGGACTCACGCTTTTGGACTATGCAATCAACAGCACACTGGTGTTGGCGAATGTTTGTCTGCAGAAACAAGACAGGGTAGGCGTGATAACCTTTGCCAATAAGATGGGCTCTGTACTGGCCGCCGACCGTAAGCCCATACAACGGGAAAATATTTTACAACTGCTATATAACCAGGACACAGCTTTTTTAGAAAGCGATTACGAAATGCTTTACATGCAGATACGCAACCGGGTAAAGCATCGCAGCCTTGTTGTGCTGTACACCAACTTTGAATCATTGAATAGCCTCTACCGCCAGCTGAATTATTTACGTTCTATTGCCAAACATCACCTGCTGATGGTGGTATTTTTTGAAAATACCGAATTGCATCAACTCTCCGGCCTGCAGGCAAAAAATGTAGAAGACGTTTACATCAAGACCATCGCCGAAAAATTTGCTTTTGAAAAAAGGCTCATCGTAAAAGAATTACGGAAGCATGGTATCCTCTCTGTGTTAACTCCACCGGAGCAACTTACCATTAATGCGGTGAATAAGTATTTAGAATTGAAAGCAAGGCAGGCGATATAGAATTCCAATACATAATCTTCATTGCGTCTGCAATCTTTACCTTTACAAAAAATCTTAGTGGCACGCAAACAAACTTACAGAATAAGATATACCAATAAACTGGCAGAAGCAGGCGAGGCACCGGTAAGAGCCGAACGCAAGGAAAGGGTTCCCATTGATCCGTTGATCCAGCAGCCGTACCTGGAGGGTAAAGTACTCCTTATAAACAAACCCCTTCACTGGACATCATTTGACGTGGTACGAAAACTCCGTAGTTTATTGCAGATAAAAAAGATCGGCCATGCCGGTACGCTTGACCCGCTGGCAACAGGGTTGCTGATTGTATGCACCGGCAAGTTCACCAAAAAGATCAACGAATACATGGCGCAGGAAAAAGAATATACCGGAAGTATTACACTCGGCGCTGTTACACCAACCTACGATTTAGAAAGTGAACCCGGACAGCAAAAAGATTTTTCATCTGTAACAAATGAAATGTTACAGGCAGCAACTGAAAAATTTGTTGGCGAGATCGATCAATACCCGCCCATGTTCTCAGCCATAAAAAAAGACGGCGTTGCTTTATACGAACTGGCCCGCAGGGGAGAGGAAGTAGAATTAAAAGCAAGAAAAATTATTATCAAATCTTTTGAAATAACGGATATTGAATTACCTGTTGTTCATTTTAAAGTGGTTTGTTCAACCGGTACTTATATTCGCAGCCTGGCAAATGATTTTGGAAAAGAATTGAATTGTGGTGCTTACTTAAGTAGCTTATGCCGAACAAGGATTGGTGATCTTACTTTAGCAGATGCAACAAACATGAATGAGTTTGAACAAACCCTAAACCCTAAACCCTAAACCCTAAACTTCTAAAAAGGATAATTTATCCCGATCGTCATATTGAAATTTTCGTACCGCCATTTTTTATACCGGTTATCATTGTAAGTGCCGCCGGGGTTGTTGGGATCAGGTACACGTACCCCTCTTTTAAAAATATTATTGAAAGAAACACCCGGCAACTGCCATCCGTCGTTCTCACTCAGATCAGGCCGCTTGATCCGGAAGCCCAGGTCGAAGCGTAGGATCACGTAATTAAAATCGAGCCGGAAACCTGCCCCTGCAGCCACCCCCATTTGTTTGTATAAATTTTTAAATTGAAATTGGGTACTGTCTGTTCCACCTCCAGGTTTTGTGTTCCGGGCATTCCACACATTTCCTATATCAAGAAATAAAGCACCCCGCAGCACCAACGAATTGGGAATGATTTGCGCAATGGTATAGCGGTATTCAACATTGCTTTCCAGTTGTATGTCGCCGGTGCGGTCATTGAATTTGTTTTGTCCGAATGGCGTAAGGGGTTGTGATCCCCGTCCAATACCCCGTACAGGCCAGCCCCGCATGCTGCTGCTTCCTCCGCCGAAATATTGTTTAAAGAAGGGCAGGGTCGTATCGCCTTTAGCCGCAATGCCAACACCACCAAACATACGGAATACAAAAGCAGATTTCAGCCGTGAGGCCGAGTAGATGTATTCAATATCGGCCTTGCCAAACTGCCGCATATAGTTTTTAAAGAAACCGAACCGCCCCCAAAGCAAACCCGATTCTTCTACATTAACTTTCAGGCTGTGCTGCCTGCTGGGGTGCCTGCTGTTTACTTTTATCGATTGGTAACCGATGCTTGAGCCTGCCACCAGCGAAGTGTTGAAGGAATATCTTAAGAAAGGATTTTCATCCAATGTTTTTCGGAAACTGTCTGTTTCATTATACAAGCGGGCAAATTCTATGTTGATGGGTTTAAAGACCCAGCGTTTGGTGTTGCGTGAATCATTGCTGCGTTTGATCTTCTGGTTATAATCATACCCGATCGCAAAATTGAAAGACTGCAGGTTGAATAAGTTGATGCGGTTGATGTAACCAACCTTTGAATTAATAAATGTTTTGGTATTGAAAAGCCTGGGGTCGCTGTTCAGGTTCTTTAAAGGAAAAATGAACCGGGGAAAGACGATGGTGTTTGAATAACTTACTTCATTTGAGTTCACAATATTCTTACGGTTATTACTGTCTGGTTTAAAATTCAATTCGATGCCAGCCCGCAGTGAGTGCGACATGCTTACGCCTTCCTTACGCAAGTTCCGGTCGAGGAATGTAACATTGCCCGATAATCCCAGCAGGTTGCCGGCGTTGGCTGCCGTAACGTTATTGGTATTACTCTGTGCCGAATAGCTCGCTTCTATGCCGGCCTCAAATCCGTATCTTTTTCCAGGAACCAATTGAACAATGAGATCGATCTTATTGATACTGTCCTTCCCTTTCAGGCTGTCTGTTTCTTTACGTTCCAGCACCTGTATGTTCGTGCTTTGCCAAACACCGGCTCTTGAAAAACTGTTGAGTGTTTTATAAAAATTATCCTGGTTGTACAGGTCGCCCTTACGCACATACAGGTTCCTGCGGAGGAAACCGGTGCGGAATAATTTTTTATGATACTTCACGATAAAATTTATCCGGCAGGTATCGCAATCTCTTTTACGTGCAAGTATTGTGGTCAGTGTATTATCCGTCAGTTTATCGCCATTGCGGTAATCAGGCAGGATGTAGATATCATCGATATAATATTTTTTCAGTTTGCTGCTGTCGGCAGGCGAGTTTAGTACCACCGCCAGTTTAACCGTGGGAAATTCCCGGGCCAGTTTAGCCTCCTCCAGCAACCGTAATTGTTCAAATATATCGTCGGTAATGGTGGTCAGTGCCGCCACGGAACTGTCTCCCCGCATTATTAATTCTTCGGATGAGAATTTATAATACCCATTGTTTCGGTACAGGTTCACCAGCCTGTTCAGTTCGCCCAGCACAGCAGCCTTTGTAACGGGATCACCTTTTTTAAGTAAACTTTCTTTTGCATTTTCCAATGCCAGCTGCTGCAGGTCGGCCTTGCGCAAAATATATCTCACCGTATCAATCCGTGTTGGTTTGCCTGTTTCCACATTGTAATGCACATATACCCGCTGCTGTCCGTCTTTTAAAATGGTATCGGCTTTGTATTCGGCCTTCGAATTATAATAACCCAGGTGCCGCATGGAAGCCTCCATGTTACGGGCCGATTGACCGGAAGAAGCGCTGTCGTATGCCGGAGGCTTTTCTATAAAATGAAAAACGATCCATGCATCTTTTGTATTGATCCGGGAACTGTCATCCAACTGGGCATTCAACCGTTGTTTCAGGGTGGTGCGTTCATCTTTGGTGAAACTGCCGCCCTTTACATCGATGTTGTTCTTATAAAGAAAGGCTTTGTTTTTGGGGTATTTGCGGGGGATGGTAAACCAGTTACAGGCCGAAAGAAATATGCTGCATAATAAAAAACAGGCGCTAAGTTTGTGAAGAGAGGTTTTATCCGGTATTTTTAAATGCATAAAAACTTTTAGGCGACGATGATTAGCAAATCACATACCAAATATATCCAAAGTTTACAGCACAAAAAATTAAGAGATGAGCTGAACCTCTTTATTGCCGAAGGGCCTAAAGTAGTGACAGATCTGCTGGAAGGCCGAAAATTTCACTGCAAGGAAATTTTTGCCGTAAAAGAATGGCTGGATGCAAACGATGCATTAAGGCGTACACATGGTGAAACTTCATTCAACGAGGTAGCAGAATTTGAACTGGAAAAGATATCTGCTTTATTAACGCCACACCACGTATTGGCGGTTTTTGAAAAAAGAATGCCCGACGGGGATATTGCAATAAGCGGTAAGATCACATTGGTACTCGATACCATCCAGGATCCCGGTAACATGGGCACCATTATCCGGATTGCCGATTGGTTTGGTATTCAAAACATCGTTTGTTCTGTTGGCTGCGCCGATATATATAATCCCAAAGTGGTTCAGGGCACCATGGGGAGCCTTGGCAGGGTGAATGTGGTCTACACAGATCTGCCTGTGTGGATGAAAGCGCATAAAAAAGTGAAGATATATTCCGCTTCATTAAAGGGTAAGGCATTGCAGGCAGTTGGTAAACTGGCAGAGGCCATCCTGGTTATTGGAAACGAAGCCCATGGTATAAGCGATGAAGTGATGGAAATGACACAGGAAAAGATAACCATCCCAAGGATCGGCGAAGCGGAATCATTAAATGCGGCTGTGGCAACGGGAATAATATTATCGCATATCGTATAAGCGGTGAACCCGTTAAATGGTTAATTAGTTAATCTGTTAATTTGTTTGAAGTACAAGAACCTGCTTTATCTTTCACGGATTAACCAATTAACGGATTAACTATTTAACGGAATTGAATGGCTTTCACCGGCCTTACTTTTTTTATCAGCAATGTTGGAATAATCAGTGTAGCAAATGAAATGAGCAGTGTGCCCACGCATATCAGCACAACCTGCCACCATACAACATCGGCGTGTGCGGTAGCCATGTAATAGGCTTCTTCATTAAGTTTAATGAAACCGGTCTTTTCCTGCAGCCAGCAAATGCCAAGGCCGAGTATGGCTCCGGCAATAACACCGGTAACGGCGATCACCGAAGTATTATACAGGAAGATCTGCTGCACCTGCCAGTCGGAAGCACCCAATGCTTTCAGTACACCCGTCATTCTTGTTCTTTCCAAAACTAAAATGAGCAGGCAGGTAATGAGGTTAACAACTGCCACCACCAGCATAATAATGAGCAGGATGTCTTTTATCTGCCCCTGCAGGTTAAGCCAGTCGAATATGTTGGGATAAATTTCTTTAATCGTCTTACTGTACCAGGTTTGCGGCATCTCCGCATAGATCAGGTTGTTTACTTTATCTGTCTCTTTATAATCCTTTAAGAAAATTTCATAGCCGCCGATCTGGCCGGGTTCCCAGTTGTTCAACCGGCGGATGAGGTTTATATCGCCGATGGCAAAGTTCCGGTCGTATTCATCGATGGCTGTTTTATAAATACCGGCAATCTTCAGCCATCGGGCTGTTTTGCTGCCGTCTTCCCGGAAAAAGAAGACAAACACGCTGTCGTTGAGGGTTGCTTTGAGCTGGTTGGCGGTGTAGGCCGATAAATTTATTTCATTGCTGTAACCACTGTCCTTAAAATTTACCCAACGGCCCTGCTGCAGGAAAGGCTGCAGTCTTTTAAAATCAAAGGACGAATCAACCCCTTTTAATAAAACGCTTTCGATCTCTCCGCCGGATTTTATGATGGCCGATTTGGTGGCATACCGTTCCACCGATTTCACCTGCGGTAAAGAATGCAGGTATCTTTCCACCGTATCATTTTGTGTGATGGGATATTCTTCAGCAATACTCACCCGGTTCTCTACATTCTGCAGTACCCGTATATGTCCCCAGAAACTAAACACCTTATTGCTGATCACTCCCTGGAAGCCATTTACAAAACTCATGGCCACGATCATGATGGCAACGCTGATAGCCGTGGCAATGATGGCCAGCCGGATGATGAATTTGGAAAAGGTCTTCTGCCGGTTAAAGGCTATTCGTCTTGCTATGAATA
>Ga0209023_10000301_pt1 | contig 80973 bp, 78 predicted proteins | sample LakOneMetagenome_FD_187468 | JGI IMG/M metagenome (GOLD analysis project Ga0209023, IMG submission 187468) | Freshwater and sediment microbial communities from Lake Erie, Canada (SPAdes) (version 2) | ecosystem: Environmental > Aquatic > Freshwater > Lentic | place: Lake Erie, Canada... | reverse complement strand
CGATCTCTGTCGGTGCCGTACGTACTGGCGGTGCGGGCGCGCTCCGCGCGCCTGATCAAGATCGAGGAGCAGCTGCCCGAAGCGGCCGATTTTCTGGCCCGCGCCATGCGCGCCGGACATTCATTTACCAACGTGCTGCAGATGGTGGGCAGCGAGCTGCCCGAACCGCTGGCCGGCGAATTTCGAACGGCGCACGAAGAGATCAATTACGGCGTGCCGCTCAACGAAGCACTCTACAGCCTGGCCGAGCGGATTCCCCTGACCGACCTGCGCTACCTGGTCATTGCGGTGGTGATCCAGCGCGAGTCGGGCGGCAACCTGGCAGAAATCCTCGGCAATATCAGCCACATCATCCGCGAGCGCCTCAAGCTGCTGGGGAAGGTGCGGGTACTGTCGGCGGAAGGGCGCATGTCGGCCTGGATCCTGGGCATGATGCCGTTCTGCGCCATGGCCTTCATGGTGATCATGAATCCCAAATATGTCGGCCTGCTGTGGACCGACCCCACCGGGATCAAGATGCTGTGGTACGGCGCAGCGATGATACTGATCGGCGTGCTCTGGATTCGCCGCGTGATTCACATCCGGGTTTAAGGGGAATGCCATGACACTCGCAAACGTCGTCTTTCTGCTGGTTGTATTCGGTATCGTCGGCGGTCTGGCGCTGATGGGCATGGCCGTCTTCGCACCCGGCGCCATGCGGGCCCGGCTCGATCATTTCCAGGGCAAGGCCGACGGCGGGGCACTGCCCGGCGCCGATGGCTGGGTCGAGAAAGTCGTCAAGGTGGCCCAGCCGTTCAGCAAGCTGTCGCTGCCCGAGGAGGGGTGGGAGCGTTCGGCCCTGCGTACCCGCTTCATGAATGCCGGCTGGCGCAGCAGCGCCGCCGCTTCGCTCTACTTCGCATCGAAGACCCTGCTCGCGCTGGTGGTGCCGGCCATCGCCGCCCTCGTGATGATGCGGGTCTGGCCCGCCATGCCGGGCCAGCGCTTCATGGTGTGGCTGCTGGCGGCCGCCACGTTTGGCTACTACATTCCGAACGTGGTGCTCGAGCGCACCGCGCGGCGGCGCCAGCGCGACATCTTCGAGACCATCCCCGACGCCCTCGATCTGCTGACGGTGTGCGTGGAAGCGGGCCTGAGCCTGGAACGCGCCCTGGTCAAGGTGGCAGGCGAGATCCACATCAAGAGCATGGTGCTGGCGCAGGAGCTGCAGCTGGTGCTGATGGAAATGCGGGCCGGCTTTACCAAGGAGCGGGCGCTGCGCAACTTCGCCCTGCGCAGCGGCGTGGAGGATGTGGATACGCTGGTGGCCATGCTGATTCAGTCCGAGCGGTTCGGGACCAGCATGGGCACATCGCTGCGCGTGCACTCCGATAATCTGCGCTCGAAGCGGCGCCTGATGGCAGAGGAAGCGGCCGCCAAGATCGCGCTCAAGCTGCTGTTCCCGCTGATCTTTTTCATCTTCCCGACGCTGCTGATCGTGCTGGTGGGCCCGGCCGCGATCCAGATCGGCCGCACGATGGGCAAGATGGCTGGCACCAACTGAAGGAGAAACGATCATGACACCCCATCTCAAGCGGCTGACCATTGCCTGTGCCGGAGCGCTGCTGTTTGCCTGCGCCGACATGGCGCCGCGCATGCCGGCCGGCCAACCGGCGCCGTGGGCTGAACAAGCTTACCGCAGCGGCCGGGCGCACCACCTGGCCGGCCAGCTGGGGCAGGCGCGCGCCGATTACGAAGAAGCGCTGCGCGTGCTGCCTGGTCACATCAATGCGCGCAACGGGCTGGCCGTGCTGGCCGCCGAGCGCGGCGAACTCGATGCGGCAATCGGCGCATGGGAAGAACTGAGCGCCGGCGCCGACAGCGTCGAGCGCGCCTTCCTGTTCAGTAACCTCGGCTATGCCTATTATCTGCGCGGCGACCTGGCGCGCGCGCAAGCGACGCTTGAGCGCGCCTGCCTGCAGGATCCGCTCAATTACCGCGCCTGGCATCACCTGGGCAATGTGCTGGGCAGCAGGGGCGACACGGAGCGTGCCGCCGCGATGCACCGTCAGGCCATGGCCTTGCGCGGTCATGATTTCGCCGCCGACTACGCGGTTGCGCCCGGTTCCGGCGTGCCGGCCATTGAAAAGGCGGTGCAGGCGGCGGGGCAGGAAGACAATCGCTGGGCGCGCACTGAAATCCGCCAGCTCGATAGCGGCATGTTCGTGCTCGAGCGCATCGAGGCCCCCCGGCATGATGGTGTGGTACTGGAAATTAGCAACGGCAATGGCGTCAAGGGCATGGCCAGGGCAGTGGCGCGTACCATCGGCGCCGGGGAGGGCAGGGTGGTGCGCCTGACCAACCAGAAGGGCTTCGCCGTGCGCACCACGCGGGTGGAATACCAGGGCCCGTTCCGTCTCGCCGCCGAACGCATTGCCGAACGGATGGGTGGGGTGCCGGCCCAGCGGGTGGGCGGCGGCGCTGCCGACATCCGCGTCGTGCTCGGCCATGACCGCAAAGTGGCGCTGCCGGCGGCAGTGGCCGCGGTGAACAAGGCCGGTGCCGGCGCCGGCTAGCCTGATTCGTTTGGGTTGCATCAAAGGCGCGCCGTTGCGCGCCCCGACAATGAGTGACATCCACGTCCGAAAGGGAGCATCGCCATGACCATTGCACGCCGCCGTTTCAGCACCTTGTTCACCAGTTTGCTCGTCGCCAGCCTGGTTGCCTGCGCCCCCACCCCCAAGCAGGAGGGCACGGGAGAGTACATCGACGATTCTTTAATCACCGGTAAAATCAAGGCGGCGCTGGTGGCCGATCCCGAGCTCAAGGCGTCGGAAATCAATGTCGAAACGTACAAGGGGACTGTCCAGCTCAGCGGCTTCGTGGGCAAGCCTGAGGATATTCCCAAGGCCGTGCAGCTGGCGCGCGATGTCAAGGGCGTCAAGTCAGTCAAAAACGACATGGTGGTCAAGCACTGACAGCGAAAAAAAAAGCCGCCTGGTCCGAGCAGGCGGCTTTCGTCGTTGTTGGGGTACTGCTTATTGCCAGGACACGCTGCCCATGCCGCGCGCTTCGGCGCTGCGGATGGTCGGTTTGCCGTACACCGTGGCCGAGCCGAGACCGCTCAGCTTGAGGTTGGCGCTCGTGCGCGCGTACACGCTGGCGCCGCCCAGGCCCGACATGTCCAGCACGACCGTGTCGGCGGTGAGGCGTTTGGCATCCAGGCTACCCAGCCCGCCCAGATCGGCGCGCAGCAGCTTGCTGGTGCCGTTGATCGAAATCGCACCGGCGCCGCGCAGCTTGAGGTCGACCTGGTCGGCGCTGGCATCGTTGAACGTCATGCTGCCCACGCCGCCGAGGCTGGCCACCACGTTCTTGTAGTTGCCATTGATCGTCACGGCACCTGCGCCATCGAGTGCGACCTTGAGGTCGTTGCCATTGAAGCCTTTGACGTCCGAGGCGCCTACGCCATGGGACGCGAGTTCATTCAAGTTCGGCAGCACCAGTTCGGCGCGCAGCTGCTTGCGGTTGTTGCCGCTGAACGTCCAGCGATGCGAGTCGGTATCGATCGACAGCGTATCGCCCTGCTGCACCACGCTCACTTGCTCGACCAGGCGCTTGTCGCCGGTAATGGTCAGCGATGCCGTGGCACCCTGCGTGATGCGCAGGTCAATGATGCCGCCCAGCTTGACCTTGACGGCGCGCGCATCGATCGCGCGTCCCTGTGACACCTGTTCGTCGGCGACTGCGCCGTTCGACACTACCAGCGCTGCTGCCATCACGGCCGTGCCGAAGAAGGTATTCATGTGCAGGACTCCCGATCGTTAAAAGGTGGTGCTTAGTCGGCCAGCTGGGCTTTTTCTGCGGCGGTCAGACGCTTGGCGCTGACGGTAATCACGGTCATGGTGGGCGCTGCGCCGACCTTGACGACTTCCGGCGCGCTTGCCTTGCGCGCCGTGGCGCCGGCGGTGGCGAAGGTCGTCGACGAGATGACCACGAGGGCGGCGACGAAGATGAGTTCCATGTTTTTTGCGATGTTCATGATGTGCTTTCGTTGAGTGATTTGTTTGCGTTGAGTGAACTATAGACACACGCCTCCCTGACCGCATCCGCAATGCGATGGACTGCTGTTTTGGCGGGCTGAAATGCGTAAAAGGGCGGGGGAGAGGTGCGGCAGGGGGCTTATCATTGTTATACGGAATGTGCAGTTTCCTTGTCGAAATTCTTTACAGTGGGTGAATGCGGTGCTTGCGCGGTAAACGGTAAGTTGTTGAATATAATCAATTTTTACGAGGGAAGATTTTCTGGCACAAACATTGCTAACAGTAAAGCATCGTTTCCACTATCTGAAAGTCTTCACATGAACAAGTCGATCCGCACGCTGCTCGCTCCTGTCGCTGCAGCCCTGTTCCTGGCCGCCGGCGCCAGCTCGGCCACGACCCTGACCACCAACCTGAGCGTTGACAACGGTTACGTCATCTACCTGTCGACCACCGACAACACCGCTGGCGCCGCTTTCGGCAGCGCCAACAACTGGTACGGCACCTACACCGACACCACCGTGCTGACCCCGGGCGTGTCGTACTACCTGCACATCTACGCATACGACCAGGGCGGTATCGCTGGCCTGCTGGGCGACTTCTCGCTGACCGGCAGCGACCACAAGTTCGCCAATGGCGGCACGTTCATGACCTCGAACACCACCGACTTCGTCGGTAACATGACCGGCTTCAACGGTGTCTACGGCGCCGTGGGCAACCTGGGCGCGGACGGCGTTGGTCCATGGGGCACGCGTCCTGTCATCAACACCGCGGCCACCTGGATCTGGGCTGGTCATCCTTGGGACAACGACGCTGCCTACTTCAGCACCAAGATCACGGCCGTCCCTGAGCCAACCTCGATCGCGCTGCTGGGTCTGGGCCTGCTGGGTCTGGGCGCTGCCCGCCGCCGCAGCATCAAAGCAAAATAATTACTTGCTTCGTTCAGTGGAGCCCGCCGCGTGCGGGCTTTTTTACGTGCTATGGGCCCCCATCTTCGCGAGGGCGACGGGAATCCGGGCGACGAAAAATTGTATTGACGACAAGTTTGCACATGCGGATACTGGGTGCTGCTTCATCCACCCTGCCAAGGAGGTTCCGCGTGAAAATGTTTTGCCTGCTCGTAGGTGCGTCAACCTTGCTCTCTGCCTGCCAGACCATCCCCGATATGAAGGACACCACGAACGCGACCATGCGCTTTCGCGTCCACTACGAGACGCCCGGCCTGATCTCGCCGCATGTGGAAGTGACGACGACCAGCTCGATCGAAGCGCAGCGCTGCATTTTCGTGAACGAACCCTTCGGCGTCGTTGCCAATGTGGCCGATACGGGCGGGGTCCAGTCGATCCTGATCGGTCCGTCGCAATTGTTTGACGCAGTCGCCGCGCGCAACAACGCGGGTGACATTGCCGCCATCCCCTCGCCGGCGGAGCCGACCCAGACCGTGTTTGGCGACACCTTCCCCAATCCCGGATTGCGACCCGGCAGTGCAGTCGTTCAGGTCGGCTACAGCACGGTCAAGGCCTTCGATACGGTGACCCTGCTGACGGTGTACCAGTTCAAGGGCGGGGCGACACGGGCTGCCTTGCGCGGCACGGCACGCAACTTCGGTGCGACAACGGGCGTGTCCGAGGTCTACAACTTCTTCGTCGAGAAAGCGACCAGCGATCCGGCCAAACGCCCGGGCATGAGTTGTTCGCCTTGAGCCGGCGTGCGCAGCGGGCGCGCGGCGAGGGCTATAATGCGGCGAATCGATCCCCGCCGAGTGCCTCATTTCTCTGACTGTTTTTCATGAACGACACACCGCCATTTGCCCCGCCGTATCAACCCTTGTCGCCCGAGTTCGCCCGCGCAATGCAGGACCACGTGCCACCCCCGGAGAACGGGTCTGCTCCCAAGAACAGCACGCTGCCAGGCAAGGGCGTGAGCCGTCCTGTCGCCGTCAAGGAGGGTGCGATTTACCTGGTGGTGCCGTTCGCGGAAAAGGACGAGGCCAAGCGCCTGGGCGCGAAATGGGATGCCGCGGCGCGCAAGTGGTACGCCCCGTCGGCGAAGGAAGGCGAAGCGCTCAAGCGCTGGATGCCATAGCGCGCGCGGCCGCCAGCATGCCACCGGACATTCGACGCCGTATGGTATGCGCAGGTCCTGTATGAATTGCTGAACCTCTTTCAAAAAATGACCGTCAATTGATCGGGCGCCGCCAGAACAATTGCAAGCCTCTCGCTGCAACCTGCGCTTGTGCGGGCACCTGAATCGCCGCATACACTGCCATCATGGGCCACAAGCCAAACGCAAACGCGCCAACACCGGCGAAGAACGCGAGCCAGCCTGAAAAACGCGTGTGCAGCAATGAGGCTCCCAATGGCAGCACGACCAACACGGCTGCCGGAAGCAGAAGGCTCAACAGAAGGCGCGCCTTGGAGACGGCACCGTCAAAGTAGGTGTACAAGGTAAGACGGGAAGGCCACAGACCGAGCGCCGACTGGGCAGTCAATCCATAACCAGGATGTGCGATGAGTTGGAGTGCCATTCCGCCAACAAGCACGGCAGCGCAGATCGCGCCAAGGTACCAGTCGCCGCTCAGTTCCGGAGGAAAGGACGGCCCGAACACCACCCACACACACAAGACGACCGACGCACCCAGTGCGCCAGCGAGCAGTGCGATCAGCTGAAATGCCCAGAATGGTGGCTGCCACAGCGGCGTCCATGCGCCCGACGCCAGTTCGGTGTCGCTAAGCGAATTCGGTATGGGGCCAAGGCGAAATTTCATTGGTGTGAGCTCATGGAAAAGTAGGGCTCGTCGAAAGCGGGACGAAAAAAAACCCAGGATTCCCGCTACAGGTTCATCCTGGGTGTTACCGGCAACTCCCGGTATGCATGACTGGTGCCGACTGCCGGTTTCGAACTGGCCACCTGATGATTACAAATCAACTGCTCTACCAAATGAGCTAAGTCGGCGAAAACTTTTACAGGCCCAAATTATACGCTATTTGATACGCGTCAAGGTCGGGCGCCCGCCCTTTTTGGGAGGGTCATTGTCGTCGTCCGGCGGCGCGACGCGGTCGCGTTCGACCGCTTGCGGCGCTGCGCTGGGCACCGAAGCGAGCGACGGCACACTGGCCAGCGGCGTTTCCGGCAGTACCGGTGCGGGCGTGATCGAGGCGGCCGATTCATTCACCTCGAACGCCATGCCCTGGCCGTTTTCGTTGGCGTAGATGGCCAGCACATTATGCACCGGCACGTAAATTTCGCGCGACACGCCACCGAAGCGGGCGTGGAAGTGAATCGCATCATTGTCCATCTTCAAGCCCGAAGTGGCACCGAAGCTGATGTTGAGGACGATCTCACCCTTTTTGACGTATTCCATCGGCACCGTGGTGGCGCCGTCGACCTTGACCGCCAGATACGGCGTGAAGCCGCTATCGGTGCACCATTCGTAGATGGCGCGCAGCATGTAAGGCTTGGTTGAGAGTTCGGACATGTTCTTCTGTGTGGAGGACGACCTGCACGCCAGTCTACTGCGATTCGCCTTGCGGCGCCGGGACTGGCGTGCGGGACGCCGGAACTGCTATTAACGACGCATGACTTTTTCGGACGGGGTGAGCGCTTCGATGTAGGCCGGACGCGAGAAGATGCGTTCGGCGTACTTCATCAGCGGCGCAGCCGTCTTCGACAGTTCGATGCCATAGTGGTCGAGGCGCCACAGCAGCGGTGCCACCGCCACGTCGAGCATCGAGAATTCATCGCCCAGCATGTACTTGTTCTTCAGGAACAGCGGCGCGAGCGTGGTCAGACGGTCGCGGATTTCCGCACGCGCCTTGTCGTGGCTCTTGTCGTTGGCCTTGGCGCGCTCGCTTTCGAGCACGTGTACATGGACGAACAATTCTTTTTCAAAGTTGAACAGCATCAGGCGGGCGCGCGCGCGCATCAGCGGGTCGGCCGGCATCAGTTGCGGATGCGGGAAGCGCTCGTCGATGTATTCGTTGATGATGTTCGACTCATACAGGATCAGTTCGCGTTCGACCAGGATCGGCACCTGACCATACGGATTCATGGTCGAAATGTCTTCTGGCTTGTTGAACAGGTCCACGTCGCGCACTTCGAAGTCCATGCCCTTTTCGAACAGGACCAGACGGCAGCGTTGGGAGAACGGGCACGTGGTGCCGGAGTAGAGAACCATCATTTTTATAGTTCCTTAGAAACAAAGGGGGTGAAACGACGAGCGGATCACCCCAAAATGATTGCCCGCACCGCGGGCAATGAATAACTTACTTAACTTCTTTCCAGTACGACTTGCTCAGCAGCCAGGCGAACAGGGCAAAGAAGGACATCAGGAAAATGACCCACACGCCCAGCTTCTTGCGCGTGGCAGCGGCCGGTTCGGCCATCCATTCCAGATAAGCAACCAGGTCGGCCGTGGCGGTGTCGAATTCCGGCTGCGTCAGCGTGCCCTTGGACACTTGCTCGAAGCCGGCAAATTTGTGCACCATTTTGCCTTCATCATGCGGATCTTTCTCTTCGACCATCTTGACCGTGCGCACGCCCTGCATTTCCCACATCACGTGCGGCATGGCGACGTTCGGCAGGACCAGGTTGTTCCAGCCGGTCGGACGGGTGTCGTCCTTGTAGAAGGTACGCAGATAGGTGTACAGATAGTCGGCGCCGGTGCCGGCCGACGACGCCTTGGCGCGGGCGATCACCGACAGATCGGGTGGCACCACGCCGAACCAGGCCTTGGCATCTTCCGGACGCAGGGCGGTCGTCATCATGCCGCCGACCTTGTCCTGGCTGAACAGCAAGTTGGCCTTGATCTGTTCTTCCGTCAAGCCCAGGTCGCGCAGGCGGTTGTAGCGCATCGACGACGCCGAGTGGCAGTTCAGGCAATGGTTGACGAACAGCTTGGCGCCGTTTTGCAGGGCGGCCATGCTGGTGCGCTCAGGGGCGCGGTCCAGCGGGTGGCCACCGGTGTTGGCCCAGGCCAGCATGGGCAGCAAGGCCAGCATGGCGATCAGTTTCTTGTGCAAATTCATGTAATGTCCTTTTTCGCTTGTGTGGTGTCGTCGATTAGTGCGGATGGAACGTCACACGTTTCGGCACCGGCTTGAAGGTGCCCATCGAGCTCCACCAAGGCATCAGCAGGAAGAAACTGAAGTAAATCAGCGTGCACACTTGCGACAGCGCGGTAAACAGCGCCGTCGGCAGCTGGGTACCGAGGTAGCCCAGGGTCACGAACGACAGGCCGAACACCAGGTAGACATACTTGTGCCAGTCCGGACGGTAGCGGATCGACTTGACCGGCGACTTGTCCAGCCACGGCATGGCGGCCAGGATCATCACCGACGAACCGAACAGCACCACGCCCCAGAATTTCGCGTCCAGCACCTGCGGCAGCATGCCGATGATGACCAGCAGCGCCAACGCGGCAATGGCCGTCTTGACCAGGGTCGACAGGCGCGACTTCATCCAGATGAAGACCACGTACACGGCGATGGCGCCCATCAGCACGTACATGAAGTCCGCCGTCGTGGCCCGCAGCACCGAGTAGAACGGCGTGAAGTACCAGGTCGGGGCGATGTGCGCCGGGGTCTTGAGCGAATCGGCCGGGATGAAGTTGTTGTACTCCAGGAAGTAGCCGCCCATTTCCGGGGCGAAGAACACCACCGCCGAGAAGATCAGCAGGAAGATCGACACGCCGAACATGTCATGCACGGTGTAGTAAGGATGCGACGGAATGCCGTCGACCGGGTGGCCGTCGGCGCCCAGGTTGTCCTTGATTTCGATACCGTCAGGATTGTTCGAACCGACTTCGTGCAGCGCGATCAAGTGCGCCGCGACCAGGCCCAGAATCACCAGCGGAATGGCGATCACGTGGAAGGCGAAGAAGCGGTTCAGGGTGGCGTCGGAGACGACGTAGTCGCCGCGGATCCACAGCGACAGGTCGGGACCGATGAGCGGAATGGCGCCGAACAGGTTGACGATCACCTGGGCGCCCCAGTACGACATCTGGCCCCATGGCAGCAAGTAGCCGAAGAACGCTTCGGCCATCAGCGCCAGGAAGATCGCAAAGCCGAACAGCCACAGCAGTTCGCGGGGCTTGCGGTACGAACCGTACAGCAGCGCGCGCGTCATGTGCAGGTAGATGACGATGAAGAAGGCGGAGGCGCCGGTCGAGTGCATGTAGCGCACCAGCCAGCCGGCCGGGACTTCGCGCATGATGTATTCGACCGAGGCGAAGGCCAGCGTCGCGTCCGGCTTGTAGTGCATCGTCAGGAAAATGCCGGTGACGATCTGCATCACCAGGATCAGGGTCGCCAGGATGCCGAAGATGTACCAGAAGTTGAAGTTTTTGGGAGCGTAGTACTTGCCCCACTGGTCATTCCACAGCTTGGTCAGCGGAAAGCGGTCGTCGACCCAGGCCAGGCCTTTTTCGGCGATCGGCGCGTTGGCCGGCAGTTTGGTTTCTTTGAAAGCGGCCATGTTATGCCTCGCCTTTCTCGTCTTTACCAATGATCAGCTGGGTATCGCTCACAAACATGTGGCGGGGCACTTGCAGGTTGTCCGGGGCGGGCTTGTTCTTGAATACGCGGCCGGCCAGGTCGAAGGTCGAACCGTGGCATGGGCACAGGAAGCCGCCATGCCAGTCATCCGGCAGATTGGGCTGGGCGCCTTCGGCGAACTTGCTGGTCGGCGAGCAACCCAGGTGCGAGCAGATACCGACGGCGACGAGGAATTCAGGCTTGATCGAGCGGTGTTCGTTGCGGGCGTACTCGGGGGTGAGATCGTCGGGCGAGCGCTTCGATTCGGGGTCGGCAACGGCGGCATCAGTCTTCTTGAGCGAGGCAACCATTTCTTCGGAACGCTTGAGGATCCAGACCGGCTTGCCACGCCATTCCACGGTTTTCATTTCGCCAGGCACCATCCCGGCAATGTTCACCTCGACCGGCGCGCCGGCGGCTTTCGCCTTTTCCGACGGCTGGAAGGTGCTTACCAAGGCGCCTGCCGCGCCCAATCCGACTGCGCCACCTGCAACGCATGTAGCGCCGAGCAAAACGCGTCGGCCTGCATCGACCTGCTTTTCGTTACTCATACCAACCCCAATCAGTCAAAAGGCGAAATCTTAAAAAGCCACTTAGAGCTTCTAGCAACCTTAAATTATAAGGGAAGCGCAGGTCGAAATGAAGAAAAAATGTTGCCATGCGCCTTGGGGAAGCCCTTTTATGCCCGTTTCGGGCCGCTTTGGCCGGTTTCATGGGTCGCTTTGGCCCGATTGCGATATCGGTCCCCACCCGGAACTGCAGCGGGGAGTTTGGTTTCTAACGGCTTCACTGTATGATCGCCATGTCATTCTTTAACAACAACAACGAGGGCGAAACATGAGCATGATGAGCGAATTCAGGCAGTTTGCAATGAAGGGCAATGTGGTTGATCTGGCAGTGGGCGTGATCATCGGTGGTGCTTTTGGCAAGATTGTCGATTCGCTCGTGGCGGACGTCATCATGCCGCCCATCGGCCTGCTGTTCGGCGGCCTCGATTTCGCCAGCTACTATGTGCCTCTGAACGGCCAGGCCATGGGCCTGGCCCTGGCCGAAGCGAAAAAGCAGGGCGCCGTGCTGGCCTACGGCAGTTTCTTCACGGTGCTGCTCAACTTCATCATCCTGGCCTTCGTCATCTTCCAGATGATCCGCCTGATGAACAAGCTGCGCCGCAACGAACCGGCCCCCGCAGAGGCGCCCGCCGCCACGCCGGAAGACATCGTGCTGCTGCGCGAAATCCGCGATTCCCTCAAAAAGTAAGGAAAGGCCACGCCCGCGATGCGACGTACCTGGCTGCTGTTCGCGCAAACCGTCACCATCGCGCTGGCGCTGTACTTTGTCGTTGCCACGCTGCGGCCGGACTGGCTGCGCCGGGCCGGCAGCCTGTCCCAGCCGGGGCGGGTGGGCGAGCATGCCCTGATCCTCGAAGCGCCGCGCGGGCCCGCCATGGCAGGCAGCTACCGCGAGGCGGCGGCGCGCGCCATGCCGGCCGTGGTCAACATCCTCACCAGCAAGTCGCTCGGGCGCGAGCATCCGCTGCTCAAGGATCCCTTCTTCCGCCGCTTCTTTGGCGACGGGGTGCCGCGCCAGGAGCAGCAGTCCAGCCTGGGTTCGGGCGTGATCGTCAGTCCGGACGGCTACATCCTCACCAACAACCATGTGATTGAAGGCGCAGACGAGATCGAAGCGGTGCTGGCCGACGGCCGCAAGGCAGCCGCCACCGTGGTGGGCACCGATCCCGAAACCGATCTGGCCGTGATCCGCATCGACGCCAAGAATTTGCCCGTGATCGTGCTCGGCCATGCCGAAGATACGCGCGTGGGCGATGTGGTGCTGGCCATCGGCAATCCCTTTGGCGTGGGCCAGACCGTGACCATGGGCATCGTCTCCGCGCTGGGCCGCAACAATTTGCACATCAACCACTTTGAAAATTTCATCCAGACCGATGCGGCCATCAATTTTGGCAATTCCGGCGGCGCCCTGATCGATACCAGCGGCAACCTGCTGGGCATCAATTCAGCCATTTATTCGCAGAGCGGCGGTTCGGTGGGGATCGGTTTCGCCATTCCCGTCAGCACGGCGCGCATGGTCCTCGATGGCATCATCAAGCATGGCCAGGTGGTGCGCGGCTGGATCGGCATCGAGACCCAGGACATCACGCCCGAGCTGGCCGACAGCTTCGGCCTGTCCCGGAAATCGGGCGCCATCATTGCCGGCGTCGTGCGCGACGGTCCGGCCGACAAGGCGGGCATCAAGCCGGGCGACATTCTCCTTGCCGTGGCCGGAAAACCCGTCACCAGCACCAGCGACATGCTCAACCTGATTGCCCAGCTGCCACCCGGGCACAAGGCAACCATGACTGTCATGCGCAAGAACCGCGAGGCCGCCATCGATGTCGATGTCGCGCGCCGGCCCCGCCTTCCTCGATAATCTCGATTACTTTTTTTCGGAACCGACCAGCATGCATTTGCGCGACCTCACGCAATTTCTCACCGAGCTCAGCGAGAACAACAATCGCCCGTGGTTCATCCATAACAAGCCGCGCTACGACATCCTGCGCGAAGAATTCGAGACCGTGGTCACCGAGCTGATCGCCGCGATTGCCCGCTTCGATCCCCAGGTCGTCGCCTGCAATCCGAAAAAGGCCATGTTCCGCATCAACCGCGACATCCGCTTTTCCCATGACAAGCGGCCCTACAAGACGCGCTTTTCGGCCGGCATCACGCCGCGCGACTTGCGCCGGCCCAGTGCCGGCGGCGGCCCCACCTATTATTTCCACATTGAAGGCGATGGCACGCTCGGCATCGGCGCCGGCGAATACCTGCCGCCGCCCGACCGCCTGAAAGCGATCCGCGCCAGGATCGTCGACGACGAAGCCGGCTTTGCCAAACTGGTCAAGAACAAGGCCCTGCGCGCCACCTTCGGCGACATGGAAACGGAGCACAAGCTGCAACGTCCGCCCAAGGGCGTGGACCCGGCCCATGTCCACGTGGAATTCCTGAAATTGAAGGGCTTTTTCGTGTGGACCGAGGTCAAGCTCAAACTCAATTCGCCGCAGGAACTGGTGCCTCAGCTGGCGCGCGCATTCAAGGATGCCTTGCCGCTGGTGACCTGGCTGCGGTCGGTCGAGGTGGCGCCGACCGAAGCGGGGTAAGCGCGCCCAAGGCGGCGCCAGCGTTTGGCGATATCGTCGACAATGATAATCCGATCACGATGAGGGGAGCACCATGGCCCTGCAACACGCCGCCTCCGGCGAACTGATACGTCTGCAGCGCGGCGACGACGACATTGCCCATTTCACCTCGGTGGCGCTGGCCAAGACGGAGCACATGGAGTTGATCCGCCTGGTCCTGCCGAAGGAACGCGCCATGCCGGTGCACCGGGTCGACGGCGAGATCACCCTGCTGTGCCTGCAGGGCGAGTTGGTGTGCGAGGCGCACGGCAGCGCCACCATCCTGCGGCCGGGGGAAATGTTGTATTTGCTGGGCGGGGTAGACCATGCCATCCGCGCCAATGCCGACGCGGTCGCGCTGCTGACCATCCTGCTGCCGCAGCGCCCGTCCGCCGCCTAGGCCAGTTCGTCGCGCGGGTCGCGCGCCAGCAACTGGGTCACCAGCGCTTGCGGGGTGCCGCCATCGAACAGCACATCGGCCACCGCATTGGTGATCGGCATGTCGACGCCCAGCTTGCGCGCCAGCTCGCGCACGGCCTTGGCGCATGGCACGCCTTCGGCCACATGGCCCAGTTCGGCCACGATGGTCGCCAGCGGTTTGCCCAGCGCCAGGCCCAGGCCCACCTTGCGGTTGCGCGACAGGTCGCCCGTGCAGGTCAGGATCAGGTCGCCCATCCCCGTCAAACCCATGAAGGTCGAGGTCGACGCGCCCAGGGCCGTGCCCAGACGGGTGATTTCGGCCAGGCCGCGGGTGATCAGGGCGGCGCGCGCGTTCAAGCCCAGGCCGAGCCCGTCGGCAACGCCGGTGGCGATGGCCAGCACGTTCTTGACGGCGCCACCGACTTCCACGCCGATCAGGTCGTCGCACGAATACACGCGCAGATTGCCGCCGTGAACACTGGCGACGACGCGTTCGCGCAGCGCCTCGGAATGGGAGGCGACCGTCAGCGCGCACGGCAAGCCGCGCGCCACTTCCTGGGCGAACGAGGGGCCGGACAGGGCGGCGCCGGCGACCTTGTCGCCCAGCACTTCCTGCACGACCTGGTGCGGCAGCAAGCCGCTGCCATTTTCGAAACCCTTGCACAGCCACACGATGTTGGGTATCGGATAGGCCGCCAATTGCTGCAACAGGGGCCGCAGGCCGGCCACCGGGCAGGCCGCAATCAGCAGCGCATCGGCGCCGCCGACATGGGCCAGCGCCGCATCGAAGTCGGCGCACACGCGCAACGCGGGCGGCAGCGCAAAGCCGGGCAGGTAATGGGTATTGTCGCGCGTGCTGGCCATGGCCTGCATGGCGGCGCCGTCACGGCCCCAGAGCAAGACATCGTTGCGTGCCGACAGGGCCAGCGCCACGGCCGTGCCCCAGGCGCCAGCGCCCAGCACGGTGATTTTGCGCGAGTGTGATTGAAGTGTTTGCATGGAGCCCCGAAAGTGGCGCCGGGGTCAGATGCCCCAGATATCGACTGCCTTGATGTAACCGACGATGCCGTCCTTGTGGCGCACCTTGACCCAGCCCGACACTTGCGGGTCGGCCAGTTCCAGCAGCACGCCCTTGTCGGCCGTCATGAGGGGATTGCCATTCTCGTCGGCGCTGGGACGCACCTTGGCGCCCGCATTGCGCACCACGACGTTGCGCTTGGGACTGAGCGAGCGCGATTCGGTCCAGGCCATGTCGCCGCTGGCATCGCGCACCTTGACCCATTCGCCGTAGGTGAGCACCACTTCGACCGGCATGCCGCGCGGCGCGACGAACAGCTTGATGCCGCGTACCGAAGGCGCGTCGTACAGGATCGCGGGCGCGGCGCCGACCGACTTGAAATCGAATGCCTGTGCGCTTGCCGAAGCGAGCAGCAGAAGGACGCTGGCGAGTATGCGTGGGAATGTCATGGAGTGGCCTTCGCCGAGGGTTGGCAGGGACGGGCAGCGCTGCCCGCCCGCCTTGCTACAGATGCTTAGTTTGCTGCTGGTGCGGCGGCGGCAGCTTCGGCCAGGGCCTGGCGACGCTGCTGGTAGAACACTTCGAAGTTGATCTCGGCCAGGTGCACTGGCGGGAAGCCGGCACGGGTGATCACGTCGGCGATGTTGCCACGCAGGTAAGGATAAACGATGTTCGGGCAACCGATGCCCAGCAGCGGATCCATCTGGTCGGCAGGAATGTTACGTGCCTCGAAGATGCCAGCCTGCTTGCCTTCAACCAGGAATGCAACCTTGTCCTTGATCTTGGCGGTGACGGTGATCGTCACGGTCGACTCGTAGATGCCGTCGGCGATGGCTTCGGCGCCCACATCCAGCGACACTTCGATCGATGGCGCTTCCTGCTCGAGGAAGATGCCTGGGGAGTTCGGCTGTTCCAGCGACATGTCTTTCAGGTAGACGCGTTGGATTTGGAATACTGGTTGCAGGGTTTCGTCAGACATGGAACGCTTTCGTTGAGAAATAAAAAGAACGGCGAGGGGCCGTTCCAAAGTGTGCTTGGATCAAACGCGACGGTAATTGTATCAAAACCAATCAATTAGAAATAGTTTTGCGCAAACCCATGCCGATCTGAGGGTCAAGCCCCATTTAACAAGGGATCGAGCTTGCCCGCTTGATCGAGCGCATACAGGTCATCGAAACCGCCCACGTGGGTCTCGCCCACGTAAATCTGCGGCACCGTGCGGCGTCCGGTTTTTTGCATCATGATCACTTTTTGCTCGGGATCGAGGTCGACGCGGATCTTCTCGATCCGGGTCACGCCCTTGGAATCGAGCAAGCGTTCGGCCCGGATGCAGTAGGGGCAAACAGCCGAGGTGTACATGGTGACGAGTGCGGTCATGGCAATTCCTTACTTTACTTTACGATCGGCAGGTTCGCGGCTTGCCATGCGGCAAGGCCACCGTCCAGCGCGACCACGTCGGTGAAACCGGCCTTGCTGATCAAGGCCATGGCTTTGTCGGCGCGGCTGCCGGTCTGGCATACCACGATGACGGTCTTGTCCTTGGCTTTGCCCAGCTCGCCGATACGGGCCGCCAAGTCTGCCAGCGGAATATGTTTGGCGTCGCGCATATGCCCTGCGGCAAATTCCGCGTCCGTGCGCACGTCTACCAGCACGCTCTTGCCGCGGTTGATCAGCATGGTCACGTCCAGCGTGGAGGCGCGTTTGCCGCGCTGCGTCAGGGCCGGAATCAAGAGGGCGCCGCCCGACAGAATCACTATGCTGACGAGCAAAATATGGTCAAGAATAAATTTCACGGGGTTCCAATGGTCAATGGTTTAAGACAAGGCAATCCGCGCATTATAAAATAGAAGGCGAATCCGAATGCATTACCACCGATCCCCCCTTTCTTTGGAATACTGCAAATGTACAAAATCGTCTTCATGCGCCATGGCGAATCGACCTGGAACCTGGAAAACCGCTTCACCGGCTGGACCGACGTCGATCTGACCGAAAAAGGCGTGCGCGAAGCGAAAAGTGCCGGCCAGGTACTGAAAGAAGCCGGTTTCACCTTCGATCTGGCCTACACCTCGGTGCTCAAGCGCGCCATCCGCACGCTCTGGCTGGCGCTCGACGACATGGACATGATGTGGCTGCCGATCAAGAACGACTGGCGCCTCAACGAGCGCCACTATGGCGCCCTGCAAGGCTTGGACAAGGGCGAAACCGCCGCCAAGTACGGCGACGCCCAGGTGCTGGTGTGGCGCCGCAGCTATGACACCCCGCCGCCCCCGCTGGCCGCCGACGACGAACGCACCTCCTTCCATGATCCGCGCTATGCCGGCGTGCCCAAGGACAGCATTCCCCTCACCGAATGCCTGAAAGATACCGTGGCGCGCGTGATGCCCGTGTGGGACGAGGAAATCGCCCCCGCCATCCGCGCCGGCAAGAAGATCCTCATTTCGGCCCACGGCAACAGCCTGCGCGCCCTGATCAAGATGCTCGACGGCATCAGCGACGACGATATCGTGGGCTTGAACATTCCCAACGGCCAGCCGCTGGTCTACGAGCTCGACGCCGATCTCAAGCCGATCCGCCACTACTACCTGGGCGACCAGGAGGCGATTGCCGCCGCTGTCGCGGCCGTTGCCAATCAAGGGAAGGCCAAGTAAGTTTTGTCCCTGAATCCGATGTCATTGTCATGCCGGGCCATGCTGTGCGTGGTCCTGGCCCTGTCCGCCGGCGCCGTCCTGGCCGCCCCCCGCCAGACCGAGCGCAGCAAGCAAAAGGCGGTGGCCGAACAGAATCGCGCCGATATCGCCGCCAAGCTCGCCAAGCTCAAGAGCGAAGTGTCGCGCACCGAAGATGCGCGCGAAGACGCGGCCGATACCCTGGCCGAGTCCGAGGAAGCCATTTCCAACGCCAACCGCCAGCTGCGCGAACTGGCCGAAGAACAGGTCGACACCAACCAGAAGCTGGCCCAGCTGGGCGCCGAGCAGGCGCGCCTGGCCGGCGTGGTGGACGCGCAGAAAAAGCAGCTGGCGACCCTGTTGCGCGAGCAATATGTGGCCGGCAATGAAGACCGCATCAAGCTCTTGCTCTCGGGCGACAATCCGAACCGCATCAACCGCGATCTGCAAATGATGGCGTATGTGTCGCAGGCCCAGGCCAAATTGCTCGCTTCCCTGCGCAGCAACCTGGCCAAGGTCGAAAGCACCCAGCAAAAGGAGCAGAACGCCAAGGACGAGCTCGACGAAATCGCCCAGGAAGAGCGCGACCAGAAGGCCGTGCTGGAAAAGGAAAAGGCGCGCCGCGCCGCCTTGCTGGGCACCTTGTCCAAGAAGCTGATGGCCCAGCGCAAGGAAATCGGCAGCCTCGAGCGCGACGAGCAGCGCATGGCCGGCCTGGTCGACAAGCTGTCGCGCCTGATCAAGGAACAGGCAGAAGCGGCCGCGGCCGAAAAACGCCGGCTCGAGGCGGTCGCCGCCGCCAAGGCCAAGGCCGCCGCCGAGGCGGCCGCCCTGGCCAAGGCGCGCCAGGCCGAGAAGGAACGCCTGGCGCGCGAAGCGGCGGCCAAGCCCGGCAAACCGGGCACCCCGGTCAAGCCGCCGGTGCCGTTCAAGCCCGACCCCATCGACGCCGATGAACCGAAAGTGGCGCAAACGCCGGACCCGCGGCCCGATCCGAACCAGGCCAAACCGGCCGACATCGCCCTGGCCCCGGCCGCGCCGGACGGCGCCTTTGCCAGCCTCAAGGGCAAGCTGCGCGCGCCCGTCAGCGGCCAGCTGGCCGCCAAGTTCGGCGCCAAGCGCGACGGCGGGCCCAGCTGGAAAGGCGTGTTCATCAAGGCGCCCGAAGGGGCCGATGTGCGCGCCATTGCCGCCGGCCGGGTGGTGTTTGCAGCCTGGATGCGCGGTTTCGGCAACCTGATCATCGTCGACCATGGCAGCGAATACCTGTCGATCTATGGAAACAACCAGTCGCTGCTGCGCCGCGTCGGCGATGCGGTCAAGGGCGGCGACCCGATCGCGGCGGCGGGAAACACCGGCGGGGGCGAAGATTCGGGGCTATACTTTGAGCTCAGGCATCGCGGCGCCGCCTTCAATCCGGCGACCTGGGTCAGCTTCTAAAGGTCACACATGAACGTCAAACAGATCGCACTGGTCGGCCTCGGCCTGGCCCTGGGCCTGGGCGCCACCTGGCAGGAACCGGTCCAGGCGCTGCCCGGCGCGCGCAGCGCGCTGCCGCTCGACCAGGTGGTCCAGTTCACCGACGTCTACCGCCTGATCCGCTCCGACTACGTCGAATCCGTCCCCGGCAGCAAGCTCATGGCCAATGCCCTGGCCGGCATGGTCGGCGCGCTCGACGCCCAGTCGGTGTATTACGACCAGGACGCCATGCGCAGTCTGCTGGCCGGCAGCGCCGACGGCGTCGGGGTGGGCCTGGTGCTGGCGCTCGACGATGGCTATGCCCGCGTGGTCACGCCGCTCGAAGGCTCGCCCGCGTTTCGCGCCGGGATCAAGGCGGGCGACCTGATCACGCGCATCGACAGCACGCCCGTCAAGGGCTTGACGCTGGAAGAGGTCAACCACAAATTGCGCGGCGCGGCGCGCAGCCGGGTGCGGCTGACCATCGCCCGCCGCTTCGACGACAAGCCCTGGCTGGTGCCGCTCGAACGGGAGGCGGCCGGCTTCGTGAGCGTCAGCGGCAAGTTCGCCGCGCCCGGCTATGCCTGGGTGCGCGTGAGCCACCTGACCGAGAACACGCTCGCGCAACTGGCCGCCACCCTGACCACCCTGCACGGGCACGACCCCGCCCTCAAGGGCCTGGTGCTGGACTTGCGCAACGACCCCGGCGGCCTGCTGCCGGGCGCCATCGGCGTGGCCGCGGCCTTCCTGCCGCCCGGGCAGCAGGTCGGCAGCACGCGCGGCCAGGTCGCCAGCAGCAATGAAGTCTTTTACGCGCGGCCGCAATTCTATGGCAGCGGCAGCGATCCGCTGGCCCGGCTGGCCCCGGCCTTCAAGTCGGTGCCGATGGTGGTCCTGATCAATGGCGGCACCGCCGCCGGCGCCGAGATCGTCGCCGCCGCGCTGCAGGACGCCAAGCGCGCCACCGTGATGGGCAGCCGCAGCTTCGGCCTCGGTTCCGTCCAGACCATGCGCTCCCTGCCCAACGGCGCCGCCCTCAAGCTCACCACGGCCCGCTACTACACCCCGGGCGGCGCCGCCATCGAGCGCCTGGGCGTTACCCCCACCCTGGCCGTCGATGAAACGGCCGCCCTGGCCACGCCCGCCGGCGAGCCGGGCCGCCCGGCCGCGCGCGTGCCGCTGGCCTTCGGCAGCGCCAGCGATTTCCAGCTGGCCCAGGCTCTCAATCATCTGCGCGGCGCACCGGTTCAGCTGGCGGCCAGCGCCGCGGCGGCCGCGCCGGCCGACCCCGCAGCCGCAGCCGCCTCCGCCAGGGCGCCGGACGGCGCACCGCGCCAGTGAAGCGCCGCCCATGAACGACGAGCAGCTGCTGCGCTATTCGCGCCACATCCTGCTCGACGAGATCGGCATCGAAGGCCAGCAGCGCCTGCTTGGCGCCAGTGCCCTGATCATTGGCGCCGGCGGCCTCGGTTCGCCCGCCGCCCTGTACCTGGCTTCGGCCGGGGTGGGGCGCATCGTGCTGGTCGACGACGACGCGGTCGACCTGACCAACCTGCAGCGCCAGATCATGCACACCAGCGCGCGCGTCGGCCAGGGCAAGGCCGCGTCGGGCGCCGAGGCGCTGCGCGCGCTCAATCCCACCATCGAGATCGTCGCGCTGCGCGAACGCGCGGCCGGCGCGCGCCTGGCCGCGCTGGTGGCCGAGGCCTCGGTGGTGCTCGACTGCTGCGACAATTTCGCCACCCGCCACGCCGTCAACCAGGCCTGCGTGGCGGCGCGCGTGCCGCTGGTGTCGGGCGCGGCCATCCGTTTCGACGGCCAGATCGCCGTGTTCGATCCGCGCGATAGCGCCTCGCCCTGCTACAACTGCCTGTTCCCGCAAGAGCAGGGTTACCAGGACGCCGCCTGCGCCAGCATGGGCGTGTTCGCGCCGCTGGTGGGCGTGATCGGCGCCATGCAGGCGGCCGAAGCGCTCAAGCTGCTCATGCAGGTCGGCACAGCGCTCACCGGGCGCCTGCTGCTGCTGGACGGACGCGCCATGGAATGGACCAGCATTAGCCTGTCCCGCAATCCCGTTTGCCCCGTTTGTCATCCATCGTGTCACCCATCGCTACCCCAGGAGACGTAATAAATGAAAAGACTGATCGTACTGGCCATTGCCGCCGCCGCCGCCTCGCTGGCGCACGCCGCCACCCAGACCACGCGCTTCGACATCATGGCCGAAAACGGCACCCGCATGGGTGAACAGGTGGTCGAGCGCGACGACGATGGCCAGACCCGCGTGCACATGGCGTACAAGAACAATGGGCGCGGCCCGGACCTGACCGAAACGTTCCGCGTGGCGCCGGACGGCACCATGAGCCAGTTCGCGGTCAAGGGCAGCACCACCTTCGGTTCGCTGGTGGACGAACAGTTCGCCGTCAAGGATGGTATGGCGCGCTGGCAGTCGACCTCCGAAAAGGGCGAGCAAGCTTCCAGCGGCGGCGCCATGTATGTACCGCTCAACAGTTCGCTGGAAGTGGTCTCGCTGGCCATTACCGCGCTGGCCGCGCGCAACGGTGCGCCGCTGCCGCTGCTGCCGTCGGGCGCGCTGACCCAGCGTACCCTCGATGAACTCGACGTGAGCGCCGGCGGCAAGACCATGCGCGTGCAGCTGGTCGCGCAAAGCGGCCTGGGCCTGTCGCCACAGTTTTACTGGGCCACCACGGGCGCCAAGCCGCGCCTGTTCGCGCTGGTCGTGCCCGGTTTCATGACCATGGCTGAAGCGGGCTGGACGGGCGTAGGCAAGCAACTGGCCGAACGCCAGCAGGCGGCCGAAGCGCGCCTGCTCAAGGAAGTGGCCGCGCGCCTGCAGCACAAGCTGGACGGCTTGACCGTGGTCAAAAACGTGCGCGTGTTCGACAGCGAGACCGCGCGCCTGGGCGCGCCGTCGGACGTGTACGTCCTGCGCGGGCGCATCACCGCCGTGCTGCCCACGGGCGCGCCCGTGCGCGGCGCCCGGAACGAGATCGATGGCGGCGGCCGCGTACTGCTGCCCGGCCTGTTCGACATGCATGGCCACGTGGGCCGCTGGGAAGGCGGGATGAACCTGGCGGCCGGGGTGACCTCGGTGCGCGACATGGGCAACGACAACGCCACCATGCAGCAAATCCTCGACGAGACTGCCGCCGGCACCCTGCTGGGACCGCAGGTGGTGCCGTCCGGCTTCCTGGAAGGCCAGAGCCCGTATTCGGCCAACCTCGGTTTCGTGATCAAGGACCTGGCCCAGGCCAAGAATGCGGTCGACTGGTACGCCGAGCATGGCTACCCCCAGCTCAAGATCTACAATTCCTTCCCGAAAGCCATCCTGGCCGAGACGGTCGCGTACGCGCACGGACGCGGCATGCGCGTCTCGGGCCACATTCCGGCCGGGCTGCGCGCCCACGAGGCGCTCGACGCCGGCTTCGATGAAATCAACCACATCAACCAGGTCATGCTCAATTTCCTGGCCACGCCGACCACGGAAACGCGCACGCTCGAGCGCTTCATCCTGCCGGCGGAAAAGGTGGCCGACCTCGATTTCACGTCCCCCGTGGTCAAAAATTTCATTTCGAGGCTTAAAAAGAAAGGAACTGTCATCGATTCCACGCTGGCGACCTTCGCTTTCCTCAAGCAGAAAGATGGCGACATCAATACCCCGTTCGCGCCCATCGCCGCGCACATGCCGCCCGACGTGCAGCGCGGCTTCCATGTCGGCTCGATGAAGATCGCCGACGCCGCCGCCCAGGCGCGCTACGAAAAGTCGTACGCCAAGATGGTCCAGTTCGTCGGCATGCTGTACAAGGCGGGCGTGCCGCTGGTGGCGGGCACCGATGAAATGGCCGGCTTCACCCTGCAGGCCGAGTTGGAGCTGTTGGTCCAGGCGGGTCTGACCCCGTCCCAGGCGCTGCAGGTGGCCACCCGCAACGGCGCCCGCTACACGGGCACCAGCGCCGAACGCGGCTCGGTGGCGCGCGGCAAGCTGGCCGACCTGGTGCTGGTCGACGGCGACCCGACCGCCAACATCGCCGACATCCGCAAGGTGGCGGCGGTGATCACGCGCGGCTACCTGGTCTACCCGCACGAGGTGCACAAGGAACTGGGCATCGTGCCGTTCGTCAAGGATGCGCCGGTGCTGCGCGCGCTCGCGCCCGTGTCGTCGAACATCGCCAGCGGCGGCAACGAAGCGGCGCATGCCCGCCTCGAAGGCAGCGCCCGCCATTGAGAAAGTGAAAACGCGTGGCCCGGCGCGGCCACGCTGCCTTAAAATAGACTGAATCGGCTGACAAATGTTGTGGCCGGACGTACATTCGGCCTTATACTCTGCGTTCCCACTTTTTGACCCGTTGATAATATTATGCAAAAAGTAACAAACCGCCGCACCGTCCTGCAACGCGGCTTTACCCTTGTCGAAATCATGGTGGTGGTGGTCATCATCGGCATCCTGGCGACCCTGGTGGTGCCGCGCCTGATGAACCGCACCGTCGAAGCGCGCGTGACCGCGGCGCGCGCCGACATCAGCACCCTGATGCAGGCGCTCAAGCTGTACAAGCTGGACAACCAGCGCTATCCGACCACCGAGCAGGGCCTCAAGGCGCTGATCGAAAAGCCCACCAGCGGCCCGCAAGCGAATGGCTGGAAGTCCGGCGGCTACCTCGACAAGCTGCCCAACGATCCCTGGAAGAACCCGTACCAGTACCTGTCGCCGGGCGTCAAGGGCGAGGTCGACATCTTCTCGCTGGGCGCCGACGGCCAGCCGGGCGGCACCGGTGACGATGCCGACATCGGCTCCTGGGAATAACAAGGTTCCCCTGTGGCGCTGAACCATCCAGGCCGCGCCGCGCGCGGCTTCACGCTGGTCGAGATCATGGTGGTCATGCTGATCATCGGGATCACGCTCGGCATGGTCTCGGTCAACGCCATTCCCAGCCCGCGCCAGAACCTCCAGGCCGAGGCCAGCCGCATCGCCCTGCTGCTGCAGCTGGCGCGCGACGAAGCCATCGTGCGCAACCGCCTGGTCGCCTTCGAAGCCGACAGCGACCATTACCGCTTCCTGGTGCGCAACGAGAAAAGCTGGGATCCCGTCACCAAGGATGACCTGCTGCGCGAGCGCGCCTTCAAGGCCAGCCCGATCACCCTGCTGATCGACCCCGCCTCGGCCGGCACCGGCAACCCGATGCGCATTACCTTCGGCCGCGAGCCGGTCGACAAGCCCTTCGTGCTGACCATGGCCATTGGCGACGACAGCGTCGCCATCCGCGCCGACGGCGTCGGCCACTTCGTCGTCGAATGATGCGCGCCCGTCCCGCGTCCGGTTTCACCCTGCTCGAAGTGCTGGTGGCGCTGGTCATTGTCGGCACCGCGCTGGGCGCCTCGCTGCGCGCGGTCGGCAGCCTGACCGCCAACAGCAACAGCCTGCGCGCGGCCATGATGGCCACCTGGTCGGCCGAAAACCGCCTGGTCCAGATCCGCCTCGAACACGAATTCCCCGGCGTGGGCAAGCGCAGCTTCGAGTGCCCCCAGGGCGACCTCAAGCTGGTGTGCCAGGAAGAAGTGCTGGTCAGCCCCAATCCGCGCCTGCGCCGGGTCGAAGTGAGCGTGTACGACATCGCCGAGCCGCAGCGCCGCATCATCAAGCTGGTCCAGCTGGTACTGAACGAATGAGCGCCCGTTCCGTCATGGCCCGGCGCGGCTTTACCCTGATCGAATTGCTGGTGGCGATCAGCATCCTGGCCGTGGTCGCGGTGCTGGGCTGGCGCGCCCTCGATGGCATCATCCGCGCGCGCGTGGCCCTGACCGAACAGATCGAAACGACGCGCGGCATGCAGCTGGCCTTTGCCCAGATGCAGAGCGACGCCGAGCACATGGCCAGTCCCGCCGCGCTGCAAAAGCGGCCCTTCCTGCTGGCCGACGCCGACCGCATGGTCCTGGTGCGCAACGTGTTCCGCGAAAACGAGGCGGCCACGCTGCAGGTGGTGTCCTATCAGGTGCGCGATGGCGTGCTGACGCGGCGCGAGTCGGCCGGCACGCGCGACCTGATCCAGCTCGACGTGCTGTGGAAGACGGCCACCAGCAACGCCGACAGCACCGCGCCCGTCACCCTGCAAAAGAATGTCGAATCGATGACGGTGCAGACCTGGGAAAACAATGGCTGGAAGACGGGCGGGGCGCCGCCCCAGAACAATCCGGGCGCGCTCGAACTGCCGCCCACCGGCCTGCAGATCGCGCTGCGCGTCAAGGGCGCCCAGGCCGGCATGATCAAATCGTTCCTGCTGGGGGGCTTATGAGCGCCCTCGGCACGCTGCGGCGCCAGGGCGGGGTGGCGGTCATCACGGCGCTGCTGCTGACCACGCTGGCGGTGACGATCGTGGCCAGCCTGTTCTGGCAGCAGCAGGTCCAGGTGCGCTCGATGGAAAACCAGCGCCTGCACCTGCAGACCAAGTGGATCTTGCGCGGGGCGCTCGACTGGGCCCGCCTGGTGCTGCGCCAGGACGGCATGGACAGCCGCACCTACACCTCGCTGACGGCGGTGTGGAACACGCCGCTGGCCGAAACCCGTCTGGACCAGTACATCGAGCGCGAGCGGGTCGAAGGCGAAATTTTCGATGCGACGCTGTCGGGCCACATTATTGATGCCACCTCGCGCTACAATCTGACCAATCTGGCACGCAATGGCGGCGTCGATGCGGTCCAACTGGGCATTTACCGGCGCCTGCTGCGCAATCTGCAGCTCGATCCGGTCCTGGCCGAGCGCACCGCCAAGATGGTCGCTTCGGCGGTCGATCCGACCCAGGTCCGCACCGAGGGCGAGCCGCCGGGCGGCGTGGCGCCGCAGGCGCCGGCACCGGCCGCGGCGCGCACCTCGGCGCCGATCGCGCTCACCGGGCTCGACGACCTGCTGGCGATCCAGGGTTACACCCCGCAGGTGATCGACAAGCTGCGCGAGTACGTGATCGTGCTGCCGGCCGACGCCACCACGGTCAATGTGAACACGGCCGCGCCGGAAGTGATCGCGGCCCTGGTGGACGGCTTTTCGGTATCGCAGGCCAATGCGCTGGTGGAGCGGCGCAAGCAGGCGTATTACCGGCAGAAGTCCGATTTTATCCAGCAGCTGTTCGGCGTGCCCAATCCGCCGCCGGACGGGCTGTTCGATGTGAAGAGCGAGTACTTCCTGGTGCTCTCGCGCGTGCGCCTGGACCGCGCCGCGCTGGACGCCGAAGCGCTGGTCAACCGCAAGCTCGATGACCAGACCTTCAAGACCAGTACGGTCTGGGTACGCCAAAACTAGAACGAAAGCGAGACTGTTTGACTACTTTATATATCCGCCTTCCCGCCCGCGCCGACAGCGAAGGCGCCCTCGCGCGCTTCGCCCTGGTGGCCGACGGCGGCGCGCTGGTCCAGCAGGGCGAAGGCGCGCTGCGCAGCATGGGCGACGCGGTCGCCGCCAGCCGCCACGTGGTGCTGCTGCTGGCCGCCGTCGATGTGACGCTGTTGCAGGTAAAGATTCCGCCGCTGTCGGGCGCGCGCCTCAAGGCCGCGCTGCCCAGCCTGGTCGAAGAACACATCCTGGCCGACACCGACGATTGCGTGCTGGTGGCCGCGCCCGTGCAGCATGAGGGTGGCATGCGCACCATCGCCGTGGCCCAGCGCGCCTGGCTGGAAGCGACCGTCAAGCTGCTGCTGGCCCAGGGCGCGCGCACGGTGGCGGCCATGCCGTCGCAATTGTGTCTGCCGCTCGCGCCGGGCAATGTCTCGGGCGCCATCGACGCCACCGGCATTACCCTGCGCCATGGCCAGTACCAGGGCCTCGGTCTGGCCGTGGCCGGCAACGCCGCGGTGGCCCTGCAAACGGTGCGCGCCCTGGCAGGCGACGCGCCCCTCAATCTGTACGTCGAGCCATCCCAGCTTGGCGAATACCAGGCCCTGGTGGCCGAAGCCGGTCCCGGCATCCACCTCGAAGCCGAACACTGGACCCACTGGATCGCCGGTTCGCGCAGCTCCACCCTGGACTTGGTCCCGGGCCTGGGCGCGGCCGGCGCCCAGGTGCGCGACTGGAAGAAGTGGCGCTGGCCGATCCGCCTGGCGCTGCTGGCCGTGGTGGTGAACCTGATCGGCCTGAACGTGCAATGGCTGCGCATGAAGCGCGAGGCCGACGCCATTACGCTGGGCATGACGCAAACCTTCAAGGCGGCCTATCCCAAGGAAACCGTGATCAGCAGCGACCCGGCGGCCCAGATGCGCGGCAACCTCAATCGCGCGCGCGCGCTCCAGGGCCAGGTCACGCCCGACGAATTCACCTACCAGGCGGCAGCCTTCGGCGAAGCGGCGCGCAGCCTGCCCAAGGCGCCCGTGCTGGCGTCGCTCAATTTCCGCGAGCGCGCTACCACCGTCAAGCTCAAGCCGGAGTCGGTCGACCCGGCCGCCACCGCGGCCCTGCGCGACTTCCTGGCCCGGCGCAAGCTGGACCTGAGCGATTCGGGCGGCGGCGTGTATGTGATCCGCAGTGCAGGAGGCAGTAAATGAGCGCCGCAACTTTCATCGGCCAGATCAAGGACCAGCTGTCGCTGTACTGGCTGGCGCGCACCGAACAGGAACGCAAGTACCTGACCATTGGCGGCGCCACCGTCGCCGGCGCCCTGGTGTACATGCTGTTCATCGGCCCGGCCGTCGACGGCAAGGCCAAGCTCAATGCCAGCCTGCCCAAGCTGCGCGTGGAAGCGGCCACCATGCAGGCGCTGGCGCAGGAAGCGGCCGAACTGGCCGCCCGCCCCGCGCCCCAGGTCACGCCGATGACGCGCGAGACCATCACCGCCAGCCTGGCGGCGCGCTCGATCACGCCCGCCTCGCTGATCATCACGGGCGAATACGCCAAGGTCCAGCTGACCGGGGTGTCGTTTGCCAATCTGTACAGCTGGCTGGACGCCCAGCGCCGCGAAAACCGCATTGCCGTCGACGACCTGGCGGTCACGGCCGGCAGTCCCGAAGGCCAGGTGGACGCCCAGCTGACGCTGCGCCAGAACAGCGGCGACGGGTCCCGATGAAGCGTGCTGTGCTATGGTTGCTGGCGATGGCCGTGACGGCCGCGCTGACCGTGCTGGTATTTCTGCCGGCGACCTGGCTGGGCGCCATGGTCGAGTCCGAAACGGGCGGGCGTTTGACTCTCGGGGATGCGCAAGGTACGCTGTGGCGCGGCTCGGCATTCGTAGGCGGCGCGGCCGGTGCCGGCGGGGCCGTCACCCCGCTGCTGCCGGGACGGTTTTCCTGGCGCCTGTCGCCGATGCTGTTGCTGGGCCAGGTCGAACTGACGCTGGAGAACCCCGATGCGCTGTCGCAGAGCGTCAATCTGTCGGGCAGCCTGGCGCAGTGGCAGGTGAGCGCAGCGTCGCTGCTGCTGCCGGCCGAACGCCTGGCCGGCCTGGGCGCGCCGCTCAACACGCTGGCGCCGTCGGGCACGGTGCGCCTGTCCTGGACCACGCTGCAGCTGGCGCGCGCGGGTCAGGCCATCGACGTGCAGGGGCGCACGCTGCTGTCGCTGGTCGACATGGGCTCGCGCATGGCCCCGGTCCGGCCGCTCGGCACCTACGAGGTGGCGATGGACTGGCGCGGACAGAAGGCTGAAATGAGTTTGAGTACCGTGCGCGGCGCGCTGCTGCTCTCGGGGACCGGGGGGCTCGATCAGGGCCGCTTCCGGTTTTCCGGACAGGCGCAGGCGGCGGACGGATATGAAGATACGCTGGGTAACCTCCTGAATTTACTGGGCCAGCGCCGAATGGTGGGCGGCAAGAAAATTATCGCGTTAGAGTTCAAATGATGAAAAAACAGTCAGGTAGCACATTCCACTTTCCGGCGCTGCGCCGCGTTGCGGCCGGCGTCATGCTGTGCTGCGCGGTCGCCGCCGCTCCCGCCCCCCTGTGGGCCGCGCCGGAAGACCAGGCCGCGCTCAACTTTGTCGGCGCCGATATCGAATCGGTCATCAAGGCGGTCGGCCACTACACGGGCATGACCTTCATCATCGACCCGCGCGTCAAGGGGACGCTGACGCTGGTGTCGGAGAAATCGATCACCAAGGCCCAGGCCTTCAGCCTGCTCACCTCGGCGCTGCGCCTGCAGGGCTACGCCGTGGTCACCGGCGACGGCTATGCCAAGGTGGTGCCGGAAGCCGAAGCGAAGCTGCAATCGTCGCCGACCCAGGTCGGGATGGGCAAGAGCAGCGTCAAGGGCGACCAGGTGGCCACCCAGATCTATCACCTGAACTATGAGTCGGCGGCCAACCTGACGGCCGTGCTGCGTCCGCTCATTTCGCCCAACAATTCGATCATGGCCAACCCGGGCAACAACAGCCTGGTGATCACCGATTACGCCGACAACCTGACGCGCCTGACCAAGATCATCGCCGCGCTCGACGCGCCGATCGCGGCCGACGTCGACATCGTGCCGGTGCGCTACGGCATCGCCGCCGACATGGCCACCCTGATCGAAAAGCTGCTGCAGCCGTCGCCGGGCGGCGACTCCGGTCGCGTGTCCGTGGTGGCCGATTCGCGCACCAATTCGCTGGTGATCCGCGCGCCGTCGCGCGCGCGCGCCAGCCTGGCCAAGTCGCTCATCGCCAAGCTCGACCAGCCGACCACGGAAGCGGGCAACGTCCACGTGGTCTACCTCAAGAATGCCGAAGCGGCCAAGCTGGCGGCGACCCTGCGCGCGGTGGTCTCGTCGGACTCGTCGGCCCTGCCGCAAACCCAGCAGGGCACCAGCGGCGGCAGCGTCCAGACCGGCCAGCAGGGCGGCAAGGATGGCGGCATGGGCGGCGGCCAGTCCAACAGTCTGAACCAGCAATCCGAGAAATTCGGCAATGCCGGTGGTGGCGGTGGCGGCGCCGGCTGGATCCAGGCCGACGTGTCGACCAACACACTGATCATCACCGCGCCCGACGCGGTCTACCGCAACCTGCGCAACGTGATCGACATGCTCGACGCGCGCCGCGCCCAGGTCTACATCGAATCGCTGATCGTTGAAGTCAATGCCGACAAGGCGGCCCAGTTCGGCGTGCAGTGGGCCGGCCTGACCGGCAACAGCGGCAGCCGCTACCGCACCGGCGTGATCCAGAACTTCGGTACCGCCGGCAGCGCCTCGCTGGCCAGCCTGGCCGGCTCCGACACCCCCAATCCCGGCTCCGGCCTGTCGATCGGCGTATTCCGCCAGATTAACGGCGCGCTCGGTCTGGGGGCGATCGCCAGTGCGCTGGAAACCGATGGCGCCACCAACGTGCTGTCGACTCCGAACCTGATCACGCTCGACAACGAGCTCGCGTCGATCAAGGTGGGCCAGAACATCGGCGTGGTGTCCGGCTCGTTTACCACCAATGCCGGCGGCGCCGCCGGCAATCCGTTCCAGACCATCGACCGCAAGGACGTGGGCCTGACCCTCAAGGTTCGCCCGCAGATTTCCGAAGGCGGCACCATCAAGATGGCGATCTACCAGGAGACGTCCGACGTGGTGCTCGGCTCCGAGAAATTGCCGGCCGGGGTGACGACCAACATGCGCGTGATCGAAAACACCGTGATCGCCGACGATGGCCAGGTCATCGTGATCGGCGGCCTGATTCGCGAAGACACCGGCGGCACCGAAGAAAAGGTGCGCGGCCTCGGCGACATTCCGATTCTCGGCAACCTGTTCAAGTACCGCACGCGCAGCCGCAAGAAGACCAACCTGATGGTGTTCCTGCGCCCCGTGATCGTGCGCAGCAAGGAAGACAGCAACGCCATCTCGGCCGATCGCTACGATTACATGCGCGCCGCCGGCCAGACCGCGGCCCTGCCGAAAGACAGTGTCGTCATGCCCGATTACGGCGCGCCCGTGCTGCCGGCCCTGACCAATGGCCAGCCGCTGCCTGGCGGCTCGATGGTCAAGGTCCCGCCGCGCCCGATCCTGGCCCCGGTCGAGCCGCGCTCGGCCCCGCCATCGCAGCCGGTGCAGCCGGCCCCGCAGAACTGACAGAGCGACAATGAGCAATCTCTTACCCTACGCTTTCGCGCGCGACTTCGGCGTGCTGGCGCGCACCAGCGAGGAGGCCGAGCATACCGTCGAGGTGTGGATTTCGGGCGCCACCGCGCCGGCCGCGATCGCGGAAGTGTCGCGCCGCTTCGGCCGTATCGCGCTGCGCTCGATGGACCGCGCCGACCTGGAAGCGGCCATCGCGACGGCCTACGCGGGCGGCGGCGGCGACGCCTCGCAGGTGGCCGACGAATTCGACACCGACCTCGATCTGACCAAGCTGCTGCAGGACGTGCCGGCCATCGAGGACTTGCTGGAGTCGTCCGACGACGCCCCGGTGATCCGCATGATCAATGCGCTGCTGACCCAGTCGCTGCGCGAAGGCGCCTCCGACATCCACATCGAACCGTTCGAGCAAACCTCGGTCGTGCGCTTTCGCATCGATGGCGCGCTGCGCGACATCGTGCGCCCGCGCAAGGCCATTCACGCCTCGCTGATCTCGCGTATCAAGATCATGGCCCAGCTCGACATCGCCGAAAAGCGCTTGCCGCAGGATGGCCGCATCACGCTGCGCGTGGGCGGCAAGGGCGTCGACGTGCGCGTCTCGACCCTGCCCACCGGGCACGGCGAACGGGCCGTGCTGCGCTTGCTGGACAAGGAAGCGGGGCGCCTGGACCTGTCGCACCTGGGCATGGCGCCGGACCTGCTGCCCGACTTCGACAACCTGATCAACCAGCCGCACGGGATCGTGCTCGTCACCGGGCCGACCGGCTCGGGCAAGACCACCACCCTGTATGCGGCGCTGTCGCGCCTGAACGCCTCGACCACCAACATCCTGACGGTGGAAGACCCGATCGAGTACGACCTGATCGGCGTGGGCCAGACCCAGGTCAATGCCAAGATCGACATGAGCTTTGCCAAGGCCCTGCGCGCCATCCTGCGCCAGGATCCGGACGTGATCATGATCGGCGAGATCCGCGACCTAGAAACGGCGCAGATCGCCGTGCAGGCCTCGCTCACCGGCCACCTGGTGCTGGCCACGCTGCATACCAACGATGCCGCCGCCGCCGTCACCCGCCTGCTCGACATGGGGATCGAACCGTTCCTGCTGTCGTCCTCGCTGCTGGGCGTGATGGCGCAGCGCCTTGTGCGCAAGCTGTGCGTGCACTGCAAGGTCTCCGACGGCACCAGCTGGCGCGCGGTCGGCTGCGACAAGTGCGGCTTCACGGGCTACCATGGCCGGGTCGGCGTCTACGAACTGCTGCAGACCACCGATGAAATCCGCGCCCAGATCCACAACCGCGCCTCCGAAGCGGACATCCGCGCCGCTGCGCAAAAGGTCGGCATGAAGACCATGCGCGAAGATGGCAACCGCTGGCTCGACAACGGCACCACCACGACGGCCGAGCTGCTGCGCGTGACCAAGGACTAGGCAGATGCCCGCATTCCGCTACGAAGCCGTCGATGCCGGGGGCGCCACCCAGAAAGGCGTGGTCAACGCCGACAGCGCCAAGTCGGCGCGTTCGGACCTGCGCCTGCAGGGCCTGACGCCGCTCAACGTCGAGCTGATCGCCGCCCAGGTCGACGACAAGGGCGTGGTCACGCGGCGCGGCTTCGGCGAGCGCCTGTCGCAGGTCGAGCTGGCGCTGTTTACCCGCCAGCTGGCCAGCCTGCTGGAAGCGGGCCTGCCGCTCGAACAGGCGTTCACGGCCCTGCTGGAGCAGGCCGAGCGTCCCTACGTGCGCGACCTGATCGGCTCGATCCGTTCCGAAGTCATGGGCGGGGCGCCGTTTTCGGCCGCGCTGTCGCGCTATCCGCGCGACTTTGCCGACATCTTCCGCGCGCTGGTCGCCTCGGGCGAACAGATCGGCCAGCTCGAGCGCGTGCTCTCGCGCCTGGCCGATTACATCGAACGGCGCAACGCGCTCGTGGCCAAGGTGCGCCTGGCCTTCATCTATCCGGCCATCGTCACGGTGCTGGCGTTTGCCATCGTCATCTTCCTGCTCGCCTACGTGGTGCCGCAGATCGTCTCGGTCTTCACCAGCACCAAGCAGAAGCTGCCGCTGCTGACCATGGTCATGCTGGCCGTGTCCGACTTCGTGCGCTCCTGGGGGCTGGTCACGCTGGCCGCCGCCGTGGCCGCCGGTTACGCCTGGCTGCGCGCCCTGCGCAATCCCGTCATCAAGCGGCGCTGGCACACCTGGCTGCTGACGGCGCCCCTGTTCGGCAAGTTCGAACGCAGTTTCAACACGGCCCGTTTCGCCAGCACGCTGGCCATTACCATCGGCTCCGGTGTGCCGATGCTGCGCGCGCTCGACACCAGCCGCGACACGCTGTCGAACGTGGCCATGAAAGAACTGGTCGAAGACGCCAGTGCCTCGGTGCGCGAGGGCGTGAGCCTGGCGCGCGCGCTGTCGGCGCAAAAGCATTTTCCGCCGATGCTGATCCACATGATCCGCGCCGGCGAAATCACCGGCGAATTGCCGGCCATGCTGGAACGGGCCGCCAATTCGCAGCAGCAGGACCTGGAGCGGCGCGCGCTGACCCTGGCCGGGCTGCTGGAACCGGCCCTGATCGTGGGCATGGGCGTGGTGGTGCTGCTGATCGTGCTGGCCGTGCTGATGCCGATCATCGAAATTAACCAGCTGGTGCGGTAACCAAGGAATGTAATGAAGCGTTTGCCTTTGATTTTCAGCCTGCTCGCGGTGATCGCCCTGTCGGCGTCGATCGCCTTCTGGGCCCTGGCTCTGTACAAGCCGCCCCAGCGTCCGCTGGCGGCGATCAGCGATGCGCCCATGCCGGATCCGAGCGCGGAGGCGGGCGCCACCCTGTTCGGCGGCCAGGCCGCCGCCGTGGTGGCCAGCAATTACCAGCTCACCGGCGTGGTTGCCGCGGGCGCCGAAGGCGTGGCCATTCTGGTGGCCGACGGCCAGCCGCCCAAGGCGCTGCAGGTGGGGCACGAGTTTGCCAGCGGCGTGGTGCTGCAGGAAGTCCATCCCAAGTATGTGATGCTGTCCGAAGGCGGCGTCCTCAAGCGCATCGAGCTGGCCACCGACGACAAGGCCGGCACCAATCTGTCGCTGGCCGCGCCGGTGGGCGCGCAGCCGATGCCGCCGCCCCAGCAGCAGCAAATGCAGGGCTCGCAGATGCAGGGCGCGCCGCCGCTGGCGCCGAACGCCATGCAGGTGCCCGACATGTCCGGTTCGAGCGTGCCGGTACCGCCGCCTCAGGCGGGCCAGCCGCAGGAACCGCCGGTCACCCAGCCGCCCGGAATGCCGCCGCCGCCACCGCCGCAGACCCAGATGCCGGCACCGACCCGCAACATGTCTGGCGGCAGCCAGTCGCCCACTCAATAAGGTTTGATCATGCCCATGCGCGCCCTCGCGACCGCGCTCGCGTGCGCGCTTTTGCTGCTCTCTGGCGCGCCGCTGGCGCTGGCCCAGTCTGACGATCCGGTCCCCGCCGCCGCGGCAGCGCCCGGGACGCCCGCTGCGCGCCCGCGCATCGCGCTGGTGCTCTCCGGCGGCGGCGCGCGCGGCTTTGCCCACATCGGCGTCCTGCGCGCCTTGCGCGAGATGCGCATCCCCGTCGATATCGTCGTTGGCACCAGCATGGGCAGTGTGCTGGGCGGCGCCTATGCGGCCGGCGCCAGCGTCTCGGACCTGGAAAAGATGGCGCGCCAGACCGACTGGGACCGGGTCGTGGCCGACCGTCCCGCACGCGAAGACCTGGAGTTTCGCCGCCGCGAAGAGGACAGCATCTTGCCGTCGCGCCTGGAGTTCGGCGTGCACCGCGACGGCATTTCGCTGCCGCCTTCCGCGGCCGGCAATGCCGCCCTCGAACAGGCGCTGGGCCGCCTGCTGCCGGCGGGCACGCGCGACCGGCCCGTGAGCGAACTGGCGCTGCCGTTTCGCTCGGTGGCCTCGGACCTGGTGACGGGCGAACTGGTCGATCTGGTCGACACCCCGCTGTTTCTGACCATGCGCGCCTCGCTGGCGGTCCCGGGCGTGTTCGCGCCCGTGCGGGTCAACCAGCGCCTGGTGGTCGACGGCGGGCTGGTACGCAATCTGCCGATCGACCTGGCGCACAAGATGGGCGCCGACATCGTCATCGCCGTCAACGTGGGCACGCCGCTGGCGCCGGAAAAGAACCTGGGCAGCGCGCTTGGCGTCGCCCAGCAGATGATCAACATCCTCACCGAGCAGAATGTGCAGCGCTCGATCCGCGAACTGCGGCCCCAGGATATCCTGATCGCGCCCGGGCTGGACGGCATCGGATTTCTCGATTTCCGCAGCGTCGGCACCGCCATCGAGGCCGGCGAAAGCGCCGCCCACGAACTGGAGCGGCGCCTCGCGCCGCTGGCGCTGGGCGCCGCCGACTACGCCCTGTTCGAGAACAACCGCCTGGCGCCGCCGCCCCTGTCGGACACCAAGGCCGTGATCGCCGCCGTCAGGGTGGAAGGCACCCAGCGCATCAATCCGGCCGTGCTCGAAGTCCAGTCGGGCATCGTGCCCGGCACCAGCATGACCCACGAGGCGGTGCGCAAGGCGGCCGACCAGCTGTACGGGCGGGGCGACCTGGAGCGGGTCGAAACCGACATCGATGACGTCGACGGCAAGCGCAACGTGACGATCCGCGCCACCGAGGCGGCGTGGGCCACCAGCCGCCTGCGCGTGGGCCTGGAACTGGCCAGCGACTTCAACGACGCCAATCGCTTCGCCCTCAAGCTGCTGCACGTGCGCACCTCGATGAACAGCTGGGGCGGCGAACTGCGCACCCTGGTGCAGGCCGGCGACAAGCGCGGCCTGGGCGCGCAGTTCTACCAGCCGCTGGGCGCCGGATCGCCCTGGTATGTGGCGCCGTCGCTGGAATACGGATCGAGTTCGCTCGACAGTTTCGTGGCGGGGCGGCGCGAGCGGCGCTATGCGTACACGGACAGCCGCGCCTCGTTCCTGCTGGGGCGCGAGCTGGGCAACTTCGGCGACATCCGCATCGGCATTACGCGCCAGCGCGCCGGCATGCGCTCGGTGATACCGGAAGAGCTGGAATCGAGCGTGCACCAGGGGTATGGCACGACCCAGTTCGTGCAGTATCGCGCCGACACGCTCGACTCGCTCGGTTTCCCCAGCCGCGGCTACCTGCTCGACGCGCGCATCGAGCGCGTGCCGGGCGACAGCAGCGGCACGGCGGCCCAGGCCCGCTCGACGCTGATCGGGATGGCGGCCATCAGCGGCGGCAACTGGGCCGGCCACCTGTATGGCGAGTATGCGCATGCGAACAATGGCTATTCGCCCCTCAACCTGGGCGGCTTCCTGCGCCTGTCGGGCACCGTGCCCGATTCGATCCAGGGCAAGACGGCCGCGTTCGGACGCCTGGTCCTGGCGCGCCGCATCGGGGCGCTGCCGGTGACGTTGGGCGGGACGGTGCGTGTCGGCTTCTCGCTGGAAGTCGGTGGCGGATTCGACCTGGACCAGCCGCTGGTGGGCAGCCACATCAAGCAGGCCGCGTCGACCTTCCTGTCGGTGGACACGCGCTTCGGACCGGCCTATGTGGGGGCCGGCGCGACCAGGCAGGGCAACAGCACGATGTATCTGTTCCTGGGGCCGGTCTGGTAGGCCGGCGCGTTGCGTAGCGGCGCGTGCGCTGTTGCAGAGCCGCCGTGTTGAGCGTGCGTGGCGCCACGCGTCGCTTGCGCAGCTAAGCGTTTATTTTCGCCGCAGGGCCGTGAATGCCCCGAATTCCCACGAGCGCAATCCCAGCAGGAGGGTAAAGCCGTCGCGCTCCTTGCTGTCGAGGCGACGGTCGTTCTGGTGCAGGCGCGCCAGTTCGCCGGCCAGCTGCTGCACCTTGTGCGTCATTTCCTGGGCGCTGGCGGCCGACAGCCTGGCCGGCACGCACATCAGCGTCTCGCCGTGGCCGTCGAAGCGGCCGCCGAAATAATCGCCCACCACGTGCTCGCGCACATATTGCTGCACGGGGCCGTCGGCGATCCAGCGGAAGGCATTCGACACGCGCAGGCTGTAGCGGTTGTTCGGTTTGAGTTCGATCAGGCCGAGCCGGTCCAGCTCCACCATCAGCCCGATGCATTCCGGCTCGCTCATGCTGTAGGTTTCGATCACCTGATCGAGCGTCCAGTGGCCCAGACAGCAGATGGCCACCAGCAGCAGGCGCGGATTGGCCATCAGCGACTTTTCCTGGGCCGCGGTGAGGGTGTCGGCATGGGTGCGCGCGTCGGCGGCGCGGCGCAGCACGTCTTCCATCGGGATGCCGGCCGCCTTGCAGATCTGGGCCAGGCGCGACAGCGCCATGTCCTTCTGGCCAAACATGCGCTTGACGCTCGATTCGCTCATCTCGATGCGCTCGGCCAGTTCTTTGTAGGTAATGCTGGCCGCGCGCAGCTCGGCGCGCAGCACGGTAATGACTTGCTCGGGAGAGCTCATGGAATCCTTGTGATGAAATGTACTGCGATACAGTACCGAATGTACCGAATATCGGTGCTTCGCACAAGGTGATGGCAAGGCGGGCCGGAACGGGGGAGACTAGTCACCGATGGCCAGAAAGCGGGAGCCCCCAAGGGCTTCCGCTGGCGGCCCACCAGCTTCTACCCCCCGAGTCTCCCCCCGAATCTCTGTCCAACCGATGCGCGCCTGCGCAACCACGTCGCCCTCGCGCAGCTGCGGCTACTCTTCCGGCTCGATCTTGGCTTTCTTGAGCGCGCGCTTGGCTGCCTGGCGTTCGGCACCCGGGCCCTTGGCGTGCGGCCCGGCCGCGCGCAGCTTGGCAGCGACCGCCACGGGATTGCGCGGCGGCGGCGAGGCCTTGACCGTCAGCCGCATCTTCTGGCGCGTTGCCAGTGCCTTGTTGGCCATCGCCTGTCCCCTACAGCACGTAGCGCGACAGGTCTTCGTTGACGGCCAGCTTGTCGAGCCGCTCGTTGACGTAGGCCGCATCGATGCGCACCTCCTGGCCGCCATTCTCGCTGGCGCCGAACGAGACTTCCTCGAGCAGTTTTTCCATCACCGTGTAGAGCCGGCGCGCGCCGATGTTTTCGGTGCGCTCGTTGACCGAGAAGGCAATCTCGGCCAGCCGCGTGATGCCGTCCGGCGCGAACGCCACCGTCACACCCTCGGTCGCCAGCAGCGCTTCATACTGGCGCGTCAGGCAGGCATCGGTGCTGGTGAGGATGCATTCGAAATCGGCGATCGACAGCGATTCGAGCTCCACCCGGATGGGGAACCGTCCCTGCAGTTCGGGAATCAGGTCGCTCGGCTTGGCCAGGTGGAAGGCGCCGGAGGCGATGAACAGAATGTGGTCGGTGCGGATCATGCCGTACTTGGTATTGACGGTGGTGCCTTCCACCAGCGGCAGCAGGTCGCGCTGGACCCCGGCGCGCGACACGTCGGCCCCGCCGACTTCCGAGCGCGAGGCGATCTTGTCGATCTCGTCGAGGAACACGATACCATTCTGTTCGACGTTGGCGATGGCCTTCTGCTTGAGCTCATCTTCGTTGATCAGCTTGCCCGCTTCCTCTTCCACCAGCAGCTTGAGCGCTTCGCGGATCTTGACCTTGCGCGGCTTCTTGCGCGCCGCGCCCATGCCCGAGAACATGGACTTGATCTGCTCGGTCATTTCTTCCATCCCGGGCGGCGCCATGATTTCCATCTGCGGCCCCGGGTCGGCCAGCTCGAGCTCGATTTCGCGCTCGTCGAGCGCGCCTTCGCGCAGGCGCTTGCGGAAGGTCTGGCGGGTGCTGTCGCCTTCCTTGGCGTCGCCGGCGGCCGGCGCCACGTTAAAGCCGAAGTCGCGCGCCGGCGGCACCAGGATGTCGAGCACGCGCTCTTCGGCCGCGTCGACGGCGCGCGCGCGCACGTGCTTCATCTCGGACGCGCGCGTCTGCTTGATGCCGATGTCGATCAGGTCGCGGATGATGGTGTCGACGTCGCGTCCCACGTAGCCCACTTCGGTGAACTTGGTGGCCTCGATCTTGATGAAGGGGGCATCGGCCAGGCGTGCCAGGCGGCGCGCGATCTCGGTCTTGCCCACGCCGGTCGGGCCGATCATGAGGATGTTCTTGGGCGTGATCTCGTGGCGCAGGGGCTCGGCCACCTGCTGGCGGCGCCAGCGGTTGCGCAGCGCGATGGCCACCGCGCGCTTGGCCTTGCCCTGGCCGACCACGTGCTTGTCCAGTTCCAGGACGATTTCTTGGGGTGTCAGGTTCATGGGATCAGTCCAGCGTTTCGATGATGTGGGACAGGTTCGTGTAGATGCACAGCTGGCCGGCAATGGTCAGCGATTTGGCCACGATCTCGGACGGCGACAGGGCCGTGTTTTCCAGCAGCGCCTTGGCGGCCGACTGGGCGTAGGTGCCGCCCGAGCCGATTGCGCCGATTCCGTCTTCCGGTTCGAGCACGTCGCCATTGCCGGTGATGACCAGGGTCGATTCATGGTCGGCCACCAGCAGCATCGCTTCCAGGCGGCGCAGCACGCGGTCGGTGCGCCAATCCTTGGCCAGTTCGACCGAGGCGCGCAACAGGTTGCCCTGGTGCTTTTCCAGCTTGCCTTCGAAGCGGTCGAGCAGGGTGAAGGCGTCGGCGGTGCCGCCGGCGAAGCCGCACAGGACCTTGCCCTGGTACAGCTTGCGTACCTTGCGCGCCGTGCCCTTCATGACAATGTTGCCGAGCGTGACCTGGCCATCGCCGCCGATCGCCACGGTCTTGCCGCGGCGCACGCACAGGATGGTGGTGCCGTGAAATTGTTCCATATCTGCCTCGTAGTTATCTCCCCCAGAGAATGGGGGTGTTAACGCAAATTGCAAGATACTGGGTGCGGACAGGCTGCCGATGTCGCGCGCCAACGGTCCGCGCAGGCGCGAACCGGTGGCACGTCAATACTTGTGAGGGAACAACCTTGCCACTTCGGAATAGCTGAGCAGCTTGAACAGCGCTGCCACCAGGTGGTTAATGTCGCGCAATTCGATGCGCTTCTGGGTGGCGATCGGGCGCAGCCGGTTGAGCAGCGCGCTGGCGGCGCCGTAGTCGACCCGCGCCAGGCGCGAGCAATCGATCAGTACCGTCGTCGACTGGGCCGCATAGGCATCGATCGCATCGAACAGGGAATTGGCGCCGCTGTTGATGACGGCCGGCAGCATGAAGCATTCGGTGCGGGTGGGCGCCGTGATGGTGCTGCTGGTGGCCACGTGCTTGGGCGCTTCGAAGGAGGGCGGCGACAGTTCGAACGTGACGCAGTAATCCATGGCCGTTTCTTCGAAATCCTTTTCCCGGTTCATCAGTTGCAGCAGGGCCAGCAGCAGCATCCAGGGCGCCTCGCTGGCGTCGCGCTGGCCGATGGTGATGGTCGAGCGCACCAGTTCGGCGAATTCGGCCGCGCCGGCGACGATCAGCTCGCGCTCGTTCTTGCGCAGCTGGGTCAGGGTGTCGAGCATGAGCTGGCACCCCTCGGGGGTGACGTCGGCGATGCGGCCGAACTCCAGGCGCATGACCTGGTTTTCTTCGGCCAGCTGGAGCAGACGCGCCAGGCGCGGGGCGATGTCGGCATCGAGCACGCCGGCAAACACTTCGGTGGGAGTGACGCCGGCAAAATTGTTTTCTTCCGCGCCCGGGACCACGGGCGGGGCCCAGGTGGGCGGCGAGGTCTCGAACTGGCTTGCGTAGTCGATGGCGACGTTGTCGAATTCATCCTGGCGGCCCATGACCTGGTACAGGTCGAACAGCATCCACCAGACGGTGCGGTCGGTGCGGCCGACATCGCGCAGCGCTTCCTGCAGCATCTGTTCGGCGAATTCCTTTTGATCGTTGGCGTACATGATCGCGATCTCTTCGATCACGGGCGCCGTTTGCGGGTGGACCGGGGACTCGGTCAGGTAATCGTCGGACAGCAGCTCGGTGGTGGCCAGCTCGAGCATGGGCAGGGTATCGCCCTCGTCCTCGGGACGCTGGCCGGCGCGGCCGCGGCGCGCGCCGCTGCCCCAGGCCGGTTCCGGGGTGTTGAAGATGTCGTCGGCCATGGCCGATTCGATGGCGTCGATCTTGGCAGCGGTGGCGCGCGCGATTTCGCGCTGGCGGGCCCGTTCGGCGTCGCCGTCGATGATCAGGCGCGACGGTTCGCCGCGCAGGCGTGCCTCTGGCACCGCATCGGTCGTCTCCGGCTGCTTATTTTTTCCCTTGAAGATGGAGAAAATTCCCACGTCGTTCCCTGTTTCATTCGATCAGCAAGCCAATGCACTTGCGCACATCGTCGACACCTTAGCACGGTAGCATGCTTGGGGGGTAGAGTCACGCGATCCCATCATCGCGCCCGGTACCCGCCAAGCGCTAGTGTAGCCGATGGGCAAACTTTACGTCGGGACCAATAGCGGCTGCAAAAAATAAAAAAGCATGCGGCGCGCGCCGCATGCTTTCCTCATTCGTGCACGTGCCGCTTCAATCGCCGTACAGTTTTTGTTTCAGTTCGCGCCGCTGCTGTGCTTCCAGCGACAGCGTGGCGGTGGGCCGCGCGATCAGGCGCGGAATACCGATCGGCTCGCCCGTTTCCTCGCACCAGCCATAATCGCCCGCATCGATGGCGGCAATCGATTGCTGGACTTTTTTGAGCAGCTTGCGTTCGCGGTCGCGGGTGCGCAGTTCGAGCGCGTGTTCTTCTTCGATGGTGGCGCGGTCGGCCGGATCGGGCACGAGTACCGTTTCGCGCAGGTGTTCGGTGGTTTCGCCTGCGTTCTTGAGCAGATCTTTTTCCAGCTGTTGCAGGCGGGCTTTGAAGAAAGCAAGCTGCGCCGGGTTCATGTAGTCCTTCTCGTCCATGCTGCGGATTTCGTCTTCCGAGATGACGCGGCCTTCCGACTGCACGGCGGGGGTCGATTTAGTTGTTTTGGTCATGACTTCACTTACCTTCGATACGACAGAGGTTTTCATTTTATCAGCTAACTCGGCGCTGCCACCCGCTACTGCGGTCGTGCGCGCACCTGTTTCGCCTACCTTGACGGCCTGCTGCTGCGCCGCCTGTTTCGTGCTTGCCGGCGCCGCTTTCACGGCGGCGCGGGCTGTTTTGACTGCGGCAGACTTGGCCGGGGCTGCCGTGAGCGGCAAGGTCGCTGCCGTCTCCGGCGCGCTCTTGCGCGCTGCCTTGGCCGGCGCCTTGACGGCGGTTTTGGCCGGCGTCGTTGGTGCCGCCTTGGCCGCCGCTTTGACTGCCGGCTTGGCTGCCGCTTTGACTGCCGGCTTGGCTGCCGCTTTCACTGACGGCTTGCTTGCTGCCTTGACTGCCGGCTTGGCCGCCGCCTTCACGGGCGGCTTGCTTGCTGCCTTGACTGCCGGCTTGGCCGGCGCCTTGACTGCTGGCTTGCCTGCGGCCTTGACTGCCACTTTCGCCGCCTTGACTGGCGCCGTTTTCCCGGCTGTCCTGGCGGCGCTTTTCGGCACCGGCTTGGCGGCCTTGGCCGCCGGCTTGGCCGCAGCGGCCTTCTTGACAGCCGGCTTGGCAGCGGCTGGCTTGACGGCCGGGCGCGCTGCCGCTTTGGCCTTGCCCGCAGGCTTGGCCTTGGCCGCCGGCGCCAGCGCGCCCGCGATCCGTTTAGCCAGCGCGCTGGCGACAGCCTTGACCACGCCCGGCTTGCCGGACTTCTTGGCGCTTTTTGTCACGGTTTCCTTCATATTGCCATCCCGATGTCTTCCCCTCGCCGCTTTGGCGTGTTGGCAATTCAGTCGTCAAACAAAGGCGATGCACGCTGGTGAGCCGCGGCGACCGACCGGGCGGCTGCGGACCGTGCATCACAAAACCGGGATAGTTTATACCAAACATTGTTCCAAACCGCGGATAAAGACGTCTTTCGGTAAATTTTTGCCAATAAAGACCATTTTGCTGCCACGTGTTTCGTTTTCGCCCCATTTGGCGCCGATATCGGTGCCCATCATTTGATGTACGCCCTGGAACACGACCTTGCGGTCGGCCCCGTCCATCAGCAGCACGCCCTTGTAGCGCAGCATGCGCGGACCGAAGACCTGGACCAGGCTGCCGAGGAATTCGTCGAGGCGGGCCGGATCGAACGGCCGGTCGCTCTTGAACACGAAGGCGGCGATGTCGTCGCTGTGGTGGCTGTGGTGGTGGTCGTTGCTGTGGTCGCAGAATTCCGTATGTACATGCTCGTGTTCGCCGTCGTGATCGTGGCCATGGTGGTGGTCATGGTCGTGCGCCTCGTCGGCGGTCAGGAAGGATGGGTCGATCTCGAGCTTGTCGTTGAGGTTGAAGCCGCGCAGGTCGAGCACCTCGGTCAGCGGGGCGTGGCCGAAGTCCACCTGGCTGATCGGCGCGCGCGGGTTGATGCGCTTGAGGCGCAGCTTGAGCTCGGCCAGGCTGGCCGCGTCCACCAGGTCGGTCTTGGAGATCAGCAGCTTGTCGGCGAAGCCGACCTGGCGCTGGGCTTCCTCGTGCTCGTCGAGCTGGGCCATGGCGTGGCGCGCATCGACCACGGTGATGACGGCGTCGAGCATGTAGTGGGCGCCGACTTCTTCGTCGACAAAGAAGGTTTGCGCCACGGGACCGGGATTGGCCAGGCCGGTCGTTTCGATGACGATGCGGTCGAAGTCGAGCTCGCCGGCGGCGCGCTTGTGCGCCAGTGCGGACAGCGCCACGATCAGGTCGCCGCGCACGGTGCAGCAGATGCAGCCATTGTTCATCTCGACAATCTGCTCGCTGCTGTCCTGCACCAGGATTTCATTGTCGATGTTTTCCGCGCCGAATTCGTTCTCGATGACGGCGATTTTCAGGCCGTGGTCTTCGCGCAAAATACGGTTGAGCAGGGTGGTCTTGCCTGCGCCGAGAAAGCCGGTGAGGATGGTGCTGGGAATGAGGGCCATGGGATCGGTCAGGGTGGGGTGGCGAATAATCGAGCGATTATGCCGCAATTGGCGGCGCACTTCCAAATACCGCCGTGCGGCTTGATGCGGATCAGCCCTTGCGGGATTTGGCGCCGGCGCGCGGGTGAGCCTTGTCGTACACCGCGGCCAGGTGCTGGAAGTCGAGCGCGGTATACACCTGGGTCGAGGCAATGCTGGCGTGCCCCAGCATGTCCTGCACCGCGCGCAGGTCGCCCGACGATTGCAGCACGTGCGAGGCGAACGAATGGCGCAGCACGTGCGGATGGACGTCGATGGCGGTGCCGGCCTGTCTGGCATGGGCCTTGAGGCGCAGCTGGATCACGCGCGCCGACATGCGCGTGCCGCGGCTGGTCAGGAACAGGGCCGCGCTGCCGTCGCGCGGCGCGCTGCGCACCGCCAGCCAGGCGGCCAGCGCGTCGAGCGCGTGCCGCCCCACCGGCACCTTGCGCATCTTGGCGCCCTTGCCGGTGACGATGACTTCGGCGCCGGCGCTGTCGACCCAGCCCAGCGCGCCGGCACTGTAGGCCAGGTCCAGGCCCGCCAGTTCGGAGACCCGCAGCCCGCTCGAATACAGCAGCTCGAACATGGCGCGGTCGCACAGGGCGGGCGGTTCCGGATGGGCGCCGGCCAGCGCGCGCGGCGCCACCAGGTGCACGGCATCGTCGACCGACAGGGCCTTGGGCAGGCTCTTGGCGCGCTTGGGTGCGCGCACCCCTTCGACCGGATTGGCGGCGATCGGCAGATGGCGCGACAGCCAGTGAAAGAACCCGCGCCACGAGGACAGCTTGCGCGCGATCGAGCGGGGATTGAGGGCCTGGCCGTGCAGCTTGGCGGCCAGGCGGCGGATATCGGCATGCACCACGTCCTGCCAGGCGGCGCCGTCCAGCAGGGCCGCCAGTTCGCGCAGGTCGCGCCGGTAGGCCAGCACGGTGTGGGGAGACAGCTTGCGCTGGGTTTCCAGCTGGACCAGGTAGCGCCCGATCCAGTCGCCCGCGGCCCCGTCCATGTCGACCGCGGCCCCGTCCATGTCGCTCAGGCGCGCAGCGCCGCCAGTGCGGCGCTGGCCGTTTCGCCGATGTGGATCAGGAAATCGGTGGCCATGTGCGAGGTGAAGCGTTCCGGATCGGGCGAGCCCATGATCAGCAGGCCGAAGGCCACGCCGGCCACGCGCAGCGGCAGGATCACGGTCGACTGCACGGCGGCGGCGTCGCCCAGCCAGCGCACCGCTTCGAAATCGTGGTTGCTGCCGCAGTAGGGCGCCAGCAGGCTGTTGGCGAAGATGCGGGCATCGTCCGACACGCCCTGCACGAACCAGGCGTCGCTGTAGACGGGATCGAGATCCCACAGGCGCAGCGTCACTTGCGGCACCGCGAAGCCATCGCGCAAGCCGTCGGCCACCGCGCCGGGACGGTCGGCATCGCGCCGCGCGGCCAGCAAGCCCTGGGTCCAGGCGTGGAATTTATTGGCGATGGCGGCATTGTCCTGGGCCAGGTGGATCAGCTCGGACATGCGCAATTCCAGTGCCTTGTATTTGTCGCGCATGACTTCCATCTGGCGTTCCTGCAGCGAGACAGCCTTGCCGGTCAGCGGGCTCGACAGGCGGACCTGGCCCAGGAGGCCGGCGTGCTCGGCGAAGAAATTCGGATTGTCGGCCAGCCAGGCGGCGACGGCGGTGGAGTCCAGCGGTGCAGTCATTGAAGTCATGGAATCATTCTGTGTGGGTAGCGCAATTCTAACCGAGCCCGCCCCGTGCCCCATAAAAAAAGACGCCCGCAGGCGTCTTTTTTGCAGCACGCCGTGGCGTGGATCAGAAGCGGTGACGGATGCCGACCTGGATGGCGCGGCTGTCTTCGCCGGCCACTTTGGTGAAGCCGCCTGGCGCGCCTGCTGCGCCTGGCGTGTACTGGCCGTCGTTCTGGTTCTGGATGTTGGCCAGCACCGTGTAGACGTCGGTGCGCTTGGACAGGTTGTAGTCGTAGCCGATGGCGATCAGGGTGGCATCGCTGTTGGACGTGGTGCGGTCGTTCTGGCGTGCCCACGATGCCATCAGGCGGCCGGCGCCGATCTTGTAGTGCAGACCGAGCTGCAGGCTGTTGGCATCGATCTGGGTATTCTGCGAAATGTTATTGACGAACACATTGCGCAGCGCGGTCGCGGTCGGTGCGCCCAGCGGTGCCAGCGACGGTGCAATCGAGGTATCCCATGCGCCGACATAGTCGCGCACCAGGACCGAGTGCTCGTTCTTCTGGTCGTGGTAGCCGGCGAAGAACTTGAAGTCGCCCCAGGTGTACGAACCGCCGATGGTCGAGGTGGTCAGCGATTTCTGGTCGTTCTGATCGTAACCCTGGTTGTGGGCGATACCGATGTCCAGGCCGTTGGCCTTGTAGGTCATGGCAGCGCCGTAGAACTTGTTGTAGCGGCCGAGGTAACCCGAACCCTTGAAGCCGTACATCAGCGAGCCGCCCAGACCCGACGGGGTGGCGACGCGGTACTGGATCGATTTCTGCGAGCGGATGTCCGCGCCCAGTGCGGTGAAACCGGCGCTGCCGCCGGTGATGCCGCCCCATGCGCCGGCGGTGCCGTTTTCGAACGTGTCGGCAGCGGCGAAGACTTCATAGCCAGGGGTGTACATGCGGCCCAGCAGGACCGCGCCCACCGGCGTGATCAGGCCGACCATGGCGGTACGGTCGAACAGCGCTTTTTCGCTGTTGACGGCAGCCACGCCGAACTGGCGCAGCTGGCCGGCCAGACCGGTGCGGATCGAAGGAGGCAGGCTGCCCATGCCGCGCAGCAGGTAGAAGCCGTCGTTGTTGTTGATCAGGGAAGGGGTCTGGGTACCGGTGTCGAGTTCGACGCGCGCTTCCAGGTTGAAGATCGCTTTGTAACCATTGCCGATGTCTTCGGTACCCTTGAAGCCGATGCGCGAACCGTCAGCGATACCGCTGACCAGCTTGGCTTTCTCGCCCTGGGTTTTCATGATGCCAGCGTCGGCAATACCGTAAATCTGGACGCTCGACTGCGCCATGACCGGGGCGGCGAAACAGGATGCGATTACACCAGCGAATAATTTTGTTTTCATTACGTCTCCGAAATTGAATTTATGTAAAAACGAACGTGCGTACTAATTCGCTTTTGACCAATATGCCATCCTTCATCAAGCTTGTACAGGAGCCACGCTCCGTGCCGCTTGTGCGGTTGCGAAAATGACACAAAGATTGCCAAAGTATCGATTTTGCGCCCGCTGCATTCAAAAATGGCAAAGGCGAAGTCCGGTTGCCCGGCTTCGCCCCTGCAAGTGCGCCATGGTCAGAACGAGTGGTTCACGCCCAGCGAGTAGAAATTGATGTTGGTATTGGTGCTCGGCGCAATTGCCGGCGCACCCTTCTTGTTCGAAATGTCGGCATAGATGTAGGTGCGTTTCGACAGGCTGTATTCATAGCCGAGCGAGAATTGCTTCACCTTGGTCAAGCCGTCGACCTGCTTCTGGCCGTAACCGGCCAGGATCTTGCCCGCGCCCATGGTGTAGTTGGCGCCCAGCACCCAGGCGGTCGTATCCTGGTTGATGACCTTGGTGTGCGACTGGTCCTGCTTTTGGTAGGACAGCATCAGCTTGGTTTCCGGCGTGGCCATGATGTAGCCGGCCAGCGAGCTCACTTCGCTTTCCACGGCATTGCGTTCGTGCGCCAGCATGGCGCCGAAGATGCCGCGTTTCCAGGTGACCGAGATCGAGTACGGATTCGTTTCCGGCCCCGAATTGGCCGGGTATTGGGGCAGCAGGGCAGTACCGCGGCCGATCACGGCGGCGTTGTTGTTCGCTTCCTTGGTGCCGATCGTGGTGTTGAGCTGCCAGCCTAGGTATTCGGGCGAGTTGTAGAACACCGCATTCGAGAAGCGGTTGGTCGAGTTGCCAGGCAGGCCGAGCGGATCGGAGGTATAGCCGGCCACGGTCAGGTCGGTCTGGAAGCCGGACGGCGACGGGATGCCGTGGAAGGGCTCGAAGGCAATGCTCGATTCCTGGAAGGCGGTCAGGCCGCGCCCCAGGCGCAGGGTACCGAAGCTGCCCTGCAGGCCGACCCGGCTCTGGCCCTGGAACAGGGGGCGCTGAATGCCGCCGGCGCCCTGTTCGATGGTGCCGCTGTCCGGTTCGTAGCGAATTTCCAGCTGGAAGATGGCGCTCAAGCCATTGCCGAGCGATTCAGTGCCGCGGAATCCCAGGGTATTGTTGGCGCGCTTGCCAATGTTGGTCGTCTGATCGGTACGCTTGATGACGCCCGCGTCGACGTTGCCATAAATGACGACGGCCGATTGCGCATGGGCGGCACCGGCGGAGGCGCCCAGCAGGGCGAGGGCCAGCATAGATTTGTTCATGAAGCGCGTCCTTGTAGAGTGAGACGTTCGTGTCAGTGTCGCCTTGGGGCGCCGGGTCTCCTGTGCAGCACATCCGGTGAACCAATTATGACCTCAGGAATTGGTCCGCACCCAATAAACCTGTTGCTCCTGTTGTATTTTTGAAACTCATGCAACGCCTGTCATAGGGGGCGCAGGAATTGGCGCACAAGCGGCTTTTTGTTCCTGCACATCCGATTGATTGACAGGGAGTTTGTTCAAAATCAAGGAAGTGTCGCTTTGCCGCAAACACGGCGGGCGCCTGTCGTAGACTGGGTTCGAGGGTCGCGGCCAGTGTCGTACGGCTTGCGGCGTCGCATCCACCTGGTCAGACGACGGACAACCGATGGCAAATCGTGAAGAATTAGGACTCATCCGCGGGGCCCGGGGCGGGCAACCGCATGCGCAGCTGGAGCTGGGGCGGCTGTACTTATATGGCAGCGCCGGCCTGCCCAAAAGCTTGCCCACCGCGCTGCATTGGCTGGACCGGGCCGCCCAGCAAGGGTGCGGCCAGGCATGCGAGCTGATCGGCGCCTACATTCCGCTCGAACTGGCACGCCAGAGCCCGCGTCCGCTGGCGCAGTGGTATGAGCGCGCCTACGACGCGGGCGTGCTGCGCGCCGGGGTCGTGCTGGCCCAGCTGACGCTGGAGCTCGGCGATGGCCAGGCGCCCGACCAGGCGCGCCGCGCCAAGGCCTTGCGCGCACTGGAAACGGCGGCGCGCAGCGGCGTGGCCGACGCCCAATTCCTCTATGCACGTTATTGCGGCACCCTGGCCCCGGCGCCCAGCGCCCCGCGCACGGTCCCCGCGGCCCCGCCCGCGGCGCTGGCCCCGGCGCCGGTGTCGCCGCACGAGCGCCTGTGGGCCAGCGGCCAGTGGGCCGACTATCTGGCCGCGGCGCTGCCGCTGGCGCGCGCGCTGGCGGCGCCGGCCGCCGGCGGCGCCCCGCAGCTGCAGCCCGGGCGCGAGGACGCGCTCTTGCTGTCACGCTGCGCCCAGGCCCTGTCCCAGGCCGGCGGCGATCCGGACGAGATCCGTCACCTGTTCGCCCTGGCGGCGGCCGAGCACGAGCCCCATGCCCAAATGGCGGTGGGGCTATGGCATGCGCGCATGGCGGCCGACGGCCGCCGCATCGGGGCGGGCGCCGGGTCGGCCAATTTCAAAAAAGCCATCCGCTGGCTCACCCTGGCCGGCGAGCAGGGCCTGGCCAGCGCCTGGTATGCGCTGTCGCGTATCTACGTCAAACCGGAATTTTCTCAACGTAATATCTCGGACGCCCAGGTCTATCTGGAACGGGCCGCGGAGATGGGCCACCGCGATGCCCAGCTCGAATGCGGCAACAATGCCTGGCGCGCGCGCCGCGAGCACGAGAGCAACGATGTGCGCGCCATTTACTGGCTGCAAAAAGCGGCGGCCCAGGGCTGCCCCCAGGCTGCGGCGGCCCTGCACAAGATCGCGCCGCGCCAGGTGTCTGGCGCCTTCGCGGCGCTGGCTGCGGCGGGCGCCGGGCGCGTCGCCGCGCGCCAGCCGCTGCTGGCGGCGCGCCTGCGCCTGGCGGCAGCCTTCGGCCTGAGCCGCGCCGAAGCGCTGCTGCTCGATATGCAGGCTGCCGATCAGGGGCATTGTCTGGTGGTCGATATCCGCGCCAGTTATGGGCGCAGCAAGCGGCGCCTGGTCGCGCTGTCGGGTGCCGCCGAGCGCGCGCTGCTCGACGAGGTGCGCGCGCTGTTTGCCGAGGTCGATAGCGGCCCTGCCGGGCCGGAGGGCAATTACCGTCAGCGTCTGTACCGCCTCAAGACGCTCTTGCCGGAGGCGGCAGGCAGCGACGAGGCCGACGCCGATGGGTTTCGCCTCGCTGCCTGAGGGGCGCGGGCGCGGGGCCGCTCACGCCAGCGTGATTTCGCCGTCGAACACCGTCACGGCCGGGCCGCTCAGGTAGACCGGGCTGCCGGGACCGGCCCAGGCCACGCGCAGTTCGCCGCCGCGCGCCGATACGCGCACGGGCGAATCGAGCAAGCCGCGCCGGATGCCGGCCACCACCGCCGCGCACGCCCCGGTGCCGCAAGCCAGCGTTTCGCCCGCGCCCCGTTCGTACACGCGCAGGCGGATATGGTCGCGTCCCACGATCTGCATGAAGCCCGCATTGACCTTGTTCGGAAAGCGCGCATGCCGTTCGATCTGGGGGCCGGTCTCGGCCACCGGCGCCGTGTCCACATCGTCGACCACCTGCACCGCATGCGGGTTGCCCATCGACAGGGCCGAGACCAGCACCCTGCACGCCGCACCGTGCACGCTCACCTCGAGCGGCCACAGCGTGTCGCTGCCCTCGGCCTGGCCGGCCGCGCCGCTGGCGTCGAAAGGCACCTCGGCTGGCGTCAGCACGGGCGCACCCATGTCGACCGTGATGCTGCCATCGGCTTCCAGGCGCGGCGTGATGATGCCCTTCATGGTTTCGACGCGGATGGCGCGCTTGTCGGTCAAGCCTTTTTCGGTCACGAACTTGACGAAGGCGCGCGCGCCATTGCCGCACTGCTCGACTTCGCCGCCATCGTTGTTGAAAATGCGGTAGCGGAAATCGCAGCCGGGCACCGTGCTGCGCTGGACCACGAGAATCTGGTCGGCACCGATGCCGAAGCGGCGGTCGGCCAGCTGGCGCCACTGTTCGCTGTGCAGTCCGGGATCGCCGGCGGTGGCGTCGATCACGATGAAATCATTGCCGGCGCCATGCATCTTGGTAAAGGGAATCTTCATGCCAGCAAGTATAACGGAGACTAGGCGCCGGCGTAGGGCGAGGGCTCGCCCTCGGGCCGGGTCTTGTAGCGCTTGTGGGTCCAGAAATACTCGGCCGGCGCTTCGCGCACGCGCTCTTCAATGAAGGCATTCATGCGCCGTGCGGCAGCGACCATGTCGTCGCCCGGATAGTTGTCCCAGGCGGGGTAGAAGCTCACTTTCCAGCCGCGGTAGCCTGGCAGGAAGGTGGCCACCACGGGAATGACGGCCGCGCCCGTGGCCGAGGCGATCCGTCCCGGCGCGGTCAGTGTCGCCGCCGGCACGCCGAAAAACGGCACGAATTCGGCATCCTTGGCGCCGAAGTCCATGTCCGGCAACATGAAGTAGGGGAGCTTGTCGCGCATCGCGCGAATGATGGGCTTGATGCCTTCCTTGCGCGAGAACAGTTGCACGGGACGGAAGCGCGAGCGGCCCTGGCGCAAGACCTCGTCGAAGGCCTGGTTCTTTTGCGCGACATAGATCGAGCACAGCGTCGTTTCCAGCATCACTGCCACGCCCGCCACATCGAGGCACACGAAGTGCGGACACAGCAGGATGGTCGGACCCGCCGCGATCTGTTCCAGGGGCACCTTGGGATCGACCTGGATCAGGCGCCGCAACCGTGCCTCGCTGGCCCACCACAAAATGGCGCGTTCCCACACGCTGCGCGAATACGACTGGAAATGCTGGCGCGCCAGGCGCACCCGCGCCGCTTCCGACAATTCCGGCATGGCCAGGCGCAGGTTGATCAGGGCGATGCGCCGCCGCTTGCCCAGCACCATGAACAGCACGCTGCCGACGGCGGCGCCAAAGCGGCCCAGCAGGGGCAGGGGCAGCCAGTGAAGCAGCCACATCAGGGCGAGCAGCGCCCTCATGCGTGCGCCTCGGCGTCGGGCGCGGCGATGCCGTCGGGCTGCTTATAGCGGTTATAGCTCCAGAAATACTGGGCCGGGCAGCGGGCAATCAACTGCTCCATGGCCCGGTTGATGGTGCTCGCCTGCTCGGTTGGCGTGCCATCGAGCGCGCCGTCGAAGGGCACGAAGCGCACGATGAAACCGGCCCCGTGCGGGCGCCGTTCGGCGTACACCAGAATGATGGCGGCCTTGCCCAGCTGGGCCAGCTTGGCTGGCAGCGTCATGGTATAGGCCGTGCGGCCGAAGTAGGGCGCCCACACCCCTTCGCCTTCCTGCGGCACCTGGTCGGGCAGCACGCCGATCGGTTCGCCGCGCTTGAGGCACTTGGCCAGGATGCGCACGCCCGACAGGTTCGCCGGCGCCAGATGCAGATTGTGGCGCGCGCGCGCCCCTTCGATGAGCGGCTTGAGCGCCGCCTTGCGGGGCGGGCGGTACATCACTGTCAGGGGGGTGCGCAGGGCGATCTGCTGGGCGGTGATTTCGAAGCAGCCGAGGTGCGGTGTCAAAAATACAATGCCGCGGCCGGCATCGAGCACCGACTGCACATAATCCCAGTTTTCGTCGGTGGCGTGGGCCGCCACCCGCGCGGGCGGCGCGCACCAGACAAAGGCCAGTTCCACGATCGCCTTGCCGGATTCGGCCACGGCGCTGGACAGATGGCTGCTGAAGCCGGCGCTGGCCATGTTCTCGCGCATGCGGCGACGGTACGACGGCGAGGCCAGGTACACCAGCCAGCCGAGCGCGGCGCCGAGCCAGTGCAGGGCGCGCAGTGGAAGCTTTGACAACAGACGAAAGAGAAGGACGAGCATGGCGTGAGCGAGGTTCAACGATGGCCAGTTGCCTGACCAAAATTCTTTAAAGCGCGTAAAATACCACGTGAAGCAGGATCCGCCGAGTTAATAGACAACTTGCGAAGCGGAATATAAATGTCGCTAAAGCGTCGCAGGCCCCGGTTACTGCGACTTCAATCTGAACAGTAACAGGAGTATTGCATGTCAAACGATTATCTTTTCACGTCTGAATCCGTCTCGGAAGGCCACCCCGACAAAGTCGCGGACCAGATCTCCGACGCCATTCTGGACGCCATTCTCGCGCAGGATCCCAAGGCGCGCGTGGCTGCCGAAACCCTGTGCAACACGGGTCTCGTGGTACTGGCCGGTGAAATCACCACCCACGCCAACGTCGACTACATCCAGGTGGCGCGCGACACCATCAAGCGCATCGGCTACGACAATACCGACTACGGCATCGATTACCGCGGCTGCGCCGTGCTGGTCGCCTACGACAAGCAGTCGCCCGACATCGCCCAGGGCGTGGACGAAGGCGCCGGTATCGACCTCGACCAGGGCGCCGGCGACCAGGGCCTGATGTTCGGCTATGCCTGCGACGAGACCGCCGAGCTGATGCCGGCCGCCATCCACTACGCGCACCGTCTGGTCGAGCGCCAGTCGCAGCTGCGCAAGGACGGCCGCCTGCCGTGGCTGCGTCCGGATGCCAAGTCGCAAGTGACGCTGCGCTACATCGACGGCCGTCCGGTCGGCGTGGACACGGTGGTGCTGTCGACCCAGCACGCGCCCGAGGTCAGCCATAGCCAGATCGAAGAAGCGGTGATCGAAGAAATCATCAAGAAAGTGCTGCCGGCCGAATGGCTGCAGGGCACGCGCTACCTGGTCAACCCGACCGGCCGTTTCGTCATTGGCGGCCCGCAGGGCGACTGCGGCCTGACCGGCCGCAAGATCATTGTCGACACCTACGGCGGTGCCGCGCCCCATGGCGGCGGCGCCTTCTCCGGCAAGGACCCGTCCAAGGTGGACCGTTCGGCCGCCTACGCCGCCCGCTACGTGGCCAAGAACATCGTCGCGGCCGGCCTGGCGCGCCAATGCCAGGTGCAAGTCAGTTACGCGATCGGCGTGGCCAAGCCGATCAACATCACCGTGTACACCGAAGGCACGGGCGTGATCGCCGACGACAAGATTGCCGCGCTGGTCATGGAGCACTTCGACTTGCGTCCGAAAGGCATCGTCCAGATGCTCGACCTGCTGCGTCCGATCTACCAGAAGAGCGCCGCCTACGGCCACTTCGGCCGCGAAGAGCCCGAGTTCACCTGGGAGCGCACCGACAAGGTCGCCCTCCTGCGCGCCGAAGCCGGCCTCTCCTGACGCCCCCGCGGGCGGGCGCATCCGCACCAAACCAAAACGGGGCCTTCGCCCCGTTTTTTATCGCTGTCGCAAAAATCCAACCGGGGTCAGACCTCAAATCGGGAATAAATTCGGCGTTCGCGCCCGGTTTTGCCGTTTGCACGCGCCGAAGTCGGGGACGATTGCGCTTGCGCCCGCCTGACGCCCCGCCAATCTCGCGTTTTCCTTGCTAACGCCGCAATATTCCAATTTTGAGGTCTGACCCCGTTTGGTGGTGTGGGCGCGCGCGAGGCGGCGAAGGGACTGTTGGTGCGCTGTTAATGTTGCGCATCGGCGCGGCGGGGGCGGTGGCAGGGCGGGAAAGAAGCTGGTACACTTGGCAGTTCCGAGGAGCGTTGCGACGAAAGACCACTTTCGCCAGGCTCGGGATGTCTACCGCAACTGCGCTCACGTTACTTTTTTCTAACTGAAAGGAGGGCGTGATGAACGCCGTACTCAAAACTTCGCAAGACTTCCATATCGCCGACATCTCCCTGGCCGCCTGGGGCGACAAGGAAATCCGCATCGCCGAAACCGAAATGCCCGGCCTGATAGCCATCCGCGAGGAATTCGCCGCCAGCCAGCCCCTCAAGGGCGCGCGCATCACTGGTTCGCTGCACATGACGATCCAGACCGCCGTGCTGATCCAGACCCTGGAAGCGCTTGGCGCCAAGGTGCGCTGGGCCTCGTGCAATATCTATTCGACCCAGGACCATGCCGCCGCCGCCATCGCCGCCGCCGGCACCCCCGTGTTCGCCGTCAAGGGCGAAACGCTCGACGAGTACTGGGATTACACCCACCGCATCTTCGAGTGGCCGAGCGAAGCGGGCAAACCCGTGTATTCGAACATGATCCTCGACGATGGCGGCGATGCGACCCTGCTGCTGCACCTGGGCACGCGCGCCGAATCCGATATCTCGGTGCTGGCCAACCCCGGCTCGGAAGAGGAAATCTGCCTGTTCAACTCGATCAAGGCCCACCTGGCCAAGGATCCCACCTGGTATTCCAAGCGCTTGCCGGAAATTCTCGGCGTGACCGAGGAAACCACCACCGGCGTGCACCGCCTGTACCAGATGCACAAGGATGGCAAGCTGGCCTTCCCGGCCATTAACGTCAACGATTCGGTCACCAAGTCGAAGTTCGACAACCTCTACGGTTGCCGCGAATCGCTGGTCGACGGCATCAAGCGCGCCACCGATGTGATGATCGCCGGTAAGGTTGCCGTCGTCGCCGGCTATGGCGACGTGGGCAAGGGCTCGGCCCAGGCCCTGCGCGCCCTGTCGGCCCAGGTCTGGGTCACGGAAATCGATCCGATCTGCGCCCTGCAGGCAGCCATGGAAGGCTACCGCGTGGTGACCATGGATTACGCGGCCGCCCATGCCGACATCTTCGTCACCGCCACCGGCAACTATCACATCCTGACCGAACAGCACATGCTGGCCATGAAGGACCAGGCCATCGTCTGCAATATCGGCCACTTCGACAACGAGATCGATGTCGCCGCGCTCAAGAAGTACAAGTGGGAAAACATCAAGCCCCAGGTCGATCATGTGATCTTCCCGGACGGCAAACGCATCATCCTGCTGGCCGAAGGCCGCCTGGTCAACCTGGGCTGCGGCACCGGCCATCCATCGTATGTGATGAGCTCGTCGTTCGCGAACCAGACCATCGCCCAGATCGAACTGTTCGCCAACCGCGACAAGTACCCGGTCGGCGTGTATGTCCTGCCCAAGCACCTCGATGAAAAAGTGGCGCGCCTGCAGCTCAAGAAGCTCAACGCCCAGCTGACCGTCCTCACCGACGAGCAGGCCGCCTACATCACGGTCAACAAGGAAGGCCCGTACAAGCCGGACCACTACCGCTACTGATCGCGATCCGGCGCAGCGTCCCTTCCCGCGCGGGAAGGGGCGCCGCGCCGCTCGGCGCACGCGTTTTTTTCGCACCATCCCCTTACCTTTTTCGGCTTTCACCATGCGCTTACTGCTTACCTGGTTGATCAATGCAGCGGCCCTGTTTGCCCTGCCATTTCTGCTCAGCTCCGTCACGGTCAAGGATTTTGGCGCCGCCATCATCGCCGCCTTGCTGCTGGGCCTGGTCAATACCCTGATTCGTCCCATTCTCGTGCTGCTGACCCTGCCGGTCACGGTGCTCTCGCTCGGCCTGTTCATTCTGGTGCTCAACGCGCTGCTGTTCTGGGGCGTGACCCACCTGGTGCCGGGCATTGCCGTGGCTGGCTTCTGGTCCGCCTTCTTCGCGTCCATCGTGTACAGCATCATTTCGTGGGCCCTGTCCACCATCTTCCTGAAAAACGATGGCAAATCATAATTTCAGCATCGAGTTCTATCCGCCCAAGACGCCGGAAGGCGCCGACAAGCTGCGCGTGGCGCGCGCCAAGCTGGCCCTGCTCTCGCCCCAGTATTTTTCGGTGACCTTCGGCGCCGGCGGCAGCACCCAGCAAGGCACGCTCGACACCGTCCTGGAGATCATGGCCGAGGGCCACACGGCCGCGCCCCACCTGTCGTGTGTGGGCGGTTCGCGCGCCTCGATCCGCGCCATCTTGCAGCAATTTCAGTCGCACGGGATCCGGCGCCTGGTCGCCCTGCGCGGCGACTTGCCAAGCGGGTATGGCGGTGGCGGCGAGTTCCGCTATGCCAATGAGCTGGTGGAATTCATCCGCGCCGAGACGGGCGACTGGTTCCACATTGAAGTGGCGGCCTACCCGGAGACCCACCCCCAGGCCCGCTCGCCGCAGGATGATCTGCTCAGCTTTGCGCGCAAGGTGCAGGCCGGCGCCAACGCCGCCATCACCCAGTACTTTTACAATGCGGATGCGTATTTCTCCTTCATGGAGCAGGCCGGCAAACTCGGTATCGATGTGCCTATCATCCCTGGCATCATGCCGATTACCAATTACACCCAGCTGATGCGCTTCTCCGACATGTGCGGCGCGGAAATTCCCCGCTGGGTGCGCCTGAAACTGGCCAGCTTCGGCGACGACAGCGCCTCCATCAAGGCCTTCGGTCTCGATGTGGTGACCCAGTTGTGCGAACGCCTGCTGGCCGGCGGCGCGCCCGGGCTGCACTTTTACAGCATGAACCAGGCCGTGCCGACCACGGCGCTGTGGCAGCGTCTGGTGCGCGACTAGGCTTCGGTCAGCACCAGGTCGAGCGCCACGTCGTGCGGCGTGCTGGCGAAGTCGGCCGCGAGCAGGCTGTAGGCCACCCCTGCCGTGACTGGCCGCGGCAGCGCTGCCAGCGTGCGGTCGTAGTAGCCGCCGCCATAGCCGAGCCGGAAGCGCGCCCCGTTATAACCGAGGCAGGGAATGAGCAGGGCGCCGGGCCGCGCCAGCATGCGCCGCTCTGCCGGCACCGCTACCCCCATGGCGTCGCGCTCCAGCGCTTCGCCTGGCTGCCATTCGGCAAAGCCGAGCGCGGCGTCCCTTGCCAGCACCACCGGAAGCGCCAGCTGCACGCCGCGCGCGGCCAGCGCGGCGTAGGCCGGGCCCAGGTCGGGCTCGCCCTTGAGCGGCCAGTACACCCCCAGCAGCCGGTGCCGCGGCGCCATGTCGCGTTCCCACCATGCCAGCACGCGCGCGCAGATCGCCCCATCCCACTGGGCTTTGCGCGCGGCGGGAATGGCCGCGCGCGCGTCCAGCAAGGCGCGCCGCAGCGCCGGCTTGTCAACCGGCTGGCCACTTGCACAGTTGTGTGTGCTGGGGGCTGGTTGTGCTGCATCGCCGCATGGTATTCTTGGTTCGCCGCTCATGGTTTGTTCAACGCATTCATCGAAAGTCGCTCTTGAAGTTCTTGCCGAAACTGTTAGCCGGATGCGCGCTTGCCGCGGCCTGCCTGTCCCAGACGCTGGCCCAGACCGCGCTGGCCGACCCGCATCCCGACGATGATACCTTCGTCATGCTGCGCGAGGCATCGCGCCTGAACGACCTGGCGCGCGTGGACGCAACCGCCGCCCGCCTGCAGCAGTATCCGCTGCCATCGTACGTGGCGTATTATCGGCTCAAACCGCGCCTGGCGACCACTTCCGCCGACGAGATCCGCAGTTTCCTGACGCGCTACCAGGGCACGGCCATCGCCGACCGCCTGCGCAACGACTGGCTGCTGGAACTGGGGCGGGCGCGCGACTGGGCCAATTTCGACCAGCAGCTGCCGCTGTTCGTGGCCAACGAAGATACCCAGGTGCGCTGCTACGCGCTGCTCTCGCGCGTGGCGCGCGGCGAACGCGTCACCGACGAGGCGCGCGCCTTGCTGGTCAGTCCCCCTTCGTATGGCGAGGCCTGCAACGCGCTGCTGGTGGCGCTGGCCCAGGCCGGCCAGTTCAGCACCGACGACTTGCTGGTGCAGCTGCGCCTGGCCGGCGAGACGGCATCGACCGGGCCGGCGCGGCGCGTGGCCAGCCTGCTCGGCGCCTCGGACGCGCACGCGGCCCAGGCGGTCGACTTCCCCGCCCTGGCCATGGCGCGCGGCATCGGCAGCACCCGCGCCGACCACGAAATTTATCTGGTCTCGATCAGCCGCATGGCGCGCTCGAGCCTCAAGCTGGCGCTGATCGCGCTGCGCAAAAATTTGCCGGCGCTGTCGCCCCAGGAGCGCGCCATCGGCTGGGCCGTGGTGGCCCATGCCGCTTCGCTCAAGCTCGACCCGGACGCGGGCGACTACTGGGCCGAGAGCGCCGGCGCGCCGCTGACGGCCGAACAGGTGCAATGGAAAACCCGCATGGCGCTGCGCCGCAGCGACTGGAAAGCCGTGCGCGCCGCCATCAACGAGATGCCGCCGGCGCTGCGCAGCCAGGGCGCCTGGACCTACTGGCTGGCGCGTTCGTTGCAGGCCGATCCGACCGTGCCGGCCGCCGAGCCGCTGGCGCTGTACCAGCGCATCGCCGACCAGAACAGCTTCTACGGCCAGCTGGCGCTGGAAGAAATGGGCCAGAAGATCGCCATTCCCCCGCCCGGGCCCGCGCTCACGACCGACGAGCTGATTCCGGTGGTAAGCAATCCGGGTCTGCTGCGCGCCCTCAAGTTCTTCCACCTGCGCCTGCGCCAGGAAGGCACGCGCGAATGGAACTGGGAATTGCGCAAGATGGGCGAGCGCGAGCTGCTGGCGGCGGCCGAATTCGCGCGCCGCAACGATATCCTCGACCGCATGGTGCACACCTCGGAGCGCACGCGCACCCAGTTCGATTACAACCAGCGCTTTCCCGCGCCCCACATCGACATTCTCAGCCCCACCACCACCGAGCTCGGTCTGGACAAGGCGTGGGTGTATGGCCTGATCCGCCAGGAGTCGCGCTTCATGACGGACGCGCGTTCGAGCGTGGGCGCCTCCGGCCTGATGCAGGTGATGCCGGCCACCGCCCAGTATGTGGCGCGCAAGATCGGCCTGGGCGACTACGTCAAGGACAAGCTGGGCGACCTGCACACCAATCTGGTGCTGGGCTCGAACTACATGAACATGGTGCTGTCCAATGCCGGTGGTTCGCAGCCGCTGGCCACGGCAGCTTACAATGCGGGGCCGGGGCGCATGCGCGCCTGGCGCGCCACCTTGTCCCAGCCGATGGAAGGGGCGGTGTTTGCCGAGACCATCCCGTACATGGAGACGCGCATCTACGTCAAGAACGTCATGGCCAACGCCACCAATTACGCGGCCCTGTTTGACAACAAGCCGCAATCGCTCAAGGCGCGTCTGGGCCGCATTCTGCCCCGTACCGACCAGCCGAGCGACCTGCCGTAACCGAACCTGAACTGCCAACAAGAGCGAGACCCAAGCATGAGAGAGTTGACTGTAGTTGTATTTGGCGGCACCGGCTTCATCGGCGCCCACCTGGTGGCCCGCCTGTCGGCCGAGGGCGCGCGCGTGATCGTGCCGACCCGCCGCTACGAGCGCGCCAAGCACCTCATTCCCCTGCCGCGGGTGGAAGTGATCGAGACCGACATCAACGACGACACCACCCTGCGCCGCATGGTGGCCGGGCGCGACGCGGCCATCAACTTGGTGGGCCTGCTGCACTCGCGCCGCGGCAGTCCTTACGGTCCCGACTTCAAGCGCGCCCACGTCGATCTGCCGCGCCGCATCGTCGCCGCCTGCGCCCAGGAGGGCGTGCCGCGCTACCTGCACATGAGCGCCCTGGGCGCGGCCGCGGACGGCCCGTCCATGTACCTGCGCTCCAAGGCCGACGGCGAGCTGGCCGCGCGCTCGCAGCCTGGCGTGGCCGCCACCATCTTCCGTCCGTCGGTGGTGTTCGGCCCCGAAGACAATTTCCTCAATACCTTCGCCCACCTGCAGAAATTCCTGCCGTTCGTGCCGCTGCCTGGCGCCGATGCCGACTTCCAGCCGGTGTATGTGGGCGACGTGGCGCAGGCCTTCGTCAATGCGCTGACCAATCCGCGCACGCGCCATCAGGTGTACGACCTGGGCGGCCCGCAAATCTATTCGCTGGCCGAGCTGGTGCGCCTGGTTGGCGTCTGGTCGCACCACAAGCGTCCCGTGTTCCGCGTGCCCGACGCGCTGGGACGGCTGCAGGCGCTGTTCTTCGAAATGCTGCCCGGGATGCCCATGCTCACGCGCGACAATCTGGACTCCATGAAGGTCGACAATGTCGTCGATCCGGCCATCCAGGCCACCACTGCCGCCGCCCTCGGCATCCGCCTCACCGCGCTCGAAGCGGTCGCTCCCCATTACCTGGCGCCGGCCGAGCGCTTCGACGAATTCCGCGCCCGCGCCGGACGCTAACCCACGCCTGCCACCATGCAAACGACCGAACTCGATCCCACCCTTTCTCAGACGCTCGCCAACGCCCGCAAGGCGGGCCTGACCCTGGTCATCGGCAACAAGAACTACTCGTCCTGGTCGATGCGGCCGTGGGTGGCGCTGACCGCCTTCGGCATCGCCTTCAACGAGGTGCGCATCCTGCTCGACCAGCCCGACACCGCCAACCGCATCGCCGCGTATTCGGCCGCCGGGCGCGTGCCGGTGCTCGTTGCCGGCGAAATCACCATCTGGGACAGCCTGGCCATTTGCGAATACCTGGCCGAGCAGTTCCCCGAAAAGCACCTGTGGCCGCAGGACGTGGCCGCGCGCGCCATGGCGCGCTCCGTCACGGCCGAAATGCATTCCGGTTTCGGCGACCTGCGCAGCGCCATGTCGATGAATATCCGGCGCCACCTGCCGGGCCGCGGCCGCACCCCGGGCGCCCAGGGCGACATCGGCCGCATCAGCGAGATCTGGGAAGAATGCCTGTCGCGCTTCGGCCACCACCAGTTCCTGTTCGGCGCGTTTTCCATCGCCGACGCCTTCTTCGCGCCCGTGGTCATGCGTTTCAAGACCTACGGCGTGGCGCTGGCGCCGGCCCTGCAAGCCTATTGCGACCGCGTCCAGGCCCACCCGGCCGTGGCGCGCTGGGTCGCCGAAGCGCTGGCGGAAACCGAAACGGCCGGCATGCACGACGACGAGATCGACCGCGCGCCCTGATGAAGGCCTACATCGTCGGCGGCGCCGTCCGTGATGCGCTGCTCGGCCTGCCCGTCAAGGACCGCGACTGGGTCGTGATCGGCGCCACGCCCGAGGACATGCTGGCCAAGGGATTTCGTCCGGTCGGCAAGGACTTCCCCGTGTTTCTGCATCCCGCCACGCACGAGGAATACGCGCTGGCGCGCACCGAGCGCAAGACCGCGCCCGGCTACCGCGGCTTCGTGTTCCACACCTCGCCCGACGTCACGCTCGAACAAGACCTGGTGCGGCGCGACCTGACCGTCAACGCCATCGCCCGCGCCGACGACGGCACCCTGGTCGACCCGTTCGGCGGCCAGCGCGACCTGCAGGCGCGCGTGTTCCGCCACGTCTCCGACGCCTTCCTCGAAGACCCCGTGCGCATTTTGCGGCTGGCCCGCTTCGCCGCCCGCTTCGCCGACTTTACCGTGGCACCCGAGACCATGGCGCTGATGCGCACCATGGTCGAGGGCGGCGAAGTCGACGCGCTGGTGCCCGAACGGGTGTGGCAGGAACTGGCGCGCGCGCTGATGGAGGCGACGCCGTCGCGCATGTTCGCCGTGCTGGCCGCGTGCGGGGCGCTGGCGCGCATCCTGCCCGAACTGGCCGCCGCCGAGGCGGCGCCGGACGCGGCCACCATGCGCATCCTGGACCATGCCAGCGCGCGCGCGGCCAGCCTGTGCGTACGCGTGGCGCTGCTGCTGCGTACGCTCGACGGGCGCGCCATCGATGTCGTGTGCGAGCGCCTGCGCATTCCCGGCGAGTGCCGCGACCTGGCGCTGATGACGGCGCGCGAGCAGGACGCCGTGGCAGCGGCGCCGGCCTTGCCGTCCGCCGAGCTGGTGGCCCTGTTGACCCGCTGCGACGCGTGGCGCAAACCCGAACGCTTTGCCGACATGCTTCTGGCATACGAGTGCGCGGCGCTGGGCGCCCCCTTTGCGCAAAGCGCGTTCCTGCAACGCGTGCTGGCCGCCGCGCGCGCCGTCGACGCGGGCGCGCTGGCTGCAGCCTGCGGGCCCGACAAGGCGCGCATTCCCCTGGCCGTGCAGGCGGCGCGCGTGGCCGCGGTGGAGGCGGCACGCTAGAGTACCCGCTCCAAAGCAAACTGTGCATTCATATAGAATGGGTGGAATGGTGCAATGCACAATTGCAGGAGAAACAAGATGTTCACAAGCAAATTACCCGCGCCGCTGAACCGCTGGCTGGGCAAGCCGGACGGCCACAAGCCGAGGCGCACGGTGCTCGTCAAACAGCTGGAAGAGCGCGATCGCCGCCGCATGCTCAAGCACTTCCTCGCGCTCAACGATAGTGATCGCTTACTACGCTTCGGCACCGTGTTGCCCGACGAGCAAGTGGCCGCCTACGTGGCGCGCATCGATTTCAGCCGCGACACCGTCTACGGCGTGTATAACCGCACCTTCCGCCTGGTGGCGGTGGCCCACCTGGCGTTCGAACCCAAGGAAAAGATTCCCGCGGGCGCCAGCGCCACGACCAAGGACCGGATTGCCGAATTCGGGGTGTCGGTGTCGGCCTCGGCGCGCGGGCTGGGCATCGGCTCGAAGCTGTTCGAACGGGCCGCGATCCACTGCCGCAATTCCGACGTCGACACGCTGTACATGCACTATCTGTCGTCCAACCAGACCATGATGCACATTGCCAAAAAGGCCGGCATGGAAATCCTGCGCGACCGCGGCGAAGCCGACGCCTATCTGCGCCTGCTGCCGGCCAACCCGGCCAGCATGCTGCAGGAAGCGATCGAGGAGCAGGTCGCCACCATCGACTACAACCTCAAGGCCAACAAGCGCTTCGCCGAAAAGTTTTTCGGCACCCGCCCCTAGGCCGACGTCGCCCCCGCCTTCGCGAGGGCGACGGTGCCGGGCGAGCGCAGCTCACAGCGGCAGCGCCGTCGTATCCTTGATACGCTGCAGCGCAAAGCTGGACTTCACGTCGGCCACGGCCGGGTGGATCAGCAAGGTCTGCATCATGAAGCGCGAAAAGTGGTCCATGTCTTCCACGTGCACGCGCAGCAGGTAATCCATCTCCCCCGTCATCGCATAGCAGGCCACCACTTCCGGCCAGTGCTCGACCGACTGGGCAAAATCCGTGTGGGGCGAGCTGGTCGCGCGCCGGGCCCCGGCCGCATTGCTCGAGCCTTCGCTGTGCTTTTCCAGGCGCACGTTCACGTAGGCCAGCAAGCCCAGGCCGATCCGGGCCGGGTCGAGCAGCGCCACATACTGGCGGATCACGCCGGCTTCCTCGAGCCGCTTGATGCGCCGCAGGCAGGGCGAGGGCGACAGGCTGACCTGGTCCGCCACGTCCTGATTCGACAGGCGCCCATCCTGCTGCAGGATGGCCAAAATCTTTCGATCTGTTTTATCCAGCTCGATTTTTGACATATTTTCTCCAAATAGCGCATTTGTACGCAATATTATTGCTCAAATTGCGCGCAAGCGGGCAAGGTTTGAAATTTAATGCCCGCCCTGCAGGTCTATACTGTGCGCTATTAAAATGAGGAGACTGTCATGCAATTTACGCCTTGGGAAAACCCGATGGGGACCGACGGATTCGAGTTCGTCGAGTACGCGGCACCGGACCCGAAAGCGCTGGGCGCCCTGTTCGAACAGATGGGCTTTACCGCCATCGCGCGCCATCGCCACAAGGACGTGACCCTGTACCGCCAGGGCGACATCAACTTCATCATCAACGCCGAAAAAGACTCGTTCGCGCAGCGCTTCGCGCGCACCCACGGCCCGTCGGTGTGCGCCATCGCCATCCGCGTGGAAGACGCCGCCTTTGCCTACAAGCGCGCGCTGGAACTGGGCGCCTGGGGCTTCGACAACAAGAACGGCCCGATGGAATTGAACATCCCCGCCATCAAGGGCGTGGGCGATTCGCTGCTGTATTTCGTCGACCGCTGGCGCGGCAAGGGCGCCACCAATGGCGCGCTCAAGGCGGGCGCGATTGGCGACATCTCCATCTATGACGTCGACTTCGTCGCCATCCCGGGCGCCGTGGCCAACCCGGTCGGCAACGGCCTGACCTACATCGATCACCTGACCCACAATGTGCACCGCGGCCGCATGAAGGAATGGGCCGAGTTCTACGAGAACCTGTTCAACTTCCGCGAAGTGCGCTACTTCGACATCGAAGGCAAGCTGACGGGCCTGAAGTCGAAGGCCATGACTTCCCCGTGCGGCAAGATCCGCATTCCCATCAACGAATCCTCGGACGACAAGTCGCAGATCGCCGAATACCTCGACCAGTACCATGGCGAAGGCATCCAGCACATCGCGCTGGGCACCGACAATATCTACCAGTCGGTCGAGCAGATGAGCAAGACGGGCATCGTGTTCCAGGATACGATCGAGACCTATTACGAGCTGGTCAACCGCCGCCTGCCGGGCCATGGCGAGAACCTCGAGGAACTGCGCCGCCTGCGCATCCTCATCGATGGCCACAGCAACGAGAGCGAGCGCGAACTGCTGCTGCAAATCTTTACCCAGACCGTGATCGGACCGATCTTCTTCGAAATCATCCAGCGCAAGGGCGACCAGGGTTTCGGCGAGGGTAACTTCCGGGCCCTGTTCGAATCGATCGAACTCGATCAAATCAAGCGCGGCGTACTGACCGACACCACCAAAACCGCCGCCTAAGCGCGAGGAGACGACAATGAATGCACCACTGGACCCGAGCAAATTGGGCGCCGAGCCCGAGCACGAAATTTCGCTCGACGACAAATGGACGCTCGAGCGCGGCCGCGCCTTCATGACCGGCACCCAGGCCCTGATCCGCCTGCCGATGATGCAGCGCGAGCGCGACCTGAAAGCGGGCTTGAACACGGCCGGCTACATCACCGGCTACCGCGGTTCGCCCGTCACCTCGGTCGACATGACCGCAGTCAAGGCCAAGAAGCACCTGGACGCCCACCACGTCAAGTTCCATCCCGGGATGAACGAAGACCTGGCCGCCACCGCTGTGTGGGGCACCCAGCAGACCAATCTGTTCAAGGATGCCAAGTACGACGGCGTGTTCTCCATGTGGTACGGCAAAGGCCCCGGCGTGGACCGCTGCGGCGACGTCTTCAAGCACGCCAACAATGCGGGCAGCGCCAAGCATGGCGGCGTGCTGGTGCTGGCCGGCGACGACCACGCGGCCAAGTCGTCTTCCACCGCGCACCAGTCCGACCACATTTTGAATGCCTGCGGCATTCCCGTGCTGTATCCGGCCTCGGTGCAGGAATACATCGACTACGGCCTGCACGCCTGGGCCATGAGCCGTTACACGGGCCTGTGGGTATCGATGAAGTGCGTGACCGACATCATCGAGTCCGGCGCCGTGGTCGACTTCGACCCGGACCGCGTCAAGATCGAACTGCCGACCGATTTCACGCTGCCGGAAGGCGGCCTGAATATCCGCTGGCCCGACACCGTGCTCGACATGGAAGTGCGGATGAACAGCTTCAAGTGGTACGCGGCCCTGGCCTACGTGCGCGCCAACAAGCTCAACAAGATCATCTGGGACAGCCCGAAGCCGAAGATCGGCATCATCACCGCCGGCAAATCGTATCTGGACACGCGCCAGGCGCTGGCCGACCTCGGCATCGACGAGCAGGCAGCGGCCGACATCGGCATCCGCCTGTACAAGATCGGCATGACCTGGCCGCTGGAGGCGGACGGCGTGCACGAATTTGCCAAGGGCCTCGACGAAATCCTGGTGGTCGAAGAAAAGCGCCAGATCCTCGAATACGCGCTCAAGGAAGAACTGTATAACCTGCCGGACGGCGAACGTCCGCGCGTGGTCGGCAAGTTCGACGACACGGGCGAATGGTCCAACAAGGGCGGCACCGGCCACGGCGACTGGCTGCTGCCGGCGACCTATGAGCTCAACCCGGCCCTGATCGCGCGCGCCATCGCCAGCCGCATTTCGCACTACTGCGCCGGCCATCCGGTCGAGCAGCGCGTCAAGGAGCGCATCGCCTTCCTGGAAGCGAAAGAGCTGGTCCTGAAAAGCGCCGGCCTGAAGCCGAATCCGGAAACCGACCGCACGCCGTACTTCTGCTCCGGCTGCCCGCACAACTCCTCGACCAAGGTGCCGGAAGGCTCGCGCGCCCTGGCCGGTATCGGCTGCCATTACATGGTGCTGTGGATGGACCGCGAAACCTCGACCTTCACCCATATGGGCGCCGAAGGCGTGACCTGGGTCGGCCAGGCGCCGTTCACCAACGAGAAGCACGTCTTCACCAACCTGGGCGACGGCACCTACTTCCACTCGGGGATCCTGGCGATCCGCGCAGCGGTGTCGGCCAAGGTCAACATCACCTACAAGATCCTGTTCAACGACGCCGTCGCCATGACGGGCGGCCAGGAATTCGACGGTCCCCTCGACCCGGGCATGATCAGCCGCCAGATCGCGGCCGAAGGCGTGACCCCGATCATCGTCGTCACCGACGAGCCGGAAAAATACCCGGACGACTACAACTGGGCGCCGGGCGTGACCGTGCGCCATCGTTCCGAATTGATGGACGTGCAGCGCGAACTGCGCGAAATGCCGGGCGTGTCGGCCATGATCTACGACCAGACCTGCGCGTCCGAAAAGCGCCGTCGCCGGAAACGCAACGAGTATCCGGATCCGGCCAAGCGCGCCGTGATCAACGAAGCCGTCTGCGAAGGCTGCGGCGACTGCTCCGTGCAGTCCAATTGCCTGTCGGTGGAACCGCTGGAAACGGAACTGGGCCGCAAGCGCCAGATCAACCAGTCGTCCTGCAACAAGGATTTCTCGTGCGTGACCGGTTTCTGCCCGTCGTTCGTGACGGTCGAAGGCGGTTCGCTCAAGAAGCCGAAAAAAGCGGCGACCGGCGACAAGGCGCCACCAGCGCTGCCGACCCCTGTCCTGAAAAGCACGGCGGCGCCGTACGGCATCCTGATCACCGGGATCGGCGGCACCGGCGTGGTCACGGTCGGCCAGATTCTGGCCATGGCGGCCCACGTCGAAGGCAAGGGCGCCATCGTGCTCGACATGAGCGGACTGGCCCAGAAGGGCGGCCCGGTGATGTCGCACGTGCGCCTGGCCGATAACCAGGCCGACCTGCACTCGACCCGCGTGGGCACGGGCAGCGCCGACCTGGTGATCGGCTGCGACCTGATCGTCACCGCCAGCCGCGACGCGCTCTCGCGCATGGGGGAAGGACGCACCTATGCGGCCATCAACTCGACCGGCTCCTCCACCGCCGCCTTCGTCAAGAACCCGGACTGGCAATTCCCGGGCGCGTCCTCGCAGGCCGAAATCGTCAAGGCTTGCGGCGCCGACAAGGTCGACTTCGTCGACGCCGGCCAGATCGCCACCGCGCTGATGGGCGACTCGATCGCCACCAACATGTTCATGCTGGGCTATGCGTGGCAAAAAGGGCAGGTGCCGCTGAGCGAAGCGTCGATCCTCAAGGCCATTGAGCTCAACAACGTGTCGGTGGGCTTCAACAAGAGCGCCTTCAACTGGGGCCGTACCGCCGCCCACGACCTGCCATCGCTGGTCAAGATGACGACGCCGGCCAAGGTCATCGAATTCAAGCGCACCCAGACCCTGGACGACGTGGTCAAGAAGCGCATCGAGCTGCTGACCGCCTACCAGGACGTCAACTACGCCAATCAGTACAAGGCGTTTGTCGACCAGGTGCGCGCAGCCGAAGCCAAGGTCGGCAGCGGTACGCGCCTGACCGAAGCGGTGGCGCGCTACTTCTACAAGTTGATGGCGTACAAGGACGAGTACGAAGTGGCGCGCCTGTACACCAGCGGCGCCTTTGCCGAAAAAGTGGCGGGCATGTTCGAAGGCGACTACAAGCTCAAGTTCCACCTGGCGCCGCCGCTGCTGGCCAAGACCGATTCCAAGGGCCACCTGGTCAAGCAGGAATTCGGTCCGTGGATGATGAAGGCGTTCGGCGTGCTGGCCAAGTTCAAGGGCTTGCGCGGCGGACCGCTCGACATCTTCGGCTACACCGCCGAGCGCAAGATGGAGCGCGCGCTGATCAAGGACTACCAGGCCACCGTGGGCGGCTTGCTGGGCAAGCTCGGCGCGGACAACCTGGCGCAGGCAGTCGCCATTGCCAGCATCCCGGAAGATATCCGCGGCTATGGCCACGTGAAGGAACGTCACCTCAAGCTGGCCAAGCAAAAGGAAGCCCAGTTGCTGGCCAACTTCGGCAAACCGGCAGGGGCTGACCGCGCCGCGTAATTTGTTCCGAGATCGGCGGCAGTATCGCAACAGCCCGGCACCGCAAGGTTCCGGGCTTTTTTTGCACTGGCAGCGACGGATGAAGAGTACGCATGCGCGATCGCCGCGCATTGGTAAAATCATGGACCGCCGCCGTCGCGCGGCCAACGCACACGAGGAGCAGGCATGATCGCCACAGGCACGTTCGAGATCCAGATGAAACCCGCCCCGGCGGGCGAGGGCGCGGGGCGCATGTCGGTTGGCCGCATGCTGATCGACAAGCAGTACAGCGGCGAGCTGACGGGCATCGGTCAGGGCGAGTTTTTGTCGGCCGGCAATCCGGCAGCCGGTTCGGCTGGTTATGTTGCCATCGAACACGTCACCGCCACCATTGGTGCGCGCAGCGGCAGTTTCGCCCTGCAGCACGCCGGGGTCATGCATGCGGGCGAGAGCCAGCTGGCCATCTCCATCGTTCCCGGTTCCGGCACCGGCGACTTTGCCGGCATGACCGGCACGCTCAAGATCGACATCGTCGAGCGCCAGCATCACTACGTGCTCGACTACACAACGGCCTGACTGGCGGACCGGGGTGCGACCAGTACGACCCGCGTCCCCGGCGCGCCATCCGGTAGCCTGACCCGTCCTGCATCAAAGTGTCGCAACGGCGCATCAGGGCGCACATTTTCCCTACAAAGATGTTATTTGTGCACTAGAATTTGGGCAAGTATTTTTGTCAATCAGTCACAAACAGGGGATGTGCCATCAACGCCAACTTTACCGCGCCGCCCGCCGAGCTGGCCGCGCAACTGACCCGTCCATCGGCCTCGTACAAAAATAGCGCGCGCCTGGCCGTGGCCGGCTTGCTGCTGTTCGTGGCGCTCTACTTCGCCCTGGCCGGCTGGTTCCTGTATACCCCGTACCGGGTATTTTTCCACAACGCGGGACGCGATCTGGGCGTGCTGGCCTGGATCATGGGCTTGTGTTCCCTGTTCATTGGCGTGTTCATGGTCAAGGCGATCTTCTCGGTCCGCAATGCCAAGCCCACCGACCTGCACGAAGTGAGCGCCAAGGATCAGCCGCGCCTGTTCGCCTTCCTGTACGAGCTGGCCGATGCGGCCGGCGCGCCGCGCCCGCACAAGGTCTACCTGTCGGCGCGCGTGAATGCGGCCGTGTTCTACGACCTGTCGCTGTTCAACCTGATTTTCCCGTCCAAGAAGAACCTGGAAATCGGCCTGGCCCTGGTCAATACGGTCACGCTGGGCGAGTTGCGCGCCGTGCTGGCCCACGAATTCGGCCATTTCGCGCAGCGCTCGATGGCGGTGGGGCGCTGGGTCTACGTGGCCCAGCAGATCGCCACCCACCTGGTCACCCGGCGCGACGCGCTCGACGATTTCCTGGTCTCGGTCGGCAACCTGGATTTCCGCATCCGCGCCGTGGTGGCCGTGGTGCAGCTGGTGATCTGGTCGATCCGCTCGCTGGTGGAGTCGCTGTTCAACGCCGTGATCCTGATGCAGCGCGCCCTGTCGCGCGAGATGGAAATGCAGGCCGACCTGGTGGCCGTCTCGCTCACCGGCAGCGACGCCCTGATCCACGCCCTGCACCGCCTGCAGGGCGCCGACGATGCCTGGGACCGGGCCCTGCACTTCATCCACGGTGAGCAGAACAATGGGCGCGCCACGCGCGATGCCTTCGCCGTGCAAAGCCACATGCTGCAGCGCATGAGCGCGATCCTCAACGACGAGGCGTATGCCAAGGTGCCGCCGCTGCCGGCCCAGGGCCAGGACAAGCATCGCATCTTCAAGGTCGAACTGGCGCAGCCGCCGCGCATGTGGCTTACCCATCCGCTCAACCATGAACGCGAAGCCAATGCCAAGAAGGTGTATGTGCCGGCCGCGATCGATCCGGCCAGCGCCTGGTCGCTCTTCGAGTATCCCAACCTGGTGCGCGAGGAAATGACAGGCCGTCTGCTGGCCGAGATGGAAGGCGAGGCCAAGCCGGTCGAGCTGGAAGAGTCGCTCAAGACCCTGGGCCGCCAGTTCAAGCGCGAGCACTACAACCGCCGTTACTGCGGCATCTTCTTCGGGCGCTCGCTGGCGCGCCATGCCGAGCATTTTCACGCGCTGCGCAATCCCCAGCAGGCCGCTCCCCTCGAACAGCTGGCCGAGCTGTACCCCGCCACGCTGACCGCCGATATCGCCACCCTGCGCACGCTCGAGACCGAGGCCGACCAGATCCGCGCCCTGATTGCCGGCCACATGACCGCACCGGGCAAGCTGGTGCAGGTGCGCGGCGCCGCCTACCGCAAGAAGCAATTGCCGGCCGCGCTGGAGCGGGTCAAGGGCGAGATCGAGGCCGTCACGGCGCGCCTGCTGGCGCACGACCACTTGTGCCGCAGCTGGCACCAGCAGCGTGCCGCGCAGCTTGGCGGCGGCTGGCAGCCGTATCTGGACGGTCTGCTGGCGCTGATCCACTATGCCGAGCACGCGGCCGCCAATGTGCAGGACGCCCATGGTCTGCTCAACAACACCACCGCGGTGGCCACGGCCACGCGCAAGGTCAGCGAAGACAATATCAGCCGCATCATCCACGCCGCCAACGCGCTGCACTACGAGATGGAGCGGGTCTACCAGGAAGCGGCCCGGGTGGTGCCTGACGAACGCTTGCGCGCGCGCCTGGAACTGGAGGGCAGCTGGCAGGAATCGATGGGCGCTTTCGGCCTGAACCTGTGCGAGCGCAGCAACATCAATCAGTGGCTGGGCGTGGTCGACAGCTGGGTGCGCGCCGTGGTCAACACCCTCAACGCGCTGCGCACGGCCGCGCTGGAAGAATTGCTGGTCACGGAAACCATGGTGGCCCGCCTGGCGCGCGACAGCGAGGCGATGACGGCCGCTCCGGCGCCGTCGCAGGCGCCGTCCGGCTACCCCGTGCTGCTGCCCGGGGCCGAACGCAAGCGCCAGACCACGCTGTCGTGGTGGGCGCGCTTCCAGCGCGCCGACGGCTGGCTGGCGGGCGGCGCGCGCGTGCTGGCCGCCGGCGCCATCGTGGCGGCCGTGCTGGGCGCGAGCAGCTTCAGCGGCAACCGCGGCACCTCGGTCTTCGGCGATGAACCGGCCATGACGGTCTACAACGGCCTCGGTGTGCCGGTCGATGTGGCGGTCGACGGCCACAAGGTGCGCGTGGGCGCGCGCGCCTCGCGCGAACTGGTGGTGCCGACCGCCCGCCAGCACCACGTCGAAGCGCACACCGCCGACGGCCGCCTGATCGAAGCGTTCGAGGCGAGCGAAGACGAGAACAAGCATCCGGTCTACAACGTCGCCGGGGCGACGCCGCTGGCCGAATGGTACGCCACCTATGGCAGCGTGGCGGAGAAGGAACCGCACATCATCGGGCCGGTGCGCTGGCTCGACAGCGGCGCCGACCATGTGTTTACCGAGCCGCCCAAGTCGGTCTCGGGCAGCAAGTACAGCAGCGGCAGCTACCGCACCGTACTGACCGGCGCCGCCGACGCCAGCCCGGGCGCCCAGACCGAACTGATCGCCGACCCCAAGCAGCGCGATCGCGTGGTCATGCTGCACCTGCGCTGGGATCCCACCAATACCTATGCCATGGAAGAGTGGATCGAGCTGGCCAGCAAGGTACCCGGGTTCGACAACATGCTGGCCGAGCGTCTCGGCCAGACGCCGGGCGATGTCCTGCTGCGCCGCGAGCAGTACGACCGCGCCGATCCTGCGCGCCAGGCCGAGCTGTGCCGGGAGACCAGCGCCAGCGCCGCGGCCAAGCCGGACGACCCGGATCTGGCCTATCTGGCGCTGCGCTGCGCCCCTGACGGCATGAGCAACAGCGCGGCCTTCCGCGCCGCGGCGGCGCGCTGGCCCCAGCACGGCTGGCTGGCCAATTCGATTGCCCATGACCAGCTCGAGTCGCCCGCCTGGGCCGACGCGGCGCCCGCACTCGAGCAAGCCATGCGCCTGCTGCCACAGCGTGCCCCCGTGCTGGCGCTGGACCTGGCGCGCCTGAAGCGCTACCAGGATCCGCAGGCGGGCCTGGGCACGCTGCCCGACGTCTCGCCGTCGCTGCGCCAGCTGCTGGCGCTGGAGAAGGGCAGCGGGCCGGCCCTGTCGGCCGACAATGCCTTCGCGATGGTGGCCAAGGGGGCGTGCGACGCGGCGCTCGACTATGCCAAGGGCAGTTCCGATCGCGAAGCCTATCTGCTGCGCCTGATCGCCGCCTCCGACGGCGCCGCGCCGGCGACGGTGGCGCGCGCCCTGGCGCTGCCGCCCGAGCGCGGCCAGAATGCCGCCACGGCCTGGCTGATGCTGGCGCTGGCCGTCAAGACCGGGCAGGACACGCCGGCGCGGCGCGCCGAAGCCATGGCAGCCGGCGGGCGCTACGGCAAGCAGATGATGGCGTTTTTCGACAGCGTGCACAAGGGCGTGCCGCCCGCGGTGGCCGAGCGCGCGCTGGGCAGCGTGCATCCCACTGCCCGTGCCTACGCCTACAGCGCCGCGCTGGTGGTGGCCGGCAAGCGCGCACCGCCTGCATGGCGCAGCGCCGTGCAGCGCCTGCTGTTTGCCTCGGAGCGGCCTTACTTCACTTGAGGATGGCCACCAGCAGCGTCGCCAGCGCCGCCAGCGACACGCCCCACACCAGCGAGCGCAGCATCGGCACGCCGAAGGCATACAGGGGCACGTAGACGACGCGCGCGGCCAGATAGGCGATGCTGGCCCAGTGGGTCAGTTCGCTGGCGCGGCCGGCGGCATCGACGATCAGCACCGCGGCGGCGAACAGTGGCAGCGTTTCGAACAGATTGGCCTGGGCGCGCTGCATGCGCGCCGTGACCGGGCGCATGGGCGGGGCCGGCGCGTCGCGCGGACCCATGTTCCAGGCCAGCCCCGTTTCACTGGTGCGCAGCGCCGCGCCGATCAGAATCTGGGCCAGCGCCAGCACCAGGGTCCAGCCCAGCATGGTCAGTTCGGTGCTCATGGTTTTCCTTCCGGTTGACTAGTCGAGCGCCCAGCATAGCGCATCGGCCGGCCGGCGACGGCGAAAGGCGCAGCGGTGCGCCCCTATCGCGACTATAATTTCCAGCACCCCAATTTGCCGGAGCCTTGCCGATGATCCGTTCTGCCCTGCCGTTCGCCCTGTCCCTCCTGCTGGGCGCCAGCGCCTGCGCCGCGCCCGTCCTGACGACGCTGTCGGAGCGCACGCAATTCCAGCAGACCGGCCGCTACGACGAAGTCATCGCCCTGTGCGCGGCCTTTCAGAGCGCCTATCCCAAGGCGGTGCGCTGCATCGATTTCGGGCGCACGCCCGAAGGGCGGCCGCTCAAGGCGCTGGTCGCTACCCGCACCGGCGCCTTCAGCGCGGAAGCGGCGCGCCGCCGCAAGCTGCCGGTGCTGCTGGTCCAGGGCGGCATTCACGCCGGCGAGATCGATGGCAAGGATGCCGGCTTCCTGGCCCTGCGCGAGGTGCTCGAGAACCGCGCGGCGCCGGGCGCGCTGGACAAGCAGGTGCTGCTGTTCGTGCCGGTCTTTAATGTGGACGGCCACGAGCGCTTCGGCAAATGGAACCGGCCCAATCAGCGCGGCCCGGTCGAGATGGGCTGGCGCACCACGGCCCAGAACTTCAACCTGAACCGCGACTACGTCAAGGCCGACGCCCCCGAAATGCAAGCCATGCTGGCGCTGGTGAACCGCTGGGACCCGCTGGCCTATGTCGACCTGCACGTGACCGACGGCGCCAAGTTCGAACACGACATCTCGATCCAGGTCGAGCCGGTGCATTCGGCCGACCAGGCGCTGCGCGCGGCCGGCCTGGCCCTGCGCGGCAACGTGATCGCCGACCTGGCCGCCCAGGGTTCGCTGCCGCAGGCGTTCTACATGTCGTTTGCCGAAGAAGACAACCCGGCCTCGGGCTTCGTCGACAATGTCTCCGACCCGCGTTTTTCGACCGGCTATTTCCCGCTGCGTAACCGGCTGGCGATGCTGGTCGAGACCCATTCGTGGAAAGACTATCCGACCCGGGTGCGCATCACCCGCAACGCCGTGGTGTCGGTGCTGTCCCAGGTCGCGGCCCACGGCAGCGCGTGGCTGGCCGAGGCCGCGGCCGCCGACGAGCGCGCCGCGCATTTGGCCGGCACCGACGTGGTCCTGAGCTACAAGGCCAGCGAGCAGGCGCGCATGATCGATTTCCGCGGCTATGCGTACACGCGCACCGTCTCGGACGTGTCCGGCAAGCTGATGACGCGCTATGACGAACGGACCCCGCAAATCTGGACGGTACCCCTGCGCGACCAGATGGTGCCCAACCTGGTGGTGCACGCGCCCGCGGCCGGCTACCTGGTGCCGCCCGCCCACGCGGCGCTGGTGGCGGCGGCGCTGCAGCGCCACAATCTGCGCTACCGGGTGCTGGGCACGGGCCGCGCCAGCGCCGAGGTGGAAACCTTCCGCGCCGACAGCGCCACCATGGCGGCGGCCTCGGTCGAATCGCACCAGCGCCTGACGCTGGCGGGCAGCTGGAAGAAGGAAACGCGCGCGCTGCCGGCCGGATCGCTGTTCGTGCCGATCGCGCAGCCGCGCGCGCGCCTGGTGCTGGCCCTGCTCGAGCCGCAGGCGGCCGATTCGCTGCTGGCCTGGGGGCACTTCAACAATGCCTTCGAGCGCAAGGAATACATGGAAGACTATGTGGCCGAAGACGTGGCGCGCGCCATGCTGGCGGCCGATCCGGCCCTGGCGGCGCGTTTCCGCGACAAGCTGGCCAGCGACCCGTCCTTTGCCGCCAGCGGCGAAGCGCGTCTGGAATTCTTCGCGCGCCTGCATGCATCGTGGGACGAACGCTACCGTCTTTACCCTGTCATGCGCACCGATATCGTGCCTTGACGCGCCAAATTGGTGCTGCGCTGCGCCATTTTGCTACCAGAAGTGTCCTTTCTACGCGACAAAGTTGAACTATGAGCAAGAAATTTCCGAACAGGTATGCGATAATGCAGGCCCCGGTCAATACAGCGTGATCGATCGGACTCTTAGTCCACAACTTAAAGGGCCTTACCATGTTCAAGAAAATCGCAATCGCAGCAACCCTGGCAATCCTGTCGACCGCAGCAATGGCTGACGACCAGCCTTACTTCTACGCTGGCGCCGACGTCGGCAGCACCAAGCTGACCGGTGCAGACCGCGAAGCGAGCTACGGCGCGTTCGGTGGCTACCAGATCAACGAAAACTTCGGTATCGAAGCCGGCTATCGCCGTCTGGCTGACACCAACTACGCTGGCGCCGATGTGAAACTGGACCAAGTCGCTCTGTCGGCCATCGGTACCATTCCACTGAGCAACGGTTTCAACGTCTACGGCCGTCTGGGCTACAACCGCATCAGCGTCAAGGCTACCGCCAACGGCAACTCGGCTTCGGATCACGAAAACAAAGCCCTGTTCGGCGTAGGTCTGGGCTATGCTTTCACCCCAACGGTCATGGGCCGTCTGGAAGTGCAAAAAGCTGAAAGCGACATCACCAACATCAGCGCTGGCGTGTCGTTCCGTTTCTAATCGAAACGGCGCTCACTGCGCAATGTAAAAAACCCGCCTCGGCGGGTTTTTTTTCGTCCCGCCGCCTTTACAGGCGCTGCAGGGAAATCGTGCCCGCCGCCGGGGTCGCGCACGGCTCGTCGTCGAAGGCAATGTCGCCCGTGGCGCTGGCCACGCCATCGGCCTGCAAGTCCTTGAAGCCGAACAGCGAGGCATCCATCAGGTGCGACGGCACCACCGTCGACAGCGACGAGAAGATGCTCTCGACCCGCCCGGGGAATTTCTTTTCCCATTCGCGCATCAAGCCCTTGATCTGCTTGCGCTGCAGGTTTTCCTGCGAGCCGCACAGGTCGCAGGGAATGATGGGGAACTGCTTGACCGCGGCGTAGCGGGTCGAATCCTCTTCCTTGACGTAAGCCATGGGGCGGATCACGATGTGCTTGCCGTCGTCCGATTGCAGCTTGGCCGGCATGCCCTTGAGTTTCCCGCCGAAGAACATATTGAGGAAAAACGTTTCCAGGATATCGTCGCGGTGGTGGCCCAGGGCGATCTTGTTGCAGCCCAGTTCGTCCGCCACGCGGTACAGGATGCCGCGCCGCAGGCGCGAGCACAGCGAACAGGTGGTTTTGCCTTCCGGGATGAGGCGCTTGACGATGCTGTAGGTATCCTGGTTTTCGATATGGAAAGGCACGCCCAGCTTGCTGAGGTAGGCGGGCAGGATATCGGCCGGGAAGTTCGGCTGCTTCTGGTCGAGGTTGACGGCGATCAGCTCGAACGTGATGGGCGCGCGTTCGCGCAGCGTCATCAGGATGTCGAGCAGGGCGTAGCTATCCTTGCCGCCGGACAGGCACACCATCACCTTGTCGCCGTCTTCGATCATGTTGAAGTCGCCGATGGCCTGGCCCACCTGGCGGCACAGGCGCTTGTGCAGCTTGTTGTTTTCGTAGGCGATCTTGTCGTCGCTGCGCTCGCTTACCACTGCGTTCATGCTTCTTCCTTGATCTGGAACACTTCCACGCCCACGCCCTCGCAGTCGGGATACACGTCCGGCTTCATGGTCGAGACGCGCACGGCGCGCACGCGCGGGTGCGCCAGCATCGAGCGCACCACGTCGTCGCACAGGGTTTCCTGCAGGTGTACATGGCCCTGGGCCATGCGGTTGGCGATCGAGACGCGCATGAAGTCGTAGTCGACGACTTCGTCGAGATTGTCATGTTCCGGGGTCGACTGCGACAGCGGGATGTACAGGTCGACATTGATCAGGACGCGCTGCTCGCCCTTTTTCTCGAAGTCGTGCACGCCGATGTTGATCATCACTTCATAGTTGCGCAGGAACAGGCGGCGGCAATCGGCAAGCTTGGGGTGGGTCAGGGCGGACAGCATAGGGATCTTTCTGTGGATTTATTTTGCAAGGAACATCACGTCGCGCGGCAGCGGCATCAGGTGCTGGCCGCCGTCGACAAGGAGAATGGTGCCGGTGACGGCGCGCGCCCCGGCCAGGTACACCACCGCATCGGCGATGTCGTCCGGGCGCGACGAGTGGCCCAGCGGCGTGGCCTGGTGCGCCTTGGCGAAGCCGGCCTCGCTCTGGTCGCCCGAGACCATGGTCAGGCCGGGCGCCACGCCGGCCACGCGCACGGTGGGCGCGAGCGCCTGCGCCAGCATGGTGGTGGCGGTCTGCAGGGCCGCCTTCGACAGCGTGTACGACAGGTAGTCGGGATTGAGATTGGCCAGCTTCTGGTCGAGCAGGTTGATCACCACCGCCTGGCTGCCGGCCGGGGTGGCCGCGTGCAGCGCCTGGGCCAGCAGGATCGGGGCGGCCACATTGGCCTGCATGTGGGCGGCCAGCAGGGCGGGCGCGAAATCGGCCGCACTGTCGTACTCGAACTGCGAGGCGCTGTTGACCACGCAGCCGACCGGGCCCAGCGCCGCGCTGGCGCGGCCCAGCAGGGCGCGCACGGCCGCCTCGTCGTCGAGGTCGCAGCCGAGCGCCACGGCGCGCCGGCCCAGCGCCGCGATCGCGGCCACCGTGTCGGCGGCTTCGCGCTGCGAATGGCGGTAATGGACGGCCACGTCCCAGCCGGCGCCGGCCAGGCCGAGGGCGATGGCGCGCCCGAGGCGCTTGCCCGCGCCGGTCACGAGGGCGACCCGGGGGGAGCTGCTGGTGTGCTGCATGGTCTGGTCCAATTGTTGATCTGTCCTGTTGTGGCTACAATGCCGACATGTCCCTGCCCCTGCCCGATAGCGACGCGCTGGCCGCGTCCCACACCTTGCAACGCCAGATCGCCGCCGAGATACAGGCGTGCGGCGGCGCCATGCCGTTTGCCCGTTTCATGGAGCTGGCGCTGTACGCGCCCGCGTTAGGCTATTACGGCGGCGGCGCGGCGAAGCTGGGGCAAGCGGGCGATTTTACTACCGCGCCCGAGATCTCGCCCCTGTACGGCGCCGCGCTGGCCCGGGTGGCAGCCGCTATTATCGCCCAAACCGCCCCCCATATCCTCGAATTTGGCGCCGGCACGGGCAAACTGGCGCACGATGTGCTCACGGCGCTGGCCGCGGCCGGGGTCGCGGTGACCCGCTACGATATCCTCGAACTGTCGGGCGAACTGCGCGCGCGCCAGCAGGAGGCGCTGCGCGATTTCCCCCAGGTGCGCTGGATCGACGCCATGCCGCCGGCCTTTAGCGGGGTGGTGCTGGCCAACGAAGTGCTCGACGCCATGCCGGTGCAACTGGTGCGCAGGGAGGCCGACGGCTGGCGCGAACTGATGGTGACAATCGAGCAGGGCGCGTTCGCCTTCGTGGCGCAGGCGCCCGACGCGGCGCTGGCCGAGCGCATCGCGCGCCAGATTCCCGATGCCGACGCGCTGGCGCCCGGCTACACGACCGAAGTGCATGCCACCGCCTGCGGCTTCATGGCGTCGCTGGCCGCCATGCTCGCTGCCGGCAAGGGCGCCGCCATCCTGGTCGACTATGGCTTTCCGGCGCACGAATACTATCTGGACCAGCGCGTGGGCGGCACCTTGATGTGCCACTACCGCCACCATGCCCATCCCGAACCGTTCTACCTGCCCGGCCTCCAGGACATCACCGCCCATGTCGATTTCACGGCCATGGCGCTGGCCGCCCAGGACGGCGGCGCCGAGGTGCTGGCCTACATGAACCAGGCCGCCTTCCTGCTGGGAGCGGGCCTGGCCGACCTGATGGCGGCGCTCGACCCGGACGACGCGCTGCGCTACCTGCCGCAGGCCAATGCCGTGCACAAGCTGGTGTCGCCGGCCGAGATGGGAGAATTGTTCAAGGTGCTGGTGGTGGGGCAGGGCGTGCGCCTGCCCGAGGCCATCGCCCGGGCCGACCGCAGCCACCGCCTGTAGGCCTCATTCGCTGGCCGAGAACTCGACCTCGCCCGGCGGCACCATCATCATCGGCGGCTTCTGGCCGGCCACGGCCAGCACCGCGTCGAGCGGCACTTCATCGTCGGGCGCGCCCTTGCGCCGCACCTGGATCAGGCGCCGTCCGCTGGTTGGCCACAGCGCCGACGGAATCGCGCGCGGCGTCAGCCCGGCCACGCTGCTCATCCATTGCGGGCGCCCGGTCTGCTTCGACAGCGGATAGTCGGGATGAATCACCTGCATGTCGACCTCGCCCTTGTATTTGCCGAACACTTCGGGGTTGCCAACGCGGCTGAGCATGAACGGCTTGCCGTCGCGGCTCTTGGCAGCCAGCTGGGCGTACAGCGGCTGGGCCGTGCCGCCCGGATGGGCGTACATTTGCGACTGGTCGATGGTGAGCGGATCGATGCCGGTGCGCTCGCGCAGGTAGGCCGCCATCCAGGTGTCGCCCGCCACGTGCTTTTCGCGCACATGGTCGTAGCCGGTGTAGATGAAGATGCGCGCCTTGGGGTTGGCACTGAGCACGCGCCGCACCAGGTTGTCGACCTGGCCCAGCTCGCGCGCGCTGGTGGTGTCGCCGGCGGCCAGGCCCAGGTCGTCGAACTTCGATTCATACGGCACCAGCGTCCAGTTCTGGGCCAGCGCGTCGCGCAGGAAGTTGGCGAACGCCGGTTCGGCCACGTAGTAGCCGCTGGCCGGCGTCAGGTAGCCTTTGGCCATGGGCGCCTCGCTCAGCGCCTCCACCGCCAGATAGGTGAAGCCGGCCTTGCGCAGTTCGCGCGCCAGTTGCATGGCGAAGGCGCGCTGCACCGGTACGTGGTGGGCTTCGTTGAGAATGACGATCTGGCGGCTGCGCGCCTGTTCCATGATGCCGTCGATAGCGTCGCGCGCGCCGGCCCAGGCAATGGCCGCGCTGGGGCCGGGTACGGCGGGC
>Ga0209023_10000300_pt1 | contig 81356 bp, 72 predicted proteins | sample LakOneMetagenome_FD_187468 | JGI IMG/M metagenome (GOLD analysis project Ga0209023, IMG submission 187468) | Freshwater and sediment microbial communities from Lake Erie, Canada (SPAdes) (version 2) | ecosystem: Environmental > Aquatic > Freshwater > Lentic | place: Lake Erie, Canada... | reverse complement strand
CAGCAGCGATCGCATCGCGGGCGAAATCGGGGGACGCCATGTCGAGCCAGCCGACGACGCCCGCGATGCGATCGCTGCTGGCGGCAATGTCGAGCAGGAAATCGCACTCTGCCTCGGTCTCGGCCGCCTGGACGAGCACGGCCTGATCCATGCCTGCCGCGTCGAGCAACGGAACAAGATCGTTCAATCCGAAATCGCGATAGAGTGCGGTCAGGTCCGGCGTCATCCAGCCATAATCGCCGCGCGACACTTTCCAGAGATGGACATGGCCATCGATGCGGCGCGCGGCGGTCATTGGGCGGCCTGCGCGAACTGTTTCATCAGGCCTTGCCGATCCGCCTCGGCCTCAAGATATTTGCGTTCCTTCACATGACCATAGCCTTTGATCTTCATCGGCAGCCTCGCAATTTCAACGGCGATATGGTGATTGGCGGGCGTCAGCGCCCTTGCCATCGCCAGCATCGAGTCCCTGTATTCCCCAATCATCCGGCGCTCGTGCCGACGTTCCTTCGTGTATCCGAACAGGTCGAAAGCCGTGCCGCGCAACCGCTTCAGCCGGGCAAGCACACGAAATGCAGTGAAGACCCACGGGCCGAATTCGCGCTTCCTGAGTTCGCCCGTTGCGGGGTCGCGGCGTGCAAACAAGGGCGGCGCCAGATGGAAGCCAAGCCTGAAATCGCCCGCGAAGGACTCACCGAGCTTTTCGAGAAACGCGCCGCTCGTATAGAGCCGGGCGACCTCATATTCGTCCTTATAGGCCATGAGCTTGTGGAGCGATTCCGCCACCGCCCGGGCAAAGGGGGCAGTGCCCAGGCTCCTGCTGTTTTCGAGCGCCGCTATGTCATTCACATAGTGCCGGTAATCCTCGGCATAGGCCGCGTCCTGATAGTCCGCCAGCATCGCCGCCCGGCGCGAGACGAGTTCGGCGAATGGCAAGGGCGGTTCCGCTTCGGCGGGCGCGCCGGGCAGCAGATCGGGCCGGGCGGCGGCCAAGCGCCCCAGGCCAAGGTTTCGCTTGTTGGCCGCAACGGCAACGCCGTTCAATTCGATCGCCCGCTCGATCGCGGCGGGAGAGACGGGCAGCAGCCCCTTCTGGCTGGCATAGCCGACCATGATCAGGTTCGCGGCAATACTGTCCCCCGCGAGCCGCGTCGCGAGCGAGGTGGCGTCGAAGAACTCCGTCGCGTCCGTGCCAGCCGCAGACCGGACCGCGCGCTGGAAAGCCTCTGCGTGGAAATCGATATCGGTATCCTGCTGGAAATCGCCGGTGGGGACGACATGGCTGTTGACGATCGCTCTTGTCCTGCCGGTCTCGACTGTCTTCAGCGCTTCGTCCGAACCCGAGACCACTAGATCGCACCCGAGCAGCACATCGGCCTCGCCGCTGCCGATGCGGACGGCGGCCATCTGGCCGGGGTCCGCGGCGATCCGGAGGTGGCTCATCACCGCGCCGTTCTTCTGCGCCAGCCCGGTCATGTCGAAGACCGAGGCGGCCTTGCCTTCCATATGCGCGGCCATGCCAAGGATGGCGCCGATCGTCACGACGCCGGTGCCGCCGATGCCGGTGATGACCATCGACCAGGGCTGGTCGAGCGGTGCGAGTTCGGGTTCGGGCAGGTCCGCCCGGAGCGCCGTATCGGCGCCGGTTTGGGCGGGCGCGCGCAGTTCGCCGCCGTGGACCGTCACGAACGACGGGCAGAAGCCGGTGACGCAGCTGAAATCCTTGTTGCACGCCGATTGGTCGATCTGGCGCTTGCGGCCCAGTTCGGTCTCGAGCGGAAGGACGCTGACGCAATTCGATTTGACCGTGCAATCGCCGCAGCCTTCGCACACGGCGTCGTTGATGAAGGCGCGCTTCGGCGGATCGGGATATTCGTGGCGCTTGCGGCGGCGGCGCTTTTCGGCGGCGCAGGTCTGATCATAGATCAGGACTGTCGTTCCCGTCTCAGCCCGCAAGCCTTGCTGGACAAGTTCGAGATCTTCGCGGTGATGTATTGTCACGCCCGGCGCGAACCCGGCATCGGCGGGATATTTGTCCGGCTCGTCGGTCACGACAACGATCTTGCCGACGCCCTCGGCCGCGACCTGGCGGCTGATCTGCGGCACGGTCAGCGGGCCATCGACGGGCTGGCCGCCGGTCATCGCGACGGCATCGTTGAACAGGATCTTGTATGTGATGTTCACGCCCGACGCGACGGCCGCACGGATCGCCATCAGGCCGGAATGGAAATAGGTGCCGTCGCCGATATTCTGGAAGATGTGCGGCGTCTCGGTGAAGGGGGCGATGCCGTTCCAATTGGCACCTTCCGCGCCCATATGGACCGAGGTGACGGTATCCCTGTCCATCCACACCGCCATGTAGCTGCAGCCGATCCCGGCCATTGCGTGGCTGCCTTCGGGCACTTTGGTCGAGCTGTTGTGCGGGCATCCCGAACAGAAATAGGGACGGCGGGTGATGCTGGCAGGCGCATTCGCCCTTCGCCCCGCCCCCTGCGCGTCATTGGCAGCAATCGCCTCACCAAGCCGGGCATCGACCATGCCGAGCGCCTTCAGCCGCGCGGCGATCGCCCGCGCGACCTCGCCCGGATCGAGCATCCCGTCCGAGGGCAGCAGCGCTGCGCCGTCAGGGGCCGTCTTTCCCGACAGGGCCGGACGGACGGCTGCATCCATCGCATAGAGAAGCCGTGCGGCCTGATCCTCGATCAGCGGCCGCTTTTCCTCGACGAACAGGATTTCCTCATAGCCCTGCACAAAGGCCCGCATCTGCACCGGTTCGATCGGCCAGGTGAGCCCCGGCTTGTAAAGGCCGATCCCCAAGGCTTCGCCGCGTGCCCGATCGATCCCGAGCCGGGCCAGCGCCTGGAGGACATCGAGCCAGGCCTTTCCCGCCGCGACGATCCCGAGCCGCTTCTTCGCGCCGTTCCAGACGATCCGGTCGATGCTGTTGGCCCCGGCAAAGGCAAGCGCCATCGGCAGCTTGTTGCGCATCAGCCGGCGTTCGGTTTCGACCGGTTCGTGCCCCATGCGGATGTGGATGCCGCCCGGCGGGACGATGATGCCTTCGGGTTCGCGATAGGCGGAAGGCAGCGGTGGAAGGTCGACCGTCGCCGACGCCTCAAGCAATTCGTTTACGCATTTGAGGCCGACCCAGAGCCCTGAATAGCGCGACATCGCCCAGCCAAACAGGCCGAATTCGAGAAGGTCTGCGATCGTTGCCGGATTGAGCACGGGGATCGACGCGGCGATCATCGCCTGTTCGGACTGATGCGCCAACGTCGAGGATTTGGCGCCGTGATCGTCACCGAAGGCGACCAGCACACCGCCTTTTGGTGACGTGCCCGCAAGATTGGCGTGCTTGAAGGCATCCCCGCTGCGATCGACGCCGGGGCCCTTTCCGTACCAGAGCGCAAACACGCCGTCATGACGCGCGCCGGGAAACAGGCCGAGCTGCTGCGTTCCCCAGATCGCGGTGGCGGCAAGATCCTCGTTCACGCCCGGCTGGAAAACGATCCTGTGCTCGGTCAGCAGCGTCTGGGCGCGCCACAGTTCGGAATCATACGTCCCGACAGGCGAACCGCGATAACCCGAAATATAGCCGGCCGAGTCGATCCCCATCCGCGCATCGAACCGGCTCTGATCGAGCGGAAGCCGGACAAGCGCCTGCGTCCCGGACAGGAGAACCCGGCCGGATGTGGCCGTATATTTGTCGTCGAGCCTAACCTCCGCAAGCATCGCCTTCACCCTTGCCCATCCCGCCGTCGATCCGCCCGTCCTACACCCTTTTGGCGGAAGGGCTGACGGTTTCTCTTTTTGTATGTAAAACCCGCCGAGTCCCTAGCTGAAAACTTTTGCTAAAAAAAGTTATTTTCTTATATAAAATCATCCTCGCGTAACCGCAGACGCTGAACCGGAGTTGAGATGCCTTCGCCCAAACCAAACTACAGCGCGCCTGCCCTTGAAAAGGGCATCGACATTCTCGAACTGCTGGCCGAACAGCCCGCCGGCCTGACCCAGCTCGAGATTGCCCGGCAGCTCGGCCGGTCCGTGAGCGAAATCTTCCGCATGCTCAATTGCCTCGTCCAGCGCGGCTATGTCATGCTGAACAAGCCCGGCGATATCTATACGCTGACGCTCAAGATGTTCGAGCTTTCGCACCGGCATCCGCCGATGCGGCGGCTTGTTGCCGAAGCGCTTCCCTTGATGACCGACCTCGCCCGGCTGACGAGCCAGTCGTGCCATGTCACGATGATCCACAATGACCGGATCCTGGTCGTTGCCCAGGTCGAAAGCCCGGCGAGCCTTGGGTTTTCAGTGCGGATGGGGGCGCAGCTCGACATTCTCCAGACCGCATCGGGCATGGTCATGCTCACCTTCCAGTCCGCCGAAGACCGCGAACGGATGCTGCTGGCGCACGATCAGGCCAGCGGGACGACCAGTGACATATCCAAACTGGAAAGCCAGTTCGCGATGATTCGCAAATTGGGCTATGAAGAAGCAGAAAGCCTCCAGATCCACGGCATCAAGAATATCAGCTTTCCGGTCCTCGACCATTCGGGTCACGCCTTCGCTGCGGTGACCGTGCCGTTCCTGCGCAGGCTCGACCAGGAAAATGAGCGGGGGATCGAGGTGACTCGAGAGGCCCTGCAAAAGGTTGCGCTTAAGCTCTCCGCAACGGCCGACACGCACGGCGCCTAGGCTTCCGCGCACACCCCCACCTCGTCATGCTGAACTTGTTTCAGCACCCATGAACACGATGCCCGTGCCGTATGGCGGCCACGCTTTGAACGCGGTGTTCATGGATCCCGAAACAAGTTCGGGATGACGGAGAGCGGGAGTCAGCCCGAACCACACAGGCACGACAGCAGGGCCCGATCGCCAGAAGCCCTTCCGTCTCTCCCTGCCTGTTTGTCACATTTATATGAAAAAGTGACTTTCATAAATAAAAACGATGTGCTACACCAAAATCCGGGCGGGGGAGAATCCGACCTGTAACGTGGGAAAACCAGACCTTAGCCGCCGGAATCGGATGAGCGGGCAGATGCGAAAGCAATTCAGGAGGTGGGAGCATGAAAAGGACAACCTTATTCCGGACTGGCGCCATGGCGGCGTCATCGATGCTGGCATTGAGCGGCGGAGCCGCGTTTGCGCAGGCCGCGCCGGCCACGGAAACCGGCGTCAGCGATATTGTCGTGACCGCGCAGAAGCGCGAGGAGCGGCTTCAGGATGTGCCGATCGCGATCACCGCGATCACCAGCAACGACCTTGAGAACAAGCAGGTATCCAACCTTGAGGATATCCGTGACCTTGTGCCCAACCTCTATATCGAGCAGGCTCTGACGGGCACGACGACTCCGAAAATGTATCTGCGCGGCCTTGGCGTCGTGAACCAGGTCTTCTCGTTCGATACGCCGATCGGCATCTATTTCGACGATGTCTATATCTCGCGCGTGACCGGCGCGCTTGTCGACCTGTTCGACGTCGACCGGGTGGAATTCCTGCGCGGGCCGCAGGGCACATTGTTCGGCCGCAACTCAAGCGTCGGCGCGCTGCGCGTCTTCACCAAGACCCCGACGCTCGACAAATTCGAGGGATCGGCATCGCTGTCCTTTGGCACGCGCAACCAGCTCGACGCCAATTTTGCGGCCAGCGCCCCGCTGATCCAGGACAAGCTCGGGATGCGGGTGACCTTCATGTCGCGCACCAATGACGGCTTCCAGACCGACCAGTTCGGTGAGCGGTTCATGAACAACAATATCCACGCCTTCCGTGGGTCGTTGCTGTTGAAGGCCAGCGATACGGTCGATGTGATCCTGCGCGGCGACTATATGAGCGATCATTCAAAGCCGACTCAGCCATCGAACTTCCGGTTCGACACGGACAACAATCTGTTCACCTTCGAACGGACGCCGACCGCGCCGTTCCGCAACGAAGTCGAGCCCTGGGGCGTGTCGGCAACGGTCAATGCCAGCCTGTCGTCGGTCGACCTCAAGTCGATCACGGCCTATCGCCAACTCCGTTACCGGAACGCGCAGGACGTGGACGGGCGTGCGGCTGTCCAGAGCTTCGAAGTGCAGCAGCAGGACCTCGACGAATGGCAGTTCTCGCAGGAAATTTTCCTGACGGCCGATCATCTTGGCAGCCTGCCGCTCAAATGGACGACCGGGCTCTATTATCTCCACGAGAACAACAAGTTCACCTGGGCCTTGAAGATCTTCGCGCCGCCGACGACCCAGTTCTTCGATCAGGACAGCGATACGTTCGCGGCCTATGCCCAGGCGACCCTTCCCGTCACCGACCAGTTCAACCTGACGGGCGGCGTGCGCTACACCTATGACAAGAAAGCGCTGATCGCGACGCAGAACCTGGCCGACGGCACGCCCAATACGGCCTTCCGGTTCGACAACAGCATCACCGCCAAGAAGGTCAACTGGAGCGCCTCGGCCGACTATAAGGTCGCCAAGGACGTCATGCTTTACGTCAAGGCCGGCACAGGCTTCCGAAGCGGCGGCTTCAACGGCAGCGCGCGCGACATTGCCTCGATCCTGAGCGGCAGCTTCGGCCCAGAAACGGTGTTCACGGTCGAAGGCGGCGCCAAGACGCAGTGGTTCGACAACCGCCTCCGCTTCAACGTCGACTATTTCTATGTCGACTACAAGAACCTCCAGCAGGCGATCACGCAATCCGACGGCACGATCAGCACACGCAATGTGAGCGCGACCGTGAAGGGGATCGAGGCCGAACTGACGGCGGTTCCGATCGACGGGCTGGAAATCAGCGGTTCGCTCGGCACAATGAGCCAGAACATCAAGAACTCGGCCGAACTGCTTCCGAACACGCCGAAAATCCAGTGGCGGCTGGGTGCCGTGTACGACATCCCGCTGGGCGAGAATTCGGGCAAGGTCCAGATCGGCGGGGATGTGAGTCACACCTCATCCTTCTACAACGGCGCCAACAGCGTGACGGCCGGCCTTGTGACGCCGTATGAGAATTACAACGCTCATATCGCCTATACGACGCCCGACAATCGCTGGCAGATCAAGCTGAGCGGGACCAATCTCGGCAACCATATCTTCAGCGCGCATACGTTCGATATCGCCGCCGGCTTCATCTCCAGCGTGCAATTCCCGAGCACGCCGAGGCGCTGGCTGGCCACGGTCGGCTTCAAATATTGATGACGAACTGCATATAATGACGACACTGGCGGGCCAGCCCCTCTAAAGGGTGCTGGCCCGTCGCACATCGGGAACATGCCTCATGAACGACAAAGCGCCCGCAAGACTGACTCTGCCGATGAAGATCGGCTGGGCGATTGGCGAACTCGGAATCGCGGTCTTTGTCGGCGTGACGATGATGTTCTTCCTGTTCTACCTAACCGAGGCGCATGGCGTCTCGCCGGCCTGGGCGGGGATTGCCCTGCTCGTTCCGCGGCTGCTCGATGCCGTGGTCGATCCGCTTTTCGGGGCACTCTCGGATCGCACGAAAAGCCGCATGGGGCGCAGGCGGCCCTATCTGCTCGTCGGCAGTATTCTCTATGGGTCGGGCCTCTACCTGTTTCTCGCCATGCCGGCGTTAGCGACCGAGACGGCCAAGGTCAGCTACGCGATCATCGCCTATATATTCGCGAGCTTTGCCTATTCGGTGATGAGCGTTCCCTATTCGGCGATGACTGCCGAGATGACCACCGACTATAAGGAGCGAACCGAGCTTGTCGGATACCGGATGATCGCCGCGCGCACCGGCATTATCGGCGCGGGCACGCTGACCCCGATCCTTTACGGCACGCAGGACACGCTGGCCGAGGGTTTCAGGCTGGTCGGGATCGTCTTCGGGGTCTTCATGGCTGCGACCGGGCTGATCGCATTCTTTGCGACCAAGAATGCGCCGCGGATAGAGCGGCCGGTCCACGCCTTCAGCCTGAAGGAAGAGTTCCGGGCGATCATCCAGAACCGCCCCTTCTCGATCCTGTTTCTCGTCTTCCTCTGCCAGAACATCGCGATCGGCGCGAGCGCCACCGCGCTTGTCTATTTCCTGACCTATGTGATGCGCGCGGAAGCCTCGATGATCGGTCCCTTGATGGCCATCGGCGGGGTTACCGCGACGATCTTCACGCCGCCCTGGGTCCTTGCCAGCAAGCGGCTGGGCAAGCGCCCCGCCTATTTCACCGCGCTCGCCATTTCGTGCCTTATGGCCGTCCCGGCGCTGTTCCTGCCGCCGAAGATGTTCATGATCCTGTTTGCGATCTATTTCTTCGCTGCGATCGGCGATGCCGGAAACCAGCTCCTGTCGAATTCGATGGTGCCCGATACGGTCGAGGTCGATGAGCACAAGACCGGAGAGCGGCGCGAGGGCGCGATCTTCGGCGCCTGGGCCTTCTGCCTCAAGCTGGGCATGGCCTTCGGCGCCTTCCTCGTCAGCCTCGGGCTCCAGTCCGCAGGCTTTGTCCAGGGCGGCGGGGTGGAGGCGCAGCCAGAGCTGGCGCTGCAGGGCGTGCGGATGCTCTACGGCCTGGTGCCCTTCGTCTTCTGGATCGGTGCAATGGTTGCGCTCGGCTGGTACGACCTGAACGAGACGCGCTTCAACAGGCTGAAAAAGGAAATCGCCGACCGGCGCATCCCGGCCGAATGAAAGGAGATTCAAGATGACCGAGAGCGGAACCGTGCCTCTTGCGCTTCACAGGAATGTTGCGGACCTGCCGTTCGTCACGATCGCCGAGGGCGCCGAACTCCAGCTGCTGCAGGTGGATATCGATGTGGGCCTCTGGGTGATCCGGACCCGGATGCAACCGGGCGTGACGCTCCAGCGCCACAAGCATACCGGAGAGGTGTTTGCCTTCACGATTGCCGGCTCGTGGAAATATCTCGAATATCCCGAGGTGAACACGGCCGGCTCCTACCTGTTCGAACCGGCGGGTTCGACTCATACGCTGCACGTGCCCGAAACCAATACGGGCGTGACCGACATGTGGTTCGCCATCCGTGGCGCCAATCTGGAACTGGACAGCGACGGCAATGTCGAAAATGTTGTCGATGCCGGCGCAGTGCTGGAAATCTATCGCGGGTTGTGCCGCGAGGCGGGGCATCCCGACCCCGACGTCATCGGCGCCTGAGGCGCCGCGGAGCAATCAATCGGCATCGCCTTCGGCTTCGCGCCCGCTCTGGCGGGTTTCACGAAACCGTGCATACCCAGCCACCACTGCACCGCAATGATCGCGCCCTTGGCGGGCTGCAGCATCGCGAGCATCAATATGGTGGCGAGCGACACGATCAGCACCATCAGGCCCCAGACCGGCAGGTCCGTGTGGTTGACCAGCGTGATGATCAGCGGCGCGAGGATATGGCCGGTCAGGAGAATCGCCAGATAGGCCGGGAAATCGTCCGCTTGCTGGTGCGTCCAGTCCTGGCCGCAGGATCCGCATTTCGCGATCGGTTTGAGAAACCGGGCAAAGAGCACCTCCTGGCCGCAACTCGGGCAGCGGTTGCGCGCGCCGCGCAAGGCCGCCTGAACGCCCGAGCGCGGCAGCTCTGGCTGCTGGGCGGTCTCTTCCTGAAGGCGATCGACCATGGTCAAGAACTCAGGCATCGCGCCTGCTTGCGGAAACAGGGGGCCGAAATGCAGGGCTGGTACGCGGAAGACCGATCATAAAACATATATACACAATTGGTTTGCAAAGTTAAGATTGATATTTGATGTCTAACATATCAAGGATGATCAATGATCACCTCTCGACAGATGCGCGCCGGGCGCGCTCTTCTTGGCATCGACCAGCGGCAGCTTGCCGAGCTTGCCGGGCTTTCGCTGCCGACCATCCAGCGGATGGAAGCGTCTGACGGGCAAGTGCGCGGGATCGTCGATACGCTGGTAAAGGTCATCCGCGCACTCGAAAGTTCGGGCATCGAACTGATCGGAGAAAATTCGCCCAGCGTAGCAGCGGGCCGCGGCGTGAGACTGCGCGAGGCAGGCGACACCAGGCCGGGCGCCGCTTCACGCTGACAGAACTCCGCGGGCTTCATGCTCGATCAGGGCCACCAGCCCCTTGAGCAAAGCCGCAGGCGAAGGCGGGCAGCCCGGAATGTGCAGATCTACCGGCACCACGGCCGAGACTCCGCCGACGACAGCATAGCTTCCTGCAAAGCAGCCCCCGTCGGCCGCGCAGTCGCCCACCGAAACCACCCATTTGGGGGCGGGAGTCGCATTGTAGGTACGCTCGAGCGCTTCGCGCATGTTGCACGTGACAGGCCCGGTGACAAGCAGGACATCGGCATGGCGCGGCGAGGCGACGAAGCGCAGGCCGAAACGCTCGATATCGTAAAAAGCATTGCCGAGCGCGTGAATTTCCAGCTCGCAGCCGTTGCACGAGCCGGCATCGACCTCGCGGATCGAGAGGCTGCGCCCGAGCCGACGCCGCCCGGCGTCGCCCAATTGCGTCGCAAGCGCATCGAGCACATCCCGGTCGGGATCGGGCTGCGCTTCGGTGAGCGGGGAGCGGACCAGGCTTTGGAACAGCAGCTTGTACATGATCAGCCCTAAAGGTCGTGCCCGGAATAAGAGCAGTTGAACGATTTGTTGCAAAGTGGAAAATCGGCAACGATGTTCCCTGCGATTGCGGCTTCGAGCACCGGCCACTGGAACCAGGACGGATCGCGCAAATGGCAGCGCTCGATCAGGCCTTTCGCGCCGAGCCGGAGCCAGCAGAATATGTCTCCACGGAAGCCTTCGACGAGCGCGATGCCTTCGCGTGTTTCGCCAGCGGGCACGACCGGAACCGAAATTTCGCCGCCGGGCAGCCCGTCAAGGATCTGGTCGATCAGCTCGAGGCTCTGCTGGACCTCGCGGATGCGGACCCAGAGCCGGGCGTTCACATCGCCTTCGTGGAACAGCGGCACGTCGAATTGGAGCGCCTCATAGGGCGCATAGGGCAGGTCGCGACGCGCATCGAACGAACGGCCCGACGCCCGGCCGACAAAGCCGCCACAGCCATGCTGCATCGCGAGCGCATGAGTGAGAATGCCTGTGCCGACCGTGCGATCCTGGAGCGAGGCGGTATTGTCATACAGGTCGACCAGGTCGGGGAAGATTTGGCGGATCGCTTCCACGAGCGCGCAGATGCCCTCCACTCCCGTCTGGTCGAGATCGGCCGCCACGCCGCCGGGGATCACCTTGTCCATCATCAGCCGATGCCCGAAACAGAGCTGCGTCTGCCGCAACACGCGTTCGCGCAAGACGCCGGTATGGGCGTGCATCAGGGCAAAGGCGGCATCGTTGCAGACAGCGCCAATGTCCCCCAGATGATTGGCGATCCGCTCAAGCTCGGCCATCAGCGCGCGGAGCCAGTGCGCGCGTGCGGGGACATCTATCCCCAGCGCGGCCTCCACCGCACGGGCAAAGGCTATCGCATAGGAGACGGTGCTATCGCCCGACACCCTGCCCGCGAGCCTCGCCCCGGTTTCGAGAGTAGCGCCGGCCATCAGCGATTCGGTGCCCTTGTGGGTATAGCCCAACCGTTCCTCGAGACGGACGACGGTTTCTCCATTCGCGGTGAAGCGGAAATGCCCCGGCTCTATGATGCCGGCATGAACGGGGCCGACCGGGATCTGGTGTAGCCCCTCGCCTTCCGCGGTCAGGAACGCATAGGATTCGCCCAGCCCAAGGGTTTCGCTCGCCTTGCCTAGCGGGTGTCGGGCAAGCCAGCGCCCATGATCGAGCCAGGGCCGGTCATCCGGCGCGCCGACCGGCTTGAGGCCGAACAGATCGCTGATCGCGCGTTCGAGGCGGTGCGCAGGTGCATGATGCCGGGCGACCGACGGAAAATGGCCCTTGGGACAGGGGAGCGTCGCAACCGCAAGCTCGTGCTGCCCGCCGCTGAGCAGCGCCATATGGACGGCGCCCTTGTCTCCCCAGAGCCCGGCGAGCGTCCAGCGGCCGTCCGCGCATTCGCCCGCGAGATCCGACCAGCTGTCCGCATCGACGATCCGGCGCGGCCAGGGCAAATGGGCATGCGGGGGAACCGCGCCGCCGAGTGCGTCGATCAGGCCTGACATGATGCGTTCCGCTTCAATGGAGGAGCCTCGCGACATTCTGGAACCATGCAACCAGCGGCGGCGGCAGGAAAATCCCCGCCGCCAGCACTAGCCCGAGGTGAACGATCATCGGCACGTGCGATGCCTTGACCGGATGGCTGACGCCGGTTGGCTCGCCAAAGGCCAGTCCATGAATCTTGAGCATCAACGCACCGAAGGCAATCAGCAGCCCCAGCACCAGAGGAATGGCGAGCAAGGGCGCGCGCGCGAAGGTCGAGCTGACAACAAGGAATTCGCTCATGAAGATGCCCATCGGCGGCATGCCCGCAATGGCGATCACCCCGATGACCAGCCCCCAGCCAAGCAAGGGATGGCTCGACGTCAGGCCGCGGATTTCGGAAATCTTCTGCGTGTCCTTTGCCTGCGCCACATGCCCGACCGCAAAGAAGATGGCCGACTTGGTAAGGCTATGCATCGTCATGTGAAGCAATCCGGCGAAGTTCGCGAGCGGCCCGCCCATTCCGAAGGCAAAGGCAATGATCCCCATATGCTCGATCGATGAATAGGCGAACAGCCTTTTGATGTCGCGCCGCCGGTAGAGCATGAAGCCGGCAAAGATCAGCGAAACCAGCCCCATCGTGACAAGCAGCGGGCCGGGCGCGATCGCACCGGGATTGGCGGCAAGCAGCAGCTTGAACCGCAGCACGGCATGAAGCGCGACATTGAGCAACAGCCCCGAAAGCACGGCCGAGATCGGTGTCGGGCCTTCGGCATGGGCATCGGGCAGCCAGGCGTGGAGCGGCGCCAGCCCGACCTTGGTGCCATAGCCGAGCAGCAGGAAGACAAAGGCAAGATTGAGCAGCGCCGGATCGAGTGCTGCGGCGTGGCTCATCAGCACGGTCCAGACCATGCCATCCGGCCCTTCGCCCACCACCGGACGCGCGGCCATATAGACGAGGATCGTGCCGAACAGCGCAAGCGCGATGCCGACGCTCCCCAGGATGAAATATTTCCACGCGGCCTCGAGCGCCTCGTGCGTCCGGTAGATGCCGACCATCAGCACGGTGGTGAGCGTGGCAAGCTCGATCGCGACCCACATCAGCCCGATATTGTTCGCCAGCAAGGAGAGGTTCATCGCGAACAGCAGGATCTGGTACATCGCGTGGTAGAAGCGCAACTGCGTCTTGGAGAGGCGCCCGGTATCGATTTCGTGCGCAATATAACTGGCGCTGAACACGCTCGTGGTAAATCCGACCAGGGTGTTGAGGACGATGAAAACGATGTTGAGATCGTCGATCAGCAGGAACGGCCCGGTTGCCGGCTTGACGACGAACAGCGACAGCGCCGCCAGCAAGGTCAGGAAAGCCGAGCCCGCGTTGAGCCGGGCCGACAGCCGATAGTTCGTGATGAAGACCAGCGCGATCGCCGTGACGAACGGGATCGCCAGGATCAGGCCTTCGCCATCGGCTGGAAGCGCGATCACCGGCTTTCCCCCCGGAACTCGTCCATTGCCTTAAGATCGACCGTGTCGAACCGTTCACGGATCCGGAACAGGAAGATGCCGATCACGATGAACGCGATCAGGACCGAGAAGGCGACGCTGATCTCAACAACGAACGGCATGCCCTTTGCGCCGGTGGCCGCAAGGATCAGCCCGTTCTCGAGCGACATGAAGCCCACCACCTGGCTGACGGCGTTGCGCCGGGTCACCATCATCAGCAAGCCGAGCAACACGACCGACAGCGCAAAGGCCAGATCCTCGCGCGCCAGCATGTCGGCATCTGCCGTCACCCGCAGGATCACGACCATCGACAGCGCGACCAGCCCCAACCCGGCGAGCATGGTCGGCCCGATATTGATGGCGGTTTCCACCTCCCGGTGGATGCCCAGCCGGCGGATCATGCGGTGAAGCGCAAGCGGGATGATGATCGCCTTGACCGAGAGCGCGATGAACGCGGTCAGATAGAGGTGCGGTGCACCCTGGACATAGGCCTGCCACGCAACCGACAGCGCCAGCACCAGCGCTTGGAACGCGAAGACGTTGAGCAGCGCCGAAAGCCGGTCCTGATACAGCAGCATGAGGCTGACCAGCACCAGGCTTCCGGCGAGGAAATGGGCAACGTCGAAGGCAAATTTGTCCAAGCTACAGACTCCGCGAAACGAACAGCAGCAGCGTGCCGAGGAACCCCAGCATCAACGCCGCGCCAAGAAAATCCGGCACCCGGAACACGCGCATCTTTGCAATCACGGTTTCAAAGACCGCGAGCAGGAATGCGGCTACGCCAAGTTTTCCAATATAGGCGACGGCGCCGATGATGTGCACATGGAGCGGCGCGCCCGCCGGAGCGAGGCCCCAAGGCACGAACACGCAGGCGATCAGCGAGAAATAGAGCAAGAGCTTGAGCGATGACGCGAGCTCGATCAGCGCGAGGTGGCGGCCCGAATATTCGAGGACCATCGCTTCGTGGACCATCGTCAGTTCGAGGTGCGTCGCAGGATTGTCGACCGGCATCCGGGCATTTTCGGCAAGCGCGACGATGATGAGCGCGATCAGCGCCATGCCCAAAGACACGCGCAGGCCAACGCCGGGCGAAAGCATGATCCCGGCCACCGTCGAAAGCTGGGTCGATCCCGCGACCAGCGCGAGCGTGAAGACGATCATGATGAAAGCCGGTTCGGCCAGCGTCGCGATCATGGCCTCGCGGCTCGATCCGATCCCGCCAAAGCTGGTCCCGACATCCATGCCTGCGAGCGCAAGGAAGAAGCGCGCACTGCCAAGCAGCGCGATGATGACGATCAGGTCCGCCGACCAGCTGAACAGCAAGCCTGTCGCAAAGGTCGGCACCAGCGCCGCTGCGACCCAGGTCGCTGCGAAGACGAGATAGGGGACGATCCGGAACAGCCAGGACGCGCTTTCAGCCACGATCGCTTCCTTGCGGGCAAGCCGGATCAGGTCGCGATAGGGCTGCAACAGCGGCGGACCTCGGCGTCGCAGCAAGTGCGCCTTGGTCTTGCGCACGAGGCCGGTCAGCAAGGGCGCGAGCGCCAGCACCAGCAGCATCTGCGATATCTGGATCGAGATCCCGTCGATCAGCGACATGCGGATCATGGCCAGGACGCCAGGATAAGGAGGAGCAGGATCAGCGCACCGAAGACCAGGCTCAGATAGCGGCGGATCGTCAGGAACTGCAGGTGGTTGAGAAGCTCCGCCAGCACGTTCACCAGTCGGATGATCGGCGCATAGATCCATTCCCAGACAAGGTCATGAACCGTCACGGTCAGCCGCGCCGGCCGGCCGTCACCGGGGAGCGGCATATGGACCTGCTCGTGCGAACGGAAGGCAAAGCCGCCGAACACGCGCCGCACCGGCTGGGCAAAGCTGTCCGCCGTATATTGCGTCGCGGGGCTGGTGTTGGGAAAGCCGCAATCCCAGGCTGGCGCCCGGCGCAGCTTGTCCGACGCGACCCGGTGGATCACAAACGATGCAAGCGATGCCGACGCGATGATGAAGGCAAAGACCAGCAGCCCATTGTACGAGCTGCGGCTCTCCGCGATTGGCACGATCGAGAGCCAGGCGATGTTGGTCTGGACTGCCATGCGCGCGCCGGTTGCCACCCGAACGGCAGGCGCGATCGCATCAATCACGACCGCCGGAAATATCCCGGCAAGCAGGCACAGGATGGCGAGCACCGCCATCGCCGCGATCGAGAACCGGTCTATTTCACGCGCTTGCGCTGCAGCGTCCGATCTCGGCCGGCCGAGGAAGGATATACCGAACGCCCGGACGAAGCAGGCTGCCGCAAGGGCCGCGGCAAGCGCGAGCATCGCCCCGACCGCCGGAATCATCAGCTTCAGTGCCCATTGCGGCAGCGCCGGGCTGAGCAGGATGGCTTGCAGCATCAGCCATTCCGATGCGAAGCCGTTGAGCGGCGGCAATGCCGAGATCGCGACCGAGCCCACGAGGAAAAGGAGCCCCGTTGCGGGCATCCGGTTGAGCAGCCCGCCGAGCAATTCCATTTTCCGTTCGCCCGTTGCGCTCAGCACCGCTCCGGCCCCGAAGAAGAGAAGGCTCTTGAAGAGCGCGTGATTGAGGACGTGGAACAGCGCCGCTGTCATCGCGAGCGCCGCAGCAGCATTCTGGCCGTTGCCCTCAAATGCCAGCGCAAGGCCAAGCGCAATGAAGACCAGCCCGACATTTTCGATCGTACTGAAGGCCAGCACGCGCTTGATGTCGTTCTGCATCAGCGCGGAAAGAACCCCGAGCGTCGCCGTGATCGCGCCGACGAACAGCACCGGAAGCGCCCACCACCACGCAACCGGCCCGAGCAGGTCGAACGTGATGCGGATAAAGCCGTAAATGGCGACCTTGGTCATCACCCCGCTCATCAGCGCCGAGACATGGCTTGGCGCCGCCGGATGGGCGAGCGGGAGCCAGACATGGAGCGGGACAAGGCCTGCCTTCGATCCAGCCCCGACCAGCGCGAGGCCAAGCACCAGTCCTGCAAGGCCCGGCGGCGCACCATGCCCGCGCATGGCCGCAAAGGCGTATCCGCCCTCGGGCCCGGCCAGCAGGCCAAAAGCGAGGAGGAGCGCCAGAGTCCCGAAGCTGGCCATCACAATATAGACATAGCCCGCCGTCCGGTTATCCGCGTCGCGATGATGCGTCATCACCAGCGCCCAGGACGCGAGGGACATGAATTCCCAGGAGAGCAGGAAGCTGAAGGCATCCGCCGCCGCCAGCACGAGGTTCATGCCGGCAAGGAAGACCGGGAAGAACGGCAACACGCGCTCGGGCGCGGTCTCATGCCGGCCATAGCCCAGCCCGTACAGGCTTGCAGCCGCGCCGCCGAGATTAATCACGAAAAGGAAGAAGGCCGAAAGCGGATCAACGCTGAAATGAGCGCCAATCCAGGGGATACCCAGCGGCAGGATGACCGTCGAGGCAGCGCCCCGCGGGGCGATCAACTGCACCGCCGCTACGCCGCATCCGACGGCCGAGACAGCCAGGCAGTTGCCATAGATCAGCCATCTTGCCCATTTTTGCCGCCCGGCGATCACCCCGACCGCGCCCGTCGCCAACAATGCGGCGATGCACCACAAAATGGGAAGGATGGGTGAAATCTCCGCCATTCAATCCGTTCTTGGCCCGGAAGGGTCCCGCGCCCCTGTCATCGCCTGCGTTTCCAAAGCCATTGCGCGCCTATGGAACATCACGTCTGCATTTGGAATGCTGACATACAAAAACGACTTATTAATATATAATACTTGCATTGTGCGATAGCGACGCACGATCGCATCGGCAAGCGCGAACTTGGCGATTTCATGCACCCGCCGCCAGTCTGCGGCAAGTCTATCAAACCGGTTGACCTTGCACACCGGAACGTCGACATACAGAAAATACAACATTGGAAGCGCTTCCATATGAGATTTGACCGTCGCACCCTGTTGATTGGAGCTGGCATGGGCGTGCTGGCATCGAAATCCCTCGCCCGGCCCGCAATGGCACAAGGCCGAAACACCGCGCGGCTGCGCGTCATGACTTACAATATCCGCCTCGACACCCCGGTGGACGGGCCCAACCGCTGGGCCTATCGACGCACGGACGTGGCGGCGCAGATCGACTGGTTCCGCCCCGACATATTCGGCTTGCAGGAAGTCGTGTTCAACCAGAAGCAGGACATGATCGCCGACCTGCCCGATTATCGCCTGATCGGCGCGGGCCGCGACGATGGCCACGACGCCGGGGAATCATCTCCGATCGGATACAGGGCCGCGCTTTTCGACTTGCTCGGAAGCGGAACCTTCTGGCTTTCGCCAACCCCCGACCGGCCTTCAAAGGGGTGGGATGCGGCCTTTCCCCGGGTGGCGACTTGGGCTCGCCTTCGCATCAGGCCGGGCGGCAAGACCGTTCTCGCCGTCAACACGCATTGGGACCATATCGGCCTCGAAGCGCGCAAACAGTCCGGGCTGCTGCTTGCCCGCTGGCTTTCCGAGCATCGCGCAAAAGCCGATCACATCATCCTGATCGGCGATTTCAATTCCGACCTTGGCAGCGACGGCCTACGCGCGTTGACCGAAAGCGGGACAGGGCTTCGCGACAGCCGGAACGCATCGCAGAGCAAGCCCTTCGGGCCTTCGGGCACGTTCAACAATTTCAAGCTGCAGCCCGAAGCGCATGAAACGATCGATCATATCCTGGTGGGCGAGAAAGTGTCCGTGGTGCGCTATGCCGTTATCGCGCAAAACGTGGATGGCAGAATGCTGTCGGACCATTATCCGGTGCTGGCGGACCTTAAATTGGGGGGCTAACGGCGATATAGACCGGCGCGGCAACCGGTCCTGCGGGGTGGGGGTGCAAATGGGCAATAGCATTGTATTGCGTGACAGATCGAGCCTGATGGCTTTTGTGCTGGGCTGCCTGTCGGTTACCGCTGGCGTGATCCTGCATCTGCCGATGTTCTGGATGGGGCGCGACATGGGTTTCGCCCTGGCCGGCATGCCGATGGATCCGGGGATGATCTTTGGCATGGCACTGATCGTCGGCGGCGTTGCGGTTGCAGCCTATGGCCTGCTCCCCAAGGGCGTTGCCGCGCAGATAGAAGCTTCTCGGCATATTGCCGTTGCCGCGCCGGAGGATGCCCAGCTCGGCCCGGCCCATTGGGGACTGATGATTGTTCTCGTCGTGGCGCTTATCATCGATGTGATGAAGCCGGCCTCGCTGGGCTTTGTGATGCCGGGAATGGTCAAGGAATATGGCGTTCCCAAGGAACATGCGGCGCTCGTCCCCTTCTTTGCGCTGATGGGAACGGTCGTGGGCTCGGTTGTCTGGGGCGTGATCGCGGACATTTACGGCCGCAAGGCCTCGATCCTGCTTTCGGCCGTGATGTTTGTCGGCACGTCGATCTGCGGGGCGATGCCGTCGCTCGCCTGGAACATCGGCATGTGCTTCCTGATGGGCGCCGCGGCCGGCGGAATGCTGCCTGTCACTTACGCCCTGCTGGCCGAAACCGTGCCCTCGCGGCACCGCGGCTGGGCGCTTGTCCTTGTCGGCGGGCTTGGCGCGGCGGGCGGCTATTTTGCGGCGAGCGGATTTTCGGCGCTTTTGCAGCCCATTTTCGGGTGGCGGATCCTGTGGCTGCTCAACCTGCCAACGGGACTGACGCTCGTCCTGATGGGCGGACTGATCCCGGAATCGGCAAAATTCCTGCTGGCGCGCGGACGCAACGCCGAAGCGCAGGCGGTGATGGCGCGGTTCGGCACAAAAAGCCGGACGATGGGCGATGAGGAGGAGGACCTGGATTTCATCCCGCACCACAGCGCAGCCCACCCGCGCGGCAGCCTTGTTTCGGGCGGATTTCTAGGCGGAACCGCAGCCCTCAGCATCATTGCCATTGCATGGGGACTCGTGAATTTCGGCCTGCTGCTCTGGCTTCCGAACGATCTGGTAGAGCGCGGCTATTCGATGGCGGTTTCATCGAAGCTGTTGGCGCAATCGGCGCTGATTGCCTTTCCGACGGTGTTTTTCGTGGCGTTCCTCTATAGCCGCTGGAGCACCAAATGGTCGCTGGTCAGCATGATCGTGGTGACTCTGGCCGGGCTTTTCGGCGTGCTTCTGCTCGATCGCGGCGCCAGCACCAGCCCGGTTATCCCCATTGCCCTGCTGATCATCGGCAGCAACGGGATATTGGCGATCCTGCTGCCCTATGCCGCCGAGACCTATCCGCTGAACATCCGCGGACGCGCGACCGGCTGGGTGGCCGCCTGCAGCAAGCTGGGCGGGCTGTTTGCGCAAGGCTTGAGCATCACGGCACTGGTGCCCCCGCTCGGGATTGCGGCGCTGATGATCATGCTGCCCATTTCTCTAGGACTGGTGCTGGTGATGCTGTTCGGAAAGGAAACGCGCGGGATCGACCTGCGCACGCTCGACAGGCCGCAGCCGATACCCCTTACCTAGGCTCCGGCCATCTTCAGGATGATGTCCCAGTGTTCGTCGCTGACGGGCACAACTGAAAGCCGCGACTGGCGGATCAGTGCGAACTCCGCCAGCTTCGGCTCTGCCTTCATCTGCGCCAGCGTCACGAAGGTCTTGACCGGCTTGACCGGTGCGACATCGACCATCACGAAACGGCCCGCCGGATCGCCCGGATCGGGATAGGCCGTCTTCACGATCTTGACGATGCCGACAATCTCCTTGCCCTCGTTGCTGTGGTAGAAATAGGCGGTATCGCCAACCTTCATCGCCTTGAGGTTGATCGCGGCCTGGTGGTTGCGCACGCCATCCCAATGGGTGCGGCCATCGCGGACCATCATCTCCCAGCTATATTTGTGCGGCTCGGACTTGAGCAGCCAGTGCGCCATTATTCAGTCTCCCGCCATTGCCGGCGTCGCATGATGCGCGACGAAGAACCGGCCCCGCTCTGTCACATATACGATGATCAGCGCAACCGCCCCGCAGGCGAGATAGCCCGTATAAAGCGGCACTGTCGTCCCGTCGAACGAGCGACCGATGGCTGCGCCGACCACTGACGCTGCCAGACTCGAAAGCGAACCCTGAAGCGAGCTGGCCATCCCGGCGACAGCGCCCATATTCTCCATCGCCATCGCCCCGAAATTTCCGGCCATCAGCGAAAACCCCATCATCATCGTCATCTGCAGGGCAATAAAGGTCAGCAGCGATTCATGGCCCGACAGTGCGACAATGACATGGAGGCCCGCCACGCCAGTAAAGAAGAACAAGGCTGCATGGCCGATCCTGCGCATGCCGTAACGCTTGACGATCGCTGCATTGACCAGCGACGCAGCCGCCATGCCGCCCGCCATGATCGCAAAGCCGGTCGGCAGCAATTCGGGACGATGGAATGTGTGCAGGAAAATGGGTTGGACCGACATCAGGAAGCCGAACAATCCGCATGAGACCACTGCCATCGCGCAGCCATAGCCGAGCGACATCCGGTCGGTGACGACGATCCGGGCGCTCGCAAGGGCCGTCGAAACCGAAATGGCAGTCCTGCTTTCGGGCGCAAGCGTTTCGGGCAAGCGGAACGCGACCCAAATCCACATCGCGAGTCCGATCGCGGCGAGCACCGCAAAGATCCAGCGCCAGCTTGCAAACGAAAGGACAAGCTGTCCCATGGTCGGCGCAAGAATCGGGGCGGCCATGAAGACCATGCTGGCAAGGCTCATCACCTGTGCCATGTCCCTGCCCTCGAACCTGTCGCGCACGATCGACGTCACGATGACCCGGGCGCCCGCACATGTAAGCCCCTGTGCGAACCGCGCGACGAGGAGATGCTCGAATGTCGGCGCCAGCGATGCCGCAAGGCTCGTCAGGCCAAAGCCGAACAGCGACCAGAGGATCAGCCCTCTCCGGCCGTAGCGATCCGAAACCATCCCGACGAACAGCTGGGAAATCCCAAACCCTGCAAGAAAGGCCGAAATGACGAACGGCCAGCGGCTCTCATCGGCAACGCCCAGCGAATTCCCGATTGCGGGCAAGGCCGGAAGCATCGAATCGATCGTGAAGGCAACGATCATCATGATCGACGATATCAGGACGACGAATTCGATCCGTCCGGGATAGCGGGGCGTGGGGGAAGACATCGGGCAGGCCCTATGCGGTGATGGGGCGAATTACAAATGCCGACGCGTCCATAGCGCGACGCAGTCACCCTAGTCCGCGAACAGGAGCACCGGCGTCTCGAGCAGCTTGCGCACGGCCTGGACATAGCTCGCAGCATCCCAGCCATCCACGACGCGGTGATCGCAACTGATCGACAGGTTCATCAACTTGGCAGCGACAATCTCGCCGTCGCGGATGATCGGCCGTTCGATCACGCGGTTGGGGCCGATGATCGCGACTTCGGGCCGGTTGATGACTGGCGTCGTAGCGATACCGCCCAACGGCCCGAGCGAGGTGACGGTCAGCGTCGAGCCCGACAGTTCCTCGCTCTTCGCCTTGCCCGAGCGCGCCGCTTCGGCAAGGCGGGTGATCTCGGAGGCCAGCTGCCACACATTCCTGTCCTGCGCGTCGCGGATGACGGGAACCATCAGCCCTGCATCGGTCTGCGTCGCCATGCCGAGATGGACCGAACCGTGCCGCGTGACCACGCCCGCCTCATCATCGAAGCGGGCATTGATCATCGGGAATTCGGGCAGCGCCTTGCATATCGCCACGATCAGCAGCGGCAGCATCGTCAGCTTGGGACGTGTACCGCGATTGGCGTTCAGGTCTCCGCGCATGTCCTCCAACTGGGTAACGTCGATTTCCTCGACATAAGTGAAGTGCGGGATGTGGCGCTTCGACGCGGCCATGTTTTCCGCGATCCGACGGCGCATGCCGATGACCCTGATCTCCTCATCGCCACGCTTCGCGCCAGCCGGATGATAGCCCTGCGCGGCACCATAGGTGAGGAAGGCGTCAAGATCGGCATGGCGGATGCGCCCGTCCTCGCGTGCCTTGACCTGGGAGAGGTCGATGCCGAGTTCCTTCGCGCGGGCTCTGACTGCTGGTGAGGCCAATGCCTGCGCGGCCGGCAGGGGCACGCTGATTTCGACGGCTTCGGGATGCGGCTCGGGAATGAAGTGTGCTGGCGCGATCGGCATGTGCTGCTCTTGCGCCACATCGTCCTTGTGCTCCTGCGAAGGCAGGAGGCCAGCTTCGGGCGCTTCCTCGGTTCTTGCTTCCGCAGACGCACGGGGTTGCTCAACCGCGACCTCGCCCTCGGTCTCGATGACCAGCAGCGTCGATCCGATCGGCACCATATCGCCCTCGCCGCCGGCAAGTTCGAGCACAACGCCCGCCACCGGGCTTTCCATTTCAACCGTAGCCTTGTCGGTCATCATGTCGGCAACGCCCTGATCTTCAGCCACGGTGTCACCCACCTTGACGTGCCAGGCAACGATCTCGGCCTCGGCGATTCCTTCGCCGATATCGGGGAGGCGGAATTCAAAGCGCGCCATTGTCAGAGTCCTTTTGTCGTTCTGGATCCCGAAACAAGTTCGGGATGATGAAGGATGGATTGCATCCGCATCAATCCTTCATCACGTGTTCGATCGCCATGCCGATACGGATCGGCCCGGGGAAATAAGCCCATTCGAGGCTGTGGGGATAGGGCGTGTCGAAGCCCGTCACGCGTTCGACCGGCGCCTCGAGATGGTAGAAGCAGCGTTCCTGCACCAATGCCGAAAGTTCCGCGCCGAAGCCGCCCGTGCGCGTCGCTTCATGAATGACGAGGCAACGGCCCGTCTTCTTCACCGATGCCTCGATCGTCTCGATGTCGAGCGGCATCAGGGTGCGCAGGTCGATCACATCGGCATCGACGCCCAGTTCCTCAACCACGGACAGCGCCACGTGCACCATCGTGCCATAGGCCAGCACCGTCAGGTCCTGCCCCTCGCGCACCACCGCCGCCTTGCCGAGCGGGATCGTGTAATAGCCTTCGGGGACCTGACTTGCCGGATGCCTGGCCCAAGGCTGGACCGGCCGGTCATAATGGCCATCGAACGGACCGTTATAGATGCGCTTGGGCTCGAAGAAGATCACTGGATCATTGTCTTCGATCGCCGCGAGCAGGAGGCCCTTCGCATCGTAGGGCGTCGAGGGGATCACAGTCTTCAGTCCGCAGATGTGCGTGAAGATCGCTTCCGGGCTCTGGCTGTGCGTCTGGCCGCCGAAGATGCCGCCGCCAAAGGGCGAGCGCACCGTGATCGGCATGGGAAACTCGCCGGCCGAACGGTAGCGCAGCCGCGCGGCTTCGCTCACCAGCTGGTCGAGCGCCGGGTAGATATAATCGGCAAACTGGATTTCCGGCACCGGCCGCAAGCCATAGGCGGCCATGCCGACGGCAACCCCCACAATCCCGCATTCGGTAATCGGCGTATCGAAAACGCGGGTCTTGCCATATTTCTTCTGGAGGCCCGCCGTCGCCCGGAAAACGCCACCGAAATAGCCAACATCTTCGCCAAGCACCGTGACATCGGCATCGCGTTCGAGCGCGACGCTCAAGGCGTCATTGATCGCCTCGACCATGTTCATGGCTTTTGTGGGAGTCTTGGCCATCAGCGCGGCCCCTCGCCCGGCTTGGGCCATTTGCGCATCCGTTCGGCCATCATCTGCGCCGACTGTTCCTTCAGGTGCCAAGGCATTTCCTCGAACACGTCTTCGAACATCGTCTCGAACGGCTGGTGCATGCCATGCCCCAATATGCCGTTCTTCTCGGCCGCCTTGGACGCGCTCTTCACCTGCTCTGCCACTTCGAGGTCCTGCGCGGCGTGGCGTTCGTCGTCCCACTCGCCGATCGCGATCAGATGCGCTCTCAACCGCGCGATCGGATCGCCGAGCGGCCATTTGCTGCGTTCGTCGGCCGAACGATAGGCGGATGGGTCGTCCGACGTCGAATGGCCCTCGGCACGATAGGTGAAGTGCTCGATGAGCGTGGGGCCGTGATTGGTCCGCGCGCGTTCGGCCGCCCAGGCCGTCGCCGCGTAGACGGCAAGCGGGTCATTGCCGTCGATCCGCAAGCCCGCCACGCCATAGCCGACTGCGCGCGCGGCGAAGGTCGTTGCTTCCGCCCCTGCAAAACCGGCAAAGGAACTGATCGCCCACTGATTGTTCACGACGTTGAGGATCACCGGCGCCCGGTAGACCGTGGCAAAGGTCAGCGCGGCGTGGAAATCGCCTTCCGCGGTCGAGCCTTCTCCGCACCAGCTGGCCGCGATCCGCGTGTCGCCCTTGGCAGCGCTTGCCATCGCCCAGCCAACCGCTTGTGGCACCTGCGTGGTGAGGTTGCCGGAAATCGAAAAGAAGCTCCCTTCTTTCGCCGAATACATGATCGGCAATTGTCGCCCCTTCAGGCGATCGCCCTTGTTCGAATAGATCTGGTTCATCATGTCGACCAGATCCCAGTCGCGCGCGATCAGGATGCCCTGCTGGCGATAGGAGGGGAAACACATATCGTCGCGCTCAAGCGCAAAAGCCGCGCCGATCGAGACCGCCTCTTCGCCGAGGCTCTTCATGTAGAAGCTGGTCTTGCCTTGCCGCTGCGCGCGGAACATGCGGTCGTCAAAGGCGCGGGTCAACGCCATCGCCCGCAGCATCCGACGCATCAAGTCGGGCGAAAGCCGCGGGTTCCAAGGGCCGACGGCCTGCCCCTGATCGTCGAGCACGCGGACAAGGCCATAGACCATGTCGCGCATCGTGCCCGAATCCGCCGCGCTGTCCGGCCGCGGGGTGACGCCCGCGGGCAGCACGCTGATATGGGAAAAGTCGGCTTCCTCGCCTGGCCGCGCGGGCGGTTCGGGGACGTGAAGCCGGAGCGGTGGCAGGTTGGGGCGTGACATGGTTCACGCAATAAAATTACGCGAGCCAATAATCCACCTGAATCTTGCCCGCCCCCGGCCCACGATTGCACGCAGCGCATCGGCACGGCCAAAAGCCTGATTTGCCTTGTGTCCCGGCGTGCCATAATTGGGCAGCCAACAATAACAGCAATTGCCAGGCGGGAACCATGTCCACAACCTTCACGCTCGACACGTCGACTTCACGGGCCCATCCAACGCCGACGCCGATGAAACGGCTGACCGTCCCGATCATCCAGCGCCGCAAGTTCGAGGGAAAGACCGACGAACCGCTGGTCATGCTGACGGCCTATACTGCCCGCATGGCCCAGTTGCTCGATCCCCATTGCGATCTCCTGCTGGTCGGCGATTCGCTCGGGCAGGTGATCTACGGCCTGCCATCGACCCTTGGGGTCACGCTCGACATGATGTGCGCCCACGGTGCGGCGGTCGTGCGCGGCAGCTTTCACAGCGTCGTCATCGTCGACATGCCCTTTGGCAGCTATGAGGCTTCGCGCGAACAGGCGTTCCTGTCTGCAAGTCGCATCCTTGCCGAAACCGGCTGTTCCGGCGTCAAGCTGGAAGGCGGAGAAGCCATGGCGCCAACCATCCGCTTCCTGACCGAGCGCGGCATCCCGGTCATGGCGCATATTGGCCTCACCCCGCAGGCGGTGAATGCACTTGGCGGTTATGGAGCACGGGGGCGATCCCAGGAAGAACATGAAAAGATCCTGGCCGATGCCAAGGCGGTAGCCGCTGCAGGCGCCTTTTCAATGGTCGCCGAGGGCGTACTCGAACCCATTGCTCGCGCCGTCACCCAGTCGGTCGACATCCCGGTCATCGGCATAGGTGCGTCGGCCGATTGCGACGGCCAGGTGCTCGTTACAGAGGATATGCTCGGCATGTTCGACCGCGTGCCGCGGTTCGTGAAGCGTTACCACGAAGTTGCGAACGAAATCGTCGATGCCGCATCCCGCTATGCCGCAGATGTACGTGCCCGTGCCTTCCCGACGCAGGACCAGACATACCAGCCCAAATAGGGCGCTTCCCCTTACGCCAAGGCATCGCTAAGGAGAGCCGAATTTATTTCCGGAGACCAATCTTGGCGTCCACGCCTCCTACCAACGAAGCCTTTCTGCGCGAAGTCGATGAAGAATTGCGGCGTGACGAACTCCAGTCGCTCTGGAAGCGTTATGGCCGCCTCGCCGTCGGCTTGCTTGTGCTTGTCCTGGCGGCCTGGGGCGGCTGGCTCTACTGGGAGGACCGGGAATACAAGGCCGCGGGCGTTGAAGGCGAACAGCTTTCGCAGGCGCTGGACGATTTGCAGGCGGGCAATTCCGATGCAGCGCTTGCGAAGCTGGCACCTCTCGCCGAATCCAAGCATGTCGGGTATCGCGCTTCGGCAAAGATGGCCGAGGCCGGCGTTGCTCTGGGGAAGAATGATTTTGCGGGCGCCGCCAAGACATATGGCGAAGTCGCGACAGACACGCGCGTGCCGCAACCCTGGCGCGACCTTGCGCTGATCCGACAGACCGCCGCAGAATTCGATACGATCAAGCCGGAACTGGTCGTCGCCCGGTTGCGGCCGCTTGCCGCCAAGGGCAATCCGTGGTTCGGAAGCGCTGGCGAAATGGTCGCCGCAGCCTATCTCAAAATGGGCAAGCCCGAACTCGCGGGCAAGCTGTTTGCCGATATCGGCAAGGATGAAAATGTGCCCGATTCCATCCGTTCACGTGCTGTGCAGATGGCAGGGAGTTTAGGGGTCGACGCGATCAATCCCCCAGCCAAGGAAGTGACCAAATGAAGACGTTTCGCACCGGTTTGACCCTGGGCATGATGGCGCTTGCGCTGGCCGGGTGCGGCGTGTTCGGCGGCGGGGGCAACAAACGGCCCAAGACGCCGACGATCGGGGACCGCATTCCGATCCTCACGTCCGAATCGAGCGCCGATGTCGATCCTTCGCTGGCCGATGTCACCGTTTTGCTTCCCCCGGCACAGTTGAACACCGACTGGACGCAGCCGGGCGGCAATGGTCCCAAGATGATGGAGCATGTCGCGCTTGGCACCGCGCTTGGTGAGGCCTGGACGGTCAAGATCCAGGGCACGAACAAATATGCGCGGCTTGGCGCCTCGCCCGTCGTGGCCGAAGGCAAGATCTTCGTCGTCGATATCTATGCGAAGCTCACGGCCTTCGACGCGAATTCGGGGGCAAGGCTCTGGGAAAGCCAGATTGGCGATTCCAAGGACGTCGCGGGCCATATCAGCATCATTTCGGGGGAGATGGTCGGCAACAAGGGATCGCTGTTCGGCGGCGGCGTGAGTTACGACGATGGCAAGCTCTACGCCACATCGGGACTGGGCGACGTGGTTGCCTTCAACGCGGCAGATGGCAAGCAGGTCTGGAAAGTGCGGCCCGGCGGCCCTCTGCGGGGCGCGCCTTCGATTTCGAACGGCCAGCTCTATGTGATGAGCCAGGACAACCAGATTTTCGCGCTCAAGGAATCCGATGGCAGTCTGATCTGGAGCGAAGCCGCATCGCTCGAAGTCTCGGGCGTGTTCGGCGTCGGCGCACCTGCCACGGCGCAGGGCAGCGTCGTTGCCGGCTTCTCGTCGGGCGAACTCAATGCCTATCGTTATGAAAACGGCCGCTCGCTCTGGGCCGACGCGCTTTCGCGCACCAGCATCTCGACTTCGGTCGCCAGCCTTTCGGACGTTGATGCAAGCCCGGTCATCGATCGCGGCCGCGTCTTCGCGATCGGCCAAGGCGGACGTATGGTCAGCATGGAACTCGTGACCGGCCAGCGGCTCTGGGAAATCAATGTTGCCGGCATCGCGACGCCCTGGGTGGTTGGCGAATGGGTGTTCGTGATCGACGATCAGGCCCGCCTGTTGTGCCTATCGCGGGCCACCGGCAAGGTCCGCTGGCTCTCCCAGCTTCCGCGCTATCGCAAGGACAAAAAGAAGAATGGCCCGATCATCTGGACCGGTCCGATTCTGGCCGGGGACCGGTTGATCGTTGCGAGCTCGGAAGGCCAGCTTGCCAATATCAATCCGGCCAATGGCGCGCTGCAGAGCCAGACCAAGGCGGGGGCGCCAGTCTATCTTCCGCCAATCGTTGCGAACAACACGCTTTACGTGCTGACCAATGACGGTCATCTGACGGCCTGGCGATAGGGCGGAGGGGGCACAGATGGCCACCACCCTCCCCGTGGTCGCCATCATCGGGCGGCCCAATGTCGGGAAATCGACGCTGTTCAACCGGCTGGTCGGCAAGAAGCTCGCGCTTGTCGATGACCGGCCGGGCGTGACGCGCGACCGGCGCGAGGGCGATGCCGAACTGCTTGGCCTCAATTTCCGGATCATCGACACGGCGGGCTTCGAGGAAGACGATCCCCAAACCCTGCCCGGCCGGATGCGCGCGCAGACCGAGGCTGCCGTCAACAGCGCCGATGTCGCGCTGTTCGTGATCGACGCCCGGGCGGGCGTCGTTCCGCTCGACGAGGAAATCGGGCGCTGGCTCCGCGGATCGAAGACGCCGGTCATCCTTCTTGCCAACAAGGCGGAAGGGCGGGCCAGCGAAAGCGGCATCTTCGAAGCCTATTCGCTGGGATTCGGTGACCCCATCGCCTTTAGCGCCGAGCATGGCGAAGGATTGTCGGAGCTCTTTTCGGCGCTCCTCCCGCATCTCGAACGCGACGAAATTGCCGTCGAGGAAGAGGATGACGAGAGCCCGGACGCGCCGCTAAAGCTCGCGATCGTGGGGCGGCCGAACGCAGGCAAGTCGACGCTCGTCAACCGGATGCTCGGCGAAGACCGGATGATCACTGGCCCCGAAGCGGGCATCACCCGCGATTCGATCTCGATCGACTGGAGCTGGCGCGACAGCGAGGGGCGCGACCGGCAGGTGCGGCTGATCGACACAGCAGGCCTGCGCAAGAAATCGAAGGTCGAGGACAAGCTCGAACGGCTTTCCGCCGCCGACACCCGTCATGCCATCGACTTTGCCGAAGTCGTCGTCCTCCTGCTCGATGCGACGCGCGGGCTCGAGGCGCAGGACTTGCGCATTGCCGACCAGATCTTCTCCGAAGGACGGGCAATGATCATTGCCCTCAACAAATGGGACACGGTCGAGAACGGAGCGCCGCTCTATCAAGGTGTCCGCGCCGCGCTCGACGAGGGCTTTGCCCAGGTGAAAGGCGTTCCCCTGCTTACGCTTTCGGCGGCGACGGGCAAGGGCATCGACACATTGCTGCAGGTCGCGTTCGAGACCCGCGAAGCCTGGAGCAAGCGCGTTACCACCGGCCAGCTCAACCGCTGGTTCGAAACCGCGATCGAGAAGAACCCGCCGCCCGCCCCCGGCGGCAAGCGGATCAAGTTGCGCTATGTGACGCAGATCAAGTCGCGCCCGCCAAGCTTCGTCATTTTCGGGACGCGGGTCGATGAGCTGCCCGAAAGCTATCGCCGTTACCTGATGAACGGCATCCGCCGCGAACTGGGCTTCGGCGCCGTTCCCGTGCGACTGACGCTACGCGCGTCGAAGAACCCGTTCGGGAAGCAATCGGACTGACGAGGCGGCTGGACGCCCGGGGGACAAGGCGATAGTCTCCGACCACTCACCCCCCGAGGAGCCGTCATGAAACCTTTCCACACCGTGGCGATTGCCGCCCTGCTGCTTTCCACGCCCGTGCTTGCTGCCCATTCGACCAAGGCGACAAAAGCGATTGCCGCCGCGATCGCCGATCCCGCACGGCCCGCCGATGACGTCAAACGCGACGAAGCCCGCAAGCCCGCCGCGATCCTCGAATTCGCGCAGGTCAAACCCGGCGACAAGGCCATCGATTTCATCATGGGCGGCGGATATTTCTCGCGCCTCCTCGCCAAGACAGTCGGGCCCAAGGGCAAGGTCTACGCCTATCAGCCCGCCGAGTTCATCGGCTTCCGCGCGCAATATGGCGTGGACCAGAAGACCGTGGCGGATGCCTATGCCAATATCACCCCGCTCAACGGTTCGCTCGCCGCGCTGGCCTTCCCCGAACCGGCGGACGTGATCTTTACGGCGCAGAACTATCACGACCTTCATCTGGCCGCCTTCCCCGCAGGTCTGGCCGAGACCGTCAATGCCGCGCTCTTCAAGGCGCTGAAGCCCGGCGGCGTCCTTCTGATCATCGATCATGCTGCGGTTGCGGGATCAGGCACGAAGGATTCGAACGCGCTCCACCGCATCGATCCCGCGACCGTGCGCGCAGAGGTTGAAAAGGCCGGCTTCAAGTTCGAGGCCGAATCGCCGCTGCTCCGCAACCCGGACGATCCGCACACCCAGCTCGTCTTCGATCCCGCGATCCGCGGCAAGACCGACCAGTTCATCTACCGATTCCGCAAGCCTCGGTAGGGCTGCCCGGCGGTCAGCTGCGTTGCCAGTCCTGGCGGGTCATGCCGACGAAGCGGCCCGCGAGATTGCCGGCGTTGCGCGCGAGGATGTCGTGCAAGCTTCGCGTGTGCTCGATTTCGGCCAATCCGGCAGGCGTGAAGGCCAGTTTCCGGTTTTCGGGATCGCCAAAGACGTGTTCGCTCAATAGCGGGTTGGTCAGCGCCTGCGAAAACGCGTCCATTGCCACCATTGCGAGGATAAGGTCGGGCAAAGGCCCGTTCCTTTCGCGCGGCTCGGCAAAGAGCCCGACGTAGAACTCGACATTGTCGACCGTGCCATAGAGCGCCTCAAGCCGATCCGCGAGCGCCGCGCGCCGAGCCTTCTCCGCCGGGTCCTTGGTCTTGCCGACCAGTTCGGCGAAGCTTTCCATCGGGTCCATGTCCATTGCGCGGCGATAATCATTATAGGTCGCGACATTGTTGAGCCGCGCTTGCTCGATCGCCTTTTCCTCGGCCCGGAGGAGGAAGGTGGCGGAATTCCCGAGACCGAGTTCGGCCGCATTGTTGGCCGAGATTTCGGCAAAGGCAGTCGCAAGGCCATCGCGGACCAGCAGGCTATTATCGAGCACCATCTGCCAGCCGGGAATTTGCTGCCCGCCCCAGCCGAAATTTTCGGGGACGAGCGAATGCCAGCGATAAAGCAGGCTAAATTCCACCGTCATCCAGTTCGGCCGGTTCCATTTGGCGTGCCAGGCAACCTTCGGATCGGCGAGGAATTTGAACTCCGACGTGTTGATATGGTTGATATATTCCTCGACCACGATCTTGATGAACATCACGATCAGGATGTTCCGGGCGGTCTGGAACACGCGTTCATCATCCCAGCCGGGATTCTGGCCTTCGAGCATAGCCGCAAGCCGGTTGTGTTCACGCAGGAACAGCGCATTGATCATCGCCACCTGCGGATTGGCATTGGCCCTGTCTCCGCCGACCGCAAAGAGCGTCTTGAGCCCGGGCGTTGCCGCGGAAAGCCCGAGCGGAAGATCGAGCAGACAGTTGCCGGCCGGATCGCAGAACTCGGGCTTCACTTTCCCCGTATCGTCGAACAGATAGATCGGGAATTCCTCATCCCCGATCATTTGCGACTTCAGCCGCCCCTTGCGGCCCGACGCTTCCGAATTAAGCCGCAGCACCGCGGTCTGCGCTTCGGTCCGGCCGTAGAGCGGGCTCTGGTCGATTTCGTGGTTTGAGGTGGTCCGCCTGCGGTCTTCCTTGCCGTCGCCAAAGGGCGGATCGTTCGCGACGCGCGTGCGGATGAAACCGTCGGTCAGATATTGGGCGAAGGCGGGGAAGAGGCAGGTCGATTTCGGGCAGGCGCGCTGGGCGCCTGGCGTAGCGGCAAAGAGCTTTGCGACTTCCTCCTTCGGGGGCCTGCGCGTCCCCGTCGCTTCGGCGGCGGGATAGGGCCGGGCGGGGAGCAGTCGCGCATTGAAACTGCGATCAGTCAGGCCCGACCAGCAGATATAGTCATAGCGCGTGCTCCACGGATGCGGCCGGTTGCGGCCCCTTTTTACCAGCTTGTCGATAAGAAGCGCGTTGACATCCTCATGCCCGACAAGTGCAGACAATGCTTCCAGAGCGAAATCTTCCAGTGAAGATCCCATGATCTTGACTCCCGTTATAAATAACGGGCCCAATCTAACCGAGACTCTTAAGGAAAGACTAGCGCCTCATACTAAGCGCGACGCTCAGAAACCTTCGGGCAACTCGATCGCGCCGACAAGTTTCCGGTAACAGCCAATGGCATAGCGATCGGTCATGCCCGCGATGAAATCGGCGATGTGCCTCGCCCGGCTGGATGAATCGAGCGGCAGCGAGTCCCGCCAGTCGTCGGGCAGCGCGGACGCATCGGCGGCATAGGCGGCAAAGAGGCCAGCCACGACCGTGCGCGCCAGCGCCGCGACTTCGAGCTGCCGCGGATGATGATAGAGCCGGGCGTACATGAAGGATTTGAGCCCGGCTTCCTGGCCAGCCATTTCGGGAGAGAATCCCGCCAGCGTCCGCCCCGCCGCACGCACCCCGCCGACCGAAACCACCCCTGCTTCGGCGACGTTGCGGCGCGTGGCTTCGATCACGTCATTGACCATCGCCCCGATCTGCTGGCGGATGAGTTCGGAGCGGAGGCGCCCAGTCTCGACATCGGGGTAGCGCGCGCAGACGCGCGCCCAGCCGTCCTTTACGAGCGGGACCGACAGCAAGTCCTCAAAATCGATCAACCCGGCACGCAAGCCATCGTCAATGTCGTGATTATCATAGGCGATATCGTCGGACACCGCCGCGACCTGCGCTTCGAGCGATGCATGGCTGGAAAGGTCGAGCGGATAGGAGGCATCGACCGCTGCCATCGCCCATCCGGGCGCGGTGACCGGCCCGTTATGCTTGGCCAACCCCTCAAGCGTTTCCCAGCTGAGATTGAGGCCGCGCCAGCGCGGATAGGGCGTTTCGAGCGTGGTCAGGACACGCAGCGTATGGCCATTGTGATCGAAGCCTCCGGCATCGGCCAATGCTTCCTTGAGAGCATCCTCACCCGCATGGCCGAAAGGCGGGTGGCCGATATCGTGAGCGAGGCAGAGCGCTTCGGTCAGGTCTTCATCGAGGCCGAGCACGCGGGCAATCGTCCGGCCGATCTGCGCGACTTCGAGACTGTGCGTCAGGCGAACGCGAAAATGATCGCCATCGGGCGCGACGAACACCTGCGTCTTGTGCCGCAGCCGGCGAAAGGCGATCGAATGAATGATGCGGTCGCGGTCGCGCTGGAAAGCCGTCCGCGGCCCACGGGTTTCGCCGAGGGTTTCAAGATGTTGCCGTCCCTTGCTGGCGGCCGGGTCGCTAGCATAGGGCGCCCGCGCCCTCATTTTGCGGAGACTTTGGAGACGGTCTGGCCAGCGTCGCTTGAGAAGGTCGATCCCTGCAGCCCGGCCTTGTTCATCGCATTGACCATCGCCCGCGCTTCGGCCTGGCTTTTGAACGGGCCGACCAGCAGGCGGTTGGTAGCCTTGAACGGCACCGAGGATGCGTTTTGGCCCTTGAACACGGCGGGCGATTTTTCCTTCAGCTTTTTCCAGGTGCTTGGCAGGCCGGCCTCGTTCGAGCCCGTCGCCACCTGGACCCAGATGCGCGCGGGGTGCTTTGCCGCCGCCAGGCGTTCTGCCTCTTTCGCTTCCTTGGCAGCTTTTGCCTCTGCGTCTGCCTTGGCGTCTGCCACCGCCTTGCGCTGGGCCGCGACCCGCGCAGCCTTCATCTCGGCCGCCGTCGGCAACGGTCCTGCGGCGCTTTCCGGCTCGACCTCGAGGTTTGCAAGAATGGCGCCGAGGCCCTGTGGCCGCGCTTCATCCCGCGCGGCAATCGGCGCCGGAGCTTTTGCGACAGGCGCCGGCGGCGTATCGGATATCTCGAAGCGCGGGGCGGGCGGCTGATCAACCTGTGCCGTTTGGGGTGCCGCCGCAACCGGAACAGAAGCAGGCGTAGCGCTGGGCGGCGGCAGGCTGGTGGCTTTGGTAACGACAACCTGCGGCGGATTCTCGCCGGGCGTTGCCGTGTCGGGCCTGAGGATGGCGCGCACTTCGGCAGGCAGTCGTTCGGGATCGACCGGCCCGATCCGCTGGCCGACCCGTGCGGTCAGCGACCGGCCAGGCTGGCTTTCGGCGGGGGATACAGGCGCGCCAGCATTTTCGGAAGCTTCGTTCGCGGCCGTCTCTCTGCCGGGGCGCCGACGAGGTTCTTTCGAGACCACAACTGGCGCGGGCTGCTGATCCTGCGCGCCTTCGGACCTTGGCCCCAGCGGATCCCCCGCCGGAATCAGACCGTTCGACGCCCCAGCAATCTCCATGGACGAGCGATTCAAGTCGGCCGGATCGACCATTGCGTAACGCTGCCCGTCGCTTGGCATGATGCCGTAGTTGACGGCCAGCGCGCGGTCGGCGGCGTTGAGCGTCGCCAGGCGGCGCAGGAACGGAGACATGGACGCACCCGCACCGCCGGGCATGACCGAATTGGCAACCTCTTCAGCCGCATTGACGTCCCCGTTCATTGCAAGCACGAACGCCCGTGCGCGCCAGGCGGAACGGTTCTTCTGGCGCAGCAGGGGGTCAAGCAGTTCGAGCGCCTTGTCATCGTCCCCCGAAATGCCCAGCGACAGCGCGTAACGAATGGTCAGGTCTTCATCCGCCCCGGCGCGCAACGCGAGCGCATAGTCGCGTTGCGCCCGCTTCGGATCCCCGCGCAGATCATAGGCAAGGCCGCGGTCCCGGGCGATCGACTGTTCGGGATAACCAAGGCTGACCGCCTCGCCGAACAATCTCAGCGCATCGACCGGCTTTTGCTTGAGGAGAAGTGCTGAGCCGATCGCCGCCTTGATCTTGCCATTGCCGGGCGAAATTTCTTCCGCCCGCGCGAGGAAGGAAAGTGCGGCATCGCCATCGCCGACGGCAATCGCACTCAGCCCCGCTTCGGTCAGCGCGCCGACATCGCGCGGATTCTGCGACAAGATGACAAGATTGGCAGCAAGCCTGTCCGCCGGGTCGTTCGAAGGCGCGGGCGGCACGCTTGCCGAAGTCGTCGGCTGCGCATGCCCCGGCTGTGCCAGAGGTGCCAGACCCATCGCCAGCCAGCGACCCCAGCCGGCTTGATACATTCGTCTCATGGGAACAGCCCTAAACGCCCCGTGCGCACGCCGCGCAAGGGATGGCTTCGAGAATCGCGGCGGGATGGTACCAGCCGGGGACAAACCGGCCGATACCGTCCCGAATTGACGCGATTACTGATTATTCTGGCGGTTGAGGAAGCGCGGAATATCCAGCGGGTCCGACGGCTCTGTTGGCGCGACATCCGCCTTTGCCGCCCCGCGCGCAATGTTCGACATACGCTCGAACAAGGTGCCCCCGGCAGCCGGTGCGGCACGGGGAGCTTCCTCGGCATCGCCCACCAGCCAGCGGCGGCGCGGCGGCTCCGGATTGTCGATCGTATCGTCAAAAACCGGCGGCACCGGGTTCGACGTCACTTCGGCATCGAGCATCGATTGCGGCTCGAGCATCAGCTCATCGGCTGGTGCCGGTGCCGCATCCTCGACAAGCGGCGATTCGAGGACAAGCGGGGCTTCCTCTTCCGCCGCAGGGGTTTCGGCAGCCTCGGCCACAGTTTCAAGCGGCATGTCCGGTTCGGCGCTGGCCGTCTCGGTGATCGGCGCCGGAGCAATCACGGGCTCCGGCGTGCGGATGATTTCCTCGCTCTTGCGTGCGGTCGGGAAGGAAAAGACGCGTGCCGGTTCCGGCGCGACCGCCGTATCGGCTTCGATGCCCGTTGCCACGACCGAAACACGGATGCGGCCGTCCAGATCGTTGTTGAACGCCGAACCCCAGATGATGTTCGCATCGGGATCGACCAGTTCCTTGATGTGGCTGGCCGCTTCGTCGACTTCCATCAGGCGCATGTCTTCACCGCCGACGATCGAGACGATCACGCCCTTGGCGCCCTTCATCGAGACGCCGTCGAGCAGCGGATTGGCAATGGCCTTTTCGGCCGCGTCGATCGCGCGATTGTCGCCCGAGGCTTCGCCGGTGCCCATCATGGCCTTGCCCATCTCGCCCATCACCGAGCGGACGTCGGCAAAGTCGAGATTGATGAGGCCGGGCATGACCATCAGGTCTGTAATGCCGCGCACGCCTTGCTGGAGCACCTCATCCGCCATCTGAAAGGCTTCCTTGAAGGTGGTCGAGGGATTGGCGATGAGGAACAGGTTCTGGTTGGGGATCACGATCAGCGTGTCGACATGCTTCTGCAGTTCGGCAATGCCCGCTTCTGCCGCCTTCATCCGGCGCGAGCCTTCGAAGCTGAACGGCTTGGTGACAACGCCGACGGTCAGGATGCCGCGATCGCGCGCAGCCTTCGCAATGACGGGCGCGGCACCGGTACCGGTGCCACCACCCATGCCGGCCGCGATGAAGCACATATGCGCGCCGTCGAGCGCCTTTTCGACCGTCTCGATCGTTTCCTCAGCCGCAGCGCGGCCGATCTCGGGCCGCGAACCGGCGCCAAGGCCCTGCGTGATCTTGAGGCCAAGCTGGAGACGGCGTTCGGCCGGGCTGGTGTTGAGCGCCTGGGCATCGGTGTTGGCGACGATGAAATCGACCCCCTGCACCTGCGCTGCGATCATGTTGGCGATGGCATTTCCGCCCGCACCGCCGACGCCGATCACGCTGATCCGCGGCCGCAGCTCATCCACCTCAGGTGCCATGAATTCGATGCTCATCTCGCTGTCTCCCCATTTGAAACCAAGGGCGAAGCAACTGCCCTCTTGACTCTTTGCCCGAACTGATTCGCCGAATCACCTAAAAAGTTAACGACTCGACGAATTTCTGCATTCTGTGCATTCATTACAGAATCCTTACAACATCTAGTAGCCGGATTGGAACGCCGCCATCAACCTTTTGATGACGCCGCCGCCCAAAATCGGGGTGACCGGCGCTGGTTCCGGCATGATCACCCTGAGATCGAGCGGATCCGACGCCGCATAGTGAATGAGCCCGGCCAGCGTCGTGAATCCCGACCCCGAATGCGCCTCCGGCAAGCCGGACAATCCGCGCGGCCGACCGATCCGGACGGAGCGCCCGAGCGCGCCTTGCATATAATCCGCCATGCCCTTGAGTTCGGCCCCGCCGCCGGTCAGTACGACCTGCCTGCCAACGGGCCCGGAGAAGCCGAGTTCCTTCAGCGCCTTCGAAACTTCGCCCGCCAGATGCTCGAGCCGCTGGCGGATGACCGCGATCAGTTGCGCCCGCGTGATCCGCGAGGTTTCGGAAGCGTCGTCCTCGGCCGAAAGCGGCGCGACTTCGATCATGTCATGATTGTCTCGGGGACTGGCGGTCGCCGATCCGTAGAAGCATTTCATCCTTTCGGCCTGGTCGCGGCGCGTGCCGAAGGCCGAGGCAATATCGTCGGTAATGTCCGCCGCGCCGAACGGGATCGACGTCAACCCGACCAGCATCCCGCCGGCAAAGAGCGAGACGTTGGTCACCCCGGCCCCGAGTTCGACGAGCGCGACGCCCAGTTCGCGTTCCTCGTCCGAGAGGCAGGCCATGCCTGTGGCGACCGGCGAGGCGATGATCGACTTGACCTCGAGATGCGCCTTCCTGACGCACAGGTCGAGATTGCGGACGGGCGATCCGTCTGCGCAAACGACGTGAATATCGACGCCGAGCGTGTCGGCATGAAGGCCGAGCGGCTTCTTCACCCCCTGCAGCCCGTCGAGCGTATAAAGCGTCGGCTGGGCGTGGAGGATCATCCGGCCGTCGGGATCGAGCGTGTTGCGGCCCGCGGCCAGCAGTTCGTCGATATCTTCCTGCTCGACCCGGTGACCGCCCAGTTCGACTTCGACCGAGGCGATGTCGCTGACCAGCCCGCCGGCCGAAAAGCCGACCCAGACGTCTTCGATATTGGTGCCCGCGATCCGTTCGGCCTGCTCGACTGCGTCGCGCACGGCGGATTCGGTTGCGTCCATATCGGCGATATAACCGCGCTTCACCCCCCGGCTTTCGCGCTGGCCGGTGCCGAGCACCTGAATGTCGCCCGAAGGCAGCCGCTCCGCGATCAGGGCGGAGACTTTCCACGACCCGATGTCGAGCGCCGTAATCAACTGATCACTCCTAGGCTGTGCCACCCGTTTCCTCCCCCTTGGTTTCGCCGACGGACTCCTTCGGCGTGTCGATTGCCGGTTTCGACTTGTCTATCTTGGCCACGAACTTGGTCGGGTCGCGCATGTCGAAGCGCGCATAGCCGCGCCCGAGCAGCCGCTGGACGCCATCCATCCGGGCAAAGCGGACAAGAGCCTGGCCCGAAAGCTCCTCGCCTTCGGGAAGCGCAAGCGTCTCACCCGACTGAAAGCGCAGATCCCAGCGCCGTCCGCCGACCCAGGTCGCCGCCGCGAGCATCGGCTTGAGCGCCGGAGCACGTTCCATAAGCTGCGACAGCGCGGTCGCCTGCTCGTTGGCATCGCTGCCAATCAGCAATGGCAGGTCCGGCATGGCATTGAGCGCGACCGGCTCAAGAACAACGCCCGTAGCATCGATCAGCGAGAGCTGCTGGTTGTGCTGCCAGATGGCGGCGGGCTTGCGCTCGACAATATCGACCACCAGCGTATCGGGCAAACGGCGCGACACGCGGGCATCCTCGATCCAGCCATAGCGCAGCAACTGGCTGCGGACCTTGTCTAGATCGACCAGCGGCATGGGCTGGGACTTTGCGTCGGTTGCGATGGCGTAGACGGTCATCGCCTCCATCCGGTCGAGTCCGACAATCTCCACGCTCTTGACCTGGAACCCCGCCCGCCCGAGCGTGTTGGCAACTCCCGTGCCGACATAGCCGGGTAGGCCGGCCATCATCGCACCGGCCACCGCTGCGACCCCGACCATCCCGACCATCGACCAGGTCACGAAGCGATCGATCGAATCCTGTTTGAACGGCATGGCCTTGCGCGCCTTCGACCAGGCCGAGACCTTTTTCTGCGCGGGCTTGCGCGACCGCGCCTTGACGACCGGACGCTTCGCGCCGCGCTTTACGGTTGCCGCACGGCTCATAGCGCTTCCTTCACAATCAGCTCGACAAGGTCGTCATACGAAATGCCTGCATATTTGGCTTGTTCAGGCACAAGGCTCAGCGGCGTCATGCCGGGCTGGGTATTGATCTCGAGCAGGAAGATGCCTTCGACGTCCTTTGTGTCGTCCCAGCGGAAATCGGAGCGTGAGGCACCCTTGCATCCCAGCACACGGTGCGCCTTCAGGGCATAACCCATCATCGCATCGCTGATATCCTCGGGGATTTGCGCGGGGCAGATATGGGTCGTGAGGCCATCGGTGTATTTGGCGTCATAATCATAGAAGCCGCTCTTGGGCTGGAGCTCGGTCACGCCGAGCGCCCGGTCACCCAGCACGGCCACGGTCAACTCGCGCCCGCGGATGAAGGGTTCGGCAAGCAGTTCGTCGAACTCCTGCCACGGCCCCTTCACGTCGCGACCGATCGGATTGCCGTAATTGCCCTCGTTGGTGACGATCGCGACGCCGACCGAAGAGCCTTCGTTGACCGGCTTCAGGACATAGGGCCGTTCGAGCGGATCGCGCTCGTGGACCGTCTCGCTTTTCACGATCAAGCCGCCGGGCATGGGAACGCCATAGGGCACGAGCGCCTGTTTCGTCAGCACCTTGTCGATCGAGATCACCGACGTGACCATACCGGAGTGGGTATATTTAATCCCCATCAGGTCCATCATGCCCTGGACCGAGCCATCTTCTCCCGGCGTCCCGTGGAGGGCATTGAAGACGATATCCGGTTTCGCTTCGGCAAGACGCGCTGCAACGTTGCGGTCCATGTCGATCCGGGTCACGCGATAACTCTTGCGCTCGAGCGCATCGGCGACACCTGTGCCGCTCATCAGCGAGACTTCGCGCTCGGCCGACCAGCCGCCCATCAGAACTGCGACATGCAACCCGCTCACTTCGCCACTCCCACGCGTTGTATTTCCCATTCCAGTTCGATGCCCGATCTTGCCTTCACGCGTCTGCGCACTTCCTCTCCCAGCGCTTCGATGTCCGCGCTGGTCGCATCGCCGAGATTTAGGAGAAAATTGGTGTGCTTTTCCGAGACCTGCGCGCCGCCGACCATCAGTCCGCGGCACCCGGCTTCGTCAACAAGCTGCCAGGCCTTGTGGCCGGGCGGGTTCTTGAACGTGGACCCGCCGGTCTTCGAACGGAGCGGCTGCGAGGCTTCGCGCTCCGCGGCGATCCGATTCATTTCGGCGCCGATGACGGAAGGATCGCCCGGTCGGCCGCGGAAGGTCGCGCCGACAACGACGCAGCCTTCGGGCAGTTCGGAATGGCGATAGGTATAGCCAAGCTGCGCAAGCGGCAGCGTCACCCGTTCGCCCGAGCGCAGCACGACATCGGCCTCGACCAGGATGTCGCGCACTTCGCGACCATAGGCGCCGCCATTCATCCGCACGAACCCGCCGACCGTGCCAGGAATGCCGCGCAGGAATTCGAGACCCGCAATCCCGGCGTCGCGCGCGGTCGATGAAACGAGAATGCCCGAAGCCCCGCCGCCGCAGCTCAGCGTCACATCGTCCAGCTTTTCGACCTTGGCGAACGGCTTGCCCAGCCGCACCGTCACACCGGCCACACCGCCATCGCGCACGATGAGGTTCGATCCCAGCCCGAGCGGCCAGAGCGGAACGGCCGGATCGAGTTCGCGCGCGAAAGCCTGCAAATCCTCGACATCGGCTGGTTCGAACAGCCATTCGGCGCGGCCGCCCGATTTGAACCAGACAAGCGGCGCCAGCGGCGCGTTCGCCGTCAGCTTGCCGCGTACGCGGGCAAGGGTGTCCGCGCCGCTCATGTACGCGCCACCCTGATCGCATCGGCGAGGCCCGCCGCCCATTTGGTGATGTCGCCCGCCCCGAGGCAGATGACCTGATCGAGCGGCTGAGCCACTTCGGCCAGCTCGGCGACTAGGCCTGCGGCGTCGGCGATCTCAGCCGCCGAATGATGCCCGCGCTGTTTCAGGCCCTTGACCAAGGCGGCCGCATCGACGCCCGGAACAGGCGCTTCGCCCGCCGCATAGACGGGTGCGACATAGACGATGTCGGCGTCGTTGAACGCCTGCTGGAATTCATCCATCAGATTGCCGAGACGCGAATAGCGGTGCGGTTGCACGACCGCGATCACCCGCCCCCGCGCGCCCTCGCGCGCTGCCGCCAGGACGGCGCGGATCTCGACCGGGTGGTGGCCATAATCGTCAATGATCGTGACGCCATCGACTTCGCCGACCTTGGTGAAGCGGCGCTTGACCCCGCCGAACTTGGCGAAGCCCGACTGGATCGTTCCATCGTCGATCCCCATTTCGAGCGCGACACCGACCGCTGCCAGCGCGTTCTGGACATTGTGGCGGCCAGGCATCGGAAGCTCGATGCCTTCGATCGTCCGGCTCGAACCGTCGCGCGAGCGGACCACCGCGTCGAAACGGTTGCCGCCCGGAACCGGCGTCACATTGTCACCGCGCACATCGGCCTGCGCGGAAAAGCCATAGGTCATGATTCGCCGGTCGCGGATGCGCGGCAGGATTGCCTGCACCTCGGGATGATCGAGGCACAGGATCGCGACGCCATAGAAGGGCACATTCTCAATAAATTCGACATAGGCGGCCTTGGCGCCTTCGAAATCGCCATAATGGTCGAGATGTTCGGGATCGATATTGGTGACGACCGCAATCGTCCCATCGAGGCGGAGGAAGGAGCCGTCGCTCTCATCGGCCTCGACCACCATCCATTCGCTGTCGCCAAGCCGGGCGTTCGAACCGTAGCTATTGATGATCCCACCATTGATGACCGTCGGATCGACCCCGCCCGCGTCAAGCAAGGCCGCGATCATCGACGTCGTCGTCGTCTTGCCGTGCGTGCCCGCAACCGCGACGGTCGATTTGAGCCGCATCAGCTCGGCAAGCATCTCGGCGCGGCGGACGACGGGGATGCGGCGCTCATAGGCCGCCTCGACCTCGGGATTGGTCTTGCGGCTGACCGCGGTCGAGGTCACGACCACGGCAGCGTCCCCAAGGTTTTCGGCATCATGGCCGATCATCACCTTTATTCCGCGTGTGCGCAGCCCTTCGACGACATAGCCTTCGGCGATGTCGGTGCCCTGCACCTTGTAACCGAGATTGTGCATCACCTCTGCAATGCCCGACATGCCGATGCCGCCAATGCCGATGAAATGGATCGTGCCGATATCGGTTGCGACGCCCTTCATGCCGGGACTCCCGCAAAGCCCGGCGACGGGGTCCAATCGTCCGCACGCAGGCCATCGACAACCGGGGTCCGGCCAAGGCCCTCGACCAGGTCAGCCAGATCGCGCGTGGCATTCGGCCGACCGCAGCCGCGCGCGGCCCTCGCGGCGTTGGTCAGGCCCTGCGGATCGAGCCCGAGCTTCTGCATCTGCTTGGCGAGTTCGACGGGCGTAAACCGGTCCTGCCGGATCGACCGCGCGCCACCGGCGGCGACCATCTCACGGACATTGGCGCTCTGATGATCGTCAGTCGCGCTCGGCAGAGGAATGAGGATGGCGGGGCGACCGGCCGCCGTCAATTCGGCAATCGTCGAAGCGCCCGCGCGGCCGATCACGAGATGCGTCCAGGCAAGCCGTTCGGGAATGTCAGTCATATAGGTTGCAAGATCGGCGGGAATACCCAGCCTTTGATAGCGGGCGCGCACCGCGTCGATATCCTCGGCCCGGCATTGCTGCGTCACCTGCAACCGGCGGCGGAGCGCTTCGGGTAGCATCGCAAGCCCGTCGGGCACGACTTCGGACAGGATGTTCGCGCCCTGGCTGCCACCGGTAACGAGGACGCGGAAGACACCCTCGCTATCGAGCAGGGGATAGGGCCGGTCGCGCAACGCCAGCACTTCCTCGCGCACCGGATTGCCGACGAGGTGAGTCTTTCCGAGATTTTTCGCGGCGATCCGCTGGACGTCTGGATAGGCCGTGGCGATGGCCTTGACGCGGTTGGCGACAAGCCGGTTGACCCGGCCCAGCACGGCGTTCTGTTCGTGCACGGCCGTCGGGATGCCAACCGCATGCGCGGCGGACAGCGCCGGGAAGGCGGGATAGCCGCCAAAGCCCATCACCGCCGCCGGCTCGAACGCGTCATAGAGGCGGAGCGCCATCTTGCGGCCGGACCAGATGGCCCGCAGGCCACCGGGCCAGCTCAGCGGGTTTCCCGTGATCCGCCCGGCGGACAGGACATGGACCTGAACATCGTCGAACAGGCCGGGGATCCTGGAGCCGCGTTCGTCCGTCACCAGCGCGACACGATGCCCGCGCGCCACCAGTTCGGCCGCCAGCGCATGGGCCGGCATCATGTGCCCGCCCGTACCGCCCGCGGCGAGAACGAAGTGACGGGAAACGCTCATCTGCTGCTCCATTTGACGACGTAGGGAGAGCGCAACAGATAGGGATTCTTCCGCGTGAAGGCGAGAAGAAGTCCAAAGCCCATCGACAGCGCGATCATCGATGAACCGCCATAGCTGATGAACGGCAAGGTCATGCCCTTCGACGGTGCGAGCCCGATATTGACGGCGATGTTGATGAATGCCTGCACGGTGAACTGGGTGGCAAGCCCGGCGGAGGCATAGACGAGAAAGGCGTCCTCCTCATCGAGCAGCTTCACGAAAACACGAACAGCAATCGCAAGGAACAGTGCGGCAATCGCGATGCATGCGATCAGGCCGAACTCTTCCCCGATGACCGAGAAGATATAGTCGGTATGTGCTTCGGGCAGGTGGAATTTCTTCTCGCCTCCGCCCGGCCCGGTCCCGAACAGGCCGCCTGCCGTCAGTGTCGCATGCGCCTGATCGACCTGATAGGTATCGCCATCGGCAAAGAGGAAATTGTTGATCCGGGTCTTTGCGACCGGATAGAGGAAATAGGCCGCGACGATTCCGAGCGATCCCAGCCCGCCCAGCGCACCCATTGCCCGCATCGGCATCCCCGAAATCAGCATCAGCGCCATCCACACCGAGCAGAAGACGATCGTCTGCCCGAAGTCCGGCTGCATCATCAGCAACCCCGCGACAATGGCCGTCAGCAAGCCGGTGATCGGAACAACGGGCAGCGCCCGGTCATGCATTTTCAGCGAGAGGATCCACGCGATTGCGACGATGAAGAAGGGCTTCAGGAATTCGGACGGCTGGAACTGCGCAAAACCGAAACCGATCCAGCGGGTCGATCCGTTCACTTCATTGCCGATGAGCGGCACAAAGGCGAGGAGAATACTGAAGAACGCCGCGCCCGCGAGAGCGACCCGCCGGGCCAGATGCTGCGGCAACATCGAAAATCCGATCATCACCGGCAGGCCGAGCGTGACCCAGATCAGCTGCTTCCAGAAATAGGCGAGCGGCGAAATGACGAGGCTCCCGCCCGAATAGCGCGCAGCGGCGGCAGGCGAACCAGCCGCGACCGCAATGAGGCCGATCGAGAGGAGGATCGTGACGAGGAGCAGGAGGACGCGATCGATTTCCCAGAACCACAGGCCGAGGGGAGACCGGTCACCCCGGCCGAGCCGCGCGACGACCCTGCCCTTGCCGCGCTTGTGCGTTGCGACCGCCGTCATGCCAATGCCTCCACTGCCGCGCGGAACGCATCGCCGCGCGCCTCGAAATCCTTGAACTGGTCGAACGAGGCGCAGGCGGGGGACAGCAGCACTGTCTCTCCCGCAACCGCCGCCTTGCTCGCCGCGAGCACCGCATCGCCGAGAACGCCGCATTCGGAGACCGGCATCGCGCCCTTCAGAAGCGCTGCAAACATCGGTCCCGCTTCTCCGATCGTATAGGCCGCGCGCACATGATCGAAATAGGGCGCGCAGGCATCAAGCTCATCGGACTTTGCCCGGCCACCAAGGATCCAGTGGATCGCCGGATAGGCCGCCAGCGCGGGTGCTGTCGACGTCGCGTTGGTAGCCTTGCTGTCGTTGACATAGAGGACGCCACCAAGTTCGCGCACGCGCTCCATCCGGTGCGGCAAGCCAGGATAGGTGAGCAGCCCTTCCTCGATTGTGCTGGCCTTGATGCCCAGCACCTCGGCAACAGCGCGGGCCGCCGCGACATTCTGCGCATTGTGCGGCCCCTGGAGCGACGGCCAACGCGCCTGATCCCCCACCTGCTTCGACGAGACGCGGATAAGCCGGTGGTTGATCCGGCTGGCAATCATCCTTGTCGGATCGTCCTCGGTCGCGATCACGGCGACCTTGTCGACGTGCTGCATCGTGAAGAGCCGCTCCTTCGAAGCGGCATAATCGGCAAAGCCGTCATAGCGGTCGAGATGATCGGGCGTGATGTTGAGCAGCACCGCGATGTCGCAATCGAGCGCGTGGCACAGGTCGATCTGGTAGCTGGACAGCTCAAGCACATAGACACCGCCTTCGGGCAGCGGATCCTGCCCGAGGATCGGCAGGCCGATATTGCCGCCAAGCCGCGCAGGGATGCCTGCTGTCTCTATGATGTGATGGATCAGCGCGGTCGTGGTCGACTTGCCATTCGTGCCCGTGATCCCGACCACCTTGTGCGGCGGCAGGCTGACGCGCGCCTGCGAGAAAAGCTCGATGTCCCCGATCAGTGGGACATTGGCAGCATGGGCCTTGTCGGCGATCGGGTGGCGATTGATCGGGACGCCGGGTGAGACGACAACGCCATCGAAGCCTGTGAGGTCGATCTCAAGCGGATCGGCCAGCTTGATGCCCTCGCCCACGGCAACCCGCGCCCCTTCATTGCTGTCCCAGGCGATCACCGCCGCCCCGCTTGCGACGAGCGCTTGCACGGTCGCAAGGCCTGAGCGCGCCAGCCCCAGCACCGCGTAGCGTTTGCCGCGAAAGGCGGGGGAGACGATCATCTCAGTTTCAGAGTCGAAAGCCCAGCCAGGGCGAGGACGAACGAGATGATCCAGAAACGGATCACCACGGTCGGCTCGGACCAGCCAAGTTGTTCGAAATGGTGGTGGATCGGCGCCATGCGGAAGATGCGCCTTCCGGTGCGCTTGAACCAGAAGACCTGGATGATCACCGAAAGCGCTTCGACCACGAACAGCCCGCCGATCACACCAAGAGCGAATTCATGGTCCGACACCACGGCTATCGTGCCCAGCGTGCCACCGAGCGCGAGGCTCCCGGTATCGCCCATGAAGACGGCCGCGGGTGGGGCATTGAACCACAGGAACGCCAACCCCGCGCCGACGATCGCTCCGCACAGGACAGTCAGGTCGCCCGCACCCTTGACATAGGGGATCCCGAGATATTCGGCATATTTGAAGTTGCCGACCAGATAGGCGATCAGCATGAAGGCCAGGCAGGCAATGATCACCGGCATTGTTGCGAGCCCGTCAAGCCCGTCGGTCAGATTGACCGCATTGCCGAACGCCACGATCACGAACGCCCCGAAGGCGATGTAGAAATAGCCGAGATCGACGACTGGCCCCTTGACGAAGGGCAGGTAGAGTTCGGTGCCCGATTGCCAGGTGATCAATGCAACTGCGACACCGGCGATCGCGAATTCGAAGAGAAGCCGCACCTTGCCCGAAAGGCCCTTGTGGCTGCGCTTCTTGACCTTGTCATAATCGTCCTTGAACCCGACCAGCCCGAACCCGGCCATTACCAGCAGGCACGACCAGACATAGATGTTCCTGACATCCATCCAGAGCAGGATCGAAATGCTGATCGCAGTCAGGATCATCAGCCCGCCCATTGTCGGCGTGCCGACCTTGGCGAGGTGCGATTGGGGGCCATCATCGCGGATCGGCTGCCCCTTGCCCTGACGGACGCGGAGCCAGCCGATGAATTTCGGCCCAATGAGCAGCCCGATGACAAGCGCCGTCGCCACCGCGCCGCCGGTGCGGAACGAGAGATAGCGGATCAGGTTCAGGATACCTGGGAAATGCAGATATTCCGCGATCAGATACAGCATCAGCTTTGCCCGCCCGTTAATGTTGCGACGATCCGGCCGAGACCGATTGCGTTCGAACCCTTGATGAGAATCGCGTCGCCGGGACGGAAAATTTTCCGGAGCGATTCCCCCGCTGACGACGCATCGGGCCAATGAGCGGACTCGACCTTGCCTTCAAGCACTCGTGCAAGCGGCTCCATTCCCGATCCGACGAGAAGTGCATAATCGACGCCCGCTGCGAGAATGGGCGCGGCAAGGCCTTCGTGCAAGGCGTCGCTTGTCGGGCCCAGTTCGCGCATCGCACCGAGGACCGCGATGCGGCGCGTGGCTGCGGTCTTGCCGAGCACGTCGAGCGTTGCGGCCATCGAGGTGGGGTTGGCATTGTAGCTTTCGTCGATGAGCAACGCCTCTCCATCGCCGACGGGAACGCGGTGATGCGCGCCGCGGCCGGGCAGTCCGGCGAAATCGGCGAGCGCCAGCCCTGCTGCCGCCAGATCGCCGCCCAGCGCGTGAACCGCGGCAAGCACCGCCATCGCGTTCGACACCCAATGCGCGCCGGGCTGTGACAGTGTGAAACTAAGCTCTGCCTCCGGGAGCCGTGCCGTCACCATCGTCCCGCTGCCGTTTGGGATCGCGTCGAGCGCACGGACATCCGCGCCCTCGCCGGTGCCGAACGTCAGGATATTGGCGGCATAGGGCTTGGCATGAGCGATGAGCCGGTCTCGATACAGGCTGTCGAACGGAATGATTGCGGTTCCGCCCGGCTCCAGTCCTTCGAAGATTTCGCCCTTGGCGTCGGCAATGGCTTCGACCGATCCGAAGAACTCGATATGGGCGGCAGCAACCGTCGTGATCAGCGCCACATGCGGCCGGACGAGACGGGTCAACGCCGCAAGCTCGCCTGCGTGGTTCATGCCCATTTCGAAAATACCAAAGGCACTGTCTGCCGGCATACGCGAAAGGCTGAGCGGCACGCCGGTATGATTGTTATAGCTTTTGACCGAACGATGGACCGCGCCCCTCTTGCCCCGCGCCAGCGCGGCAGACAGCGCCTCCTTGGTGCCGGTCTTTCCGACCGACCCCGTTACGCCCGCGATCTTTGCCGCGGTGCGCGCCCTGGCTGCGACCCCAAGGGCATCCAGTGCGACGGTCGTATCCGCCACCTGGACATGCGGATGGGCCACCGGTTGCGAGGTGATCGCCCCGGCAGCACCTTGTTCGAATGCGCCATCGACAAAGCGATGGCCGTCGGTTGTCTCGCCCATCAGGGCAATGAAGAGATCTCCCGGCCCGACTTCGCGGGAATCGAAGGCGACGCCGTTGACCGCAAAGGGCGCCGAAGCCGTCCCACCGGTTGCGGCTGCAATTTCGGCCGAAGTCCAGAGGGCGTTCATGCTGCGCACTCGCGTGCAACGGTGACGTCATCGAAGGGCAGCACCTTGTCGCCTACGATCTGGCCCTGTTCGTGGCCCTTGCCAGCGAGCAGGACGATATCCTCGGGGCCCGCTGCCGTTATGGCCGCCGCGATCGCGGCGCGGCGGCCGCCGATTTCGGTTGCTTCGGGCGCTCCTTCCAGAATCATCTGGCGGATGACACCTGGATCTTCGCTGCGCGGATTATCGTCGGTGACAATGACAAGGTCGGCATCGCGTGCCGCGATCTTGCCCATTTCCTTGCGTTTGCCCGTATCGCGATCGCCACCCGCGCCGAAGACGAGGATCAGCCGCCCCTTTGCGTGAGGCCGCAACGCGGCAATCGCCGCCTCGAGCGCATCGGGCGTATGGGCATAATCGACATAGACCGGCGCGCCCGTCCGCGTGATGCACGCTCGCTCAAGACGCCCGCGAACGGGTTGCAGCCGCGAAAGGTTGGAAAGAGTCGAAGCGACGTCTCCACCCGTTGCGATGACCAGCGCTGCCGAGGTCAGCGCGTTGGCGGCCTGATAGGCTCCGATCAGCGGGAGGTTGACCTTGTGCTCGCTGCCTTCGATTGCGACCAGAAGCGTCTGGCCGAGCTGGGTCGGCGTCCGCTTTACAATACGTAGCTCCTCACCCGCCTCGCCCACCCGCATCAGCCGCAGGCCACGCTCGCGGGCAAGATCGACCACGCGCGCGGCAGAATCGTCGTCCGCCCAGATCACGGCTGCGCCGTCATCGGCAATCACTTCGGAAAAGAGCCGCAGCTTGGCCGTGAAATAGGCGGCCATGTCTCCATGATAGTCGAGATGATCACGGCTGAGATTGGTGAATGCCCCTGCCGCCACGCGCGGACCTTCGGCACGATACTGGTGGAGGCCGTGACTCGACGCTTCATAGGCGACATGCGTCACGCCTTCGCGCTTCAAGCCCGCCATGTTGGAGAGGAAGGTAACGATGTCGGGCGTCGTCAGCCCTGTCACCACCCGTTCGTCCGGGGTGGTCACGCCCAGCGTTCCGATCGAAGCCGCGCTGAGCCCGGCCATCCGCCAGAGCTGGCGGGTGAGCTCGACCGTCGAGGTCTTTCCGTTCGTTCCGGTTACGGCAACAATCGTTTCGGGAAACGGCGCGAAATAGCGCGCGGCGAGCAAGGCAAAGGCGCGACGCGGGTCGGAATCGGCGACATGAACGGCGCCGACCACCTTTGCCTCGGGCGCCGCGACAACGGCGATCGCGCCGGAAGCGATGGCGGCGGGAATGAAATCCTCGCCATTGACGACGCTGCCTTTGAACGCGCCGAAGATATTGCCGGGCGCAACCTTGCGATGGTCGATGGCAAAGCCCGTGACCGGAGTTGCATCATCGCTGCCAAGGAGCGCGCCCAACCGCATCACTGCTCTTCCTTGCCCTTCCAGAGTAGCGGCATCATGTCGGCAAGATCGACTTCGCGGCCCGTATCGGGGAAGACGCCCAGCATCGGGCCGGTACGGGCGATGACCTTGGCGACGACGGGGGCCGCCGTATAGGCCGCTGTGGTCTGGCCGAAGGATGTCGCGCTGCCCTGCGGTGAATCGAGCATCGCGATCACGACGTAACGCGGCGCATCCATCGGGAAGGCTGCCGCGAAGGTCGAGACGTTCTTGGTCTTGGAATATCCGCCGACGCCGGCCTTTTCGGCCGTGCCAGTCTTGCCGCCGATACGGAAGCCCGGAACATCGGCATTCTTGCCGGTGCCATCGGTCACGACCAGTCGGAACAGCTTGCGCATGATCAGGCTGGTGCGTGTGGAAATGATCCTGCGGCCTTTGGCTTCATGGCCCGGCTGGACCTTCATCAGCGTCGCCGGCCGCCAGATGCCGCCATTGACGAGCGCCGCATAGGCGCTCGCAAGGTGCAACGGCGAAACCGCGATGCCGTGGCCGTAGGCGACCGTCATTGTCGTCAGCCGCCCCCAGCTTCCAGGCCAGAGCGGATGTCCCCGCTCCCTGAGTTCAATATGCGGCGCGGCATCGAATCCCAGTTTCCGGAAGAATATTTCGGTCTTTTCCTCACCCAGCTCGTCAGCGAACCGCGCGGTCGCGATGTTCGAGGAATGAACGAGCGTCTCGGGCACGTTGAGCCAGCGGCGCTGCGGATGATCGTCGCTGATCTTGAAGCGCCCCACCTCGATCGGTGCGGTCGCATCGACGCGGCGGCTGAGATCGGTGATCACGCCGGTGTCGATGGCGTTGGCCATCGTGATCATCTTGAAGGTACTGCCCAGTTCATAGACGCTTTGCGTGACATTGTTGCGCATCGCTTCGGGATCGGCCTCGCCGCTACGGTTGGGGTTGAAGACCGGGAGCGAAACCATCGCGATAATTTCTCCGGTGTTCACGTCAAGCACCAACCCGGTCGCGCCGAACGCTTTCAGATCGACCATCGCGGCCGAAAGCTCACTTTCCATTGCCGCCTGGACGCGTTTGTCGATCGAGAGCGCAACCGGCTTGCCGCGCGTCAGCGGGTCTGCGAACATATCGTTCAGGACGCGTTCCATGCCCATCACGCCGCGCCCGTCGAAATCGGTATAGCCGATCACATGTGCAGCGAGCGTGGTCTGCGGATAGAGCCGCTCAGGCTCGCGCGCATAAGCCATGCCGGGCTCGCCCAACGCATTTACGGCTGCCACCAGCTCGGGCATCGCGCGGCGGCGCAGATAGGTGAAGCTCTTGCCCGATTTGAGGATCGCGAGATATTCGGCTTCGGTGCGTTCGGGCATCAGCCGCGCGAGTTGCGGCGCAAGATCCTCGGCGCGCCCGAGCAGCTTGTTGGGATGAACCCCGATCGACCAGGCATCGATCGTCCGCGCCAGGACTTCGCCGTTGCGATCGACAATATCGCCGCGTGCGGCAAGGCCGTAAGCATCTGAAGCCGCACGGGCCCCACCGGTATCGAAGTTCAGCCAGATCAGTCGCACGGCGATGACGATTGCCGCCGCCATGAACAACAACATCAGCAGCATCAGCCGCTGGTGGGCGACGAGGATACTGGTCTGGCGCGCGCCAGCGTGGCGGGTACGGTGCGGGCGGGCGACGAGGGTTGTCACGGGCGGGGTCTATCCCCTCCCTTTGCCTCGGACACGGCAGCCCGCGACAGCGAGTTGACCGTTGCGTGATCGAGCAGCGATTGATCCAGCAGCGCCACCTTCTGGAGCCTGGGCGCAACTGCCTGCGCGGTCTGGCGCGGCGCAATCGCGCGCTGCACAGCCTTGTCGGTTTCGGTCAGGGGCTTGGGTGCAGCGGCCGGGCCAGTCAGCCGGGCGAGAAGCGAAGGCGCAGGTGCGGCCTCACGCGGTTGCTGTGTCATCACCGCCATCATCACCGGAGGGGGAGCCGAAGGCGTTTCACCGATCCCCGAGCGGTCGAGCGTCGCGAGAGATTCTTCGTTCCGCAGATACTGGTTGGCCTTGGGCGCGCTCAATGCGAGCACGTCGCTGTTCCAGCGTTCAAGCTGGCGTAGGCTCGCCCGCGTCCCGAGCTCGGTCTGCAACTGGCGAATGTCGCGCTTGGTCATCGCGATCTTGCGGTCAATCTCTTCGAGACGCCCCCTTTGGGTCGCGACCTGGAGCGAGATAAGATAAAGGATACAGGCGGCGGCAGCGATACCGGCCACCCATCCGACGGGGCGAAAGCGCTGGGCAATCATGACGATCCTTTCCTGTTGACGGGCCAGGGCGCGGCATCGGTGCGATGCGCGACCCGGAGAGTGGCAGAACGGGCACGGGGGTTGCGGGCAAGTTCGGCAGCGCTCGCGCGGACGGGCTTGGAGACCTTTGCGAAGGTCGGCTTGGGGCCAGCCTGCCGGACTTCCGGGACGTGACGCGAGCCGGACGGGGCAGCGCCGCTGCGCGCTTTGAGGAAGCGCTTGACCAGCCGGTCCTCAAGGCTGTGGAAGGTGACGACGGCAAGCCGCCCACCGGGCTTCAGCACCTGTTCGGCCGCCGCGAGCCCATCTTCGAGTTCCTCGAGTTCGCGATTGAGGTGAATGCGGATCGCCTGGAAAGTGCGCGTCGCCGGATCCTTCTTGTCGCCGGGCTTGTGGCCCGTGGCGCGGCGGACAATGCTGGCAAGTTCGCCGGTCCGCGAAAGCGGACGGGCGGCAACAATACTGCGCGCAATCCGGCGGGATTTGGGTTCGTCGCCGAGTTCGTAGATTACCCTGGCGATTTCTTCCTCATCGGCGGTGTTGAGGAATTCGGCGGCGCTTTCGCCCGATTTTTCCATCCGCATGTCAAGCGGCCCGTCCGCCTGGAACGAAAAGCCGCGGTCCGCCTGGTCGAGCTGCATCGACGACACGCCGATATCGAGCGTCACGCCATCGACCGGCCGATCGATATGGTCCGCCATGCGCGAGAAGCGGTCTTCGATCAAAGTCAGGTGCGGCTGGCGTTCCTGACGGCCGGCGGCAATCGCATCCGGATCGCGGTCAAAGGCAATGACCTCGGCCCCGGCCGCAAGAATCGCACGCGTGTATCCGCCGGCGCCATAAGTGCCATCGAGATGCGTTTCGCCAAGGTGCGGGGCGAGCCCGGCGATTACTTCATCGAGCAGGACGGGAATGTGCGGCGCAGCGGCGGGGGTCATGCTGCGCCTCGGGCGTTCAGGAGGTAGGCGACGACTTCCTTCAGCTCTTCGTCGATGCCGGGGGTTTCGACCAGGAGGCGGGGATTCCAGATTTCGAACGTGTCGCCCGTACCGATGAAGAAGGCCAGGTCACCGATCTTCGCGCGATCGCGCAGCATGGCCGGCATGATGAAGCGCCCGCTCGCATCGAACGGCACGTCTTCGACAAGTCCGAAGGCACGACGATTGGGGTTGTGGCGGCTGTAGTCGCGGCCGGCATCGGCCTCGCGATCCTCGGTGCGGTTGAGGCGCGCATGGAGCAGTTCGGACCAGCCATGATCATAGCCGATCAGGCAGGGATCGCTTTCGTGCTTGGCAATGATGAGGTTGCGGCCGTCGCCATTGGTTTCGATGGCCTGGCGGAGCCCGGCAGGGATCGCGACGCGGCCTTTCGCGTCGACCGCGTTGAGCGCGCTTCCCCTGAACAATGCCCGTCCGCTCACACCAAATCCCGCCCTAGAACAACGCGGGCAAAAGCTCCCTGGCTTCGGAATCGACCTTTGCCGACATCCGAATCAAAATCATGACTCCAGGACAACCCCGCCCTTTGATTGTGCAGGGTTATCAGTGGCGGATTGGGGATACAACGGGTTTTTACGGGTAGACTGGGGATTTGGAGCGAAATATGCGATGTATTTGAGCCTTTGATGCTATTTGTTTTCTTTATGTTCCACTATGCAGCATTGTTCAATGCCTATCGTGCCGCTGCGACTCGACCGATCAGGTCCAGTATTGCCGACTCATTGTCTGTGCCGCTGGCCTCCCAAAGCCGCTCATCGAGAAGATCGGCGTCCGCAACGAGCAGCGCCCGCCCCTTCTCGATCCGGCAATCGACGATCAGCCCCTCACTTTCGAGCGTGCAGCCGGGGTTCCGCGCCTGCCAGCGCCCGGCCCAGGCAACGGCCACCGTCGATTGCCCGACGGTGATCCTGCCTTCCGGCCCGGCATCGCTCATCGCCGGGCTGGCCAGCGTCAGCCCCCAATGCGACAGCAATGGATCGAGCAGGCCGATCGGCGGCGCGCGACGCGGATCGCCAAGCGGGAGTTCGCTCGGCCAGACCAGTTCCGGATCGGTGAAGACGAGAACCCTCCCGCCGCCACGCACCCAGGCATCGATAGCGACCAGCTCCTCGCCCGCCAGCCCGCGCGGCTGGGCAAGGATCAGGATCGCGCCCTCCAGCGATTTGGCGTCGATGTGCGCCAGCGGAACCACGCGGTAGCGGGCCGAAATCGTCCGGACGATCCGGGCGCGCTGATCGGGGCCATTGAGGAGCGTTCCGGGGTCGCTCGTCGTGCCGAAGAGCGGCAGCGCCGTCATGATCGCGATCCGGCTGTCCGACGGCAGCGCGGAACTGGTCCGGCAGGCAGATAAAGCAAGCGTCAACGCCAGGAGCGCGCATCCGAACCGGGCGCGATTGGCAAGGTTACTTGGCGGGCGGCTTGGCAGTCTTTTCCGCCGGCGCACCGGGCGCGACGCCAAGATCGGCCAGGGGCTCATCCTTCGACTTGTCGGAATTGTCGACATTGGGCGCCGGGGTATTGCCGACGGCCTGCCGATCGACCGTGCGCAGGACGGCCGTCGCGAGTGCGACGATCAGCAGCACCACGGCAAGGCCGGTCAGGCCCACCCGAACGCGTTGCATTCCGTCGCGGCGCTTCTCGTCTGCCATATGCGGTTCTCTCCGGGCCCGCTTTCTTCATTGATACGCGACCAGTTGGCAATGTTACTCTGCCGGGGGGGAGAATAGGGACAAGCCCTTGGATTGCAACCATTCCGGGTTGTAGAGCGTGGAAAGATAGCGAAATCCCGTGTCGCACAATATGGTGACGATGGTCTTGCCGGGGCCGAGTTGCCGCGCAAGCGCGATGGCCCCTGCAACGTTGATTCCCGAGGACAAGCCAAGGCACAGACCCTCTTCGTGGAGAAGACGACGCATCCAGTGCAGCCCCTCCTCGTCCGAGATTCGGAACTGGGTATCGACGGGCGCGCCGTCAAGATTTGCGGTGATCCGCCCCTGCCCGATCCCTTCGGCAACCGAGCTGCCTTCCGACTTGAGTTCGCCGCAGGCATAGTAACTGTAGAGCGCCGCCCCGTGGGGATCGGTGAGCGCGATGACAATCTTGTCATTCTTCGCCTTCAGGCCCAGCCCAACCCCGGCAAGCGTGCCGCCGGTGCCGACCGCGCAGGTGAAACCATCGACCTTGCCCGCCGTCTGCTCCCAGATTTCCTCTGCCGTCCCGTGGATATGGGCCTTGCGGTTGGCGGTATTGTCGAACTGGTTGGCCCAGAGCGCGCCGGGCGTCTCCTCCGCAATCCGCCGCGACGTATGGACGAAATGGCAGGGATTGGAAAACGGCGCGGCGGGAACCAGCACCAGCTCGGCGCCCAGCGCCCGCAGCGTATCCATCTTTTCGCGGCTCTGCGTTTCGGGCATGACGATCGTCGTGCGATAGCCCTTGGCATTGGCGACAAGCGCGAGACCGATTCCGGTATTGCCCGCCGTCCCCTCGACGATCATCGCACCCGGGGCGAGCACCCCGCGCTCTTCGGCATCTTCGATGATATAGAGCGCCGCACGGTCCTTCACCGAAGCGCCGGGATTGGCATATTCGCATTTCGCGAGGATTTCGCAGCCGGTTTCAGCCGATGGCCCTTCGAGCCGGACAAGTGGAGTATTGCCGATCAGGGCGAGCGGATTCGTAGCGATGACCATGGCTGTATGACTAGCCCGCCTCTGCGGCGTAGCGCAAGCAAGCGATCCTTTAGCCAGGCGTCAAACCGCTTGGCCGATCAGCGCCCGCTCGACACCAGGAGCTTGTCGATCTTGCGGCCGTCCATGTCGATCACCTCGAAGCGCCAGCCCTGCGTCTCGAACCATTCACCGGTTTCGGGGATATGTTTCAATGTTTCGAGGACAAAGCCCGCGGCCGTCGCGTAATCGCGATCTTCGGGAAGCGTGAAGCCCAGCCGCTCGGCAAGCGAATCCGCCGCCATCCAGCCTGAGACCAGCAGGCTGCCATCGTCACGCTCGATTAGCGCCGGTTCTCCATCCTCATCCGTGTCGGACGCAAAATTCCCGGCAATCGCGGCCAAAAGGTCGACCGGCGTTACAATCCCTTCGAAATGCCCATATTCGTCATGAACCAGCGCCATCGGCACTTCGGCCCCGCGCAGCGCGCCAAGCGCGTCCATTGCGTCGACCTGGTCGGGCAGGATGGGCGCTGTGCGCATCAGCGCGCGCAGGTCGAGCGGCTTGTTCGTAAGCAGCGCCGCGACAATGTCACGCGACTGGACGACGCCGATCACCCTGTCGACCGAACCTTCCGCAATCAGCATCCGGCTATGCCCCGATTCGAGGATCGCATCGCGAAGCACCTCGGGCGAAGCATCGACATCGACCCACGCCACTTCGGTGCGCGGCGTCATCACTTCGCGCACAGGGCGGTCGGCAAGGCGGACAACGCCCGAAATGATCGCGCGCTCGCTTTCCTCGATCACGCCCGACTTGCTGGCTTCGGCGACGATCAGGTGAAGTTCCTCGGCCGTCACATGGCTCCGGGTTTCGCGATTGAGCCGCAGCAACCGGAAGATCAGCGCGCTGGTATTGTCGAGAAGCCAGACAAAGGGTGCCGTCAGCCGGGCGAGCCATTGCATCGGCAGCGCCATGACCGCCGCAATCGGTTCGGGCGCGCGCAAGGCGAACTGCTTGGGCACGAGTTCGCCGATGACGAGCGAGACGAATGTGGTCGCGCCGATGACGATGGCAAAGCCCAAAGTCTCCGCCCAGTCCGGCCGGACGCCCATTGCCGCCAGCCGCTCACCGGTCGGCCCGCCCAGGCTCGCGCCCGAATAGGCGCCCGCGATGATCCCGATCAGGGTGATCCCGATCTGCACGGTTGAAAGGAAACGCCCCGGGTCCGCGCCCAGCATCATCGCGCGGGCAGCGCCCTTGCTGCCCCTGCGCGCCATCGCCTCGAGCCTTGGGCGGCGGGCCGAAACGATCGCCAGCTCGGACATCGCAAAGACGCCATTGAGCGCGACCAGCCCGAAGATGATGACGCAATCGATCCACGGAAAGGGATGAAGCACGGGTGAAAGGGATGCAGCCATGGCCTTGCCCTCCTTATTGCAGGGGATTGGGGTGCTTCACAAGCCTTCAGCGCCTCGCCGCAAAGAATGCCCGTAACATCGCCGATGCCTGCGCCTCACCGATCCCCGCATAGATTTCCGGCCGATGGTGGCAGGTTTGCCGGGCAAAAACCCGCGCGCCATGTTCGACGCCGCCGCCCTTGGGGTCGGGGGCCGCATAATAAAGCCGTGCGATCCGTGCGTGCGAGATTGCGCCGGCGCACATTGCGCAGGGCTCGAGCGTGACCCAGAGGTCGCAGCCGTCGAGGCGCTGGTTGCCCAAAAGCTCCGCCGCGCGCCGGATCGCGACGATCTCGGCATGGGCGGTCGGGTCACTTGTGCTGCGCATCGCGTTGGTGCCAGTCGCGATCACCTTGCCGTCCCGGACGACCAGCGCGCCGACCGGCACTTCGCCCTCCGCGGCCGCGTTTGCGGCCAGTTCGATCGCCTGGCGCATGAAAAGGGGGAGAACGAGGCTCATGAAACTTGCCATAGCGGGCACGCGGTGTTGACGAAAGCCGCCCCAGCCGTTAGGGGCGCGGGCTTTCCGGAATAACCCGATTCACATTCAGGACGATTGATATGTCGCGCATTTGCGAGCTGACCGGCAAGGGCCGCCAGGTGGGACACAATGTTTCCCACGCCAACAACAAGACCAAGCGTACGTTCCTGCCCAACCTGCAGAACGTGACCCTGCTTTCCGAATCGCTCGGGAAGGGCGTCAGCCTCAAGGTTTCGACGCATGGCCTGCGCTCGGTCGAGCATGTCGGCGGTCTCGACAACTGGCTCACCAAGACTTCGGATGACAAGCTCAGCCTCAAGGCCCGTCGCCTGAAGCGCGAGATTGCCAAGAAGGCTTCAGCCGCCGTCGCTGCCTGATCGGGCTTTCACAAGCTCGAATTCCAGAAGATAGGTCCGCTGCTCGGGCAGGAAATTGTCGTCCGACACGAGCCATATGAACGTGCGCCCGCCGCGCGGCTCTATGGCGAGTCCTTCGAAATTGTCCGCAATGTGCGGCAGCGCCAGCAGGATGACCGGCCGGCCGCGGACCAGTGCGCCGGGGCGGATTTCAACGGGCTCGACCAGGGTAACGATCGCCGAGAAATCCAGCGGGAACGCCCAGCGGCGATTGACGACCAGCATGCGGCCATCGGGTAGCATGGCGGCATCCGACGGGTGATATTGCGGCGGTGCTTCGTAGCGCATCGCTGTAACAATCGCTCGGGGATCGACCGGATCGCGATCGAACGACAGCAGCGGCGTGGTCGAACCGACCCCTACGTCCCGTTCGGCAAAGACAAGAAAATGGCCGTCGGCGCTCCGCAGCATGGCTTCAGGGCCACCCAGCTTCGGCCAGCGGGCCATCGCGGGCGGGGCATAGGCTTGCGCCCTGCCGGCCCGATCGATCCTGCAGATCATATTGCGGTATTCGAATCCGATCCAGACCATGCCCGTTGCCGAATCGCGCGCCAGCGATTCGGAATCGCGCTCCCGCTTCAACTGGTGTGGCACGCAGGAACGCGGCATCGATTGCAAATTCGCGCGCGACAAATCCCGCGCGAGACTGACGAGAAGGCCTGTATCCGAAATGGCTGCTAACCCGTGATTCCCGACCGAGAGGGCAGACAGGCCGCCAAAATCGGAATCGCTGCTTGTCAGAGACCAGCCCCGAACGGGCCTCAAGGCTTTCGCATGGGGAATGGCCCCGACATCGATGGCCCTGGCCACGATGTCGACCGTTTTTGCGCCCTCAAACGGCGTGGTTTGCTCCTCGGTCGAACCCGAGAGCACCGCACAGAGCAGTAGCGAAGCGAGGGTCAGGAGGCGCAAGAACATCGCGACCGCCTTTACTGGCTTCGATGAACAGCGCCACCTCTGATCGCAAGATGAACGCCAGCTAACATCCACGTTCAGAATCCGCTCAACCAGGGCGCACTAGTTGACGAACCGTCGAACAGAGTTGCTTCGCCCTTTCCGGGGGCAGAGCCAAGGAATACCCTCCAGTTGTGTATCGAGGGCGGGGGCCGATGCCAGCAATGGCTTCGGCCCCCAACTGTTTCCGGACGAACCTTGCCAACCGCTTTCGGGCATCTAGAACGGCGACATGGCGATCCTCGAAATCATTCGCAAAAAGCGCGACGGCAAATCGCTTTCACCAGAAGAAATCGACCAGTTTGTCAGCGAACTGGCTGATGGATCCTGCCCGCCCGAACAGGCCGCGGCGCTGGCAATGGCGATCTATCTCAACGGCATGGAGTTTCCCGAAACCGCCGCGCTGACCCGCGCGATGGCGGCGTCGGGGACCGTGATCGACTGGCGCGCGCACGACTTGCCCGGGCCGGCGCTCGACAAACATTCGACCGGCGGTATCGGCGACAAGGTGAGCCTGATCCTTGCGCCGCTGGTGGCAGCATGCGGCGGGTTCGTGCCGATGGTTGCCGGGCGCGGGCTTGGGCATACCGGCGGTACGATCGACAAGCTCGAAAGCATACCGGGTTACAGGACCGGCCTTGCGCTCGACGAGTTTATCGCGACGGTGAGGCACGCGGGATGCGCAATCATCAGCCAGGCGGGAGCCCTGGCTCCGGCCGACGGCCCGCTCTACGCGATCCGCGACGTGACCGCGACGATTGAATCGACGCCGCTCATTACGGCGTCGATCCTCTCCAAGAAGCTCGCCGCCGGGGTGCAGGCTTTGGTGATGGACATCAAGACCGGCAATGGCGCCTTCATGGCCGAAGAGTCCGCGGCGCGCGCGTTGGGTGAGGCCATGATCGGCGCGGGCAAGGCGATGGGCCTGCCGGTCCGCGCGATGATTACCGACATGAGCCAAAATCTTGGGACTGCAGCGGGCAATGCGCTCGAAGTGCGCGAATGCATCGACTGGCTGACGGGGGCGCGGCGCGAGGCGCGGCTGGACTCGGTGACACGGGCGCTGGCGACCGAAATGCTGGCCCTTGGAGGGATCGAAGATGGCGAGGCGCGGATCGAACACGCCATTGCGTCGGGCAAAGTTGCCGAGCGCTTCGCGGCGATGGTCGCAGCGCAGGGAGGTCCCGCCGACCTGATCGAGCGCCCCGGCCATTATCTCCGGCAAGCAGCGGTCATCAGGCCCGTGCCTGCGCCGCAGCGGGGCACTCTCCTTAGCGTCAATGCCCGCGCTATCGGTGAGGCGATCGTCGCTCTTGGCGGTGGACGGAAGCGGCTGAGCGACACGCTCGATCTCTCCACGGGCTTTGCCGAAATCCTGCATGTCGGGACCGAGGTTCAGGCCGGAGAGCCGCTCGCCCTTGTCCATGCAGCAAGCGAGGAAGCCGCCAATCAGGGGGTGGCCGATTATCTTGCCGCGTGTAGTGTCGGCGGTGGCGTGCCGGATTCGCATCCGCTGATCCGCACGATCCTGGGTTAAAGTCGAACAGGGGGAGTATCCGCACAATGAACCGTTTGTTGGTCGGCGCTGCCGGCATTGCGCTGATCCTGCTGATAGCATTCGCCCTGTCCTCGAACCGCAAGCATATCCGGTTTCGCGTGGTTGGCGCCGCCTTTGCGATGCAGGCAAGCATTGCAGCGCTCGTGCTCTATGTGCCCGCCGGCAAGTCCGTGATCGCCGGCATGTCGCAAGGCGTGGCCAACCTTCTGGGCTATGCCCATGCCGGGATCGACTTCATCTTCGGCCCAATCGCCAAGCCCGAAATCGGCGGCAACAGCTTTGCGATTGCAGCACTCCCGGTCATCATCTTCTTCGCCTCGCTGATCTCGATCCTCTATTATCTCGGCATCATGCAGTTGATCGTCCGGTGGGTCGGCGGCGCGATCCAGAAGGTGACGGGGGTTTCCAAGGTCGAATCGCTGTGCGCGGCGGCCAACATCTTCGTCGGGCAGAGCGAAAGCCCGCTGGTCATTCGCCCCTATCTGGCAAGCCTTACCCCGGCCCAGCTTTTCCTCGTGATGACATCGGGTATGGCCGGCGTCGCCGGCACGATCCTCGCCGCCTATGCCTCGATGGGGATCAAGATCGACTATCTCCTCGCGGCGAGCTTCATGTCCGCGCCGGGCGGCATATTGATGGCCAAGATGATGATGCCCGACAATCCCGCCGATGCAGAGATCGAACCGGTCATCCTTGCCGATGCGAGCCATGACGAGGAAAAGCCCGCCAACATCATCATGGCGGCGGCGCAGGGTGCGCAGACCGGCGTCAAGCTTGCCGTGGCCGTGGGCGCGATGGTCCTTGCCTTTGTCGCGCTCGTGGCGCTGGCAAACGGGATACTCGGCGGTATCGGCGCCCGCTTCGGCTATGCGGACCTGAGCTTCCAGCAAATTCTCGGCTGGGTGTTCCAGCCGATCATGGTCCTGCTCAACGTGCCGTGGAACGAAGCGGGCGCGGCGGGCGGCATGTTCGGCACCAAGGTCGTGCTCAACGAGTTCGTCGCCTTCATCAATCTGGGGCAGGTTCAGTCCACGCTTTCGCCGCTGACCGTCGGCGTCGTCACCTTCGCGCTGTGCGGCTTTGCCAATTTCAGTTCGATCGCCATCCAGATGGCGGTGACCGGCAGCCTTGCCCCAAACCAGCGCCCGGTAATCGCGCGGCTCGGCATCAAGGCGCTGATCGCCGGTAGCCTCGCCAATCTGATGAGCGCCGCGCTCGCCGGGATGCTGTTGGGCTGGTAAAGAAAATCTTGTCCGCCGCGGGTTGAGCATTTGCCGATTTGCCTTCAAGGCGGCAGCGACAGGTCTGTGGCAAGGGGGACGCTGATCGTCAGTTGCCCAAGGCCGGCACGCTTGCCGGGCCTTTGGTATCGTTCAACCTACAAAGGAGAATGACATGTTCAGTCACATCATGGTCGGCGCCGATGACGTCGCGGCCTCGAAGAAATTTTACGACGCCGTACTCGGCGCGCTTGGTGTCCCGGCCGGAACGACCGACGATAAGGGCCGGGTCTTCTACATGACCAAGACTGGCATCTTTTCGATCAGCAAGCCGATCAATGGCGAAGCTGCTTCCGCTGCCAATGGCGGCACGATCGGCTTTGCCGCAGCCAACCCGGAACAGGCCGATGCCTGGCATGCAGCCGGCGTCGCCAATGGCGGCACAACGTGCGAAGATCCGCCAGGGGTGCGTGAAGGCACGATCGGCAAGCTTTATCTTGCCTATCTGCGCGATCCGGCCGGCAACAAGCTTTGCGCACTGCACCGGATGGGCTGACGCCGATGACCCTGGACACTGTCTCGACCGAAAAGAGCCATGGCGGCGTCCAGGGCGTCTACAAGCACAAGTCGCACGCCACGGGGACGGAGATGATCTTCTCCGTCTTCGTGCCGCCGCACGCCGAAGGCGCGAAACTGCCGGTGATCTGGTATCTATCGGGCCTGACCTGCACGCACGCGAATGTCACTGACAAGGGCGAGTTCCGCCGGGCGTGTACCGAACTCGGCCTGATCTTTGTCGCACCCGACACGTCGCCCCGGGGCGAAGGCGTTCCCGACGATTCGGGCGGAGCCTATGACTTCGGCCTTGGGGCAGGCTTCTATGTCAATGCAACGCAAGAGCCGTTCGCCCGGAACTACCGGATGCGGGATTATATCGAGAATGAGCTCCCCGGGATCATCGAAGCCAATTTTCCGGCCGACATGGCGCGGCAGGGCATTACCGGCCATTCGATGGGCGGGCACGGCGCGCTGACCATATCGCTGCGCAACCCGGGCCGCTTCAGGTCGACATCCGCCTTTGCCCCGATCGTTTCGCCGATCCATTGTCCCTGGGGCCAAAAAGCGCTGGCCGGCTATCTGGGGACCGACCAGACCGCCTGGGCCGAGTATGACGCCTGCGCCCTGATCGCCGACGGAGCACGCCTGCCCGACTTGCTGGTCGACCAGGGCGATGCCGACAATCATCTTGCCGTGCAACTTAAGACCCACCTCCTGAAAGAGGCGTGCGCCTCCAGTGGCCAAAAGGCGACAATCCGCATGCAGCCGGGATATGATCATTATTATCCCTTCATTTCCACATTCATGGCCGACCATATGCGCTGGCATGCAGACCGGCTCGGGTGAAAGGCGAGGCAATGACAGGCTCCCGACCGTTGATCGTCGGCCTTGGCGGCTCGGGAAACGCATCCGGTGCCACAGATCGTATCCTGCGGCGCGCGCTCGACGCGGCTCATGCTGCAGGCGCCGAGACGCGCTATTTCGATGGCAAGGCCCTCGACATGCCGATGTATTCCTATGACGGAAAGCGAACGGAAAAGGCAGCGGCGCTGATCGACGCGCTGCGCCGCGCGGACGGGATTATCATTGCCTCTCCCGGATATCACGGCACGGTCTCCGGCCTGATCAAGAACGCGCTCGATTATGTCGAAGACATGGCGAAGGATGACCGCGTCTATTTCGAGGGACGTGCGGTCGGGCTGATTGCCGTTGCCGCCGGCTGGCAGGCGACGGGCTCAACGCTTGCAACGCTGCGCTCGATCACACACGCGCTGCGCGGCTGGCCAACCCCCATGGCCGTGACGGTCAACTCCGCTCTGCCGATCTTCGGAGAGGATGGAGAGTTGGCGGACGATGGCATCGGGCTGCAGCTCGATATTCTGGCACGACAAGTGGTCAGCTTCGCCAAGATGAAAGCACTTGACGAGCTATCCGAAGCGGCCGGAGACGCGGCCACCTCTCTGGACTAATTCCGCCTAGCGTGCGCCGATCCGGTTCCGCGACGGCGCCGCGCCCGAGCGCCGGAGCGCCTCTGGCGTGCGACGCGCGAGTGGCTTTTCGAGGCCCGGAGCGAGAACCGGACGTGCCGGCTGTTCGAATTGCGGGAAAGCCGAATCCTGCACCGGCTTGACCCGACGCGTCCGCCACAGGAGTTGCATCAGCGGACTTGCCGGAGGCGGCTCGTCACGATCGGCAAAGCTGATCTGGATCGCGTGCAACCCCCGGCGGCACTCCTTGGCCCGGCAGTCGCAAGCCATCGTCCATTGCGGATCGACCTCAGACGTCGAATAATCGAACGTCACTTCCTCTCCCTTGCGGATCGGATGCAGCGCGAAGAGCTGGCGCTTCGGCCCGAAATGGGCATTGGGCGCGCAACTGTGATTGAGCTTGTTGAGCGGCGGATCGGGATCCATCCACAGGCCCGGCCCCAGCCCGACGAAATCGGGATCCTGGCCGGTTCGCGAATTGCCATAGACCATGCCGGTCATCGTCCAGATCTTTTCCCCGGCCTTGAAATTGCGCCCGGCAAAGACGCCTTCGCCCGCAATCGGGCTGCTATCGTGATAGAGGAACGAACCATCGCCGCCGAAATAGCGCCCGGCCAGGGTCTTGCGCAGGGAGAACAGCGCCATTGCGACGTGGAGCGCCACATTGGCCACTGGATAAATCAACAGCACCGGCTGATCGAGACCCGTGGTCTGGAGCGTCGCGGCCGTGAGGAACAGATAGGCCAGAGACCATATCATCCACGGCAGCGGCTGCTCGCGCCGCGGGTCGCGCCAGGTCGAGCGGAGGATCGGCATGAACGAGGTCAGCGTCGTGACATTGCCGAGGAAAAGGAAGATCGCCGCATAGGCGGACTTTTCAACCTGCGAGAAGACGAGCACGGCATAGCCAATGGTGAGCCACAGATCGGCCGAGAAAATCGTCGCTTCGAAGCGGTCCACCGGCTCGGTTGCGTTCTTCCTGAGGCACATCAGCGCAACGATGATGCTCATTGTCGCGCACGCGAAAAGCAGTAACAATTCCGCCATGACTGCGCCATTTTGCCATGCCAGGAAAGCTACGAGCGACGTGCCGTAAGCAAACATCAAATAGCTGGCGGCGTTCGGCCGAATTGAGCGTTTGAGGAAATTGCGGATATAAAGCAGATATCCAGAAATCTGGAAAATCGCCGCCAATACGCCGAGAACGCTACCTGTCACGCCAACCTCCCACAATTGGCAATTCACACCCGTTAACCATGATGATGGTTAACTCGTTGTAAATCAAATAACTCATCCGGATTCCGCGGTCAAACGCTATCGAAAAATAAGCGAATGACTGCCACGTGGCGCCCGAATTCGGGGCCACCACCGGCCGGCTCCTTTACGGTCTGTTAACGACGCTCCTTTAGATTGGCGTGCTGGGGAGCCCGCATGGCCATCGTCTTGAAGCGTCCAGATTCTGTTTCGACACCTCCGGTGAAAAGGCTTGTCCTGCCGATGGTGCTCGTCATGCTCGGGCTCGCGCTTCTTCTTCTCGGCGTCACCGTCTATTCCGGGCGAACGATGGACGAGGACGCGATCGCGCGGCAGCAGGCGCTTATCGACAATGCCTTCACCACACGGCTGAATCGCGCGGTGGGCGAGCTGCGAAGCGTCGCCTGGTGGGACGATACGGTGAAATACACCGCCCCCGAAACCTTCGACACGGCCTGGCTCGACCGCGAAATCGGCAGCTATATGAACGAATCCTATCATCATGACCGACTGATCATCTTCGATGAGCGGAACCGCCCGATCTATGTCTATGGAGAAGGCACCGGCCTTGGCACGCCGAAGCTTGCGACAGACATCGCCGCGACCCGGGACGTCCTGAAGCAGGCCCGCGGCGGGCCGGACATTTCGCCGCGGATCGAAACAACTGCGGCCAAGGGCCAGCTTTACGAAATCGGACAGACCGACAATCGCAAATACAGCCGCGGCTTCGGCGCGATCATCAGCATCGACGGACAACCGGCGGTGGCGACCGCGCTCCTGATCACGCCGTCCTACGATGTGGCGAAGACTTCTCCGACCCGCCGCGTTGTCCTTTCGATCATCGACATCACGCAACCGGTGCTGACCGATATTGGCCGCAGCGCCCTGATGCCGGACCTTTCGTTCAAGCTCGCAAAGGACAGGCGGCTGGGGTCATTCGAACTCGATACCGATGAGGGAAAATATCTGGCTCGCATCAACTGGACGCCCAAGCAGCCCGGCACCGAAATGGTCCGGCGCGTGCTTCCGGGCATTCTGGCCGTGATCGGCGCGGCTCTCGTGTTCCTGATGATCCTGATGATCCGCCTGGTGGCATCGACCAAGCAGCTCGCCGCGCGCGAGGCCGATGCCCGGTTTCTGGCCGATCATGATGCGTTGACGGGCCTTCCCAACCGGCGGCGGCTCGAAACCCTGTTCGTGGCGCATTTCGAGGATTCACACCCGATGCGCCACAGAGTCGCGGTGGCCTGTGTCGATCTGGACCGGTTCAAGGATATCAACGACACGCTGGGGCACAATGCGGGCGACGAGTTGATCAAGGCGGTTGCCGCCCGGCTACAGTCAAAGCTGCGCCTCGACGATACGCTTGCCCGGCTCGGCGGAGACGAATTCGCCATCATGCGCCCGGTTTTCGGCGACAAGGACGTCAGCGAGCTTTCCGACATGATTGCCGACTGCTTCTCCGAATCCTTCGCGGTCATGGGACATCTGATCGAGGCCAATGCTTCGACCGGCCTGGCCTTTGCGACACAAGACAACAGCTTCGGCGATACGATCAAGCGCGCCGACATTGCCCTATATGACGCCAAGGCCAATGGCCGCGGGCGGATGTCGCAATTCACCACGGCAATGGCGGAGGAAATCGAGCATCGCCACGCCATCCAGGTCGATCTGAAACGGGCGCTTGCCGCTCGCGAGTTGACACTCGCCTATCAGCCGATCGTCGAAGCCACGTCGGGCGCCGTCACCTCGGTTGAGGCGCTGTTGCGCTGGAACAGCCCTACCCACGGTTATGTTCCGCCCGACCTGTTCGTCTCGATCGCCGAGGAAGTCGGGCTGATGGCCGAACTCGGGCGCTTCGTGATCGAGCGGGCCATCGAGGATGCACAGCGCTGGCCCGACCTGACCACCGCAATCAATATTTCGCCGGCGCAGCTCCGTTCGGCCACGATCCTGTCCGACCTGCTCGAGCCCGCCAGAAAATTTGGCGTTTCGCCAAGCCGGCTGACGATCGAGATCACGGAATCGGTCCTGATGTCGAGCGACGATCGCACGCTGCGCGTCCTCAACGAACTCAAGCGCCATGGCTTCACGCTTGCGCTCGACGATTTCGGCACGGGCTATTCGAGCCTCGCGTATATCCGCGACTTCCCCTTCGACAAGCTCAAGATCGACCGCAGCTTCGTCCAGGGGCTGAGCGAGAGCGAGCGGGCGCTTGCGATTGTCGAAGGCGTGGTGAAGTTCGGCAAGATCCTCGGCCGCGAAATCGTTGCTGAAGGGATCGAGACCGAAGAGGAAATGGCCGCGATGCAAAAGGCAGGCGCCACACACCTCCAGGGCTATCTCTTCTCGCGCGCGCTTCCGGCCGAACATATCGAGGCGATTGCGGCAACCTTCGGCCCGGTGGCAATCGGCACCGCCGCGCCGCGCAAAGCCCCACCCCGCCGAGCCCGCGCGCCGCGTTAAGCCCCACATTCGCCCGCCAGCTAGGGCCTTCGCTGGAATGGACCCGAACGAGGAACAGCCTGCAACACCTGCAGGCGGTCATTTGCGTCCTCATTGCCTCCTGGCCATCCGCTCATGTAGATTGCCCGCATTCGTGGTAAGGTAGCTTGGCGATAGCTTCGGGAGTCAAGGACATGGCTGGATCGGGCAATACCATCGATACGGCAAAATCGGAAAGCCTTGCCAGCAGGGCAAGCGGAAGCCGGGCATACCGCGCGGGGATTGCCGTCGCGATCATGGCCTCGTTCCTCATCGTGTGGACCACAGTGGTTCGCGATGACGGCACAGGGATCGGCTATTTCCTGGTGATCATGGCGGCAGTCGTCGGAGGTTTCGCAGCCCGGTTCCGGCCCGCAGGCATGGCGCGAACGATGCTGGGCGTTGCTATCATGCAGCTATTAAACAGCGTGGCAATTGCGACCGCACCGACGCCTGCAAGCTTGCCGGATGGCTCGCTCAAGGCAGTGCTGTTTGGCGCTTTCTTCGCGGCGCTGTGGCTGATCTCGGCAACCTTTTTTCGTGGTGCAGCAGTGCGAAATCCGGATGAGGCATAACGAATGCCCGGTTTTTGCCGTTGAGGGCGCCGGCGCTGGAACGGCCGGTTACGACGGCAAAGACGCCAATCGAGGCCGACTCCTACCTGCCTGACACCGGCGATAGGAATGCGGTTGAGCATGGAGCGTCATGCTCAACCGCATTCAGCTAGCCCGGTGATGCAGCCGAACCGGCCAACAGTCCCCCATCGATGTTGATTTCCGTACCTGTTACATAAGTTGCCTCGTCCGATGCGAGCATGAGAGAAACTGCCGCTACTTCATCGGGCGTGCCGAACCGTTGCAAGGGGGTGTCCGCTACCAACGCGTTCATTTTGGATTCGCGGTCCAAACCAATGCCCAACATCGGTTCCCAGATTGGCGTCAATATGGCCGCAGGATGGATCGAATTGCACCGGATCTTCCACCCTTGCTGTGCGCAGTAAAGGGCAACGGTCTTGCTGTGATTTCGAATGCCTGCCTTGGATGAGGCATAGGCAGCAGCGCCGGGGATACCGACCAACCCCGATCTGGACGAAATGTTGATGATCGAGCCGGTTCCCTGCGCCTTCATTGCGCTGATGGCATAGCGGCAGCCAAGGAAGGTTCCGTCAAGGTTGACTCTATGGACTTCTCGCCAGTCCGCGAGGGTTGCATGTTCGGGATCATGGGCCACCACGCCTCCCTCGAATCCCGTCACGCCGGCATTGTTGACCACGACGTCGGCTACGGGGACGATGCTCGTGAGTCGCTGCCAATCGGCTTCCTCCCGCACGTCGAGCTTTTGGAAGCGGCATCCGATCTCGGCCGCGGCTGAAGCGCCCGCACCCTCATCGATATCGGTAACGATGACGATGGCGCCTTCATCGTGAAAGCGCGCAGCGATCGCGCGGCCGATGCCGCTCGCGGCGCCGGTGACGACGCACGTCTTATGCAACAATTTTTGCATGATATCCTCGCAAAAAATCCGGTTTGCGGATTGCTCCGCTGGCTGACGCATTCCGCTTTAGCGGTGACGCTGGACCATTTCGAAATCTCCCGAGAACAAGGCCTATCTACGCTGGCCAAAAAACATAGGCAATCCCGACTGCGGTAATGTCCGATTTAGAAATCTTAGGCCTGCAACCTACCATTCCGGACCCCACGCCACTCCAGACATTCGACTGCGATGGTTTCCGCCAGACGACCGGCGCTCCAACCGACTGGTGCCCCGTGCCGCGCGACAAAGCCCCCCAATCAGGCGACAGCGCGTTCCGGGTCTGCGCCGAGGAGGGCGCGGGCTTCGATGGCCGGCATCGGGCGGCCGTAGAGATAGCCCTGGATCTTGCGGCAGCCGAGCTTGTTGACCATGCGACATTCTTCCTCGGTTTCGACGCCTTCGGCGGTCGTGGTCATGCCGAGGCTGTCTGCAAGGGCCACGACCGCGCGAATGATGGCAAGGCTTTCCGCCGCATTCTTGGCCGCACCCTGAACGAAGCTGCGATCGACTTTGATCGTCGAGAATTTGGTCTTCGAAAGATAGCCGAGCGACGAATAGCCAGTGCCGAAATCATCGAGCGCCAGCCGCACGCCCATTGCAAGGATCTTGTCGAGCACGGCGACCGCGGCCGTGCCTTCGTGCATGAAGACGCTTTCGGTCACTTCGATCTCAAGCCGGTTCGGCTCAAGCCCCGCCTGGGCAAGCGCCGAGACCACAGTTGAGACAAAGCTCGTGTCGTGAAGCTGTTCCGCCGACACATTGACCGCGACCCGGACCGATGACGGCCATTTCGCCGCTTCCTTGCAGGCCGTCCGCAAGACCCATTCGCCGATCGGGCCGATCAGTCTTGCATCTTCGGCGATTGGAATGAACTTGACCGGTGAGACCGCGCCGAGTTCTGGATTGGTCCAGCGCAGCAGGGCTTCGAAGCTTTCGATCGTGCCCGACTGGGCGTTCACCACCGGTTGGTAATGGACCTGGAATTCGTTGCGCTCAAGCGCGCGGCGAAGCGCGATTTCGATGACGCGCCGCTCTTCGGCATGAACGTGAAGCTGCGGCTCGTAGCAATGAAACACGCCTCCGCCTTCGTCCTTCGAACGATACAGGGCAAGGTCGGCCGAGCGGATCAGCGTTTCAACGGTGCGGCCGTCACGCGGCCCGATCGCCGTCCCGATGCTGGCGCCGATATAAAGCGTATGCTGGTCGACCTCATAGGGTTGCGACAGCGTGTCGATGATGAGCTGGGCGAGCTTTGCCATCTTGGCCGGGTCGTTCGCATCTTTGACGACAACGGCGAACTCGTCGCCACCGAGGCGGCCGCAAAGTTCGTTCTCGCTCATGATCGAACGCAAGCGTTCGGAAACGCGCGTCAGCAGCCGGTCCCCAATCGGATGGCCAAGCGTGTCGTTGATAGCCTTGAAGCGGTCAAGGTCGATCATCATGAAGCCGCAGCGGCTGCGCCAGCGATCCGCCTCGGACATCGCAACGGCAAGCGTTTCGGTCACCAGCAGCCGGTTGGGCATGCCGGTCAGCGTATCGTAGCGCGCCATCCGGTTGATCTTGTCAGCGCTGCGGCGCTGTTCGGTGACATCGGAACCAACGCCGCGGAAACCCTGGAAGATACCGCTATCATCGTATCGGGGCGAGGCCGACAGTTCCCACCAGTGCGTCACACCGTTGATCTGGACGGGAAGGACGAGGTCGGAAAAACTTTCCCGATTCTTCAGCTTGTCGGCCAGGTCGCGCAAGCCCGCCGGGAAATTGCCTGCCTCCCAGGTGTCACCGGCAATGATCTGCAGGAGCGGCTTGGTTTCCAGCGTCGTCGGCTCGACGCCCAGAGCAATGGCAAGACGCGGCGAGACATGGGTCAGGCAGCGCGACGCGTCGGTCTGCCACATCCAGTCCCCACCCGAATCCTCATATTCGCGCAGCAAGAGGCTGACGACTTCGGTCTTTTCCCTGAGGACAAGCTGGTTGAGCTTGTGCAGGATGATCGTCCGCCCATTGACAAGGCAAGCAGCCGTCAGCGCAACCGAATAGGCAATGGCCGTCACCGCAATGAGCGGCATACCGAGGCGGTACATCATGAACGCCAGCCCCGAGCCAACGGTGACCAGGAAGCAAGCAGTCGCAGCCGGAACCGCGGACAAGGCAAAGGCCGCGCAGCCCATCATGGCGGTCGCAACCGACCAGACAGTCAGCACCTGATCGCGCCCGCCATCGATGCCAAGCGTGATCGGCAAGGCAGTCCAGCACAAGGCCGCAGCAACAAGGCTCAGGGTCTCACGGTGCAATTCCATCCGGGTCGCCATGACCGCATAACTGCGATTGCTGCGGATATGCGGCCAGGCAAGCAGCGATGAAACGACGACAACGCCGACAAACCACCCCAGCAGAACCGGTGGCGACGCAGTCGGCCCAAGTGTCGCAACGATTACGCAACCCGCCATGATGCTGACGGCCAGGCGCAGCAGCGCAAAATTCTGGACAAGATTGATCTGTTCGGCGCGAACGCGCGCCCATTCTTCCGTCCCCGGATCCCGGATGCCGAGAAGGGTCAGCCAGTCATGGCCGGTGTCGGAATGAGTTGTTTTGTTACGCTTGCTCACGGTCGCACCTATAGGGCGCGGGAGTTAGCAAATGGTAAGCAATCGGGTAGCGATTTTCAGGCCGCGAGCTTGAACGGCTGGATCTCGCCCGAAAGGTACAAATTGCGCGCCTTTGCGCGGCTGAGCTTGCCCGAACTGGTGCGCGGCAATGTGCGCGGCGGCACTAGTTCGACAATGCAGTTCATGCCCGTGATCGAACGGACCTTTTCGCGGATCGCGTCGCGCAGGTGCATCCGCTCGGAATCGTCGGTGGTCCGGCACTGGACCAGCACGGCCGGTGTCTCTTCGCCGTTCGCCGCCGTCACCGAAAAGGCAGCGATATCGCCGGCCTTGAAACCCGGAAGCTGTTCTACCGCCCATTCGATATCCTGCGGCCAGTAATTCTTGCCGTTGATGATGATCATGTCCTTGGCGCGGCCGACCACGAAGACATAGCCTTCGGACATATATCCCATATCGCCCGTATCGAGCCAGCCGTCCTTGAGACAGGCGGCGGTCGAGATATCGTCGCGGAAATAGCTGTGCATGATCGACGGGCCCGAGGCCCAGACCTTGCCGATCGCGCGCTCGGGCAGCGGGTTTCCGGCCTCGTCGCGGATTTCGACGGCCATGTCCCGGCACGGCTTGCCGCAATTGACAATCGCGCGGAAACGCTGCGGCTTGTCTGCCGGCTGCGGATCCCCCGAAAGTTCGCCTTCGTCCACCAGTTCGACGATCAACCCCTCTCCGGGCGGCATGATCGTAACGGCAAGCGTCGCCTCGGCCAGGCCGTAGCTTGGCAGGAAGGCAGACGCCTTGAACCCGGCATCGTGAAACGCATCCACGAACGACTGCATGACGTCAGGCCGGATCATGTCCGCCCCGTTACCCGCAACCCGCCAGCGCGAAAGATCGAAGCGTTCGGAGGCCTTGGTCTGGCTCGAAATGCGCCGCGCGCAGATATCGTAACCGAACGTCGGCGAATAGCTGAGCGTGGTGCCCGGATTGCGACTGATCAGGTCAAGCCAGGCCAGCGGACGGCGGGCAAAATCCTCGGTCTTGAGATAGTCCGCACTCAATTGGTTGGCGACCGGCGAAAGGAGGCAGCCGACCAGCCCCATGTCATGATACCAGGGAAGCCAGGAAACGCAGCGATCGCCCTCGCACAGATGCATGCCGTGGCTGTGCGCGGCCAGATTGTTGAGCAGCGCGTGGTGCGTGACCGCCACGCCGTGGGGGAAGCGGGTCGATCCGCTCGAATATTGGAGATAAGCGATGTCCTGGGGGTGCGCCAAGGGAAGCGAGGCTTCAACCGCCGGGGCCGCCGCGAAGCTTTCCCAATCGACACCCTCGACCCCGCAGCTGCGCGCGGCATCGCCCGCCATGCCCTCAAGCTCGGGCGGATAGAAAAGAAGTTTGGGATCCGAGCTCTTCATCTGGACCGCAAGCTGATCGATATAGGAATCGCGACCACCAAAGGATGTGGGGAGCGGAAGCGGCACGGGCCAGGCCCCGGCATAGACACAGCCGAAAAACAGCGCGGCAAAGTCCGGCCCGGTTTCAGCGATCAAGGCGACACGGTCCTGCGGACGGACTCCCCTGGCGATCAGGCGGTACGCCGTCTTCCGCGCGTCTTCGCGCAATTCCGCATAGGGATAGGGTCGCGCGAGGTTTCCGCGCGGATCATGAAAATTCAGCCCCCGGCGTCCCTGCGCCGCATAATCCAGCGCTTCGCCAAGCGTTTCGAAATCCGAAAAGCGGCGCGGCAGATCGTCATGTGTCGCTGTTGGCGTCAAACCCGTTGCCCATCCCATTTTTCTGCATACGGCAGACTTGTCAGTCTTTTCCATCAATGCCGACTATGGCACAATTTTGACAGCATGAGCCGCCAACAGCAAGCCTCCAGGCCCGGACGGCCCCGTCCAGCACTCGATCCGGCGACAATCCGGGCCCTCGCACTGCACTATGTCGGCCGATATGCGACGACTCAGGCGCGCCTCAGGCAATATCTCGACCGGAAATTGCGCGAGCGCGGTTGGGCTGAATCGGTTCCCTTGCCGGACCTCGAACAGCTTGTGAGCGAATTCGCGAGGCTTGGCTATGTTGATGACGATAGTTTTGCGGCAAACCGCGTGACGTCGCTGTTGCGCCGCGGCTATGGCGAAAAGCGGCTGAATTCGGCCCTTCGTCAGGCAGGTATCGCGGCCGACAAGGCCGAACTTGCAGCGCGCGTGGATCGCGACTCGGCGCGGAACGCGGCCATGGCCTTCGCGCGACGAAGGAGATTGGGGCCGTTCGGCCCGCCGCTTTCGGATGCAAAGGCGCGGACGCGCGCGGTGGCGGCGTTTCTTCGTGCAGGACATAGTTTCGAGATTGTGCGCGAGATTCTCACGATTGAGCCGGACGACAGCGATTTCCGCGACTTTTATGGTTAACCAAACGACTGTAAAATCTTGTTTTCTTGCGAAACGCAGTTCATATTGGCAGCGTAGTTGCAACGAGGGGCAGAGTAGAATGGAAGGAGCGCAGCACGCTGGCGCGCCTTGGGTCGAAGATGGTGAGTCCGGAACAAAAACAACCGACCACACACAGCCAACAGTGACGGACAGTGCAACCGAGGCGCTGCCCGCGCGCAATTTTCATGGTCGCGTCAAATGGTTTGACGCGACGCGCGGCTTTGGATTCATCATCCCCGACGACGGCACGGCAGATATCCTCATTCACTTTTCCGTGTTGCGCGAGCATGGCAGACGCATGCTGCCCGAGGGCGCGACCGTTGTCTGCGAAGCAGTCGATCGCAATCGCGGGCTCCAGGCGACCCGCGTCATCAGCTTTGACCTATCGTCGGCGACGGGCGTCGATTTTGACCTGCGCCCCGCGCAGCGCGCTGACCGCGCCAGCCCGGCCCAGGTCGAGGATGCCGGGCCGATGGAGCCGGTCGTGGTAAAATGGTTCAATCGGCTCAAGGGCTATGGCTTCCTGAACCGGGTCGGCAGCGATGCCGATATCTTCGTCCATATGGAAACGCTCAGGCGCGCGGGGATTATTGACATCGAACCCGAGGACCAGTTGACTGCGCGAATAACGGAAAGCGGCAAGGGGCTGCTGGCTGTGGAGGTTGCCAAACCATGAAGATGCTGGCCCGGTTGGGCTGTGTTGCGTTGCTGTTGACCGGGGTATCCTCCTGCAAGAGCGTCCCGATGATGGGTGAAGCCCAGGCGCAGGGCGCGGTTGTCCCACTTTCGATCAAGACGGCCAAAACGACGCACAAGTTTCGCGTCGAAGTCGCGCGGACCGAGGCCGAGCAGGAACGCGGGCTCATGTTCCGCGAATCGCTGCCCGCCGATGGCGGGATGATCTTTCCTATGAAGCCGCCGCGCATTGCAAGCTTCTGGATGAGGAACACCGTTATCCCGCTCGACATGATCTTCATCCGCGCCGATGGCACGATTGCCCGCATCGCCGCCGATACCGTGCCATATTCGCTCGAACCCGTGGATTCGGGCGAGCCGGTCGCTGCCGTGCTCGAACTGGCGGGCGGCAAGGCGGCGGCACTCGGCATCGCCGAAGATGATGTCGTGACCTGGGACGACAAATAGGCGCTGCACCGTCTGGACAGCACTGGCGCGCGCCATTATCGGCCTGCCATGTCGATCCAGCCTTCAGACTCAATCCTCATCGTCGATTTTGGAAGCCAGGTGACCCAGCTGATCGCACGGCGCGTGCGCGAAGCGGGCGTCTACAGCGAAATCGCCCCTTTCAATACCGCGGCTGAAGCCTTTGCGCGGATGAAGCCCAAGGGTGTGATCCTCTCGGGCGGGCCGGCCTCTGTGACCAGCGAAGGATCGCCGCGCGCGCCTCAGGCCGTGATCGATTCCGGCCTGCCGATCCTTGCCATCTGCTATGGCCAGCAGACCTTGTGCGTCCAGCTTGGCGGAACGGTCGAAGGCGGGCATGCCGCCGAATTCGGCCGCGCCGATGTCGAGATCCTGAAAGCCAGCCCATTGTTCGACGGCTTCTGGGAGGTCGGCAAGAAATACCCCGTCTGGATGAGCCACGGGGACCGCGTGACCCAGGCACCTGAGGGTTTCGAAATCATCGGCACCTCGCCCAATGCGCCCTTCGCCATCTGCGTGAACGAAGCGCGGCGTTACTACACGACGATGTTCCACCCCGAAGTGGTGCACACGCCCGACGGGGCGAAACTGCTGTCCAACTTCGTCCACAAGATCTGCGGGCTGGCGGGCGACTGGACGATGGCCGAATTCCGCTCGACCAAGATCGCCGACATCCGCGCGCAGGTGGGTGACGGCCGCGTCATTTGCGGTCTTTCGGGCGGGGTCGATTCGGCGGTCGCTGCCGTCCTGATCCACGAGGCGATCGGCGATCAATTGACCTGCGTCTTTGTCGATCACGGCCTGATGCGGCTGGGCGAGGCCGAACAGGTCGTCAGCCTGTTTCGCGAGCATTACGGGATCAAGCTCGTCCATGTCGATGCCGAAGCGCGCTTCTTGATGGGGCTGGCGGGCCTCACGGACCCCGAGGCCAAACGCAAGTTCATCGGCGGCGAATTCATCAAGGTGTTCGAGGAAGAGGCCAGGAAGATCGGCGGCGCCGATTTCCTCGCGCAGGGCACACTCTACCCCGACGTGATCGAAAGCGTCAGCTTCACCGGCGGGCCATCGGTGACGATCAAGAGCCACCACAATGTCGGCGGCCTGCCTGAGCGGATGCACATGAAGCTGGTCGAGCCGTTGCGCGAACTGTTCAAGGATGAAGTCCGCGCGTTGGGCCGCGAGCTTGGCCTGCCCGACATCTTTGTCGGCCGCCATCCCTTCCCCGGCCCCGGGCTTGCGATCCGCATCCCCGGCGAAGTGACCAAGGACCGCTGCGACATCCTTCGCCTGGCCGACGCCGTCTATCTCGACGAAATCCGGAAGGCCGGGTTGTATGACGAAATCTGGCAAGCCTTTGCCGTTCTCCTCCCCGTCCGCACGGTGGGCGTGATGGGGGATTACCGCACCTATGACTATGTCTGCGGTCTGCGTGCAGTGACCTCTACCGACGGCATGACGGCCGACGTCTATCCCTTCGAAAGCGCCTTTCTCTCGCGCGTGGCGACGCGGATTGTGAACGAAGTGAAGGGCATCAACCGGGTGGTTTACGATTATACGTCGAAGCCGCCGGGAACGATCGAATGGGAATAGCGATTGGGGAGGCCGCCGCGTCGGAGGCCGAAGCGGTGATCGCGCTTTGGCAGGAATGCGGGCTGACTCGTCCATGGAACGATCCGCGGCAGGATTTTGAACGAGCACTGGCCTGGCCCGCCTCCACAATCCTTGTCGCGCGCGACGGAGTGACGCTGCTGGGAAGCGCAATGATCGGTTATGACGGGCACAGGGGCTGGGTCTATTACCTGGCCGTTTCTCCGGCGCACCAGCGCTCCGGCCTAGGCCGCCGGATGATGGATGCGGCCGTGAGCTGGCTGCGAGATCGCGGGGCGCCCAAGATCCAGCTCATGGTCCGCACCAGTAATGCCGCCACACTTGATTTCTATGCTGCGCTTGGCTTCGAGCGACAGGAGACTGTCACATTGGGTAAATTCTTCGAGGCTAGGGATGCAGCGCAATAGTTCGTCCGCGCCGGCCTCTGCTCATATAAGGTAACCGCATGACTCGCACGCTCATTTCATCAGGCTCCCCTTTCGAAGCGCAAGTCGGCTATTCACGGGCCGTCGTCGACGACGACTGGTGCTGGGTCGCGGGCTCGACGGGATACGATCCCGAGACGCGCGTGATGCCCGATGCCGTGGCCGAACAGGCGGCCAACGCGCTGAAGGTGATCGAAGCGGCGCTGGCCGAAGGGGGCTTCGCGTTGGCAGACGCCGTGCGCGTCACTTACTATATTACCGACGCATCCTGGTGGGACGAGATCATCCCCGTTCTCGGCGCGGCATTCGGGGACATCCGGCCGGCGGCGACATGCATCGTGTGCGGGCTTATCAAGCCGGAAATGAAGATCGAAATCGAAGTCACGGCAAAGAGGCGCGGATGAACATCGAATTTTACGGCATCCCCAATTGCGACACGGTCAAGAAGGCGCGGACCTGGCTTGAGGGCAAGGGGATCGCCTATGCCTTTCACGATTATAAGAAAGAAGGCGCGGACAAGGCGAAACTTGCTGCCTGGTGCAAGGCGGCGGGGTGGGAAACATTGCTCAATCGCGCGGGGACAATGTTCAAGAAGCTGCCTGACGCCGACAAGACAGGACTCGATGAAGCCAGGGCGATTGCGCTGATGCTTGCGACGCCATCGATGATCAAACGGCCTGTGGTCGAGCATCCCAAGGGGTTGCTCGTGGGCTTCAAGCCGGACCAATGGGAGGCAATAATTGGATGATACGCGCACTCTTTACCCTTGCGCTCCTCGCGCTGTCAGGCGCGGCCATGGCTGTTGACCGCCCGATTCTGATCGCTCACCGCGGCGCTTCGGGCGAGCGGCCCGAACATACGATCGCCTCCTATACAAGGGCGATCGAACTCGGCGCCGATTTCATCGAGCCCGATCTGGTGCTCACGAAGGACGGCGTTCTCGTCGCGCGGCACGAAAACGAGATTTCGACCACCACCAACGTCGCAAGCCATCCCGAATTCGCGTCTCGCAAGGCCACCAAGACGATCGACGGACAGACGGTCACGGGCTGGTTCACCGAGGATTTCACACTTTCCGAACTGCGCACGCTCCGCGCGAGGGAGAGGCTGCCGCAACTCCGCCCCGCCAATACCGCCTTCGACGGGCAGTTCCTGATCCCGACCTTCGACGAGATCATTGCGCTGGCTAAGGCAAAGTCGAAAGAAACCGGGCGAACGATCGGAATCTATCCCGAAACCAAGCACCCTACCTATTTCGCGTCGATCGGCCTGCCGCACGAAAAGACGTTGCTCGCGACGCTCAAGAAGGCCGGATACACAAAGGCAAGCGATCCGGTCTTCATCCAGTCGTTCGAAGTCGGCAATCTCATCGCGCTTTCGCACAAGACCGGGCTGCGGCTGATCCAGCTGGTCGACGCACAGGGTGGTCCGCCCGACCGGCCGGGAGAAACCTATGCCCGGATGATGACGCCTGAAGGGCTCAAGGCGATTGCCCGCTATGCGGCCGGGATCGGGCCCGCCAAGGACCTGCTGATTGCACGCAACGCCGATGGCTCGCTCGGCAGCCCGACCGGGCTGATCGCTGCGGCGCATGCCGCCGGACTGAAAGTCCATCCCTGGACCTTCCGCGCCGAGAATTATTTCCTGCCTGCCAACTTCAAGAGCAGCGCAGATCCCGCCGCCGCGGGAGACCTGACCGCAGAGATCAGGGCCTTCATCGCGGCCGGTGTCGATGGCCTGTTCAGCGACTTTTCCGGCATCGCCAGGAAGGCGATTGACGAAGCACCCTGATCGAGCGCGACGGCATGTGCGCGAGCACCGACATCCATGAGTGCTTTGCCGGCCGGATTATGGATGGGATGCGCAGCATCGACGCGGCATTTCGCGCCCGGTGAGAGGTCCGTCTCGCATTCGAACGGCGTCGATGTTCGTCCCGCTATCAGCATCTTCGACGAGGCAGCAGGCGTGCGCAGGCCATCGGCAACTTTCCTTATGGATGCGGCAGCATTCTGCTCCAGTTGTCGAAGCAAGCCAATTGTGCCAAGGCGCCGCACATGGCAAAATTTACTCCTTTCCGCTGGGACGATCCCTTCAACCTCGATGCCCAACTGACCGATGACGAGCGGATGATCCGCGACGTGGCCGAAGGCTATGCGCAGGACAAACTCCTGCCGCGCGTGGTTTCCGCAACGCTTGAGGAGCGGTTCGACCGCGAGATCATGAACGAACTCGGAGAGCTCGGGCTGCTTGGTGCGACGATCGACGGCTATGGCTGTGCCGGCGTCAGCCATGTCGCCTATGGCCTGATCAGCCGCGCGGTCGAGCGCGTCGATTCGGGTTATCGTTCGGCAATGTCCGTGCAGTCGAGCCTCGTGATGCACCCGATCCACGCTTATGGGACCGAAGAGCAGCGGCAGAAATATTTGCCGCGTCTCGCGACTGGCGAGATTGTCGGTTGTTTCGGCCTGACCGAGCCCGATGCCGGGTCCGATCCCGCCAGCATGAAGACTCGCGCCAAGGCCGTCCCCGGCGGGTACAGCATCAGCGGCGCAAAGATGTGGATTACCAATTCGCCGATTGCCGACATCGCGATCGTCTGGGCCAAGGACGAGGGCGGCATCATTCGCGGCTTCATCGTCGAGCGCGGTTCGGAAGGCTTCTCGACGCCCAAGATCGAAGGCAAGATGAGTCTCAGGGCTTCGATCACCGGCGAGATCGTGCTCGATAATGTCTTCGTGCCCGAGGAGAATCTCCTGCCCGACGTTCAGGGCCTGTCAGGCCCGTTCGGCTGCCTCAACAAGGCGCGCTACGGGATCGCCTGGGGAGCGATGGGCGCGGCCGAGGATTGTTTCCACCGTGCGCGGCAATATCAACTCGACCGCAAGCAGTTCGGCAGGCCGCTCGCCGCCAACCAGATCCCGCAGTTGAAAATGGCGAACATGCAGACTGAGATTGCACTGGGCCTTCAGGCCGCAATCGCCGTCGGCCGCGCGATCGATGCCGATGCCTGGTCCCCCGAAATGGTGAGCCTGATCAAGCGCAACAATTGCGGCAAGGCGCTCGATATCGCCCGCATCGCGCGCGACATGCATGGCGGCAACGGCATTGCGGCCGAATATCACGTGATCCGGCACGCAATAAATCTCGAAACCGTGAACACATATGAAGGCACGCACGACGTTCATGCCCTTATCCTTGGCCGCGCGATCACCGGGATTCAGGCGTTTTCCTGATAATTGCATATTCTGCAATTGCGATTGCATGTTACACGTTTGCACTTTCTTAGCACTTGCAGCATAAGTTGCACATCGAAACGGAATAACCCGTCTCGAAACAAGCAAGTGAAAGGAACATCGTATGTCTATTGCGATGCGGTCCGCGAGCCTTGCTGTCGCACTTGGGGCCCAGTTTCTTCTGGTTGCCTTCGTCGTCGGCGCCTAAGCGGCTCGCCAAACCTCCCAGACAAAGGCCCGTTGGCTTCCCGCCAGCGGGCCTTTTCACGTCCAGCCTTGCCCTTTCGCACTTTCCCCGTTAAGGGCGCCCACTTCCCGGCCATGGTCATCCCTGGAGGCGCGGTCGGGCATGTTACCAACTGGAGATATCATATGAGCGATCTGCTGACACTGTCGGCCGATGCGCGCGAACGGGCTGGCAAGGGAGCCTCCCGAGTTCTGCGTCGCGAAGGCCGCGTACCCGCCGTCAT
>Ga0209023_10000299_pt1 | contig 81793 bp, 66 predicted proteins | sample LakOneMetagenome_FD_187468 | JGI IMG/M metagenome (GOLD analysis project Ga0209023, IMG submission 187468) | Freshwater and sediment microbial communities from Lake Erie, Canada (SPAdes) (version 2) | ecosystem: Environmental > Aquatic > Freshwater > Lentic | place: Lake Erie, Canada... | reverse complement strand
GGGCGGATTCATCATTGCGCAGCGACCCGACGAAGCCTCTCAATCCGGCATGCCGCAATCTGTCATTGATGCCGGCTATGCCGACTTTGTGGGCACAGCGGAGCAGATCGCCAATTGGTTGAACGACGCCAGCGTGGTGCCGGAAGGCAAGCCGATACCCAGCAACGAGAACGAGACGGCGTTGTTCAACAAGATTTTCCAGCTGGTTTCCGAAACTGCCGGCATGGATATTACCCGTTACAAGGAAACCACGCTGCGGCGGCAAACCATTCGCCGTTACCGCAGCCTGGGGCTCAGCACACTGGATGCGTATCTGCTTCGGCTAAAAAGCGATCCCCATGAAATCCGGGAACTACAGCAAACTTTCCTGATTTCGGTCTCGTCTTTTTTTCGCGATAAAAATGTCTTTGCTGCCCTGAATACCTCGCTGGAAACCCTGATTGCCGGAAAAAACAAGGGGGATTCGATACGTGTCTGGATTCCCGGCTGCGCTACCGGCGAAGAAGCCTATTCCATCGCGATTCTGATCGCCGAGATCCTGGGTGATCGACTGTACAACTTCGAAGTACGGATATTTGCCACGGACGTTGACCAAAGCGCACTCGAATTGGCCCGCAGCGGCTTTTATACCGCTACTGAATTAAGTCAGATTGGTGAAGAGCGACAGCAGCGATGGTTTATCAATGAAGGTTCCGGCTGGCGAATCACCAAGGCCATTCGCGAACTGTGCGTGTTCTCGGAACACAACGTCATTGCCCATCCGCCCTTTATTCGAATGGACTTGATCAGTTGTCGCAACTTGCTGATTTACTTCAAACCGGACCAACAGCGGGACCTCATCAATACCTTTCACTACAGCCTGCTCCCTGGTGGCATTTTATTGCTTGGCAATTCCGAATCCACCGGCTTCCACAACGGCCTGTTCGAATCCATCGACATCAATCATCGACTCTACCGGCGCATCAGCGGCGCATCAGCGGCGCCACAGGATATTCACCACGCTTTGCACGCCTCAGCAACCCGTTCTTCGGTAGCAAACCCCGCTTGCCAATCAGCGAGGCAACACCGAAACGTCGTTCGCTGGTCGAAACGTCACTGGCCCTGCTCGCCAGAAAATTCGGACCGCCAGCCGTACTGATCAATCCCAGCTTTGAACCTCTGCAATTCTTTGGGAATTCCCAGCGCTATTTCCAGTTGCCCGACGAAAACATCGACTTCACCGTCTTTTCATTGTGCCTCCCGGAATTGCGCAGCGAGTTGAAAGCACTGTGCTACCGACTGATTCAGGAAAACCTGAGCACGCTGGATGGCCTACCGCAACAAATCAGCGTGGATGGAGCACTTCTCCGCGTGCGTCCCAGCATTCACCGCGTGGAACAACCCGGAGAGAACAACGTCCGTGCGCTGCTGGTCTGTTTTGAAGAAACCCGTTTGGTCAGTGGCCTGGATACACCGTCGGCACTGAACCGCCCGGAAGACCCGCTTGAAATAGCCCGTCTTCGCCAGGAACTGGCCGACACGAGGGAACACCTTCAGGCCGTCATTGAGGAGCTGGAGTCCTCCAACGAGGAACTGCAGTCGCTCAACGAAGAAGTTCAGTCCTCAAGCGAGGAACTTCAGGCCGCCAATGAGGAGTTACAGGCTTCAAACGAAGAACTGACGACGCTGAACGATGAATTGCGCCTGAAGTCGTTCGAAGCAACAGAGCTGATGACTACCCTGAGCAACATCCAGAATTCCATTGGCTCCAGCTTGGTGGTGGTGGACAAGGAAGGCCGGATTACGCGCTGCAACCCGTTGGCCTCACGGATATTTGGCATTGTGACCCAGGATATTGGCCATTTCCTGTTTGGCGTACCGTGCCATTTGCAACTGCCCAAACTCCGCGAGCAAGTTATCGCGGTCATCGAACAAGGGGGGTCGATCGTAGAGCGCGTCCATCAGGGTTCATTCCATTTCCTGATGCAAATCGACCCCTATCAGAATCAGTTGAATGAGCGGGTCGGCGCCGTACTGACCTTCACCGACATTTCAGAACTGCACCGCGCCGAGAACGCCCAGGCGAATAGCGAAATTCGCTTTCGCCAGATTTGGGAATCGAGCCTTGAGGGGCTTCTGGTCGTCGATCGGAATGGCCGAATCGTGTTGGCCAATCCCTCGCTTGAATCCATGTTTGGTTATTCCACCAATGAACTCGTCGGCCTCGGCGTCGAAAATCTGGTGCCGGAAGCGTCACGACAAACGCACGCCAGCGACCGCCAGGCCTTTCAAAACAACCCCAGCACACGCAAAATGGCGTTGCTGCGCGATCTGAATGGGCAAAAAAAGGACGGAACGCTGTTCCCGGTAGAGGTCAGCCTGAGTGGGATGAAACTCGACGATCAGGACTTTGTCGTTGGCTCAGTATCCGACATTTCGGTTCGCAAGGCTGGAGAACTGGCGCTGCGCGAGAGTGAGGCCCGGCTCCGCCTGGCGATGGATGCGGCATCTGCCGGCACCTGGGAATGGGATCTGGCCACCAACAAGAACATATGGTCTGATGAGTTGTGGAAGCTCTACGGCCTGGACAAAAATCCCGCCGAGCCCAGTTACGAGCTATGGAAATCTTGTATTGCTCCGGAACATCTCGAAGCAACCCTGAAGGCCATTACCTTGGGGATCGAAAATCGCGCCGAGTTCGAGTTGACCTGGCGCGTCAACCACTGCCCCCCGGACAATCCGCGCTGGTTGCTGGCTCGCGGCCGTCCAATTCTCGACGCCTCAGGGAAGCCGGCAAGATACATCGGAATCGTTCTCGACATTACAGCCAGAAAACGCGCCGAAACTGCGCTGGAAACACATCGCAATCAGTTGGAGCGTCTGGTCGAAGCCCGTACGTCAGAGCTTGCCGCCTTGTATAACCAGGCACCTTGCGGCTATCACTCGCTGGATATCAACGGCGTCTTTACCGGGGTCAACGATACCGAACTCGCATGGCTCGGCTACACACGATCCGAGATGATTGGAAAAATGACGGCGCTGGACATCATGCCACCCAGCCTTCACGCAACATTCCGCGCCAATTTCCCAAAACTTGTTAAAAATGGCGCCTTATCCGGTCTGGAAATTGAATTTACACGCAAGGATGGTTCTGTATTCCCGGTTCTTCTTCACGCTCGGGCTGTGTACGACCAGGATGGCAAATTTTCGCATTCCCTATCCAGCATTATTGACAATACTGACCGCAAGCGTGCGGAAACCGCGCTCGTCCACTCCCGCGAAGCTGCCGAAGCCGCGAACAGAGCCAAGACAGCCTTCCTGGCGAACATGAGCCATGAGATCCGAACCCCGCTCAATGCCATTATTGGCCTGAACAACATCATGAAGCGAGGCCAGCTCGACCAGGACTTGCTCGATTATCTGGGCAAGGTTGACCATGCCGCGCAGCACCTGCTTGGCATCATCAACGATGTGCTGGACCTGTCAAAAATCGAGGCTGAGAAATTTACCCTGGAGGACATCCCTTTCGAGCTACCGGTGGTCTGTGAAAAGGTGCTGGAGATGTTGCAGGAAAAGGCGTCCAAAAAAGCCTTGCGTCTGCATCTGGAGATCGCTCAGTTTAACCACCCCTACCGCGGCGACCCGACGCGGATTACCCAGGCCCTGCTCAATTTGGCCGCCAACGCCATCAAATTTACTGAGCAGGGCACGGTCAGCATTCGCGTTAGCCGCATCGACCAACAAGCTGACCGCGAACAGATTTGCTTTGAAATTGAAGATAGCGGCATAGGCGTCCCGGTCGATGCGCAAAAGCGACTTTTTGCCGCGTTCGAGCAGGCCGACGTGACTACCACCCGTAAATATGGCGGCACGGGGCTCGGCCTGGTGATTACCAAGCGCCTCGCAGAATTGATGGGTGGCACTGCCGGACTCCATAGCGAACCGGGCAAAGGCAGCGTCTTCTGGTTCTCGGTATGGCTGAGAAAGGACCTAACCGGCATCAAGGCCAATGCGGCCAACGGGGATGGTCAAGACAGCGAAGCAATTTTGCGCGAGGAATTCGCCGGCTGCGACGTGCTCCTGGTTGAAGATGAACCTGTCAATCAGGAAGTGACTGCATTTTTCCTGCAAGAAGCTGGCCTCTCGGTCACCACTGCCAACGACGGGGCTGAAGCATTGGCCATCGCCCGTGAACGTCGCTTCAAACTGGTGCTCATGGACATGCAGATGCCTGAGATGAACGGTCTCGACGCAACACGCGCCATACGGAAACTCGACGGCTGGGAAGCTATTCCGGTCATTGCCATGACTGCCAACGCCTTTTCCGACGACAGGGAGAATTGTCTGTCCGCCGGGATGAATGACTTTTTAACCAAACCGTTCGAACCGGACCGGTTTTTTTCAACGCTGCTGCATTGGTTACGAGCCACGCCTGGCGCATGACATTTTGGTCAAATGTCGCTCTGCCCCTCTGAATAAAGCCAAAACTGTCGCGCCCACGGTCAACCGGAAATACCACCCAAAATCCCAACCCGCATCAGGTAAAATCGCGGTTTTCCCGAACTCTCCGCTGGAGCCAACCCGTGCAAATCGTCTGCCTTGACCTCGAAGGGGTCCTTGTTCCCGAAATCTGGATCGAATTCTCCAAGCGCACGGGCATTCCCGAGCTGATGCGGACGACGCGCGACGAGCCAAATTACGACACGTTGATGACGTACCGCCTGAACATCCTGCGCGAGCACAAGCTCGGCCTGCCGGACATCCAGAAGGTGATCGCCGAAATGGGCCCGATGCCGGGTGCCCGCGCCTTCCTCGACAAGCTGCGTGAGGATTACCAGGTCATCATCCTGTCCGACACCTTTTACGAATTCGCCCACCCGCTGATGCGCCAGCTGGGCTGGCCGACGCTGTTCTGCCATTCACTGGAAGACGACGCCGAGGGCATGCTGGTTGATTACCATCTGCGCATGCCGGACCAGAAGCGCGAGGCGGTTCAACGCTTCAAGGAATTGAATTTCAAGATTGTCGCCGCCGGTGATTCCTACAACGACACGGCCATGCTCGGCGAAGCCCACGGCGGTATCCTGTTCCACCCGCCGGAGAACGTCATCCGCGAATTCCCGCAGTATCCGGTCGTGTATAACTATGACGATCTGCGCACCGAGATCGACAAGGCTTTTGCCAAGGCGGCCTGATCCTCATGCCTAGCGACCGTTACTACACGCTCTCCGCCTCCTGCCCCGATCAGGTGGGCATTATCGCCAAGGTTTCCGGTTTCATCGCCGGCAACGGTGGCTGGATTCTCGAATCGAGTTTCCATTCGGACGTGCTGACGGCTCGCTATTTCATGCGCATCGAGATCAAGGCCGACTCGCTGCCCTGCCTGCTCGCCGAGTTCCGCGAACGCTTCCGCACGGAAGTTGCGGAACCGCTGCAAATGACCTGGCGGATCAACGACAGCGCCGTCAAGCGCCGGGTTGTCGTGCTGGTTTCCAAGCAGGAACACTGCCTCTACGACCTGCTGGCGCGCTGGCAGGCCAAGGAACTCGACATCGAGATTCCCTGCGTTATTTCCAACCACGATACTTTCCGTGGTTTTGTCGAGTGGCACGGCATTCCTTTCCACCATGTGCCGGTGACGGCCGACAACAAGGCCGGGGCCTATGCGGAGATGCAACGCATCTTTGATGACGTGCGCGGCGACACCATGGTGCTGGCGCGCTACATGCAAATTCTGTCACCGGAACTGTGCGATGCGCTGTCGGGCAGGATCATCAACATCCACCACAGCTTTCTGCCCAGCTTTGCCGGCGCCAAGCCTTACCATCAGGCCTACACGCGCGGCGTCAAGCTGATTGGCGCGACGTGCCATTACGTCACCAGCGAACTCGACGCCGGCCCGATCATCGAGCAGGACGTCATCCGCATCGACCATTCCGACTCACCGGAAGACATGGTGCGCTACGGCAAGGACATCGAGAAAACCGTGCTCGCCCGCGGCCTGCGCTACCACCTGGAAGACCGGGTGCTGGTGCATGGCAACAAGACCGTGGTGTTCCGCTAAGCGATGCTGATCCGGCGCGACGATTCGCTGCTGCTGGTGGTTGATCTCCAGGCCAAGCTGGCGCCGGCGATTTTTGAAGGTGAGCGGATCATCCGCAACAGCGTCCGCCTGCTGGAGGGTGCCGGCCAGCTGGGGGTCCCTGCCTTCGTGTCAGAACAGTATGTGCGCGGCCTTGGCGCAAGTGTTGACGCGATCCGCGTTGCTGCGGTCGACGCCAGATTTTTCGAGAAAACGCATTTTTCCTGCGCGGCCGAACCCGGTGTGGTCGATTTGCTGCGCGCCGCCAAGCGACCACAAGTCATCCTGACCGGCACCGAAGCGCATGTCTGCGTCTTGCAGACGGCTTTCGGGCTACAGGCCATGGGCTTTCAGGTCTTTCTCGTGGCCGATGCCACCGGCTCACGCACCCCGGAAAACCGCAACGCCGCCATCGCGCGGATGCAGGCTGGCGGCATCCACGTGGTCACGACCGAAATGGTGCTTTTCGAGTGGCTGCAACAGGCAGGCACCGATAACTTCCGTGCCCTGTTGCCGCTGATCAAGTAATTCAGCCATCTCGATACGCGTATTTACAAGGCCATTCCGCGCCCTTGGCGCGCTACTGCGTCCCGGAAACTGGGAGCCTGCGGTCAACCGGAAAAAAGCGCCGGAATCCAAATCCCCAAAAAAAAGCGGGCACCCGAAGGTGCCCGAAGGGAGAGAGACTACAGAGATACTATTAGTGGTGGTAAGCGGACTCGCCGTGCGAGGTGAGGTCAAGACCTTCACGCTCTTCATCTTCCGGCACGCGCAGACCGATCACGATATCAACCAGCTTGTAGGCGACGATCGAGACAACAGCCGACCACACGATGACGGTACCCACACCCCAAGCCTGCGAAGTCACCTGAGCCACCATGTCGTAAGGACCGACGGCATTGGCCACGTAGTCATAGACGCCCGTGCCACCCAACGCCGGGTCAGCGAAGACACCCGTCAGCATGGCACCGAGGATACCGCCGACACCATGGACGCCGAAGACGTCGAGGGAGTCGTCTGCACCAAGGATCTTCTTCAGGCCATTGACGCCCCACAGGCAGACGATGCCGGCGAGCAGACCGATGATGATGCCACCCATGACACCGACGAAGCCGGCAGCCGGGGTGATCGCCACCAGACCGGCAACCGCACCGGAAGCAGCACCCAGCATGGACGGCTTACCCTTCAGGATCCATTCAGCGAACATCCAGGACAGTGCGGCGCAAGCCGTAGCAACCCAGGTGTTGACCATGGCCAGCGCAGCACCGCCGGAGGCTTCGAGGGCGGAACCGGCGTTGAAGCCGAACCAGCCGAACCACAGCAGGGATGCACCGATCATCGTGAAGGTCAGGGAGTGCGGGGCCATGGACACATTACCCAGACCGCTGCGCTTGCCAACCATGTAGGCACCCACCAGACCGGCGATAGCGGCGTTGATATGCACCACGGTACCGCCTGCGAAGTCGAGCGCGCCCTTCTGGAACAGGAAGCCAGCCGTCTTGCCAGCAGCTTCGCCAGCAGCAGCGTCGATATAAGCATCAGGACCGGCCCAGTACCAGACCATGTGCGCCATCGGGATGTAGGACAGCGTGAACCAGATCACCATGAATACCAGGATGGCAGCGAATTTGGCTCGTTCAGCGAAGGCACCGACGATCAGGCCACAGGTAATCGCGGCAAAGGCACCCTGGAAGATCACGAAGGCCAGTTCGGAAACGCCCACACCCTTGGTGAAGGTGGCACCGATGGAATCTGGCGTCACGCCTTTCAGGAACAGCTTGTCGAGGACGCCGAAGAAGGCATTACCTTCCGTGAAGGCCGCCGAGTAGCCATAAATGACCCACAAGACAGAAATCAACGAGAAAGTCACGAATACCTGCATCAGTACCGACAGCATATTCTTGGTGCGGACCAAGCCACCATAGAACAGCGCCAAGCCGGGAATTGACATCAGGATGACCAGCGCGGCACTAACCATCAGCCAGGCATTGTCACCTTTGTCGACTTTGAGAACCGGTGCAGCAGCAGGCGCGGCAGCGGGTGCCGCTGCTTCGGCGGCGGCCGGTGCAGCAGCAGGCGCAGCAGTCGCCGTGACCGCAGCCGCTTCAGGCGCTGACGCCTTTTCCTCAGCCCAGGTCGGCGCGCTGAATGCGACAGCGCCGGCCAGAGCAAGCAATGCAAAGATACGTTTCATGGTTTGCTCCTTACAGGGCGTCTGTACCGGTTTCACCGGTACGGATACGAACGACTTGTTCGACGTCGAAGACGAAGATCTTGCCGTCACCGATCTTGCCGGTGCTGGCCGATTTCTCGATAGCCTCAATGACCTGATCCAGCTGGTCCGACTTGACAGCGGCTTCGATCTTGACCTTGGGCAGGAAGTCGACGACATACTCGGCGCCCCGATACAGCTCGGTGTGCCCTTTCTGCCGGCCGAAACCCTTCACTTCGGTAACGGTGATGCCTTGCACGCCAATGGCGGACAACGCTTCACGCACTTCGTCAAGCTTGAACGGCTTGATGATGGCGGTAACGAATTTCATGATGAATGGTTCTCCAATTAGGTTGAATCTTTGTTCCCCCGCCAGCGCCGGCCGGTGCAGTGGCGGGGGAGTTTTTAAGTTTGCTTAGAAGGTCTTGCTGAAAGACAGGACGCCCGTTGCTTTGCCAACGTTCTTTCCAGACGAACCCGTACCCGTGAAGCAATAGGCACCACTGGCAGAACCACAGCCGTTGGCATCGGTATCGGTGTAGGCCAGGCCAACAACGCCGAAACCAACATCCTTGGTCACGCCCAGTTTCCAGTCGGTGTAAGAAGCATCGCTGTAGTTCCGGACGTCCTGATGACCAACGTGAGCCTGAACGCCCCAGCCATTGCCAAGATCGTAGTTGGCAGACAGGTCGATATAGCCGCTGCCGCGGTTGTCTTTACCGGTACCGCTTTGGTCGCCCCAGGCGAACAGGTACTTGGAAACAGAGTAGTTGTACTTGAGGGTGATGAACTTCCAGCCGATGGACGCGTAAATTTCTGTCGTATCCGGCGTTGCACCAGCATTGCCAGTGCTGCTGCCCGGGTAGTAATACTTCAAGGCGCCGACGTCATAAGAGAAATCATCGGCGAAGGTACCCTTGTAACCGGCATAGAAGTCCCACTCCATGCTGTTGTTGTCCTTGGTGTTAACCCAGGCCACATTGGAAGCCCACGTACCGGCGTAAAGGCCGGACGCGTGGCTGTAGTCGAAACCCCCCTGGATAGCAGGCTGGCGCTGCGACTGGCTGATACCGCGGAAAACATAGTCGCTGGCCAGTGTCACGTTGCCAGTGAAGGTGTGAACTGGCGTCGGGGCAGCTTCTTCAGCAAAAGCAGGTGCTGCAAAGGCGCCAACGAGGGCCAGGGCAATCAGGGATTTCTTCATGGTGCTCTCCTACGGATTGTTTGAAAATTGAAAAGGAAAATTCTGTAATCGAACAAAAGCACAAGCCATGCCAACGATGATTTTTGATTTGAATCATAGAATTGACTCCTATATCGAAAGGCATGCACCAAGATGGCGCACCGCTTTGGTGCGGTCACAGATTGTTACGCACCATCCTTGCGCGGCCATCTTGGAGCTGAGGAAATCCCGCTGTGATAAACTCAAACGCAACGGAGGAAATCATGCTCGACCCCAAAACACTTGAAGAATTTGGCGCCAAAATCAGCGCCCTGCTGGCCAATTCACCGGCCAAAGACATTGAAAAGAACGCCAAGATGGTCATGAGCGGTTTCTTTTCAAAAATGGATCTGGTGACCCGAGAGGAATTCGACGTTCAGGCGCAAGTTCTCGCCCGTACCCGCGAAAAACTCAAGGATCTCGAAGCCCGCGTCGACGCGCTGGAAAGCGCCCGCGCGGGCCAGTAATTGCGTGCGTGGCTTTGCCATTAACGAAACCAGCCACTAATGGCGCTGGCCATTGCTCACAGTCGCGGACTGGATGGTCTCAACGCGCCACCGGTAACGGTCGAGGCCCATCTGGCCAGCGGCCTGCCCAGTTTTACATTGGTTGGGTTGCCTGATACCGAGGTCAAGGAGGCACGCGATCGTGTTCGCGCAGCCATCGTCAATTCGGGGTTCGAGTTTCCCAGCAAACGCATTACGGTCAATCTGGCGCCGGCCGACCTGCCCAAGGAGTCGGGGCGCTTCGATCTGCCGATCGCGCTGGGCATCCTGGCCGCCAGCGGCCAGATCCCCGGCAAGCATCTGGCCGACTATGAATTTGCCGGGGAACTTTCACTATCCGGCGAACTTCGTCCAATCCGTGGCGCCCTTGCCATGGCCTTGCAGACAGCAGGCCACGGCAAGCATTTCATCCTGCCGGAAATCAGCGCCCGTGAAGCAGCACTGATTGGCAGCCAGGACATTCTTTCCGCCCGGTCCCTGCTGGAAGTCTGCGCTCACCTTGCCGAGCGCGAAGCGCTGCCGCAGGCGGTCGCTACGGTCGACCCGGAAAAACAGCCAGTTTTCCCCGATTTGTCCGAAGTTCGCGGTCAGGCTCAGGCCAAGCGCGCGCTTGAAATTGCGGCGGCTGGCCATCATTCGCTATTGATGCTCGGACCACCCGGCTCCGGCAAATCCATGCTGGCCGCCCGCCTGCCCGGGCTGATGCCGGCGTTGCGAGGCGAAGCCGCCAAATCCTCGGCTGCCGTCCTGTCGCTGGTCGGCCAGTTTCGCCCCGAAGCCTTTGGCGTTCGCCCCTACCGTCAGCCCCACCACACAGCATCCGCCGTGGCCCTCGTGGGCGGAGGCAATCCGCCCCGCCCGGGTGAAATCAGCCTCGCCCATCAGGGCATTCTGTTTCTGGACGAACTGCCAGAATTCGACAGAAAGGTGCTGGAAACCCTGCGCGAACCGCTCGAATCGGGGCGCGTCCATATCGCCCGGGCGGCCCGGCATGCCGAATTTCCAGCCGAGTTCCAGTTGATCGCGGCGATGAACCCCTGTCCCTGCGGATACAACGGTGCCGCCGGTGCCGCAAGTGGCAAATGCCGATGCACGATGGACCAGATTGCGCGTTATCGCGGCAAATTGTCCGGCCCTTTCATCGACCGCATCGACCTGATCATCGAAGTGCCAGCCCTGCTGGCCGAGAATCTTGCCGGCAAGGCCGACGGAGAATCTTCCGCCACCGTTCGGGCACGCGTCGAACAGGCGCAGAACCGCCAGCATGCCCGCCAGCAGAAACCCAATGCCCGCCTGGACACCCAGGAAGTCGATGCCTGCTGTCAGCCCGATGCCGCCGGCAGCAAGCTGCTGCAACAAGCGACGACACAACTCGATCTGTCGGCCCGCGCCTGGCATCGCATTCTCAAGGTCGCGCGGACCATTGCCGATCTGGCCGCCAGCGACGACATCCGGGCCGCCCACGTCGCCGAAGCCATTCAGTACCGGCGCTTTGCCCGTGGGTGAACACAAGAAAGCGCGTCGCGAAACGCGGGGCATTGCCATTCTGCTGGCCTCGCTCTCCGCTCTGGGTCCGTTTTCCATCGATACCTACCTGCCGTCTTTTCATGAAATCGCCGAAAAACTGAACGCAACACCGCTGGAAGTCCAGCAAACGCTGTCCGCCTATCTGATGTCATTTGCGATCATGACCTTGTGGCATGGCGCCATTTCCGACCGCTTCGGCCGGCGCAAGGTCATCCTGGTGGCCCTCGGCCTGTTCGCGCTTGCCTCGGCCGGCTGCACGCTGGCCACACGCATCGAGCATCTGTGGTTCTGGCGGGCCATGCAGGGAATCACAGCCGGTGCCGGCATGGTCGTCAGCCGCGCCATCGTGCGCGATCTCTATGACGGCGCGGCCGCCCAGCGCCTGATGTCGCAAATCACCATGATGTTTGCGCTGGCGCCGGCCATTGCCCCGGTGATCGGTGGCTGGCTGCAAACCTTCTTTGGCTGGCGTTCCGTTTTTGCCTTTTTAGTCGTGTCGACCGCAGCATTGTGGCTCGCTTGCTGGAAACTGCTGCCAGAAACCCTGCGTCCGGAAAAACGGCAGTCGCTGCGGCCAGCCTACCTCGGCAAGACCTACTGGAAAGTCATGACCTCGCCGGCCTTTCTGCTCGCCAGCGCCGCCGTATCGCTGAACTTTGCCGGCTTCTTCCTCTACGTGCTGTCAGCGCCTGTTTTTCTGATGAAACATCTGGGCGTGCCGGAAACCGGTTTTCTCTGGCTATTCGGACCCGCCATGGGCGGCATGATGATCGGCGCCGGGCTGTCTGGCCGCCTGGCCGGCAAAATCTCGCTGAGCCGCACCATCGCGATCGGCTACGCCATCATGGCCACTGCCGCCACGTTCAATCTGGCACTGAACCTGGCCTTTCCACCCAGCCTGCCGTGGAGCGTCATGCCGCTGTTCATCTACACGATGGGCATGTCGATGGCCATGCCCTGCCTGACCATTTTTGCCCTTGATCCCTTCCCGGCACAGCGCGGGCTGGCCGCTTCGTGCCAGACTTTCTTTCAGTCCGGCTTCAACAGCATCACCGCCGCCCTGATTGCACCGGCGCTCTGGGGTTCCACGCTGACCATGTCTTTCGGCATGGCCGGGCTGCTCCTTACGGGCGGAATTGCCGCCACGCTCCACCACCGGTCACGATTGCTGCCACGGTAATCCGCGACAGCGCCAGCCACCGAGTTTGCCGCGATGATAGTTTTCATCCAGCGGCCCCTCGAAGCCTTCCACGACGTTGATCACGCTCGAAAATCCGGCCCGTTCAAGGGCGTCGCCGGCACAGGCAGATCGATGCCCGCTGCGACAGATCAACAACACCGGTCGTGTCAGGTCATTGCGCACCAGTCGCTTCACGTTGTCGACAAATTCCGGATCGATCTCCCAATCCGGCCCCTCCTGCCAGGCCACATGCTCGGCACCCACCGGATGGCCAACATACATGAACTCGATTTCGGTCCGGCAGTCGACGAGCACGGCCTCGGGATTTTGCTGAAGCAGCGTCCAGGCAGCACGGGGATCAAGTAAGCGCATCGGAGCATTCGAAAATCAGAAGACTCGGATATTATGAAAGGAAGCCGCTATCGACGTAAACTCGATCTCCCCGACCGCATGGAGCTTGCATGAAATTCCCGACCTGGATCAACGCCACCGTCTCGGCCATCGTCGCCGCTGCGCTGCCCGCCTGCGATTACGTCAATACCAAGGAAATCAAGCCGGGCGTCACCACGCAGGCCGAGGTCCGCAACCGCATGGGCGAACCCGGTTTCGTGCATTGGAACGATGACGGCACGGCCACCTGGGAATATGCCCGGCAACCGAACGGCATGAAGTGCTACATGATCACCTTCAATAGCGATCAAGTCGTCAGCAAGCTGGAACAGGTACTCAATGAGGCCAACTACGCCAAGGTGCGCGAGGGCATGAGCAAGGACGATGTCCGCCGCCTGCTCGGCGCCCCGGCCACCCAGCAGCGATTCGACAACCTGCACGAAGAAATCTGGGAATGGCGCATCGAAGGCGTGCCACAGATGCCCTCAGAAGAAAGCTACTTCATGGTCCATTTCGATACCGGCCACGGCGGCGTCAAAAAAACGTCAAGGCGTCTGCTGCAGCGCAGCTGATTCGATTTCAGCCGATCAGCGCCAGCTGTCCGGCGCGACATTCACTGACTCTTATTGCAGTGCAGTGGCGATCAGGCGAAAGCTGTTCAGCCCCGCCTCCAGGTTTTCGATGATCTCACCGGCCAGTTCATCCGGTTCGGGCAGATTATCCAGATCGGCCAGGCTTTTGTCCTTGAGCCAAAAAATATCCAGGCTGGTCTTGTCGCGGGCGACGATCTGCTCATAGCTGAACTTGCGCCAGCGGCCTTCCGGGTTTTGCGTCTCGTGCCAGATTTCGCTGCGCTCGAAGCGGTTCAGCGGCTGGTAGCAGGCAACGAAATCCGCCAGATCCTCGTAGCGCAGCGGCTTCTTTTTCAGCGTGTGGTGAATGTTGGTACGGTAGTCGTAGACCCAGACCTCGCGCGTCCAGGCTTCCTTGCGCGCTGGCTGGTTGTCGAAGAACAGCACGTTCGCCTTGACGCCGTTGGCGTAGAAAATGCCCGTCGGCAGGCGCAGGATGGTGTGCAGGTCCGTCGTTTCCAGCAACTTGCGGCGCACCGTTTCGCCCGCTCCGCCCTCGAACAGCACGTTGTCCGGCACCACCACGGCGGCGCGGCCGGTGCTCTTCAACAGGCTCTTGATGTGCTGCACGAAATTCAGCTGCTTGTTCGAGGTCGTCGCCCAGAAATCCTGACGGTTGTAAGTCAGCGCATCGGTTTCCTGCTCGCCTTCCTCGTTGGTGAAACTCATGCTGCTCTTCTTGCCGAACGGCGGATTGGCCAGCACGTAATCGAAGGTTTCCTTCGGCGGCGCAATCAAGGCATCGTTCGGCGAAACCGGGCTGTCGCCGTCGATCTCGCCGATGTTGTGCAGGAACATGTTCATCAGTGCCAGACGCCGCGTGCCGGCGACGATTTCGTTGCCGAAGAAAGTGTCGTGCTTGAGGAAAGCCCGTTGCTCACTATCCATGCCGGGATAGGTTTCCACCAGAAAATCGTAGGCAGCGAGGAAAAAGCCTCCCGTCCCGCAGGCCGGATCGGCAATGGTCTTGCCCGGCAGCGGCCGAACGCACTCGACCATCGCCCGGATCAGCGGCCGTGGCGTGAAATACTGCCCCGCCCCCGACTTCGTATCTTCAGCATTGCGCTCCAGCAGGCCCTCGTAAATGTCGCCCTTGACGTCCGCCCCCAGCGTCACCCAACTCGTTTCATCGACCATGTCGATCAGGCGCGACAACTTGGCCGGGTCCTGAATCTTGTTCTGCGCCTTGGTGAAAATCTGCCCGAGCAGCCCCGGCTTGTTACCCAGCTCGCGCAGCACCGTCACGTAATGCACCTCCAGCGCCACCCCGCGCGCGCCCTTCAGGCTGGTCCAGCCGAGGTCTTCGGGAATGCCGATTTTGCGGCTGTACGGCGGTCGACCGTACTCGTCGGCCATTTTCAGGAAGATCAGGTAAGTCAGCTGTTCGAGATAGTCGCCATAGCTGACCCCGTCGTCGCGCAGCGTGGTACAGAAGCTCCAGACACGGGAGACGATGGATGCGGTTGCGTTCATGGCTTGCCTTGGGTATTACGTTGATTGTGCACACAGCGTGTGCCGACTTGGTGGACTCTCATCCCCGGATCAAATTCATGATCAGATGGATCATCAACTGCTTCTGCGCCGGATCGCTCTGCGCCACCAGCAGCGCAATCGCCGCCAGCGCGTTGTCGTTGATCTTCAGCTCGCCATCCGACTTCAGATGATGCCGGTTGCGCTGCAGGAACCAGATGAAGAGGAAGGCGCCGATGCGCTTGTTGCCATCCGAGAACGGATGGTTCTTGATCACGAAATAGAGCAGATGCGCCGCCTGTTCCTCGATGCTCGGGTATAGATATTCACCGCCGAAGGATTGCAGGATATTGCCGAGAATGCCGGCAAAGCTGTCGTCCTTCTGGTTGCCGAAGAGTTCAGATGCCTCGCCACGCGCCAGCATGTCAGCCTTCAACGTGGCAATCCCGGCCAGCGCTTCGTCTTCGCGGATTTCGTAGTGGATCGTCGTCGCAAAATCGCCGAGCGGCAGGCGTTCGCTGTCGAACTGGTTGAGCAGCACGAAAGTGCGGGCGTAACCGGCGATCACGCTCACCAAGCCTCGCGCCTCCGGCAAACTGGCCTGCTCGATCAGGTTCTGCTGAAACAGGCTCAACGTACGTTCTAGTTGGCGGATGTTTTCCTGCTGCTGCGCCAGCCGCTGCTGGTTCAGCGCGTAACCCTGCACCAGATAATCCTTGAGGATGCGATTGGCCCAGATGCGAAAGCGGGTGCCTTCGGGCGACTTGACGCGATAGCCGACCGAGATGATGACGTCGAGGCTGTAAAAGCGCGTTTTGTACTTCTTGCCATCCGCCGCAGTAGTCAAGGAATCCTTGACCACTGCCTGTTCGTCCAATTCCCCTTCCGAAAAAACATTGCGAATATGCAAGCTGATGTTCTGCTTGGTTTTCCCGAAAAGCTCGACCATCTGCGCCTGCGTCAGCCAGACAGTTTCACCTTCAAGACGAACATCGGTGGCAATCGAGCCATCGGCAGACTGGTAGATCGCAATCGGGGTTTGGGGGCTGGTCCGGGTTTGCATGATTGGCCTCAGTTAATGACTGTATGCAACAACAGTATATTAACCGGCGTTCCCCTGTTTGCCTGGCTTTTCATGCCATTCAATTTCTCGGCGCGGATGCGTTCGAGCAGGGCGGTGGCGGGTTCTTCGTTTTTGGCCTGTTTTACCAGTTGACCGTGGAAAGCCTTTTTCAGGATGGACTGGCGCAGCGCGTCGGCCTGTTGCAGCGCGGTGACGAGGGTTTGGTCGAGTTGGTCGGCTTCGGAGAATTTGGATTCGATTTGTTCAACGATTTCCTGTTGCTCACGCAAACTCGGAAACGGAACATTTACCGAACGAATGTTTTCGAGATTCAGGCCCGGTTTACCGGCGCCGTAGGCCATATCTGTTAGCTGTTTTCTACCTGCTGCTTCGGCAACGATGAACCAATACAAATACTTGGGCAGGATTTCCGTTGTGGGTCGGCAAAGCGCAACGTGCTGGCTAACGTAGGCCACCCCAAGGTCATGTTTGACCAAGGCCGATTTGGTGACGTTTGCGCCGGTGATGGTGATGAGCAGATCGCCTTGCTGAATACGGGTTCGCAAGCCCTCCGCCTTGCCCGGCAGGGCGACAAACGCCACATCGTTGAGTTCGAGACGGTCGTGCTTGATGTTCTGAGCGCGAACGAACAAATCCCCCGAAGTAGCGTAATAGGCGGCCCAGCCGCGAGAGCCGGAAGTTAGGAATCCAAGGAGTTGGCCCAACGATTTTTCGCGCCACCCTGTTGCTGCGGTCAACTTGCCCTCGAAGGCATTTTTGAGCAGCGACTGGCGATAGACCTTGAGCTGTTCGCGGGCGGTTTTCAGGCTGGCCACACCCTGATCGAGTTCGGAAAACAGTTCCTCGATCTTGGCGACGATGCGGTGTTGTTCAGCGAGAGGGGGTAACCAGATTTCAGTTGCACCCAGCGTTTTCAGATAGACGCCCTTCTGCGCGGTTCCTCTGGCATTGTCCTTGAAGTATTGGGCCACACGCGGCGACTCAATCTGGTACATCAGGAACTTCGACGGAACCAATACAGGCGTGATTACCGCAACACTTCGCTGCAAGGTAAATTTCTGAATTCCTTCGGGAACAACGGCAGTGCGTCCGATGGCACCAACAATCGTCAGCAAGACATCTCCGGACGCTATTTTTGTTCGCTGATCTTCCTGCTTGAAGCCTGACTCGGTAATCAAGCGGAAGTCAGAAAACAGAATCTTGTTATCGTTGATATTGACCGCGCTGAGCATTGGCAAGCCCGTGGTCTGCTTCGCTGGCGGATTGTGGGAACCATCAACCAGCTTTGATGCAATTTCTGCTAACGATGTAGCAATCCAGCCATTGGGGATTTGCTCAGCCATCACGCCACCAACGCCTCATTCAACTCATCCAGCAGCGGGTCCATGCCCTCGCCGAACAGTTGCCACATTTTCCCCAGCCCGCCCTGGCTGTCGAAAGGGCTGTATTCGAGGTCGCTGCGGGCTACGTGGCAGGAGTGGGCAATGTGGTCGCGGAGCATGCGTAGCCAGTTCATTTGTTCTTCGTTGAATTTGTCGGCGCCGCCGGCGTGGTGTTGCATGATCCAGGTCTGGAAGTTCTTGCGCACGGTGTCGGCGAAGGGCGTGATTGTCGCATCCAGACCGCAGACGCGGCGGATCAATGCGACCAATGCCGTCAGTTCCTGTTCCGGCGGGGCGCCATTGTAGCTGTCCAGTTGGCCGTAGGCTTGCCAGACGCGCAGCGGGGCGAGTTTGGGTTTGTCGGCTTTGAGTTTGTCGAGGACTTGCCGCACGAGTTTCAGCGTGATTTCGCGCCGCCGCCAGGGTTGGGCGAAGAAGATGGTGAGCGCTTCGATTTCATCCCGGTTGGCCGCCAGCCAGTCGGCGAATTCAACGGTCAGGGCCTCGGCCTGGGCGGCGCTGTCCTTGCTCCAGCCGGCGTAGGTGAGGCCATCGAGGTTGTCGTGGTCGATGGTCTGTTCTTTTTCGCGGCGGATGGTGTCGATGAGTTCGATGAATTCGCCGTTCATCAGCGCGGCGGCCTCGCCGACGAGTTGTTGCTGGGCCTGGTCGCGCCGGGTGTCGCCGGGGTCGTTGCCGATGGGCAAGTTAGCCAGTTCGAGGGCGCGGGCTTCGATCAGGTCGCCGTCGATGGCGTTGAACAGTTTGCTGACGAGGTGGCTGAGTTCGACCCCGCCGGTCGCTTCGCGCAGGCGGCGCTGGTCGTCGGCGTCGAGCTGCTTGTTGAGGCGGGCGAGCCGGCCGGCCAGCGAGGAGACGCTGTCGGTGTCGGTGGCGCCCATCAGGATGCCCATGGCCAAGTCCTTGAGCGGCACGCCGGGCTTGGTGATGAGCGGCTGGCTGGCGGTTTTCAGCGAATGGGTGACGCCGATGGCGTCGACGATGACGTAATGTGTCTTGGCGCTTTTGGCGCTGGGCGTGACTTTCTTCAGGTCGTCCATGTCCAGCGTGCGGGTGCCGCGGCCTTTCATCTGCTCGAAGTAGTTGCGGCTTTTGACATCGCGCATGAAGAGCAGGCACTCGAGCGGTTTGACGTCGGTGCCGGTGGCGATCATGTCGACGGTGACGGCGATGCGCGGGTGGTATTCGTTGCGGAACTGGGCGAGGATGGATTTGGGGTCTTCGCCTGGCTGCAGGCTGCCGTCGGCCAGCTTTTTGTCCTGCGCGGCGCGGTAGGTGACTTTCTTGCAGAAGGCGTTGCCTTCGCCGAATTCCTCGCGCACGGTCTGGATGATGTCGTCGGCGTGGCTGTCGGTTTTGGCGAAGATCAGCGTCTTGGGCACTTCGGCGCGGCCGGGGAAGATGGCCGGCAGGTTGTCGCGGAAGGCGCGGATGACGGTGCGGATCTGGTCCGGATTGACGATGTCGCGGTCGAGCTGGGTGGCGGTGTAGGCGGCGTCTTCGTCCTGCTGTTCCCAGCGCTTTTTGCGGGTCAGGCGTTCGCGCTTTTCGACTTGCTGCTGGGCGGCGATGACGGCGCCCTGCTGGGTGATGCGGGTGTCGATCAGGTAGATTTCGTTGCCGACATTGACGCCATCGGCGACGGCTTTTTCGTGGCTGTAGTCGCTGACCACATTCTTCTTGAAGAAGCCGTAGGTGCGATTGTCGGGCGTGGCGGTGAGGCCGATCAGGCTGGCGTCGAAGTAGTCGAGCACCTGCTGCCAGAGGTTGTAGATGCTGCGGTGGCATTCGTCGATGAAGATGAAGTCGAAGAATTCGGGCGGGATTTTGGCGTTGTAGGCGACGGGCGGCGGGGCTTTGGGCTGGACCAGCTCGGCCGGGTTGATTTCTTCGGCGGCTTCATCAAGTTCCTTGTCTTGCAGCAGCGAGTAGAGGCGCTGGATGGTGGAGATGCAGACGTCGGCGCCCTTGTCGACGAAGCTGTTTTTCAGGCGCTGCACCGTATAAAGCTCGGTGAATTTGCGGTTATCGTCGATGGGCACGTAGGCCATCATTTCCTGCTCGGCCTGCTCGCCGAGGTTTTTGGTGTCGACGAGGAAGAGCACGCGCTTGGCGTCGGCGTGCTTGAGCAGGCGGTAGATGCTGGTGATGGCGGTGTAGGTCTTGCCGGCGCCGGTGGCCATTTGAATGAGGGCGCGCGGGCGGGCTTCGCGGAAGGATTGTTCCAGATTGGTGATTGCGGTTTCCTGGCAATCGCGCAGGCGGAGTTCTTTCGCCGGCTGGTGTTCCGGGTTGAGCGGCGGCAATTCGGCGAGGCGGGCGCGCAGGCTGTCGCCCTCATTCAACCAATCGCGCAGGGTTTCCGGGCGGTGGAAGCTGAAGATTTCACGCGAGCGCGGCTTGGGGTCGCGGGCGTCGGTAAAGCGGGTGATGAGGCCGGTGGCTTCGTAGAGGAAGGGCAGCGGTTCCTTGTTATTCACCCACTTGAGTTTGGCGGCGGCGTAGCCTGCGGTCTGCGTTTCGTGCATGGTGAGATGCTGACCTTCGGATTCGCGCTTGGCTTCGATGACGCCGATGGCCTTCTTGTCGACAAACAGCACGTAGTCGGCCGGGCCGGCGTCGGTTTGCCATTCGCGCACGGCCTGCCCGGCGCCGGCGGAGAAGTCGATTTTCTTCTGCACCGCCCAGCCGGCAGCACGCAACTGGGCATCGATGCGGTCGCGGGCTTGCTGCTCGGGGTTCTGGTTGTCGGTCATGGGCGGCTGGGCGCTTTGGGCAATCTGGCGATGATAGCGGAAGGCACGGCCGGTCAGGATGCCATATGAATCGCTGGCCGGCCGTTTGCTACGGTCAACCGGAAAAATCGGCCAAAAATGAAATTTATGGAGAGGTTCAGCGCATCTGGCGCCGCAACCACGCGCTCGCCTGATCGACCGCAATCGACAGCAGCAACATGGCGATGATCACCGTCGACGCCTGGGCGTGGTGGAACAGCGAGAGTTCGACATAGAGCAGTTGGCCCAGCCCGCCAGCGCCGACAAAGCCAAGGATGGCAGCCATGCGGATGTTCATTTCCCAACGGTAGAGCGTGTAGGCGATGAGTTGCGGCGCGGCGCCGGGCAAGGTGCCGTAAAGGAAAGCGAGGCTGCCGGGGGCGCCGGCCAGTTTCAGGGCGCAGCCGGGGGCCGGCGGGGCGTTGTCGAGGGCTTCGGCGTAGAGACGGCCGAGCACGCCGGCAGTGTGCAGGGCCAACGCCAGCGCGCCGGCAAAGGGGCCGAGGCCGACGGCCAGCGCGGTGATCGTCGCCCAAACCAGTTCCGGCACTGAACGCAGGGTATTGAGGATAAAGCTGAACGGGGCGCGCCATTTGGGCAGGGCGAGCAGCAGCCCGGCGCCGGCGGCGATCAGGGTGCCAACGATCGAGATGGCCAGCGTTTCCCAGATGCCCGTACCCACTTTGGCGAGCCAATCGGCCGACAGATCGGGCGGGAAGAAGCCGGTGATGAATTCGCCGACGCTGCGGGCGGCTTCCACGGTCAACAGGGATTTAAGGCCGATTTCCAAATAACTGAAGCTGGCGATCACGCCAACGACCGTTGCCATGCCGAACGCGCTGCTACGCCAGCCAAAGGGCGAGGCGCGATTCGCCGGCGGGGTATCCAGCGCGCGGCGCAGCCAGCCGGACAGGCCGTCGGCCGAAAAGACGAGGAGCATGAAGGTGAGCAGGATAGTCGCCGCTTCGCCGCCGTTGAGCATTTTCATGGCCTGATCCATGAGCTGGCCGAGACCGCCGGCGCCGACGAAGCCCATGACGACCGAAGCGCGAATCGCGCATTCCCAACGGTAGACGGTGTACGAGGCCAGCTCTTTCGAGGCTTGCGGCAGCAGCCCGTAGAGAATGGCCAGCGGCCGGCTCGCACCACTATGGCGGAGCGCCCGGGCCGGCGCCGGATCGACCGATTCGAGGATTTCGGCATAGACCTTGGCCAGCATGCCGCCATAAGTCAGGCCCAGCGCCAGCACACCGGCCGCCGGGCCAAGGCCGAAGACGCGGACAAACAGCAGCGCCCAGACCAGCTCGGGAATGCCGCGCAGGATGGTCAGCAGGCTGCGCGTCACCGGGTTCAGGCTTTGCGTCTCGCGGCCTGCACCACTCGCCAGGTAGCCCATCGGCACGGCGATCAGAAAGGCCAGCGCCATGCCGGCGGTAGCAATGGCCAGCGTTTCCAGCGTGGCCTTGCCCAGATAGCCGAGAAACTCGCTACCGGTTTCCGGCGGCAGAAAGCCGGCCAGGAAATTGCCGATGACCTTCAGGTTGGCCGGATCGAAGAGTACGCCCGGCTTGAATTCAGCGGCCTGAAACAGGGGCCAGAGGATGACCAGCGTGGTCAGCGCACCGATCAGGCGGGAACGAGCGGCGGGGTCGCGGCGAGAACTATTCATTCTCTGGACTGTTCATTTGCGAACCCGGCATTAATTTGGAATATTCAGATCTTTGATCATCCGTAAGTGGAAAATTGCTCCCAAGGTACACACATTGACTATCAGCCACCCATGTAGCACCCAATTTTGGCCATGGGTGTACGTCATACCAACAATGGATGGTAAACCATGAAACATGCTCATCCCATGCGTAACCGGTATGCACTTCGGGTGCATCCGGAGATGCGTAATACAACAACTGACCTTTTCCAATAAATCCGTCACGCCAGTTTTTCGGCATCAAGCGGAGAACATCTTCATTTACAGAAAAAGTAATGCGGAGTGCAGTCCTAAAGTTTGAAACTGGAAACAGTTCTACAACGTCTTTCGGTACCTCACATCCCGCGTCAATCAATCGACACCCAAAGCTTTTTGCAAAGTACTTATAGAGATCAGTCTGCTGGCTAGCGAAGTTGGCGCCATAAACCTCTTCAAAATCAATAAGCCGGCATTGGAGAACTTTATCCTCGTGCGCGAAAATCCAACAAATCAGCTGGTCATATGCTTTGTCGAAGGGCTGAGTTGTTGCCGTATTACATTGGTGGCACAAAAATGCATCGTATTTCAGCGTCTTTGAATCAGGCCCCTGAATAACAGTCTGCTTTCCGGAGAAAAAATGTACGGGACTCTCATCTCCGCGATAAGGGCCACGTCCATAAGCCCTCTGAATATCTGCTTTTTTTAGCCGATGCTCTTTGCTTGAGGCGGGAGCACCACATATCCAGCACGTTTTTTGTGTCAAAGCGACTTCCCCGCTGCACCTAATCTTTCAAGTATGCCATCCACTTTCTAACAGCATGCAGCGCGAGTGGCCGCATCGTAGGCGGCGCCTGCTGGCAGGAAGTGCGGCTCGTGCGCCTGCACCGGCAATTCTTCGCCTTCACTGGCGTACAGATCGTGCAGCAAGGGCACGGTGATGTCGCTGGCCGGGAGGTCGAAGGCGATTCGCCCGGCCTTGACGCCAACGATGCGCGAGAAATTGCCGATGGCAAGGTCGACGGCATGCAGGCTGGCCACCAACGTGGCGCCCGACGCTTCGGCTTCGGCGATGAGCAGGCGGATGGTGGCCAGCGCCAGCGTGGGGTCGAGGGCAGATACCGGCTCGTCCGCCAGGATCATGTCCGGCTGCTGGTAGAGCACGCGGGCTATGCCGACGCGCTGCAACTGACCGCCGGAAAGCTGGTCGCAGCGGGCAAACAACTTGTCGGCCAGATCGACCCGGTAGAGCGCCGCACGCGCGCCGCTTATGTCGAGCGGGTAGATCAGCGACAGCAGCGACTTCCAGCGTGGCCAACGGCCAAGCCGCCCGGCCAGCACGGCCGTCACCACCCGCTGACGGCCGGGTAACGGCGGCGATTGATGCACGCACCCGATGCGGGCGCGCAAGGCGGCCATTGCTGCGGTCGACGGGAAATTTTGGCCAAAATCCAAAATCTCGGCGGCGCCAGCAGTGGGCCGCAACGCGGTGCCGAGCACCGACAACAGCGATGTCTTGCCGGCACCAGAAGGGCCGATCAGCGCGATGCGCTCACCTTGGGCCGCCGCCAGCGAAATCCCCTTGAGGGCGGCAAATCCGTTGGCGTGGATGAGCCCCACGCCATTCAGCACAAAGCTCACTTCAACAAGCCTGCCGCGTGGGCTGCCTTTTCGATACCGTCGTAGTTCTCTTTTTTGGTCGGCACGAACTTGCTGGCGCGTTGCAGGTTGAGGATTTCCTTCTGTTCTGGATTGCTCGGATCGAGCTTGAGGAACGCCTCGGTCAGCTTCTTGACGATGACCGGATCAAGATCGCCGCGCACGGTCCAGTTGTAGTCGAAATACGGCGGCGTGGTGGAAAAGACACGGACCTTGTCGGTGTCGACCTTCTTGGCTTCGACCATTTTTTCCCAGACCGACGCATTCAGCACACCGGCTTCAGCCTTGCCGGCCGCAACAAAAGCGACCGTGGCGTCATGCGCCCCCGAGTAGGCGACGTTCTTGAAATCCTTTTCCGGATTGAGGCCGGCCTGCTGCAGGAAGAAACGTGGCATCAGGCTGCCCGACGTCGACGACGGTGCGCCGAAGGCGAAGGTCTTGCCCTTGAGGTCCGCCACCGATTTGATGGTGGGATCGGCGGTAATGAATTTGGAGGTAAATCGCGCATCTTCGGCACGCTGGACGATCGGGATGGCCGTCCCGTTGGTGCGGATGCTGGCCTGGACGAAGGTAAAACCGCCCAGCCAGGCGAGGTCGATCTTTTTGGTGGCCAGTGACTCAACGACGGCGGCGTAATCGGAAACCGGCGTGAACACGACCTTCATGCCGGTCTGCGCTTCTAGGTATTTGCCCAGTGGCGCAAATTTGCGCTGCAGTTCGGTCGGTGCTTCGTCGGGGATGGCCGACACACGGAGGATGGCTTCGTCGGCAACGGCCAGCGATACAGCAGAAAACGAAGCGACGGTGGCGCAGGCGACCGCGCCCTTGAGCGCCAGGCGGCGCAGGAATGAAAGGCTCATGGTGTTACTCCGATTTGTTCAGCAACCACCACCGTGCGGATATCACGGCAGCTTACAAGGCGCCGAAGCGCCACCCGATCAATGCGGTACGCAGACCGCAGGCCACATGATAACCGCGATTGGCAACAATCATGCCCCCGCCGGCCTGAGCGCACCGACGCCGGGCCCATGCCAAGCGCAAGCGGCGGTATGACTTTCTACATATTTACAAGCCCCCAAAGCAGGTGAGACATTTAGCGAAAATAAGGAATTCAACAAATGGTTCGGCACCCGCTACGCCCTACCCTGCTCGTCCTGCTGGCCGCATGGCTCACCATCATTGCCTTCGCTGCCCACCTGCTGCTATCCGCCCAGATCAGTCGCTGGGAAGGGCATTTCGATGAAGACGTCCAGCTCATGGCAGGCGAGGTCAAGCAAAAACTGGATACGAATGAGGCCGTTCTGGCTGGCTTTTCTGCCTTTTTGCATGCCGTAGACCGCAGCGATACCGACTCGACGATGCGCTACGCAGCCTCTGCCGCATCTGCCTACCCGCATATCTACATGATAGAAGTGGCTCGCAAGGTCGCTTTGTCCGAGCAAAATGGGCTTGAAACATCCTTGCGCCATGGCTGGCGCAAGGATTTTGCCATCAAGGCGTTCTCGGACATCACGGCGCGTACCACTCAGGATGCGTCTCCGAAGACGGCCATCTGGCCGATTCTGTTCATGTATCCCTCCCTGCCCGATGCCGAGGCAATTTATGGTGTCCGCCTTGAAACGGTGGGCTACCTGTCGCAAACCATGGCCCTTGCCCACAACAACATCAGACCGGTCGTTTCTCCGGTCTTCGACCTCTACGAAGGGGGCAGCGCATATATCCTGCTCCAGGAAGTGAACCGTGCCCCCCGGACAGGTTCTTCCGAACTGAACTTCTTCGGCAACACGATGATTGCCTTGCTGGTCATCAAGACGCAGGCGCTGCTACCGAATCACGCCACACTGATTGATCATCAGAATATTGCATTCTCAGCCCGACTTTCTTCAGCCACGACTCTTGACAGTCTGCTGTTCAAACAGGAGGCCGCTGAACCTGGGCCATTGGACAAGCTGCTTTTGCCCAATCTCACACGGCGTCTGAAAATCGACAATCCGTCGCAACCAGCGATCATCAACTTCAGTCGTCAATTGCGCTGGCAGGACCTGCTGAATTCGGAAACCCTGACCCTGCTGATTCTGCTCGGTGGCGCGCTTCTGGTCGTGCCGTGGGTCACGCTTCGCCACTACCGCTCTCTGGACCGCGCTGCCGAAGAGCATGAAAGAGCTGCATACCTGGCAACCCACGATGTATTGACCGACCTGCCCAACCGCTTTCTATTCACCGACCGATTCGAGCAGGCACACCGAACCTGGCAGCGGAACAGCACGCCCTTTGCCTTGTTGCTGGTTGATCTCGATCATTTCAAGGAGATCAACGACCGCTACGGCCATGAAATTGGAGATCAGGTCCTGATTGCCTGCAGCCAGCGCATGGCACGTGAGCTTCGCGCCTGCGATACGGTGGCGCGACATGGGGGTGACGAATTCATCATGTTGCTGGCGAATATCGAGAAGACCCAGGATGCTGCCAGTGTCGGCGAAAAACTTCTCGCCGCGGTGGGCGAAACCATTGAGACCACCATCGGGCCGCTCAATATCCATTGCAGCATCGGCATTGCCGTGTGTCCGCTGCATGGTGAAATTCTGGATGTGCTGCGCAGATCGGCCGATCGAGCCATGTACGAATCGAAAAACCAGGGACGCAATGCCGTCTCCGTGGCGTCCGGCGACAGCAGTGAACAACGATTCATGGCGTCCCTGAAAGCATAGCGAGCGGTCAGCGCGCGTGTCTTCAACGCCACCTTTTCCACGAAATCAGTCGCTTAACTTGGCAGCCGGCACGGCGACCGGTAAACTACGGGTTCTGCCGAGGAGCGCTGCGACCCTTTTCATGCTTTTGCATGAATTCCGGGGCCAGGCTCGGCAATGTTCAACGGCGCTCGCAAACCCCAGTTTCCCTGTCCCGGTTTGCGACGCCGTTTGATTTTGCGGTGCGCCCGGTACCTTCAAGCATTGCCGAGGTGATCATGCAGCAACCCGACCGTACCGCCGAACTTTCCGCCCTGCTCGCTAAAAAGATGCTCGTCCTCGACGGCGCCATGGGCACGATGATCCAGCGTCACGGCCTGCTGGAAGCCGATTATCGTGGCGAGCGCTTTGCCGATCACCCGCACGACCTCAAGGGCAACAACGACCTGCTGGTGCTGACCCGACCGGATGTCATCGGCGGCATCCACCGCGCCTACCTTGAAGCCGGCGCCGACATTCTCGAGACCTGCACCTTCAATTCGACCGCCGTGTCGCAGGCCGACTACAAGCTCGAGCCCATCGTCTATGAGCTGAACGTCAAGGGCGCCGCGCTGGCCCGCCAGCTGTGCGACGAATTCACCGCCGCCAATCCCGCCAAGCCGCGCTTCGTCGCCGGCGTGCTTGGCCCGACCAGCCGCACGGCGTCGATCTCGCCGGACGTCAACGACCCCGGCTACCGCAACGTCACTTTTGATGCGCTGGTCACTGATTATCTCGAAGCCATTCGCGGCCTGACCGACGGCGGCGCCGACATCCTGCTCGTCGAAACGGTGTTCGACACGCTGAACGCCAAGGCCGCGCTGTTCGCCATCGAGCAATTCTTCGATGCTGCCGGCCGCCGTTGGCCGGTGATGATTTCCGGGACGATCACCGACGCTTCCGGCCGCACGCTGTCCGGCCAGACGGCCGAAGCGTTCTGGAATTCGCTGAATCACATCCAGCCGCTCTCTTTCGGGCTGAACTGCGCGCTCGGCGCCAAGGAATTGCGCCAGTACGTCGAGGAACTGTCGCGCGTCTGCGACTGCTACATCTCGGCTCACCCCAACGCCGGCCTGCCCAACGCCTTTGGCGGCTATGACGAAACGGCCGACATGCTGGCCGATGAAATCGAGGGCTGGGCCAAGAGCGGCATCGTCAATATCGTCGGCGGCTGCTGCGGCACCTCGCCCGAGCACATCAAGGCCATCGCCGAACGGGTGGCCACGGTCAACCCGAGAAAAGTGCCGAAAATCGAAAAGAAGTTGCGCCTCTCCGGGCTGGAGCCGTTCAACGTCGGCGCCGATTCGCTGTTTGTGAATGTCGGCGAACGGACCAACGTCACTGGCTCGAAAGCTTTCGCGCGGATGATTCTCGAAGGCCGCTTCGACGATGCGCTGGCCGTCGCCCGCCAGCAGGTCGAGAATGGCGCGCAGGTCATCGACATCAATATGGACGAGGCGATGCTCGATTCGCTCGCCGCGATGGATCGCTTCCTCAAGCTGATCGCCTCGGAGCCGGATATTTCGCGCGTTCCGATCATGATCGACTCATCGAAATGGGAAGTCATCGAAGCCGGCCTGAAGTGCATTCAGGGCAAGGGCATCGTCAATTCGATCTCGATGAAGGAAGGCGAAGCCAAGTTCATTGAGCAGGCGAAACTCGCCCGCCGCTACGGTGCTGCGGTCATCGTCATGGCCTTCGACGAAAAGGGCCAGGCCGACACCTTTGCGCGCAAAACCGAGATCTCCAAGCGCGCCTACGACCTGCTGCTGAGCGTCGGTTTCCCGGCCGAAGACATCATCTTCGACCCGAACATTTTCGCCATTGCCACCGGCATCCCGGAACACGACAACTACGCCGTCGATTTTATCGAATCGGTGCGCTGGATCAGGCAGCACCTGCCGCACGCCCACATTTCAGGTGGGGTTTCCAATGTGTCCTTCAGTTTCCGCGGCAACGATGCCGTGCGCGAGGCCATCCACACGGTTTTCCTATACCACGCGATCAAGGCCGGCATGACCATGGGCATCGTCAATGCCGGCATGCTCGGCATCTACGACGATCTCGAACCGGAACTGCGCGAGAAGGTCGAGGACGTCGTGCTCAATCGCCACCCGAACGCCGGCGAGGCGCTCGTCGATTTCGCCCAGACCGTCAAGGAAGGCAAGGCCAAGGACACGGGTCCGGATCTTTCGTGGCGTGAGCAATCTGTCGAAAAACGCCTCGAGCACGCGCTGATCAAGGGCATCACCGATTTCGTCGTGGCCGATACCGAAGAAGTGCGCGCCAAGCTGGAAAGCGAAGGCAAGCCGCCGCTGTCGGTCATTGAAGGCCCGCTGATGAACGGCATGAACGTCGTCGGTGACCTGTTTGGCGCCGGCAAGATGTTCCTGCCCCAGGTCGTCAAATCGGCCCGCGTCATGAAACAGGCGGTCGCCCACCTGCTGCCCTACATCGAGGCGGAAAAAACCCGCACCGGCCTCGGCTCCAAGGGCAAGATCCTGATGGCCACGGTCAAGGGCGACGTGCACGACATCGGCAAGAACATCGTCGGCGTCGTCCTCGGCTGCAATGGCTACGACGTCGTCGACCTCGGCGTCATGGTCAGCTGCGACAACATCCTGAAGGCGGCGCTCGAACATCGCGTCGACATCATCGGCCTGTCCGGCCTGATCACCCCGTCTTTGGAAGAAATGGCCCACGTCGCCAGCGAAATGCAGCGTCAGGGCATGAAGCAGCCGCTGTTGATCGGCGGCGCGACAACCAGCCGCGCCCACACCGCGATCAAGATCGCCCCCAACACCGAAGGCGCCGTGGTCTATGTGCCTGACGCCTCACGCGCCGTCGGTGTTGCCACCAAGCTGCTGTCGGTCGACCAGCGCGACGGCTACATGGCCGAGATCGTCGCCGAATACGAAGCCGTGCGCGCCGAACACGCGGGCCGCAAAGGACCGACGATGGTGACGCTGGAAGAAGCCCGTGCCAACCGTTTCCAGTGGCACGAAGCCTTCGCCCCCACTATTCCCAACCAGCTCGGCCTGCAGACACTCAACCCCAGTTTGCGCGATCTGGCGCTACTGATCGACTGGACGCCTTTCTTCCAGAGCTGGGATCTGGCCGGTCGCTATCCAGCCATTCTCGAGAACGAGACGGTCGGCGAAACGGCCCGTCAGCTGTTCGCCGACGCCAAGAAAATGCTGACCAGCATCATCAACGAAAACTGGCTGTCAGCCAGAGCCGTATTCGGCCTCTATCCGGCCAGTGCCGATAATGAAGACATCATTATCTACGCCGACGAGTCACGCACCACCGAACTCACCCGGTGGGTCGGCCTGCGCCAGCAACACAAGCAACCCAAGGGCCGCTTCAACATGGCGCTCGCCGATTTTGTCGGCAAGTACGACTATGTCGGTGCCTTTGCCGTCACCGCCGGGCATCGCATCGAAGAACGTGTCGCCGCATTCGAAGCCGCCAACGACGACTACTCGGCGATCATGCTCAAGTCTCTGGCCGACCGCCTGGCCGAAGCCGCCGCCGAATGGCTGCATCTCCAAGTCCGCACCCAATACTGGGGCTACGCCAGCGATGAAGCATTCACCAACGCCGAACTGATCGCCGAGCAATACAAGGGTATCCGCCCTGCCCCCGGCTACCCGGCCTGCCCGGACCATACCGCCAAGCGGGAGTTGTTCGCCCTGCTCGACGCGCCCGCCAAAGCAGGCATGACCTTGACCGAGTCCTGCGCGATGATGCCGGCAGCTGCCGTCTCCGGGTTCTACATCGGCCATCCGGCCGCCGCCTATTTCGCCATCCCGAAAATTGGGCGCGATCAGCTGGAGGACTGGGCCAAGCGCAAGGGCATGTCGATCAAGGACGCAGAGTACTGGCTGGCCCCCCTGCTCTGATCGGCGCATAACTGCTGTCATGGCCGTTGGCCATGACAGCAGGCTGCATCAGTTCACACCGGACCGCTTGATCAAGGCCTGCAGTTCACCCACGATACCGCGGCGGAAGCTGAGCACACAGATGACGAAGATCACACCCATGATCACCGTCACCCAGGATCCGACCGAATCCGGCAACTGAGTCTGCAAGGTGACAATGGTGGCAGCACCCACGATCGGGCCGAGGATGGTACCGAGTCCCCCAAGCAGCGTCATCAGTACGACTTCACCCGATGCATGCCAGTGCACGTCGCTCAGTGAGGCCAACTGGAAGACCAGGGTCTTGGTCGCCCCGGCCATGCCGGCGAGAGATGCGGAAATGATGAAGGCAATCAACTTGAACTTGGCAACATCGTAGCCCAGCGAAATGGCGCGCGGCTCGTTTTCGCGGATGGCCTTCAGAATCTGGCCGAAGGGAGAATGGATGGTGCGGTAGATGACAAAGAAGCCGAAACAGAATATGGCGAACACCACGTAGTACATGGCAATGTTGTCCGAGAGGTCGAGAAAGCCCAGCAAATTGCCGCGCGGCACCCCTTGCAAACCGTCCTCACCGCCCGTTTGCTTGATCTGGATGGCAAGGAAGAAAACCATCTGCGCCAGCGCGAGGGTAATCATTGCAAAGTAGATGCCCGTACGCTTGATGGCCAGCCAGCCGAACACCCAGCCAAGCAGACCGGCGGCGACGGTGCCGGCAAGGATACCGACTTCCGGTGTCACCCCGACGTCGCGCACCATCATCCCGCAAACGTAGCCCGCGGTGCCAAGGAAGGCTGCATGGCCGAAAGAGAGCAGGCCGGCAAAGCCCAGCAGCAGATTGAAGGCGCAGGCAAACAACGCGTAGCAGAGGATTTTCATCAGGAAAGTCGGGTAGACCGCAAACGGGGCGATCAGGCCGATAACGAACAGCACGCCGAGGAGCAGCGGCAGCTTCGATTCGGCATATGAGACAGGCGCATTCATGTGGATTTCCTTCGAGTGTTCACTTATCGCGCTTCAGGACTTGCCGAACAGCCCTGCCGGACGGACCAGCAGAACGATGACCATGATGACGAAGACGACCACGCTGGAGGCTTCCGGATAAAAGACCTTGGTCAGCCCCTCGATCAGCCCGAGACCAAGGCCGGTCAGAATTGAACCCATGATCGACCCCATGCCGCCAATGACGACCACAGCAAAGACGACGATGATCAGATTGGAGCCCATCAGCGGATTGACCTGGAAAATCGGTGCCGCCAGCACCCCGGCAAAGGCCGCCAGGGCCACGCCGTAACCGTAGGTAAAGGTGATCAGCAGCGGCACGTTGATACCCAGCGCCTGGACCATTTGCGAATTTTCAGTACCGGCGCGCAGGTAGGCGCCGAGCTTGGTGCGCTCGATCATGTACCACGTGCCAAAGCAGACAGTCAGCGAGGCGATGATCACCCAGCCACGGTAGATGGGGAGGAACATGAAGCCGAGGTTGACGCCACCGGAGAGCAGATCGGGAACCTCGTAGCTTTCACCGGAAATGCCGAACTGGTCGCGAAAAACGCCTTCGAAAATCAGCGCCAGTCCAAAGGTCAACAGCAGCCCGTAGAGGTGATCCAGCTTGTACAGCCGGCGCAGCATCAGCCGCTCGAGCAGTACACCCAAGAAGCCGACAATCAGCGGAGCGGCAATCAACGACACCCAATAGTTGATGCCGAAGCGGGTCAGGGCAATCCAGGCGACAAAGGCGCCCATCATGTACTGCGCACCATGGGCAAAATTGATGATGTTGAGCAAGCCGAAAATAATGGCCAGCCCGAGGCTGAGAATGGCGTAGAACGAACCGTTGATCAGCCCGATCAGCAGTTGGCTGCCAAACAGGGCGCTCGAGATTCCGAATATTTCCATGAAGGGCTCCAGACCCGGCGCGAAGTTGGTTCGCACCGGGCATTGCGATGACTCTGCTTACTTCTTGACCAGCGGGCAACGCGACTGTGCCAGCGGCTGGAAGGCCTCAGCAGCCGGAATCGTGGCCTTGATCGTGTAGTAGTCCCATGGATACTTCGATTCACCGGGCTTCTTCACTTGAACCAGATACATGTCATGCACCATGCGGCCATCCGGACGGATCTGGCCATTTTTGGCGAAGAAATCGTTGATCGGGGTCTTTTTCATCATCGCCATGACCTTGCTGGTGTCATCGCTGCCCGCGGCCTTGACGGCCTTCAGGTAATGATAGATGGACGAATACTGGCCGGCCTGGACCATGGTTGGCATTTTCTTCTGCTTGTCGAAGAAGCGCTTCGACCAGGCACGCGTCTCGTCATTACGATCCCAGTAAAAGCCGGTGGTCAGGTACATGCCTTGGGTCGGCTTCAGGCCGAGCGAATGGATGTCGGTGATGAACATCAGCAGGCCGGCCAGCGATTGTTTGGGCGTGATGCCGAATTCGGCGGCTTGCTTGATGGCATTGGTCGTATCGGCGCCAGCGTTGGCCAGACCGATCACTTGGGCACCGGAGGCCTGAGCCTTGAGCAGGAAGGACGAGAAATCAGAGCCGGGGAAAGGATGGCGCACGGAACCGACCACCTTGCCGCCATTGGCAACCACCACCGCCGAGGCATCCTTCTCCAGCGCCTGACCGAAAGCATAATCGGCAGTCAGGAAGAACCAGGTCTTGCCACCCTGCTGTGTCACAGCCTTGGCCGTACCGTTGGCCAACGCGTAGGTGTCATACGTGTAGTGCACCGAAACGTCGTTGCACTGCTCGTTGGTGATCGGGGTCGACGCCGGGCCGCTCATCAGAACAATGCGGTCCTTTTCCTTGGCAACCTTCATCACTGCCAGCGCGGTGGAGGTGGTGACCAGTTCGGTTACGGTATCGACGTTCTCGCGTTCAATCCATTCCCGTGCCTTGTTCGAGGCAATGTCGGCCTTGTTCTGGTGGTCGGCGGAGACCATTTCAATCTTGAAGTTGGGTTTTTCATTGGCGATGAAATCATCGATCGCCATTTTGGTGGCCAGTACGGCACCGGAACCGGCCAGATCGGAATAGGTACCGGAAAGGTCGGTCAGTACACCGATTTTCACGGAACCGCCTGAAATCTCGGCCTGGGCACCGACAGACAGTGCAGCCAGTGCCGTGGCACACAGTGTGGTCTTGAATTTTCTGGATATCATGGGTAACTCCTCCTAGAGTGGGCAATCCCGGCTAGACGCCGAGCCTGTGGTGCAGCCATTCCATCTTTCCTGGAAGTTCTTCCTGGGTGATGGTGGCAATTATTTCTCCGTGTTCGAGCACGTAATGGCGATCAGCCAACGGTGCAGCGAAGCGGAAATTTTGTTCGACAAGAATGATGGTAAAGCCGCGTTTTTTCAGTTCAATAATCACCTCGCCCAGTTTCTTGACAATGACCGGGGCGAGACCTTCGGTGATTTCATCGAGCAGCAGCAATTTGGCACCGGTGCGCAGGATACGCGCCATCGCCAGCATTTGCTGCTCGCCCCCGGAAAGCTTGCCGCCCGGGCTGGTGCGGCGTTCGCTCAGATTGGGGAACATCTGGTAGAGCTCGTCGACCGACATGCCGCCGCTGGAAACGATGGGGGCCAGGGTCAGGTTTTCCTCGGCACTGAGCGAGGTGAAAATGGCTCGCTCCTCGGGGCAATAGCCGACACCATGGTGCGCGACCTTGTGGGTCGGCACGTTGATGACCTCGTTGCCGTTCACCATGATCGAGCCGGTCCGGCGTCCGACCAGCCCCATGATCGATTTCAGTGTCGTCGTGCGGCCTGAGCCGTTCCGGCCGAGCAAGGTGACACATTCGCCCTTGGCGACACTGATGTCCAGTCCGTGCAGGATATGTGACTCCCCATAGAACGCATGGAGGTCGGTCAGGCGGAGATATTCCGGTTTTGGTTTGAAAGCACTGGTCATGGTCGTTTCCCGCTCAGTGATGCGCGTCGTTCATGTTGTCGGAACCGACGTAGGCTTCCAGCACCTGCGGATTTTTCGAGACTTCTTCGTAAGTCCCTTCGGCCAGCACGCTGCCCCGGGTCAGCACGGTAATCCGGTCGCACAGGTTGGCGACCACCGACAAATTGTGCTCCACCATCAGGATGGTCCGATTGGCCGAAACCTTGCGGATCAGGTCGACCACGCGTTCGATGTCTTCGTGCCCCATTCCCTGGGTCGGTTCGTCGAGCAGCATCATGTCCGGTTCCAGTGCCAGTGTGGTGGCGATCTCCAGCGCGCGCTTGCGGCCGTAGGGCATTTCCGCCGTCATGGTGTCGGCAAAGCTGCCTAGATCGACCGCCTCGAGCAACGCCATGGCTTGATCGTTCAGTTTGTTGAGGCTCTTTTCGGATTTCCAGAAATGGAATTCGGTGCCCAGTTTTCGTTGCAGACCGATACGCACGTTTTCCAGTACCGTCAGATGGGGGAAGGTGGCGGAAATCTGGAAGGAACGGACAAACCCGCGCCGCGCGGTCACGGCTGGCGCTTCACGCGTAATATCCTGCCCCTTGAAATGAATGGTGCCCGCGGTGGGTGGCAGGAATTTGGTGACCAGGTTGAATACCGTCGTCTTTCCCGCGCCATTCGGTCCGATCAGCGCGTGGATGGTGCCGCGTTGCACCTTAAGATTGACATCGGAAACCGCAGTAAAACCCTTGAACTCCTTGGTCAGACCGCGCGTTTCCAGAATGAAATCACTCATTGTTTCTCCTGGAATCCTTGCCTTCGTCAATTGCTTATATCGCAACCAATTTACCTAAGGTGAATTATTGATTGGTTTTCAGGGCTAGGCTAGCAAGGGTTTACCCGTGGATGACGTTAGCGGCACCGGCTCACCCGGCAGAATCTGCTTCGTTTGACGAAGCACGCCCCTCACCAAAAATCCAGGATACCGGGAGCAAACCAAGCAATCGGTCAAAAAATCGACGAAAATTCTGCCATGAACGTCCAGCACAACCTCGACCTGACTGCCTTCAATACCCTCGCCCTTCCCGGCAGGGCCGCTCGCTACCTGAAAATAACAACGCCCGGCCAGTTGGCGGCGCCTGACATGGCCGGCCAACCGCGTTTCATACTGGGGGGAGGCAGCAATCTGGTGCTCACCGGCGACTTCGACGGCCTCGTGCTGCACATGGCCATCCCCGGCAAACGTTTGCTGAAGGAAGACGCCCATGCTGTCTACATCGAAGCCGGGGCCGGCGAAACCTGGCATGACTTCGTGCAATGGACCTTGCAACAGGGCTGGCCGGGGTTGGAAAACCTGAGCCTGATCCCCGGTACGGTCGGTGCGGCGCCAATTCAAAATATTGGCGCTTACGGGCTGGAGATCGGTGAATGCTTTCATTCACTAACCGCTTGGGATTTTGAAAAACAGGTGTTTTTCCCGGTTGACCGCAGCGCCTGCCGTTTTGCCTACCGCGACAGCCTATTCAAGCAGGAAGGCTGGCATTTGAGCGGGCGAATGGCGATCACGTCCGTCATTTTCCGACTGCCGAAAGTGTGGGCACCCAATATTCGGTACGCCGATGTCGCGCAGGAATTGGCGGCCCGCGATATCGCCACACCCACACCGCAGGACGTGGCCAATGCCATCATTGCCGTTCGCCAGCGCAAGTTGCCGGACCCGGCGATCATCCCGAATACGGGCAGCTTTTTTCACAATCCGGTCGTCACGTCGGCGCTGGCCAATGCCCTGGCAGTCGACTACCCCACCCTGCCCCGCTATCCGCAAGCAGACGGCCAGGTCAAGCTGGCAGCCGGGTGGTTGATCGAGCAGGCCGGCTGGAAAGGGAAAAGCCTGGGCCCCGTGGGCATGTACGAAAAGCAGGCACTGGTGCTGGTCAATCGTGGCGGAGCGACGGGCGCCGACGTCAAGCGCACGATGGCTGCGGTTCAGGCCGCTGTAAAAGCCAAGTTTGCAGTCGATCTCACTCCTGAACCGATTTTCCTGTAACGAACAGGCAGGCGGCGATGCCGGTCGTCACCGCGTCAGCCATCCGGGCCTGACGCACCGGGTCGCCGAGTTCAAGCTCTTCGTCGCGATGCTTGATGACGCCAGCCTCAAAAAGTACAGCCGGCAGCGTCGTTTTATACAGCACGACCAAATTGTCGTAATACCAGACGCCATTTTCTGCGTCAGCGGCCAAATGCCGACGCGCATGCCAGGTTGACGGCTCGAAACCCGCCCGGCGCAGCATGGCGCCAATACTGGAGGCGCAGCGCAGGCTGGTGTCCGGATCCGGGTTCTGGGCCGACACGAAAATGCCGTAGCCGCGCTTGACCTCGGTGTAGGTCTCCTCGACACCCTCCCAGACCCAACTTTTGAGCCAGGCTTCACCAATCGAGTCGTGATGGATGGCGATGAAAAAGTCGCTCCCTGCCGCCTGGGCCGGACGTGCCGTCAAGCTACCAATATCACCCTCGAAATTGACCTCGCGCACACCGAGCCCGCGCGCGCGCATCACCCCGGCCAGCACCCCGGCAAATTCGCGATTGAAGGCAAATTCCGGTCGCCCACGGGCACTGCTTGCCCCGCCATCGACACCGCCATGTCCGACATCAATCGCAATAAGCGGCGGCGAGGCCAATACCGCGGTCGACCCGAAAAAAAGCGCAAAAACAAAATTTCTTGAAGCATCCATCCGGGAATTATCAGGCCAAATGGAAATTCCGCCAGTGCTGCCCATTTCTCGGTAGAACGGCCGGCACGATTTGCGCTATAGTTTCCGCCCAGAATCAGGGAGAAAACGATGAGTGATGAGACAAACCTGCCGCGCGGCACCAGCGCCCACATGCCGGACCTGAACTGGAGCCAGGTGCGTGAAACCGTGCTGATGCTCGAGCTTTCCGCCGTGCAGATCGAGGCGGCGATGAAGGACAGCAACGCCTCCGTCGAGGTGTTGACCGACTCCTTCACGACCATGGCAGGTTACATGCGGATGATTTCCGACACCGTGCAAACCCTGCCCGATCAGGGTGAAGTCGGGGCCGCCAAGCAAAATCTGATTGGCGTATCGGAGCACGTCTCCGGCATGGTTCATCAAGCCATCATCGCCTTCCAGTTCTATGACAAACTCGTACAACGCCTGGCCCACGTCGGGATCAGCCTGGGCGATCTGAGCGACCTGGTGTCCGACAGCCGCCGCCTGTTCAACCCTGGCGAATGGGTAGGCCTGCAGGGAAAGATCAAGGCCAAGTATTCGACGCGCGAAGAAATCGCCATGTTCGAAGCCGTCATGCAGGGCATGCCGGTGCAGGAGGCCGTTGAAAAATTCATGGCCGACATGAAAGAGAAGAGCGACGATATCGAGCTGTTCTAGCATCGCGCTGAAGCCCGGACCATGCCCAAACCGAACGGGATTCCAGCGGAAGCACTCGTTGCAGCCATGGCGATTGCCGGTGTCGGTTGCTGGCTCTGGGACACTGAAACCCGCCATCTGCAGATTTCAGAAAATTTCCAGACGCTGCTTGGCCTCCCGCCTGATGGGCTTCCCGAAACACCTGACGCCTGGCTGGCCTTGGCCCACACTGACGATCGCCAGCATCTGGTCGCCCTGTTTGATCGACTGACAACCAGTACGACGCATGGCCCGTCCGGCTTCAACCTTCGCCTGAAGCATAGCAGCGGGCTCTGGCACTGGTTCGACGTTCGCCCACCGGCCAGTGGGCAGGCCGCATCAGCCCTGATCGTCATCACGTTTATCGAGATCACCCTGCAAAAACAGGCCGAAGCGGCCCTGCGCGACAGCCAGCTCCGCTTCCGGGCGCTCTACAACACCAGCCCGCTCGCCTTTATCCTGTGGAACCGCGAGGGCAGCATCACCGAGTGGAACCGCCGAGCCGAAGCAATGTTCGGCTGGCGATCAGAAGAGGTCATCGGCAAGCGGGTACACCGCCTTCTGCTTCCCAATGAGCACCACGCTGCTTTCACAGAAATTGTCCGGGCGGTCATGCGCGGCAGCGGCGATGGCATTTATACCGGACCGGCCCTTGGCAAGGATGGACTGCGCCTTCATTGCAACTGGTACAACGTTGCCCTGCGCAGCCCGAGCGGCAAATTGCTCGGCATACTCTCGCTGGTCCTCGACATCACCGATGAGCGACTCGCCCACCAGCAGCTGGAAAAAAGCGAGAAGGTCTATCGCACCCTGGTCGAGACCTCCCCCGACGCGATCCTGCTCCTCGGCCTGGACGGTCGACTGCAAATGGCCAACCAGCAGGCCCATCGGCTGTTCGGACTGGACGAACTGGACGATCTGGGTGCTCATCGGATCGGAGACCTGCTGCACGCCCCCACCGGCAAACCCGGTGAAATCGCCGGCTTGCTCGACAATCCTGAGGAATTCAACGGCTTTATTGTCAATCGACAACTCCCCATGCAACGCCTCGGCGGCACCCGCTTCGATGCCGCGACTGCCTTTACGACCATCATGGACTCGAGCGGCAGATCATCGGGCATTGTGCTTTTCGTTCGCGACATTACCGAAAAGCTGCGCGCCGAACTTGAGCTGGAAACGCATCGCGCAAACCTTGAACGCCTCGTGCTGGAGCGGACCGCCGAACTGGAATCTGCCCGCAGCTCGCTGGCCAAAATCATCGAGGGCAGCCCGGTACCCACTCTGGTGCTCGATGAGAACCACACCGTCACCCACTGGAACAAGGCCTGCGAAGAAATCATCGGTATTCCGGCCAGCGCGATGATCGGCTCACGAGATCCTTGGAAGGCCTTTTATCCCAGCCCGCGTCCCATCATGGCTGACCTGGTGATGTCCAATCTCATGGCCGACGTTGAATTGCATTACTCCGGCAAATACCGGCATTCGGAACTGGTGCAGGGCGCTATTGAAGGCGAGGATTACTTTCCAAAATTCAATCGCTGGCTATTCTTTACCGCCGCATCCTTGCGCGACCACCAGGGCAAAATTGTCGGTGCGATTGAAACGCTGCAAGATATTACCGAGCGCAAACTGGCTGAAATTGCACTGACCGAAGCCAAGCAAGTGGCCGAGTCGGCCGCCAACACCAAGGCCGAATTCCTGGCCAACATGAGCCATGAAATCCGTACCCCGATGAATGCGGTCATCGGTCTTGCCCATCTATTGCTGAAGAGCGAACTTTCCAGCAAGCAGCGCGACTTTGTAGCGCGCATTCACAATGCCGGCCAGATGTTGCTCGGCCTGATCAACGACATCCTGGACTTTTCCAAGATCGAAGCCGGGCACATGCAGCTTGAAGCCACTGAATTCGTACTCGACGAAGTCCTCGATAATGTGGCCAGTGTCCTGTTGCACCGTGCCCAGGAAAAAGGCCTGGCGCTGCAATACCTCGTCGAGCCCGATGTCCCTCCGCGACTCGTTGGCGACCCGTTACGGCTGGCCCAGATTCTCATCAACCTGATCGGCAACGCACTCAAGTTCACCGCCAACGGCTCGGTTACGGTCTTCGTCCGCCGCGTCCCCGATTCCCCTGGCTCGGTCATGCTGGAACTGGACGTTCAGGACACCGGGATCGGCTTGTCACAGGAACAACAGCAGAATCTCTTCCAGGCGTTTACACAGGCGGATACCTCCATCACCCGGAAATATGGTGGCACGGGACTCGGCCTGACCATCTGCAAACGGCTGTCACAGCTGATGGGCGGTGATATCTGGGTCACCAGCCAGCCCGGGGTCGGCAGCACCTTCACCTTTGCGGTCAAACTGGGCTTGGGCAGCGACAGCGCGAATGAGCCGCGCGCTGCGATGTCGCGTGCTCTCGTGGTTGATGACAGCCCGCTGTCTCGCGCCATCCTCATCCGCTTGTTCGAGAAAAACGGCTACTCCGCCGTCCCGGCCGAGTCTGGCGAGCAGTCCTTGCAACTGCTTGCCGAGGCACGCGTCGCACCTTTCAAATTGGTCACCATCGACCTCAACATGCCAGGCATGGATGGCCTGGAACTGGCTGAAGCAATCCGAACGCAGACCTTGCAGTCACCCAAGCTGGTCATGGTCACGGCCGCCGATACGGCGCTTCTTGAAGGGGACAGTCGACTGGGTTGCTTCGATGCCATGCTTAACAAGCCCGTCACCGCTACCCAGATTGGCCGATTGGTGGCTGAATCCTTTCAAAAAGCAACGTCCGCATCGCCAGCCCACGCGGCCAGTCTGGCCGGGTTACGGGTCCTTCTGGTGGATGACATGCCAACCAATCAATTAATCGGTTGCGAGCTGCTGGAATCCCTCGGCATCACGGTAGACACGGCAGACAATGGCGCGCGTGCATTGAAGAAACTTCTCGAAGACGCTACCATCTATGACATCGTCTTGATGGATGTCCAAATGCCGGAAATGGATGGCCTGGAGGCTACCCGGCGCTTGCGAGCCAGCAAGTGCCGGCCAGACCTGCCGATCATCGCAATGACAGCGCATGCATTGGATAGCGAACGTCAGCGTTGTCTCGCAGCGGGCATGAATGATTTTCTGACGAAGCCGATTGATCCTGATTTATTGCAGCAGATGTTGAGTCGCTGGCAACCCAAACACGCACCAAGCAACCATGCCCCAAAACAAGAGAGCACTTCCATGAATTCAACCGATGGATTTCCTGACCTACCGGGCATCAACACAGCCGACGGCTTGAAACGGATGATGAACAAGCCAGCGCTTTACGAGAAAGTCTTGCGCGACTTTTATGCCAGGTTCAATGACGAACCGACACACATCCGCACGGCATTGGCAAGCGGTGATTTTTCGACTGCGGAGCGGCGAGCCCACAGCACGAAGGGGCTCGCCGGCACCATTGGCGCCGCGGGCTTGCAGTCCGCTGCCAAGGCGCTTGAGGATGCGATGCACGCAGGGGAAATGCCGTCAGAAACCATTTTTGGCCAGTTTGAACGAGAACTGGGCATCGTTATCGAAGGCATCGCCTGCGGTTTTGATATCGATCAGCCAGGCTGAACGTCGACCTTAGAAATCAGCCGACGCTTCCCAGACAATATTTGCTTTGGGACCCCCCTTGCTGGTGCGCTCCAGCATGTCAATCAATGGCCAGGCACGCTGACTGATCGCGACAACCGGCTCTTTCTTTTTTCCGGTTTTTTCATCCACTTCATCGTCTTGCGGTGGGGGGGTGTCAGCATTCTTCACCGCCTCGCTCAAGCGCCGCGCAGCATCTGCCATTTCTGCCTGAGTAAAGGTACCCCGCGCCGTTGTTTCTTTACCTATAGCCTGCAACAAGGGGCGAGCTGCTTCGGCGAACATCAGAATTTCACCGGTTTCACTGGATAAAAAGCGGACTAGCATTCATTTTCCTTTCGGGACGTTGATTCCTGGTTGTCACACTATCCAGCCTTGTGCACAATGACCTGAAGGGAGACAACAAATATGATTACCAATAGTACAGGCAATCCACTGGATACGGGGGCAGATGAACTCGAGCGCAGTGCACTGGAGGAATGTGTCAAGCGCCAACGGGTTGACCGGCTGGTTTCGGTATTGATCCTCACCGACAAGCGTTGCGATATGGCCATCAAATTTGCCCGCCTTGGTGCGCAGGTCGTGGTCGCAAACACCCTCGCACACAAGCAGGAGATCGAAGGAAGAATCCTCGCTGCCGGTATGCGGGACGACATTACATTTGCCACTGCGGCCCTGTCCCAGCTGCCAGACAATTTACCCAACGCGCCATTCGACATCATCGTCCTTGGCAGCAACTTGTGCTCACTTCCCTACGATGAGGCCTGCCGGGTCGTACGACAGTTACTCCTCAAGCTGAAAATTGGCGGCAAGCTTTACATTTCCCTGCTCGGCTTGCATTCCGAACTGAGTGAGGGCTATGCCGACCGCGATCTGACCATTGATCAGCGTTTCTCGGCGCTCTCCCCGACACTGGCCGATAAATACGATATTCGCCAGCCGGTTTGTCTGTATTCCGAGCGCAACCTGTTCACCTTGCTTCTTGAAGTCGGTGCCAGCGTGCTGCGTACGTTGACCACGACCTATGGCAACGTCAAGGGCATCGCTGTCCGAGTCTAGTGCACCACGCTGCTCGGTTTGCTGCTGGCTTGATGCAGAAGGCGTGCCGAAGTCTTCGGCATTTTCGACAATCGATATTCCAAACCTTCGATGTTAAGAATTGGCATTGACCTTGGCGGCACCAAGATAGAGATCATCGCGCTGAATGACGACGGCCTCGAACTCGCCCGCCGGCGGATTCCCACCCCGCAGGGGGACTACACCGCCACACTGATGGCCGTCGCCACGCTGGTCGAAGAGACTGAAGGCCACCTCGGGCAACGCGGAACAGTCGGCATTGGCATTCCAGGCGCCGAGTCACTGGCCACCGGACTGATCAAGAATGCCAATTCAACCTGCCTGATCGGCCGGCCGTTAAAAAGAGACCTGCAAGCACTACTGCAACGTGACATACGCCTCGCCAACGACGCGAACTGTTTTGCGCTGTCGGAAGCGATTGATGGCAGCGGACAGATTGCCGAGACCGTCTTTGGCGTCATACTGGGAACCGGCGTTGGCGGTGGCATCGTGATCCGCCGCCAAGTATTGGTCGGTGCCAATGCGATTGCCGGTGAGTGGGGGCACAATCCGTTGCCCCTGCCAACGGCCGATGAGTTTCCTTTGCCCGATTGCTACTGCGGGCGTCGCGGCTGCGTTGAAGCTTATCTTTCAGGACCGGCGATGGCAGCGGACCATCATCGCCATACGGGAGAATTGCTCAGTGCCGTCGAAATCGACGGCGGCGCCAGTTCAGGCGATACCGCCTGCGAAGCGACGCTGCAGCGCTACGAAGCGCGCCTTGGGAGAGCGCTGGCCAGTGTGATCAACATTCTGGATCCCGACGTTATCGTACTGGGGGGCGGCTTGTCGAAAATGCAGCGGCTCTACCGCAATTTGCCGATATCCTGCGGTCAACACGTTTTTTCGGACGTTTTTGAAACAAAATTTCTGCCACCTACCCACGGGGACTCCTCCGGGGTTCGAGGCGCTGCATGGTTATGGGATTGATGGCAAAATCCGGCGACCATGACCCAAGTTACCCTGTTCATTGGCGGCATCCGGCCGCTACCCGACTCCGGCCGCCCGACCGGCATGTACAAAACGCGGGTTAACACCCCGCTTGAACTGGGACGGGACGGCTTTATCGGCGATTTTCAAGCCGATCGACGCGTACATGGTGGTCCGGAAAAGGCGCTTCACCTCTACCCGGCAAAACATTACACCAGGCTCGCAGAACGCTTTCCGGATGCGGCGGCACAACTGGTGATCGGCAGTCTTGGTGAAAATATCTCGAGCATCGATCTCGATGAAAATGATGTGCGGATCGGCGACATCTGGCGCCTGGGCAGTTCCCGCATACAAGTTTGCCAGCCCCGCAATCCCTGCTGGAAGATTGACGAACGTTTTGCCAGTGACGGCATGGCTGCCTTTATCGCAGAACATCGCCTGACTGGCTGGTACTGGTCCGTAGTGACCCCCGGCGTGGTTGCCCCGAACGATGGGCTTGAAATGGACACAAAGGCCGATGATGCGTTGACACTGGCCGACGCGATGGCCTGCTGGCAAGCGCACCGCCCTGACCTGTCTGTGCTTGAAAAGCTTGCAGCAACCCCCGGAATTGCCCGCCAATGGCAACAAAAAATCACCACCCGCATCGATTGGTTGCGGAAAAACCTTGCAAATGCCGGCTCGTCACCTGAATCTGTTCATGCGGAACGGAATAAGGCGTGACAGCCTTCGACGCGCGTCGCCTCTGGATCAGATTGTTTCTGCCCTTCGCTGCGGGCTACTTTCTGTCGTATCTGTTCCGAACGGCCAACGCCGTGATCGGCCCCGTACTCGCACAGGAACTGAGTCTTGGCGACAACGCGCTCGGTCTGCTGACCAGCACCTATTTTCTTGCCTTCGGCGCGGCACAGTTGCCGCTCGGCATGCTGCTGGATCGCTTCGGGCCTCGCCGCGTCGAGGCCGGCTTACTGGTACTGGCAGCCACGGGCGCCACGGTTTTTTCCATGTCGACCACGTTGAGCGGCCTGGCCATAGGCCGCGCACTGATCGGCCTCGGCGTTTCCGCCTGCCTGATGGCCTCATTCAAAGCCTTTGCCCAGTGGTTTCCAGCAAATCGTCAGGCCTCATTAACCGGCTGGATCATGGCGTCCGGTGGACTGGGCGCTTTGGCCGCATCCAAACCGCTGGCGTTTGCCCTCAATTTTACGGGCTGGCGAGAAATTGCACTCGGGCTGGCGCTGGCTACGTTGATAGTCGCGACCACGATCTGGCTTTCCGTGCCCGACAAAGCCAGCGAGACCAAGGGCGCAGGCCTCATGGAACAACTTGCCGGTGTCAGGATGGTATTTTCGGATCGCCATTTCTGGCGGTATGCCCCGATGGGATTCTGGATGACCGGCGGTTTCATGGCTGTGCAGGGACTGTGGGCATCACGCTGGATGACGGTGCTGGAAGGACTGGATCACGCCGCAATTGCGAATCGCCTGACCTGGATCAGTACGGCCATGCTCGCCGGTTTCCTGTTCATGGGCTTCTTCGCCACCACCCTGGTACACCGTGGCATCAGGCTGGAGAAGATCTATCGCGGCGCCATGATGCTTGCTATTGCCTGTTTCTGCCTGATCGCCAGTCGCCCGGATTTCGCTGGAAACCTTCTGTGGCCTGTCCTTGGCGCCTGCTTCTCGCTCTCCAACATCTCCTACTCGCTGGTTGCCCAGTCGTTCCCAACCACCCTCTCCGGACGGGCAAACACGTCGCTCAATCTGCTCGTCTTTGTCGGCGCATTCGGACTTCAATGGGGGATCGGGGCGCTGGTGGATACGCTACAGGCCAATGGCTGGAGCAGCACCGCCGCTTTCCGACTCACGTTCTTTGCCTTACTCAGCGGCCAACTGGGCGCATTCATCTGGTTTCTGCGCCCAGCGCCAGCGAAGCAAGGCCCGCTCACAGCCTGATCCACATCACATGACAAGAACGCTGCATCAAAACTCGAGCGGATCAACCTCGATATGCCAGCGCAACTTCGTCGGTGACTTGATACCCTGAATGGCCTCTCGCCAACATGGCAGAAACTGCTGCAAGGCTGGCCGTGAATGAGATTCGGCCAACAATTGCCCACGCTCCAGATTGGCCAGTCGGGCCAGTTTCATTGGCACCGGATCGTAAATCAGGACATTGTCGTGATCCGCAATGACTGGCAATGCAGCGGCTGTCTTCAGAAAAGCGATGGCGTCCGCGATATCGGGCGATTCGGCACGCAGCATTGCCTGAAAGGCATAAGGCGGAAATCCCGCCTGCTCACGCTCCTTGAGTTGCTGCGCGGCAAACCCCGGGTAATCGTGATCGACCAATGCCGCAAACAAGGGATGATCGGGGTACTCGGTTTGGATCAACACCTCTCCTTTAAGCGCAGCCCGCCCGGCCCGACCCGCAACCTGCATCAACTGGGCAAACAGGCGTTCCGGCGCCCGCCAGTCGGCGGCATAAAGTGCAGCGTCAGCGCCAAGTGCACCAACCAGCGTCAATTTCGGGAAATCGTGTCCTTTCGCCAACATCTGGGTCCCGACCAGAATGTCCGCTTGCCCACCATGAATGAGTGCAAGCATTGCCTCCCATTGCTTGCGGCTCTTCACCGAATCACGATCGACACGGAGGATGCGTGCATCCGGAAATTGCTCCTGCAACCAGACCTCCAGGCGCTGCGTGCCACGCCCGAACGGATGAATATCCTGATTGCCGCAGGTCGGACAGGCCCTCGGAATACGGTGTTCGCAACCGCAGTGATGGCAGCGCAAACGGCGATCTGCAAGGTGCAGCACCATGTTTGCAGCACAACGCGTGCAGCGCGAGATCCAGCCACAGGCCGGGCAGGCCAGTACGGGGGCGTATCCACGGCGGTTCAAAAAAACGAGGCTTTGTTCGCCGCGAGCCAGGCGTTCCTGGATGGCGGCGATCAATGGCTCGCTGACCCCCTCCTTCAAAGCCATCTTTCGCGTATCGAGAATGTGTACAACGGGGAGCGTTGCTTCGGGATTGGCGCGCTGATTGAGCGACAACAGGCCATAGCGCCCGCCTTGCGCGTTTGCCCACGACTCCAGTGACGGTGTCGCCGAACCGAGCACAATCGGTATGCCCAGCTGGTGGGCACGAAAGACAGCGACATCACGGGCCGAGTAGCGCATACCATCCTGCTGCTTGAAGGATGAATCGTGCTCTTCGTCAATGACGATCAGGCCCAATCGCGGCAGCGGTGTGAAGATCGACAGTCGGGTACCCAGAATAATGCTGGCCTCCCCCCCAAATGCTGACCGCCAATGGCGTTCGCGAGCAGCCTCGGCCAATTCGCTATGCAGGGAAACCACACCGGCATCAGGAAAGCGGGCGCGGATCCGACCTTCAAGCTGCGGGGTCAAGTTGATTTCCGGAACCAGCAGCAGGGCCTGCTTGCCGTCCGCCAAGGCCTGCGCCACAAGGCGAAGGTATACCTCGGTTTTTCCACTGCCCGTCACCCCATGCAACAGATGAACCGAAAAACCTGCAGCCGGTTTGATCGCCGCCAGCGCCGCACGTTGCTCCTCAGTCAACAGCGGTGGCTGTATGGCAATTTGCTTTGTTTTGACACGGGCATTGCGCCGAATCGGCGGATCGAGACGCTTAAGTCCGACAGGCAATGCCTGAAGGACAACCTCGCCAAATGCAGCCTGATAGTAGGTACTCGCAAATTCGCATAGCTTGAAAAAATCAGCGGGCAGCGGGGGCAAGTCACGCAGTATCTCGCCCGCCATCTTTATCTGGTCTTTTGGCCAGTCGCTTTCGACGACAACGTCGATAATCACGCCGATCTTTTCACTGCGGCCGAATGGCACACGAACCCGAAAGCCGATGTCCGCGGTCGACGCGGAATTCGCCCCATAATCAAAAAGGCGATACAGCGGCAAATCTAGAGCAACGCGCAATACGGGCATGGATTTACCGGCCGAAGCCGTCGTTCCTTCAAAAAATCCGATTTATAGGGGGCCAATACGGATTTTTTGAGTTGTCCACAAAATCTGTGGATAAGTTTGTGGATTTCTTTTCGACCTTGGCGCCGAGTCACGGTTTGGTAAGGGTTTTGTCACTCTGCCGAAATATTGAGCAACAGGCAATTTCATTTAAATTCATTGACTTAAATAAACGCCTTTGAGTCAAGGGGTTTTCTGGATTTATTTGCAGTGAAAGGTAAAGCTCTGTGTATAAGTCAAGCCTAACCTCTCACTTATTGCTATCACTTCCGTAATAGGCGGCTGTGAGCGTGCACTGCCTCGACAAGGGCCGTCACACTTTCTGGCGGAGTGAATTGGGATATCCCGTGGCCAAGGTTGAATACGTGGCCAGTGTTGCCCGCACCGAAGCTATCCAGCACCTTTTTCGCTTCGGCCGCGACAATGTCGGGTTGAGCAAACAGCACATTCGGATCGAGATTTCCCTGAAGCGCTACCTTGTCGCCGACGCGACGACGGGCATCACCAATGTCAATTGTCCAGTCTAGGCCAACGGCATCGCATCCAATATCGGCAATCTTTTCCAGCCACAGGCCACCGTTTTTGGTAAACACAATGCTTGGAATTCGCTGGCCGTCTTTTTCTTTTTTCAGACCGGCGACAATGCGTCGCATATATTGCAACGAAAATTCCTCGTAGGCTGCATTCGAGAGCGAACCACCCCACGTATCGAAGATCATCACGGCCTGGGCGCCACTATCGATCTGGGCGTTCAGGTAGGCAATGACTGAATCCGCAGTCACCGACAGAATACGGTGGAGCAAATCAGGGCGGTTATACAGCATCCCCTTGATATTGCGGAAGTCACTGGAGCCCTCGCCTTCAACCATATAGCAAGCCAGCGTGTAAGGACTGCCGGAAAAGCCGATCAGCGGCACGGAATTATCAAGCGCCCGACGGATTTCTGAAACAGCATCCATCACATAACCCAGATGCTCGTAAGGATCGGTTACGGTCAGGTTGTTGATGGCCCATTCCTCTCGCAACGGACGCTCGAATTTCGGACCCTCGCCTTCGGCGAAATACAGACCGAGACCCATCGCATCCGGTACTGTCAGAATGTCAGAGAAAAGGATAGCCGCGTCCAGATCATAGCGGGCCAAAGGTTGCAGCGTGACTTCGCAGGCCATGGTCGGCGATTTACAGAGATTCAGGAAGTTACCTGCGCGTTTGCGGGTTTCGCAATACTCGGGCAGATAACGACCCGCCTGACGCATCAGCCACAGCGGGGTGTATTCAGTCGGCTCTTTAAGAAGGGCGCGCAGGAAAGTATCGTTCTTGGGTCGGCTCACGTCGGACTCCGCCAGAAAATCGGAAAGGCGGAATTATCCGCCTTTCCGGGCGCCGGGTCACTTCCGCCAAAAGGCCGGGGTCAAAACAACCAGCAATGTGAAGATTTCAAGCCGGCCGAGCAGCATCGCAAAGATGCAGACCCAGGTCTGGAAATCCTCCAGTGATTCATAGGTCGTCGATGGTCCCACCACGCCAAGACCTGGTCCGGTGTTATTCACGCTGGCCACGATCGCTGTAAAAGCCGAAATAATATCCAGGCCGGTGAAGGCGAGGATCAGGGTCAACGAAACGATGCTGACCATGTACATGAAGGCAAAGGCCAGAACGGCAAAGAGGATTGACTGGGGTGCTACCTGATTGCCAATACGAATGTTGTACACGGCATTCGGATGCATCGCCCGCAACAGTTCGCGATAAACCTGCTTGTAGAGCAGCACGGCTCGCATCATCTTGATGCCGCCACCGGTAGACCCGGCGCTGGTGGCAAAACTGGACAAAAACAGCATCCACAAGGGGGCAAAAATCGGCCAAAGCGAATAATCCACACTCGCATAGCCTGTCGTCGTGGCAATGGAGATCAGATTGAAAGCGGTGTGACGGAGCGCCGTTTCAAGATGCGTATAGGCGCCATCCTTCCAGATATAGATCGCCACGACGAGGATACTGATCAGCGTTAGCCCAAGAAACCAGGCCGCTTCCGGATCGTGAAGATAGGGACGGATGGAACGCCCACTCACCGCCAGAAACAAGGTCCCGAAGTTCATGCCGGCTATCAGCATGAAAACGATCGCAACGAATTCAATCGCCGGCGAATTGAAAAAACCAAAACTTGCATCATGAGTGGAGAAGCCGCCAAGACCCATGGTCGAAAAACCATGACAAACCGCATCAAACCAGCTCATGCCAGCCCAGTGATAACTGACGACACAGGCAATCGACACCCCCAGATAGACCAGCCAAAGTCCCTTCGCCGTTTCCGCGATGCGAGGTGTCATCTTGGCATCCTTCATCGGCCCCGGCGTTTCCGCCTTGAACATTTGTCGCCCGCCGATACCCAGCAACGGCAAGATGGCGATCGCAAGGACGATCAGCCCCATTCCCCCAACCCAGACCAACTGGTGGCGCCAGAGATTGATCGACATGGGGAGTGTGTCCAGATTCGACAACACGGTAGAGCCCGTCGTAGTCAGCCCGGAGACCGTCTCGAAATAGGCATCGGTATGACTCAAACCAAGACTGAGCATTAGCGGGATGGCCGCAAAAGCCGGCAGGACTGTCCATACCAGCACCACCATCAGAAAGCCATCGCGGATATTCAGTTCACGCTTGCATCGGCGGTAGCGATACCAAAGGAAGGCTCCGCACAGCATGGTCAGCCCGAATGCCTCATCGTAGGCAGACAGGGCTCCATCGTTGACCACATAGGACAGTATCAGCGGCGCCAGCATGGTCAGGCCGAAGAGCATGATGATCATGCCCAGCGCGCGATAAACAGGGGCAAAACGTGTCACGGTTTACCCCTTAAAAGAAGTGAAAACTGACCTGGAATAACTTCTCGACTCTCTTGACCAGCTTCTTGCGGGTACAGAAAACAATCACATGGTCATCTGGCTCGATCACCGTATCGTGATGAGCGATGACGACTTCGCCGTGACGGGTGATCGAGGTCCAGTCATCCGTCTGCCCAACTACCACTGCCTTGTCGAAATGGCGAACCAGGGCAGCAACCGTAACGCCATGTGGCCAGTCGATTTGATCAATCCGCTTGCCGATGATTTGTGAGGTCTTCGCGTCGCCATGGGCAACCAGCTCCAGTGCTTCTGCAGCGCCCCGCCGCAGCGAATGGACCTCGGCCACATCACCCTGGCGAACATGTGCCAGCAATGCGCCAATCGATACCTGAGCCGGAGATATACCGATATCGATCGGACCTCCCTCTATCATCTCGGCATAGGCCCGACGGTTGATCAGGGCCACCACCCGCTTGCTGCCCAGGCGCTTGGCCAGACTGCCCGACATGATGTTGTCTTCGTCATCGTTGGTCACAGCGATGAAAAGGTCCATCTCGGCGATATTTTCCTGTTCAAGCAGATCTTCGTCGGTTGCATCGCCAAGCAGGACGAGCGTGTTGTTTAATTCGTTAGCGATCAACTCCGCCCGCTCCTTGCGACCTTCAATCAATTTGATTTCGTAGCGCTTTTCGAGCGTCTTTGCGAGGCGCAGACCAATATTGCCGCCACCGGCGATCATGATCCGCTCGACCGGCTTCATCATCCGCCGAAGCTGGCACAGCACCGGCCGGATATGCTCGGCGGCGGCCAACAGGAAGACCTCGTCACCGGCCTCGACCACCGTGTCGCCTTCGGGAAATACAGGCTGGTCACGGCGAAAAATGGCCGCAATCCGTGCATCCATTTCAGGTGGCAAGTAGTCCCGCATCTGTTTGATCTGCTTGCCGACCAGCAAACCGCCTTCATACGCCCGAACAGCGACAAGACTGACTCGTCCATTTGCAAAATCGAGTACCTGCAGGGCTTCAGGAAATTCGATCAGATGACGGATATAGTCAGTAATGACTTGCTCGGGACAAAGCGCAAAGTCCACCGCAAAATTCTCTGCTGACAATAGCGCCTCATCCTCCAGAAAATCCCTGGAACGCAATCGAGCAATTCGGGTAGGCACATTGAAAACGCTGTAAGCCAGCTTGCAGGCCACCAGATTGGATTGATCACTCTCCATGACCGCGATGATCATGTCTGCATCATGTGCGCCGGCATCCCGAAGTGTCGAAGGCGTGGCTGCATTACCCACTACCGTTCGCAAATCCAGCCGGTCCTGCAATTGCGCGAGCCGGGCGGCATCGTAGTCGACGACTGTAATGTCGTTCTCTTCCGAGACAAGCCCTTCGGCAACACTGGCGCCGACCTGCCCTGCGCCGAGAATGATCACTTTCATGTCTCCCCCTTTTTTGCTCCAGGGTAATTATTCTTCGTTGCGTTTTCCCAACTTGACATCCAGCTGCTTCAGCTTGCGGTAGAGATGGGTACGCTCCAGCCCTGAGCGCTCCGCCAGCTTTGTCATATTGCCACCTTCCAATCGCAGGTGGTGCTCGAAATACATCTTTTCGAACGCATCGCGAGCCTCGCGCAATGGCTGATCGAACAAAGGTAGCAGCGAAAGAACTTCAGGACTGCCACCGACATCCTGTGGCATGACCCGAGCAACGTCTTCGGCACTGATTTCATCTTCCAGAGACGTCAGCGCCAGATTGCGAACCAGTGCATAGAGATCGCTCCAGCTCGAATCCGGAGAACGCTTCCAGGGCAATGTGCGTAGCGCATTCAGCGCTGCCGTCGACAAGCGTCGCGGCGGCACCTCCCCGCGCTCAACAAAATTGGTCAGCAACAGGCCAGCAATTTCCGGCAATTCGTCACCATGCCCCGCCAGTGACGGCAAGGCGACCCAAATCTCGCCAAGGCGCGTCAGTAACTTGCTCTCCCACCCTGCGTCACCCAGCGCCGTCAGTGGCGTGGCCGTGGCGACAATCATTTGCAAATTCAGCTTCTCCAGGCGGTCGACCGCGAAAGCCAGGTTCATTTGCTGCATCTTCCCGAACGCAGACAGGTCGGGGACAAAGAGAATGCCGCCCGTGACCTTTTCCAGCATTTCCTGAGTTATCGCGCTGCTCACGCTGGAGAGATCCAACCATGGTGCGCGCGGCAATTGCAGCGTGCGGGCACATATTTCAGCCATTCCACCACTCGCTCCCTTGAGCAGGAGAATCGACGACTTGGCCAGCGCCTGTTCCATGCGGCGCTTGAATTCCTTGACGAATGCAAGGCGACTGAATGCCTCCAGGGTCAAGGCAGGGCGGGCCGGTGCCTTGTCATGTTTCAGTGCTTTCTGAACCGTAGACAGCAGCTTTTGCAGTGCGATCGGCTTTTCAAGGAAGTCAAAGGCCCCGAAACGCGTTGCCTCAACCGCGGTATCAATCGTGCCGTGACCGGACATCATGACCACCGGCATGTTGAGCTGACCCGCAGCGTGCCACTCCTTGAGCAGCGTGATGCCATCGGTGTCAGGCATCCAGATGTCGAGCAGCACAAGATCGGGGCGCAATTCGTTGCGAACCAGACGGGCGGCCGTGGCATTTTCTGCCAGACGCACATCGTAGCCCTCGTCGATCAGGATTTCCGACAACAGTTCACGTATGCCGACTTCGTCGTCAACGACCAGAATAATTGCCATTTTTGGCTTCCTCCGCTTTCACCAAGGGCAGGCGAATGTCGACCCGCGCGCCGCCCTCCGGTGCATTGCTGATTTCGATGGTGCCCAGATGTTCTTCGATGATTTTCTTGACGATGGGCAAACCCAATCCGGTACCCCGGGCTTTGGTGGTGACATAAGGTTCAAAAATGCGAGGCAACAGTTCTACCGGAAATCCTGGACCGTTATCGGCAATGGTCAGCTTCGCCTGACGACCGGCGGTTTCGGTCTGGATCAGGATACGGGAATCCTCCCGCCCCTCCAGCGCATCTTCGGCATTGCGCAGCAGGTTATGGATGATCTGCCGCAATTGGGTCGCATCGCCGAGGACCGGCGGCAAATCGGCCGCCAGATGCGATTCGATGGTGGCTGAGGAAGCCTCATAAAGCCCCAGCACCTCACCGATCAGATCGTTCAGGTCCAGCGCCACAACTTCCGGTGCGGGCATCCGCGCATAATCGCGGAAATCATCGACCATGCGCTTCATCGCCTGAACCTGATTGATGATGGTCTGCGTACCCCGGGCCAGCATGGCGGCGTCACCACTGGTCAGTTTATCCGCCAGCTTGAATTGCAGGCGCTCCGCAGATAACTGGATGGGGGTCAGGGGGTTCTTGATTTCATGGGCCAGTCGACGAGCCACCTCGCCCCACGCCGCACTGCGCTGCGCTGCAATCAGTCGTGTGACATCGTCAAACACCACCACGTCACCACCACCACTGGCCTCGGGCAAACGGGAACCCCGCAGCAGCAGAACCTGTTGCATGCCATTCGGCCGTTCCATTTCGAGCTGGGCCTGCCATTCCGCCTCTTCCGTCGCAGAAAAATGCTCTCGAATAAATGTACCGAGGGCTTGCTGACGCGGCCAATTTTCGGCGGCCGACCCCACCAGCCCCAAGAAATCGTCGCTCAGAATGGTCAGGGCGCCTTCGTTGACGGTACGCAAGACGAAATGGCGGTCAAACACCAAAACGCCGGTCGACAAGTTCGCCAGGATGGATTCAAGGTAGCCGCGCGCCGATTCCAGCTCGGCCCGATGGCGCTCCGTTTCCCGGCGGGCATCATCCAGCTGACGGGTCATCCGGTTGAAAGACTGGGTCAGCACGCCAAGCTCGTCTCCGCTGTAGATGGCCTGACGGGGAGAAAAATCGCCTTGTGCAACCGCTTGCGTGCCTTCGGCCAGAATGTAAAGTGGCGCCGCGAGCCGTCTGGCCATCACGTAGGCCAGCGCAAAGGCACCAAAGAGCGCCACAAGGACAGTCAGGGTGAGAGTCAGCGCGTATATGCGGGTCAGGCCCTCACGCGCCAACTGTAATTCCTGATAATCGCGATAGACCCCCTGCACTGCATCGGCGTCGTGGGCAAGACCGGACGGGACGGGCTGCGTGAGTTGCAGGATCCGCGGCTCCTCAAACATCCCACGGGCACTGACCGGTACCAGCACCCGCAGGTAGAGCTTGCCGCCATCACCTTCAACCGTGCTGACAAGTTGCGTACTGCGCGCCTGTTTCAACTGCGACTGACTGGGCAAGTCGGGAAGGAGACTCGACAACTCGGTCGTTGCACTCGACAAGAGCTGCCCTCCGACCGAGAACAGCGCCGCCGACTGGACTCCCTTTTCTTCACGCAGGCGCAGCAATGCCGAACGACGGGAAAATTCCTGAATATCAGAGAGCTCTGCTGCCATGCTGCGCGCCTTTTCGCCCAGATCCAGAAGCAGCGAATCAAGGGCTGAACGGCCGAGGTGCAAGCCGGACTCGAGCGCCTTTTCAACACGAACATCGAACCAGCTTTCTATTGAACGGGTCACAAATTGGACCGAAACACCATAGACCAGGGCGCCAGGCAAGACGGCAATGACACCGAACATCAGCATCAGACGCAGCTTGAGGCGAGCACCAAATACTTGTGCCTGATAATCGCGCCAGAGCGTACGTAACTGCCAGCCGACCAACCCAACCATCCCGATGGCCAGAACAACGTTCAGCCCGATCAACAACGGGTAGTTGCGGGAAAAAAGCACGGTATCCGCCGCTGTCGACATGAGCAGCAGGAACCAGAGGATGACCCCGATGGCCGCCGCAAATGCCCCGCCAGCCGCGACGATACGCTTCACTTTGCCTCCGCTGGCGGCGCAAACTGAGGCAGGGTCGTGCGCCAGGTCTTCCAGTCGGAACCGAGGCTCCATTCCTTGTTGCCAAGCGCCGTAATCTGGAATGGGCGTGGTAACTGCGCGATATCGAGTCGAAGTCGCAAAGATGCGTCCACGGGTTCACCCGGGCGTATCCACTTCTCACCCCGCTCGGCAATGGTCCAGTTGCGCAGGCGGGACAGCACCTGCATGGCTTCGGCCAGCGTTGAGAAGGATTGATGCAGCCCACCGGTCGACAATCGATACTGCCGGGTCAGCGCATGATAAGACAGCCGATAGGTCTGGCTACGGCTGACCAGCGTTTCATCAAGCCAGTACCAGCGCCCCTTGGTCAGTTCGAAATCGGCGACGAAATAGAGAACCACACCTTTGGTAACCGCCTCTTCGAGCCGTGGACTGAGTTCGAATTTGAAATCGGCGGATAGCACATAGCCTTCGTCACTCGCTGTAATCTGGGGGTTCGCCACTTCAATTTCTGCGGTCCACGCCAAAAAAGGCACGAAAGCCAACAACAGCAGCCAGAGGCGCAGTCGTTCAATCACGCTTTTCGAGCAGACAGTAGAAAAATCCATCGTGTTCGGCAGTCGGTAAAAGCTGTTCCTCGTGGCAACGATGTGCATCCGGCCGGCGCTTCAGAAAACGTCCGATCTGATCACCGTTCTCGGCGGGGAAAACCGAGCAGGTTACATAGAGCAGTTTACCGCCCGGCCGTATAACCTGCCACAAGGCATCAAGGATACGCGCTTGTGCGGCCGCAAAACTGGCAATGTCGTCTTCACGGCGCAACCATTTGGCGTCGGGATTACGGCGTACGACGCCGCTGGCGGTACACGGCACGTCGGCCAGCACTGCGTCAAAGGGACGCCCATCCCACCAGGCCGTCAAATTGGCGCAATCTGCCGCTTCGATCCTTGCCGTCAGCCGGAGCCGCGACAGCCCCTCGGCAATCCGCCGACAGCGCGAGGGCTTCAGATCCAGCGCAAGCAAATCGAGATCGTTTCGTTCCAGCAGGTGAGCGGTCTTGCCGCCCGGCGCAGCGCAGGCGTCCAGAACATGGCTGCCCGGGGCCGGATCCAGCAGTGTCGCCGCCAGTTGCGCACCCGGATCCTGCACGGAAACAAAGCCATCGGCAAAACCTGGCAAGGCATCGACCGAAACCGGCTTTTCAAGTGCCAAACCGCATTCGCCAACCGCGGTGGCGGCAATGCCTGCATTGCGCAGCTTCAACCAATAATCATCGCGCGATAGGCGACGAACGTTGACGCGCAATCCCATCGGCGGCGGCAAATTGCCTGCAGCGACAATGCCCATCCAGTCCTGAGGGTAAGCCGCCTGCAAGCGGGCAAGCCACCAGTCCGGATGCATCGACGCGGCAACCGGGTCAGCGTTGAAAGCGGCAGTCAGCGCAGGCTGCTGACGCAGAAAATTGCGCAAGACGCCATTGATCAGACCGCGGAAGTTCCCGCCGGCAATCTCTCCGGCAGCCGAAACCGCCTGATCAACCACCGTATGCGTTGCGTCAGGGCGCGTTTCAAGACGGTAAAGGGCGACCAGCAACAAGGCGCGCACCTCATCGGAGGCCAACGGCCTTTCAAGCAGGCGAGACAGGAAAAAGTCACCACGCCCATAGGCACGGAGGGAACCATAGACAAGATCCTGTACGGCGGGCCGTGCCACCGGATCGACACGGGCCAGCAGCCCTTCAGCCAGACTCTGCCCACCAAACACGGCAGTATCAATGCGGGCGGCCTGCAAAAGGGCGAAGGCGAGAGAGTTGTGCGGCAAACGGGACATAGTCGTGGATTATCGCACGCGGCATAATGGCTCCATGCGGCAATTCATTTTCATCCTGTTTTTCTTTGTCTTGAGCACTCCGGCCCTGGCCTGGAACGCAGCTGGCCACCGGCTGGCAGCCTTCATTGCCTGGCAGCAACTGTCACCCCAGACCCGGGATGCGATCTCGCAAGCGCTTGCCAGACACCCGGATTATCAGCATTGGGAGAAACGAGCACACACGGACAGCGACGTCGCCATCTTCGCAGAAGCCTCGACCTGGCCAGACGACATCCGCAACGATCCACGCTTTTACGACGAGGACAAAGAGCCACCCACGCCCACCCAGCCCGGCCTTCCTGACACCGCGCGCCACAAGCGCTGGCATTACGTTGATATGAATGGCCGGGGAAAGGTCGAGGCAGGCGAGCTGGATCAACAAATCGAGCGCCTGACCCATCTCCTGCGGTCAACCGGAAAAAACGCCGATATTTCAAATGCCCTGCCCTGGCTGGAACATCTCGTTGCCGACATCCACCAGCCGCTGCATGTCGGCCGGTACGGCGACGAAGGCGGGAACCGTGTCGACATTGAAAACCCGTTCAACCAGCGGCTGCCGGTCAGTAATGTGCACACTTACTGGGATGACCTGCCCGGACCGCCCTGGTTGCGCGGCAAGCGTCTGGAAAAGATTGCTGATCAACTGATGGCTCACTATCCCGCCCCCGCTCAGGGAACTGTTGCGCAGTGGCGCGACGAAAGCCACCGCTTGCTCAAGCAAGCTTACCCGGATACAAACGGCAACCGGCTTCCCACCATCACCGAATCATTTCAGCAACGTGCCCGTGATATCGCCAACCAACGCATCGTCGACGCCGGCTACCGGCTGGGTCGCCTGCTTGAAAGCATATTCAGCCACGGGGTTCACGTGGCCCCCGCTAGAATCGCCCCATGAACGGCCTGCACCTGATCGCTGACCTCCACGATTGCCAATGCCCTGAAGGCATTCTGCGCGGCGCGTCGGCACTCGAATCATTCTGCGTCGATGCCTGCCAGCACCATGGCCTGACCGTCGTCGGCCGTCTCTTTCATGCCTTTTGCAATGCCATGGGCGAACCCGCCGGCGTCACCGGCACGGTGGTCCTGGCGGAATCCCATCTCGCCATTCACACCTGGCCTGAAATACGCAGCGTTACACTGGATATCTACGTCTGCAATTTCAGCGGCGACCACAGCCAGCAGGCGCACGCCCTGTTCGACGAGGTGATCGGGCACTTTCGTCCAGCCCGGATAGAGCAGACCGCGGTTCAACGTGGCCAGCTTGCACCAAAAAAAGAAATCCTGCCGTAGCACTCCGCTGCTACCCATCCGAACGCCATACTCCCGACAATGTCCAAACCCGTACAGGCATTTTGCCAATGGGTTGAACACATAAAGGAGACAAAGATGGCCGCCAAGAAAATTCTGATGCTGACCGGCGATTACACCGAAGACTACGAAACCATGGTGCCCTTTCAGGCCCTGCTGATGATTGGCCACACCGTACATGCGGTATGTCCGGGCAAGAAGGCCGGCGAATTTGTCCGCACGGCGATCCATGACTTCGAAGGGGACCAGACCTATAGCGAAAAGCCAGGCCACAATTTCACCCTCAACGCTACCTTCGCCGATATTTCAGTCGAGAACTATGATGCCCTGGTGATTCCCGGCGGACGTGCGCCGGAATATCTGCGGCTCAATCCGGACGTTCTGGCCATGGTTCAGCACTTCGCCACCACGGGCAAACCGATCGCAGCAATTTGCCACGGCGCACAACTGCTGAGCGCGGCGGGTGTCCTGAAAGACCGTTCCTGCAGCGCCTACCCTGCCTGCGCGCCTGAAGTCCGTGCCGCAGGCGGTCAATATGCTGACATCCCGGTCGACCAGGCACATGTCGACGGCAACCTCGTCTCCGCGCCCGCCTGGCCAGCCCACCCCGATTGGCTGGCAAAATTCCTGCAAGTGCTGGGCACCAGCATTACTCTTTGAGGAGTGGCGGGCATTCAACCCGCCTGCAGCATTGCCGAGGAGGCGTTGTCATGTGTGAAATCTATATCAAGGCCGATCCCATGCTCTACGAGTCGCGGGCGCGGTCCATCCGGATTCATGGCTTCGTGACCAAGATTCGCCTGGAAAACCTGTTCTGGGACATCCTTGCCGAACTGGCGGGCAACGAGGACATGACGACCAATCAGCTGATCGCCAAGCTCTACGACGAAATAGAGAAATATCGCGGTGAAGTCGAAAATTTCGCGTCGTTCCTGCGCGTGACCTGCCTGCGCTACCTGACACTGCGTCACCAGAAAACCGGGGAGAAACCGAGCCTGGCAGTCGTAGGCACGCTGCCTCCCGTTGACCGTGACTTGCCCCCGCCCCGTAGCCTCGGGGCAGCCTGATCAGGCGGGTCTATCGAAGCGATCGCCGACCTGCAGCGGATGTCCGGCCAGAAACTGCTGTACCGGCAAACGCTTGCCCCCCGCCTTCTGCAACTCGGTCACAGCCAATGCGCCGTCACCACAGGCAATCACGACACCGCTACGGTCAACCGCCAAAACAGTGCCGGATTCACCCTGTCGATCGACCGGCGAAGCTTTCCACACCTTGACGGTCTGCCCACCAAACACCGCCTGGGCACCCGGAAAGGGATTAAAGGCACGAATATGCCGATCCAGTTCAGCGGCACTCTTTGACCAGTCAATCAGAGCCTCTGCCTTTTCAATCTTGTGGGCATACGTGACGCCTTCGGTCGGTTGAGGCTCGGGCGGCAACGGCAGTTTGCCGAGCGCATCGACCACGAGTCTGGCCCCCAATCCGGCCAGACGATCATGCAGTGTTGCAGTTGTGTCCGTAGCTTCGATGGCAAACGCACCCCGTAGCAACACCGGGCCGGTATCCAACCCGGCTTCCATCTGCATGATGCAGACACCGGTTTCGGCGTCACCGGCAAGCAAGGCACGCTGGATAGGCGCAGCTCCCCGCCAGCGGGGCAGCAGCGAACCATGAATATTGATGCAACCGAAGCGCGGCATGTCGAGCACCGCCTGCGGCAGGATCAGGCCATAGGCCGCCACGACCATCACCTCGGCACCGACCGCAGCAATCTTCGCTTGTGTTTCGGTATTCTTGAGCGTCACAGGCTGAAACACCTCGATGCCATGGTCAAGCGCCACCGTCTTGACCGCCGATGGCTGCAAGGTCATACCACGCCCGGCCGGACGATCCGGTTGTGTCAGGACCAGCGCCACATCATGGCCTGCATCAACAATCGCCAGCAGGGCTTGCGCAGCGAACGCGGGTGTGCCGGCGAAAATCAGTCTCATGCCGTGACGCGCGCCTGTTTGGCCAACTTGTTCTTGATCCGAGTCTGCTTGAGCAAGGACAGGTGATCAACAAAAACGGTACCGTTCAGATGATCAATTTCGTGCTGGATACATACGGCGAGCAAACCTTCTGCTTCCATCGTGTGCTGCTGGCCGTCAAGATCCTGATAGCTCACGGTCACCCGTTCGGCACGTTCCACCTTGTCGTAGATGCCAGGCACCGAGAGACATCCCTCCTCGCCAACCTGCAAACCCTCACTGTGACCAAGGATCGGATTGATGAATACGCGCAAATCAGATTTGTCTTCGGACACGTCAATGACGACGATACGCTGGTGAACGTCAACCTGCGTTGCAGCGAGACCGATACCCGGGGCTTCATACATCGTTTCAGCCATGTCGGCGACCAGCTTTCGGGTACCTTCGTCGATTCTGGTAACGGGTACCGCCACCTTTTTCAGGCGCGGATCAGGAAAACGTAAAATGGGTAGAAGGGACATGGTGAAATAGGAATAAAAGCTTGCTCGATTAGGTTATTACGTGCAGAATCTAAAGCAATTTCCGCGATTATGGACGCAAATTGATTGTCGCTATTGAGACCGCGACAACGGTATTGCGTTCCACCGGCACGTGAGGCTACGACTATGGTTCGCATTATATCCGCGCTCATCCTGGCCGTGACGGCCGTCTGCGCATCGGCCGCCGAGCCGCTAACGCTCGTCGACAATCCCCCTGACCGCCATATCGTCGTCAAAGGCGACACACTATGGGCGATTTCAGGCAAATTCCTCAAGCAACCTTGGCGCTGGCCTGAAATCTGGCAGATGAACAAGGAAGAAATCAAGAATCCGCACTGGATTTACCCTGGCGACATTATTCTGCTTGACATGTCGAGCGGCTCACCCCGCCTGAAGAAGGCTAACCGGGTAACCGGGCAGGACGGCAAGCTGCAACCCACCGTGCACAGTACGCCGGTTGAACAGGTCATTCCGAGCATTCGTCCCGACATCATTGAACCATTCATTTCCCAGCCGCTGATCGTTGAAGCCACCGATAAGGAAGGCGAAACACGCGGTGTACGCATCGTTGCAGCCCAGGAAGACCGCATGCTGCTCGGTAGCGGCGATTCGTTCTACGCCAGCGGCATCCCCGATGCGAGTATCGAGAAATGGCATGTGTTCCGCAAAGGCAAGCCGCTGAAAAACCCGGAAACCGGCGAAGTCATGGCCTATGAAGCCTACTTCCTCGGCAACGCCCGACTGGTCAAGCCAGGTGAACCTGCCTCGCTGCGCGTCACGCTGGCCAAGGAAGAAATGGCTCGCGGTGACCGCCTGATACCAGCACCACCGCCAGAAATCATTTCTTACGCACCACACCGACCGGAACAGGAAGTTGCGGCCCGTGTCATGTCAATCTACGGTGGTGTTCAGGAAGGTGGCACCAACTCCGTCATCTCGCTGACCCGCGGCAAGAATGACGGACTGGAAATCGGCCATGTTGTCGCCCTCTTCCGCAAGCGTGTCTCGCTCAACGTCGATGACGATGGACGACGTACCGAAACGCCGATCCCGGAAGAACGCTATGGTCTGGCTTTCGTCTTCCGAGTCTTCGACCGGGTGGCCTACGCGCTGGTCGTCGATTCTTCAAAATCGGTCATTGTCGGGGATGCAGCCCGCAACCCGTGATCATTAGCGAAAGTCTGGCCGCCTGGCTGCGGCTGACGCTTATTCCCGGCATCGGCGGCGAGTCGCAAAGAAAGCTTCTCGCCGCTTTCGGTTTACCCGAAGCCATCTTCGCTGCCGGGAGGCTGGCGACCCGAGCCGTGATTGGCGATCGCGCCGATCTGCTTTTCGATAGCGACGCCTCAGCGGCCGTTGACCGCAGCATTGAATGGGCAATTCAGCCCAGGCAGCATATCGTGACGCTGGCGGACGCCGCCTATCCGCAAGCACTGCTCGAAATCGCCGACCCACCCACCCTGCTTTACGTCCGCGGCAATGTTGATCTGTTGCAGAAACGTGGGCTGGCCATGGTTGGCAGCCGGAACGCGACACCTCAAGGCCTGCAGACGGCAGAAAATTTCGCCAGGACACTTGCCGGCAAAGGTCTTTGCATCATTAGCGGCCTCGCACTTGGTATTGATGCCGCCGCCCACCGTGGAGCGTTGTTGGGCGGCGGCGATACCATCGCCGTCATTGGCACGGGTGCCGACCGCATCTATCCGGCCCGCAACAAGGAACTGGCGCTGGCGATCGTAGAGAGCGGCGCTGTCGTTTCGGAGTTTCCACTGGGCACGCCCTCGATTGCCGCCAATTTTCCGCGGCGCAACCGTATCATTTCCGGCCTGTCGCGCGGCGTACTGGTCGTCGAAGCGGCGCCCGAAAGCGGCTCCCTGATCACCGCTCGGCTCGCCGGCGAACAAGGGCGGGAGGTCTTCGCCATTCCGGGCTCGATTCATTCACCGGTCGCGCGTGGTTGCCACAAGCTGATCAAGCAAGGTGCGAAACTGGTGGAAACCGCCAATGATGTGCTGGAAGAGTTGGGTAATTTCGACATTTTGGCAAAACCTGCCGAAGAACTGCCGAAAAACCTCGAAGATCCTGTACTCACCGCCCTTGGCCACGCACCCTGTAGCCTGGACGATCTTGTCGAGTTCACTGGGCAAAGTGCCGACCAATTGCTTCCGGAACTACTGATGCTGGAACTTTCCGGCCAAATTGCCACGCTGCCTGGCAATCGCTACCAGCGCCTGAGCTAAGCCCCCTATATATAGAGACGGCTTGCCAAGCCGCTCACCGGGCACTTATCATGCCCCGGACTTCACAGGCCCAAACATGACCAAAAAGCTGATTATTGCCGAGAAACCTTCTGTCGCCGCCGACATCGCCAAGGCGTTGGGAGGATTCACCAAGCACGACGACTACTACGAAAGTGACACCCACGTCATTTCGTCAGCCGTCGGTCACCTGCTCGAACTCGCCTGCCCCGAAGAATTCGAGGTCAAGCGAGGCAAATGGTCATTTGCCCACCTGCCGGTCATTCCGCCACACTTTTCGCTGAAACCGATCGAAAAGACCGAATCCCGTCTCAAGGTGCTGGCCAAGCTGATCAAGCGCAAGGATGTCAGCGCGCTGATCAATGCCTGCGACGCGGGGCGCGAAGGTGAATTGATCTTCAATTACATCGCCCAGCACACCAAGTCCGGCAAGCCGGTACAACGCCTGTGGTTGCAGTCGATGACACAAGGCGCCATCCGCGACGGCTTCTCACGCCTGCGCAACGGCAACGAAATGCAGGGCCTTGGCGATGCTGCCGTCTGCCGCTCCGAATCCGACTGGCTGGTTGGCATCAACGGCACGCGGGCGATGACCGCCTTCAATTCGAAGACCGGCGGTTTCCACCTGACTACCGTCGGCCGCGTCCAGACGCCGACTTTGGCCATCGTCGTCGAACGCGAAAAGAAAATCCGCGAATTCAAGCCGCGCGACTACTGGGAAGTTGAAGCCGACTTCACTGCCAAGGCCGGCAGCTACAAAGGCAAGTGGTTCGATGAAGGCTTCAAGGGCAAAAACGACGACGAGCACGCCCGCGCCGATCGCCTGTGGGAACAGAACAAGGCGGATGCCATCCGCGCCGCCACGCTCGGCAAGCCGGGCGACGTGACTGAGGAAGCCAAGCCGGAAACCCGTTTGTCTCCGGCACTCTTCGACTTGACCACGCTGCAGCGCGAAGCCAACAGCCGCTTCGGCTTCTCGGCCAAGACCACGCTGTCACTGGCCCAGGCCCTGTATGAAAAACACAAGGTTCTGACCTATCCGCGTACCGACTCGCGCTGTCTGCCGGAAGACTATCTGCCGACGGTCAAGGAAACGCTGACCGTGCTGACCGGCGAAGGGGCCGGCAAGGGCCACGACGAAGTCCTGCTCGCCCGCTATTCGCCGTTTGCCCACCAGATCCTGGCCCGTAACTGGGTGCTGCCCAACAAGCGCATCTTCAACAACGCCAAGATCAGCGATCACTTCGCCATCATCCCGACGCCGCAGGCTCCGAAAAGCCTGAATGAACTGGAACAGAAGCTCTACGACTTCGTGGTCCGCCGCTTCCTGTCCGTCTTCTTCCCGGCCGCGGAGTACATGGTGACCACCCGCATCACCCGCGTCGAAGGTCACCCCTTCAAGACCGAGGGCAAGGTGCTGGTTAACCCGGGTTGGCTGGCCGTGCACGGCAAGGAAGCCCAGGATGGTGACGAAGGCAACCTGGTTGCGGTCGACGCCAAGGAAAAGGTCAAAGCCGAAGAAGTCACCGTCAAGGCCAACGCCACCAAGCCGCCGCCGCGCTACTCTGAAGCCACCCTGCTCTCCGCCATGGAAGGCGCCGGCAAGATGGTCGACGACGAAGAACTGAAGGCCGCGATGGCCGGTCGCGGCCTCGGCACGCCGGCGACCCGCGCCCAGATCATCGAAAACCTGATCGGCGAGCAATACATGCACCGCGAAGGCCGCGAGCTGATTCCAACCGCCAAGGCTTTCTCGCTGATGACGCTGCTCAACGGTCTCGGCATCAAGGAACTGACCCAGCCGGAATTGACCGGTGACTGGGAATGGAAGCTCGGCCGTATCGAAAAGGGCGAATTCACGCGCGACGAATTCATGCGTGAAATCGCCGAAATGACCCGCCACATGGTCGAGCGCGCCAAACACTACGAAGCTGACACCATCCCCGGTGACTTCGGCGTACTGAGCACGCCCTGTCCGAAGTGCGGCGGCCAGATTCGCGAAACTTACAAGAAATTCCAGTGCGGCACCTGCGATTATGCATTGTGGAAAATTGTCGCCGGACGCCAATACGAGCCAGCGGAAATCGAGCAACTGCTAACCGATCGTCAAGTCGGCCCATTAACCGGCTTCCGCAACAAGATGGGCCGCAGCTTCTCCGCTGCCATCAAACTCAATGACGATCTGCAGCCCGAATTCGACTTCGGTCAGGACAAGGCGGATGCCGCCGACGCTGAACCCGTCGATTTCTCCGCCCAGGAAAGTCTGGGCCAGTGCCCGAAGTGTGCGGCAAACGTGTACGAGCACGGTACCTCCTACGTCTGCGAAAAATCGGTCGGTCCGGCCAAAACCTGCGACTTCCGCTCGGGCAAGATCATTCTCCAGCAACCGATTGATGCAGTGCAGATGAAAAAATTGCTGACCGATGGCAAGACCGATCTGCTCAAGGAATTTGTTTCCAATCGTACCCGCCGCAAGTTCTCAGCCTATCTCGTCGCGCAGGCCGGCAAGGTCAGCTTCGAGTTCGAAAAGAAGGTGGCCAAGCCCAAGGCACCCGCCAAGAAGAAAGCTGACGCGGAAGCCTGATTCACTACCGGCCAGTCAATCAAAAGCCCTCGGAATGTTCGAGGGCTTTTTAATGAAGAACACTTTGCTTCGCCTCAGATCATGACGAAGGAACATCCAACGACCCGGATTCGTCCCGCTATCGACGATCCGCAGGAAAACCCGTGCATCGCTTGCGGTGCCTGCTGTGCGCATTACCGCGTTTCATTTTGTTGCGGTGAGTTGAGTGGCGGCTCCGGCGGTCAGGTCCCGCTTGAAATGGCGAGCAAGGTCAATGATGTCATCGCCTGCATGAAAGGCACCGAAGCTGGTTACGGCCGATGCGTTGCGCTGATCGGTACGCTGGGCCAACCGGGAATACGCTGCGCCATCTATCCAAACCGCCCGTCCACCTGCCGTGAGTTCTCGAATTGGCTCGACGACGGTACGCCCAACCCGGATTGCCAGAAAATGCGGGCGCGGATCGGATTGCCTGAACTGACACCGCTCAATCGCGGTTCCACGTGAAACCTCAGCGGTCCGCCACGGCGCCAGGCAGCTGGCAGGACAGCAAGGCCGCTCGCACCGCATCAATCGCCTGCGGTCGCGGGAAGGTGACGCGCCAGACGAGGCCGACGGTACGTTTCGGCTGGGTGCCGGCAAACGGAAGCACCCTGACCATCGGCTCCTTGGTCATCAGCGGATCGGCCGCCGTACTCGGCATGACCGCCACGCCGGCGCCACTGGCCACCATGTAGCGGATGGTTTCCAGCGAACTGCCTTCCAGCGAGTGCTCCAGCGCATCCGGGGCATTGAGGCGCGGGCAGGATTCGAGCACCTGATCGCGGAAGCAATTGCCCTGGCCGAGCAGCAGCAGGTTCTGGCCGTCGAGTTCGTCGCCATTGACCTCGCTACGCAACGCCCACGGATGGCTGGCCGGGACGACGACGCGGAAAGGCTCGTCGTAGACTGGCTGGGCGACCAGCCCGGGTTCGGAGAAAGGCAGCGCGATGACAATGACGTCAAGCTCGCCCGCTTTCAGCGCGGGGATCAGATTGGCCGTGAAGTCTTCCTTGAGGAAGAGCGGCATCTTCGGCGCTTCGCGGTTGAGGGCCGGGATCAGTTGTGGCAGGAGGTAAGGCGCGATGGTGTAAATGATGCCGACGCGCAGTTGACCGCTCATCGGGTCGCCGGTGGCCTCCGCGATTTCTTCCAGCTTGACAGCCTCTTCCAGCACCCGACGCGCTTGGGCAACAATACGCTCACCCAACGGGGTGATGCGCACATCACTGGCGCCGCGCTCAAAGAGCGGCACGCCAATCTGGCCCTCAACCTTTTTCAAGGCAACCGATAGCGTGGGCTGGCTGACGTGGCAGGCCTCAGCCGCCTTGCCGAAATGCCGCTCACGGGCCAAAGCCACCACGTAGCGCATTTCGGTCAGGGTCATTTCAAATAACCCAGTTTTTTCAGGTCGACCGCGGAAAGCCAGCGCCACTCGCCCGGTTTGAGGTCGGAGGGCAGCGTCAGCTCGCCAATCGACTCCCGATGCAATGCCTCGACGCGATTGCTGACAGCCGCCACCATGCGTTTGACCTGATGGTATTTGCCCTCGGTCAGCGTCAGGCGGAGTAGCTTTTCGCCAACAATTTCGGCGCCAGCAGCGGTAATCGGTTCGTACTCGTCGGCGAGCAGAACGCCAGCCAGCAACTGGTCGATTTGTGCCTGATCGAGCGGGTGCTTGGTCGTCGCCAGATAGACTTTCGGCACCTTGCGCTTGGCTGACGAAAGCTGGTGATTCAACTGGCCGTCATCGGTAATCAGCAGCAGGCCGGTCGTGTCTTCATCGAGGCGGCCAATCGGCTGCACATCACGTTCGCGCAGCGGCACCGGTAACAGTTCGAGGACGCTGGCGTGGTGTTTCGGTTTGCGCGAGCATTCGTAACCGGCCGGTTTATGGAGCATCAGCGTGGCGAATTCGGCGTAGGGCCAATCGACGCCATCGACGGTGAACACCAGACCATCGGTATCGAGTTCGACAAATGGATCGTCGCACACCTGACCTTGGATCGCGACACGGTGGCGGCGGATAAGGCCCCGACATTCCCGGCGGGAGCCGAAACCATGTTTTTGGAGGATACGTTCTAGTTGCATGGGAGGGATGTTAACATTGCCCCTATGAAATTCGAACATCTTATCCAGATCAACGACCCGGAAAACCCGTTGATCGACCCCATGACCCGCGACCAGCTTTGGCAAGGCCTCCTCCATCGCGTCGAAAACCCGGTGCCCTTCTTGCCCGGCCTGGAATCCTGCACCATCCTCGAACGCGTGGCTGATACGCTACTCCGCGAACTCGATTTCGGTCCGGCCGTGATTCAGGATCGGGTTACGCTGACCCACATGAGCGCAGTGCGTTTCGACATCCAGCCGTCCGAAACCCATCCCGGCGGCAGCCTGAATATCAGCATCGAGGAACCGGAACCCGGCTTCCTGTTCCTGCGCTTCGCCTATCAGACGACGCTGGCGACCAACCCGAACTCGGAAGAGCGGGCCTATATTGAATACGTGAAGTCGGCCTACCACCAGTCCGACGTCGATTGCGTGCGCATCATCCGCACGCTGGCAGCCGGCGGCTTACCGCAATAAAAAAGCCGAAAACGCTTTGCGTTTCGGCCTTCTACGGTCAACCGGGAAAAAGGGCAAAAAACGAAATTTCTGCTGGAAGCCTACGCGGTATCCAGCAGAAGTTTTATTCGACGCCTTGTGATGCCAGGTAATCCTCGTAGCCGCCGAGGTAATCGACGATCCGGCCATCGTTCTTCACTTCCAGCACTCGGGTGGACAGCGACGACACGAACTCACGGTCGTGTGAGACGAAGACCAGCGTACCCGGGAATTTTTCCAGCCCGCTGTTCAGGGCTTCGATCGATTCCATGTCTAGGTGGTTGGTCGGCTCGTCCATCAGCAGCACGTTGTGCTTTGACAGCATCAGCTTGCCGAAAAGCATGCGGCCCTGCTCGCCACCGGAAATGACATTGACCGACTTCTTTACTTCGTCGCCGGAGAACAGCAGACGGCCCAAGGTGCCGCGGATCAGGGTTTCCAGATCGCCGCCGTCTTCGATGGTGGCACGGGCGTAGCCGGCGATCCATTCGGTCAGGCTTTCCTCGCCGGCGAACGTGGCGCTGTGGTCCTGCGCGTAGTAACCCGGGTAGGCCTTCTCGGCCCATTTGATGGTGCCGAATTGCGGTGTCACTTCGCCCATCAGCAACTTCAGCAGCGTGGTCTTGCCGACACCGTTTTCGCCAATGACGGCAATCTTTTCGCCGGCGTTGATGGTCAGCGTCAGATTGTTGAAAATTTTGCGCTCGCCGCCTTCGTAGGTGAAGGAAACGTTCTCGATCTCGACCGCCTGACGATGCAGCTTCTGCTTCTCGTCGTAATCGAAGCGAATCCACGGGTATTGGCGCGACGACGGCTTCATGTCTTCCGGCTTCAGCTTTTCGATCAGCTTGACGCGGCTGGTCGCCTGCTTGGCCTTGGAGGCGTTGGCCGAGAAGCGACGGACGAAGGTCTGCAGCTCGGCAATACGCTCCTTGGCCTTGGCGTTGGCATTGGACAGACGCTCGCGGGCGGCCTGCGCGGCTTCCATGAAGTCGTCGTAGTTGCCGGCGTAGGTGGTGATCTTGCCGTAGTCCAGATCAGCCATGTGGGTACAGACCTGGTTCAGGAAGTGACGGTCATGGGAGATGATGATCATCGTCGAGTCACGGGCATTCAGCGTGTCTTCAAGCCAGCGAATGGTATTGATGTCGAGGTTGTTGGTCGGTTCGTCGAGCAACAAAATATCAGGATTGGCGAACAGGGCCTGACAGAGCAGCACGCGCAGCTTCCAGCCCGGCGCGACCTGGCTCATCGGGCCGTCGTGCTGTTCGGTCGGGATACCCACGCCGAGCAGCAGCTCGCCGGCACGGGATTCAGCCGTGTAGCCATCAAACTCGCCGAACTGATGCTCCAGATCGGCGGCCTTCATGTAGTCGTCTTCGGTCGCTTCAGGATTGGCGTAGATGGCGTCGCGCTCGCTCATGCAAGCCCACATTTCTTCGTGGCCCATCAGTACGACGTCGAGCACGCGCATATCTTCGTAGGCGAACTGGTCCTGCTTCAAATAAGCCATGCGCTCGTGCTTGTCCTTCGAGACATTACCGGCCGAAGGTTCCAATGCGCCGCACAGGATCTTCATGAAAGTCGACTTGCCGGCGCCATTGGCGCCAATCAGGCCGTAACGATAGCCTTCGCCAAACTTGACGTTAACGTTCTCGAACAGGGGCTTTACCCCGAATTGCATGGTGATATTGGCGGCAACGAGCACTACGATTCCAATCTGAAAAAAGCGGTAAAACGAAAAGGTGAATTTTACCTGTTTTCAAGGGCTTGATCGAAGCCGGAGCGCACTTTTGCTGCACTGCGGTGTAAGATTTGCAGCCACAATAAAAATCCTGGAATTGAGAGACAGCACATGGTTCCCCACCTCACTACCGCCCTCACCGGCCCCCTGCTCGAACTGGAAAGCAAGTTTCTGGAGAGCAGTACGCAGATCGAACACTGGCTGCGCGGCCAGTGGCAGGAGCACACGCCGCCCTTCTACTCGTCGTGCGACCTGCGCAATTCCGGCTTCAAGCTGGCGCCGGTCGACACCAATCTCTACCCCGGCGGTTTCAACAATCTGAATCCTGCCTTCCTGCCGTTATGCGTGCAGGCGGCGATGAGCGCCATCGAAAAAATATGCCCGGATGCACGCAACCTGCTGCTGATTCCGGAAAACCACACGCGCAACCAGTTCTACCTGCAGAACGTGGCGCAGATCGCCGCCATACTCAAGCAGACCGGGTTGAATGTCCGTCTCGGTTCACTGAATCCGGAAATCACCCAGCCGACCCCGGTGGACCTGCCGAATGGCCAGCAACTGCTTCTCGAACCCCTGGTCCGCACCCCGCACCGCCTCGGGCTGGACGGTTTCGACCCCTGTGCCGTCCTGCTCAACAACGACTTGTCGGCCGGCATCCCGGAAATCCTGCAGAACCTCGACGAGCAGTTCGTCCTGCCGCCGCTGCATGCCGGCTGGGCCGTGCGTCGCAAGTCCAATCACTTCGCCGCCTACGATGAAGTTGCCAATGACTTCGCCAAGGCCATCGGCATCGATCCATGGCGCATCAACCCGACCTTTTCGGTCTGCAGCAGTGTCAATTTTCATGAACGTCAGGGTGAAGAATGTCTGGCCGCCAATGTCTCGGCCGTGCTCGACATCGTTCGCGAAAAGTACAAGGAGTACGGCATCAACGAAACGCCCTACGTCGTCGTCAAGGCCGATGCCGGAACCTACGGCATGGGCGTGATGACGGTGCGCAATGTCGATGAAGTCATCGCCCTCAATCGCAAGCAGCGCAACAAGATGAGCGTCGTCAAGGAAGGCCTCGAAGTCTCCGAGGTGCTGATCCAGGAAGGCGTGCATTCCTTCGAGACACTGAATGAAGCAGTCGCTGAACCGGTCATCTACATGATCGACCGCTACGTCGTCGGTGGCTTCTACCGCGTCCACACCGGGCGCGGCAAGGACGAGAACCTCAACGCACCGGGCATGCATTTCGAGCCGCTCGCCTTCGAGACCGGCTGCAACATGCCCGACTACGGCTGCAACAACCCGGATGCCGCACCCAACCGCTTCTACGCCTACGGCGTAGTCGGTCGTCTGGCCTGCCTGGCTGCCGCCATCGAACTCGAACGCACGGCACCGCCGGAAGAAGTCTGAGTCGGCATGGCTCAACAACTTCACTTTGAAAAGCATCTGCTCGGCGGCAGCAGCCAGTCACTGAAAATCGCTTTCATCCTCGATCCGCTGGAAGGCTTGAAGGCGTGGAAGGATTCATCGATCGCGATGATGCGCGCGGCCGAAAACCACGGCCACGACGTCTATGCCATCGAGGCAGCGACACTCGGCTGGCGCAAGCCGGACCATGGCCACGGCGGCGGCGTTTCGGGCGAGGCGCTGCACCTGCGCATGCGCCCGGACGACCACGACTGGTATCGGGAAACCGGCTGTGAATGGATGCCCTTGACCGCGTTCGACGCCGTCATCATGCGCAAGGATCCCCCCTTCGATTTCGAATACCTGACGGCCACCTGGTTGCTGGAAAAAGCCGAGGCGGATGGCGTCAAAATCTTCAACCGACCACGGGCACTGCGCGATCATTCCGAGAAACTGGCGCTGATGGAATTCGCCCACTTCGCGCCGACCACCGCAATCAGCCGCGACATGGCGCAGATTCACCATTTCATCGACGAGCAGCGCGATGTGATTCTCAAGCCGCTCGACGGCATGGGCGGCAGCCAGATTTTCCGCGTCCATCGCAACGACCCGAACCGCAACGTCATCGTCGAAACGCTGACGCAGGAAGGTGCGCGAACCATCATGGCCCAGCGCTACATCCCCGACATCAGCCGGGGCGACAAACGCATCCTGCTGATTGCCGGCAAGCCTGTGCCCTATTGCCTGGCGCGCATTCCCAAGGCGGGCGAAACCCGCGGCAACCTCGCCGTCGGCGGCACCGGCGTCGCCCAGGAACTGTCGGCGCGCGACCGTGAAATCGCCGAAGCCATCGGCCCTGCCCTGTTCAAGCGCGGGTTGATTCTGATCGGCATCGACGTCATTGGCGACCACCTCACGGAAATCAATGTCACCAGCCCGACCTGCATGGTCGAAATTCGCCAGCAATCCGGCTTTGATGCCGCCGGCGCTTTCATTTCGGCCATCGAACGCGCATGCGGTCTGGCCTGACACTTTTCCTGATCGCGGTTTTGGCAGTGTTCCTGGCTGCCTGCGGCCGGACACCGTTGCAGGAACAACAAGCCTACGTCTTCGGCACCCGCGTCGAAGTACTGGTCGTCAGCGAAGACCCCGAGCAAGGCCGCAAGGCCATCGCTGCGGTATTGCGCGAATTCGACCGCCTGCACCGGGCCTATCACGCCTGGCAAGACTCCGAACTGACCATTTTGAATTCGGCCATTTTTTCCGGTCGACCGCAGCAAGTCAGCCCGGAGCTCGCCGAATTCGTCCTGGAAGCGCAAGCGCTGTCGAAACAGGGCGATTACCTGTTCGACCCCGGTATTGGCCAGCTCATCAAGCTATGGGGTTTTCAGGCCGACGAATTCAAGGCCGAATTGCCCGCCCAGGCCGACATCCAGGCCTGGCTGCGCAGCAAGCCCTCGATTGCCGATATACGAATCGACGGTCAGACCATCACCAGTCGCAATCGTAACGTCGCGCTCGACTTCGGCGGCTACCTGAAGGGCGTCGCCCTTGACCGCGCGGCCGCCATCCTGCGCGCGCAGGGCATCAACAATGCGCTGATCAACATCGGTGGCAACATCATGGCGCTGGGCAGCAAGGAAGGTAAAAAATGGCGCGTCGGCATCCAGCACCCTCGCCAGTCCGGCCCGCTGGCCACAGTCACCCTCAGCGACGGCGAAGCGATCGGCACTTCCGGCGACTACCAGCGCTTCTTCGAAGTCGATGGCAAGCGCTACGCCCACTTGCTCGACCCACGCACCGGCTATCCAGCCGACCATACGCAAGCCGTGACGGTCCTCATCCCGCCCGGACCCAGGGCGGGCACGCTGTCCGACGCGACCTCGAAGCCCATCTTCATCGCCGGCCCCGAACAATGGCGCGAGATGGCACGAAAGATGGATATTGGCCTGGTTTTGCGGGTTGACCGCGACAACCGAATCTTCGTCACCGAAGCCCTGCGCCAACGCCTCGAGTTTGTTGGCAATGCACCGGAAATGACCGTCGTTCCCTGATGGGCGCAAACGGCTAGCCGAATCGTATACGGCAAGGCGGGATATCTCGTAACATTGCAACATCAGGAAATTAACGACATTTCAATAAAGGTGGCATTCACGATAAGGGGAAGGAATGCTGCGGGGGGTTTCACTAAAGCAGCCGGGTTTCGCCAACAGTCTGGTACTTCGTATCGGCCTGCTGATCCTGCTTTCACTGGCTGTTTTCACCTTCAGCCTTTACTTGCTGATTGGCCGGCCAACCATCGACCGACTGACGGAAAGCCAGATGCGGCTGGCCGCAGAACAACTCGACGCCCGTGTCACCCGCCTTTTCAAGACCGTCGAAGTCACGCTGCGCAGCAGCCAGGGCTGGGCTATCAGCAGCGATATTGAACAATCGCAACTGCGCCGCTTCAACGAGTTCTTCTTCCCCATCATCGCTAATCATGGCGAAATCAGTTCAGTCATTTTTGCCCACGAATCAGGTCGGGAAATCCTGCTCCTGCTGACCAGTGATGGCCACTGGATCAACCGGATCAGCAATCCTGAAGAATGGGGCAGCCAGTCCTACTGGATCACCTGGGACAAGCGCCGCCAGATCGAGAAGGTGGAAATGCGGGAGAGCAGCTACGACGCCCGGCAACGTCCGTGGTTCAAGGGCGCCATGACCCTCCCAAGCGCCGACGACGTCTTCTGGACCGAACCCTACATATTCTTCACCACCAAGGAACCCGGCCTCACTGCGTCGATGCGATGGCAGGGGGCAGATGGCAGCAGCTACGTCATCGCCCACGATGTCCGGCTCATCGACCTTGCCGAATTCACGACCCGCATGACCGTTGGCTCGCAAGGCAAGGCTGCCCTCTTTCTCAAGGAAGGCAAGCTGATCGCACCACCGCGCGACCCCCGCTTCAGCAGCCGGGAAGCCATCAATCAGGCCTTGCTGAAAACGGCGGAAGAGCTGGATCTACCCGAATTTGCCGAGGCTTACCGGCTTTGGCAGGCCAACCCCAAGCCGGACCGCGGCCTGCACACCTTTGCGGGCGCCGACGGAAGTGTGGTCAGCCTGTTTCGGCGCCTGGACAACAATACCAGCGGAATCTGGCTGGGTGTCATTGCACCGGAGGGCGATTTTGTCCCGATATCCCGCGACGACCTGCTGCTGCTCGGACTCATCCTGCTCTCGGCCATCGCCCTCGGCATGGCCGTCGCCCTCCATATCGCCCGCCGCTTCGGCGAGCCACTGAATGCCCTGGCCGAAGACAGCACCCGGATCGGACAACTGGCACTCGATCAGCCGGTTGCCACCGATGCGCCGTGGCGTGAAGTCATCGCGCTGGCCTCCGCGCTGGAAGGCATGCGCAAGCATCTGCAAAGCGCCCGTCAGGCACATCAGGATGCCAACATCGACCTTGAATTGAAAGTCGCCAAGCGCACCGTCGCCCTGCGACAGAGCCAGACCATCCTGCAAAAACGGGAAGCCTTTTTCCGCGCCGTTTTTGATAATGCCGCTGTCGGCATCATCAGCCTCAATCCGGAAGGCCAGGCGGTACTGGTCAACCCGGCGTTTGCCCGCTTCATCGGCCAGCCCATTGACGCCCTGCTCACCCATCCCGACAAAATTGTTCTCCCCGATGCCGTGCAGGAACGAATGAACGAGGTACTGCCCCGGATGGCGGCTGGCCAAACCGAAAGTGTGCGCAGCGAGTTCGAGTTCACCGGCGCGGAAGGCGAATCGTGCTGGGGCGACGTACAGATCGCCCCAGTCCGCGACAGTGACGGAAAGCTCGATTCACTGCTCATCACGGTGCTGGACGTGACGGATCGGCGTCAAATCCAGACCGAACTCATCCGGCAATTTACTTTCCTGCAAGCCCTGCTCGATACCATTCCCAATCCCATTTTCTACAAGGGCGAACACACCCGTTTCCTCGGTTGCAACCGCGCTTATGAAACATTTTTTGGGGTTGAACGCAGTCAATTCATTGGCAAAAAGGTACTCGACCTCGAGTATTTGCCCGAAGAAGCCCGTCTGGCCTATCAGGCAGAAGACGAACAAGTGATTGCCGACTGCAGCCGGGTCAGCCGTGAAGTGCAGTTACCCGATGCGGAAGGACAGTTGCATGACACCTTGTATTCGGTCACTTGTTTCCGCGCCCCCGATGGCACGGCAGGCGGACTGATCGGCGTCATTGTCGACATTTCAGCGCTCAAGGAAGCCAAGCGCGAAGCAGAACGGGCCCGCGCCATTGCAGAATCGGCGGCCGCGGCGAAGGCCGACTTCCTGGCCAATATGAGCCACGAAATCCGCACGCCGATGAACGCCATCATCGGCATGACCCACCTTGCCCTGCAAACGGAACTCACCCCCCGCCAGAAAAACTACCTGAGCAAGGTCGACAACGCCGCCAAGGGCCTGCTCGGCATCATCAACGACATCCTCGACCTGTCCAAGATCGAAGCCGGCATGATGCATTTTGAACATGCCCCCTTCAGCCTGGATGGCTGTCTCCGGCAGCTCGGCGACATGTGTTCGCTGAAAGCCCGCGAACGCGGCCTCGAACTGCTCTATGACGTCGCACCGGACGTTCCTGATCGCCTGATCGGTGATTCCCTGCGTCTGAGCCAGGTGTTGCTCAACCTGGTTGGCAACGCCATCAAATTTACCGAGACGGGTGAAATCACCGTCCAGGTGGCGAGACTGGCGACCACTGACCAAGGTCTCGAACTCGGCTTCGAAGTTCGCGACACCGGTATCGGCATGACGCCTGATCAACAGGAACACCTCTTCTCGGCCTTTACCCAGGCGGATACCTCGACCACCCGAAAATACGGCGGTACCGGCCTCGGCTTGTCGATCTGCAAACGCATCGTCGACCTGCAAGGCGGCAGCATCTCGGTCACCAGCCAATTGGGCGCAGGCAGCTGTTTCGCCTTCCGTCTCCCCTTCGGCCTGACGGCGGGCGACGAAGTGGTGCCGCGCCGCATCGGGCTGCCGAACGATCTGCGGGCGCTGGTGGTCGATGACAGTCCGGGTGCCTGCGAAATCTTCACGCAAATGCTCACGGCACTCGGCATCGACTGCCACGCGGTCTCTGGCGCCGCTGCCGCCTTCGATGAATTGGCCGCTGCCAATGGTGCCGGCCAACCCTACGGCCTGCTGATCGTCGACTGGAAAATGCCGGGCATGGATGGTGTCGAACTCGTCTCCCGGATCAACCAGAGTCCCCACGCCGGCCAGGCCGCCATCGTCATGGCGACCGCCTTTGACCACGAAGAACTGCAAGCGGCGCTCGGCCAGTTGTCGATTGGTGCCATCCTCAGCAAACCCGCCACACCATCATCATTGTTCGACAGCATCATGGTCGCGCTGCATCGTGAATCGGGTTCACTCATCGCCTCCGCCGTCACGCCGGGCAAAATTGCCCGCCAGTTCTTCGGAAAGCGGGTACTGCTGGTTGAGGACAATGAGGTCAATCGTGAACTGGCGCAGGAAATGCTGAGCAACATGGGTCTGAGTGTCGACCTGGCTGAGAACGGCCTGCAGGCTGTTGAACGGGTGCAACACGTTCCCTACGACCTGGTGCTGATGGACTGCCACATGCCGGTGATGGATGGCTACGAGGCCACCGTTCGTATTCGTCATGACCTGCAGATGCGCCAGTTGCCCATCATCGCGATGACCGCCAACGCGCTGCCTGCCGACCGCGAGCGCTGCCTGGCGGTCGGCATGGATGACCACATTCCCAAACCGATCGATGTCGGCGTGCTCAACAACACGCTGGCGCTATGGCTGGGATCCGCCGACGGCACACCACAGTTGCCCACCCCGGTGGGTTCAATGCTGGCGGCCTCGTCTGCCGATCTCGACATCCGCGCTGCGCTCGACCGCATGGGTGGCGACCAGGCGATGTACAACCGTTTGCTGGGCCGCTTTCGCGAAAATCAAGGCGATGCCATCGAGCGCCTGCGCCACGCACAATCCCAAGGCGATGTCGCCACCATGCTGCTGCACGCCCACACCTTGCGCGGCCTGGCCGGCAACATCGGCGCACTCGCCCTGTCCCGTCTGGCTGGAGAGCTCGAACAAAGGCTCCGGGACGGCATGCAGGCAGCCGATCCAGCCATTGACCAGCTAGTGAACCAACTGGATAACGCGATGGCCATGGCGCTGGCGATTCCGGATAGGCCAGTCACCCCGGCGAAACCGCAGGCACCACAGATCCATGAACCGGAAGCCCCGGAAGAAGCCCTTTCTTACCTGCAACAGCTGCTTGATAATGATGACGCAGTCGCGGTCAGTTACTTCAATGAACTGGCGGCCTGGCTTCGGCAAACAGCCGAATCCACTCTGGTCGAACAACTTGCCCGACAAGTCAGCCAGTATGATTTTGAAGAGGCGACCGCCACACTGCAAAAAATCGTTATCGCACGGCGCAACACATGATTCTCTTTGAAGAAAGCTGATTGATCATGCAGCCCCTGATCCCCAAACAATGTGTCCTGGTCGTCGATGACAGCCCTGAAAACATCGATCTGCTCAGCGAAGTCCTGCGCGACGAGTATCGGATTCGCGTCGCCACCTCCGGCGAAAAGGCGCTGAAAATCGTTTATTCCGACGAGCCGCCCGATCTCATTTTGCTCGACATCATGATGCCGGGCCTCAGTGGCCTGGAGATCTGTCGCCGACTCAAGGCCAATCCGGATCGCCGGCGCATCCCGATTATTTTCGTGACGGCCATGAGCAGCGTCGACGATGAGAAACGCGGACTCGACATTGGGGCCGTCGATTACATCACCAAGCCGATCAGCCCGCCCATTGTCCAGGCCCGCGTCCGCACCCATCTGGCGCTCTACGACCAGTCACGCGAACTTGAACGCATGGTTCGCCAGCGTACGCAGGAACTGCTCACCACCCGCCAGCAGATCATCCGCCGATTGGGTCGGGCCGCCGAATTCAAGGACAACGAAACCGGCAACCACGTCCTGCGCATGAGCCATTACGCCCGCGTCATTGCAACCTCGCACGGATTGGGGAACGAGGCCGCCAACATCATCTTCAACACCTCGCCGATGCACGACATCGGCAAAATCGGCATTCCCGATGCGATTCTCCTCAAGCCGGGAAAACTCAATGCAGAAGAGTGGGCCGTGATGCACCAGCACCCGCTGATGGGCGCCGAAATCATTGGCAAACACACCAACGAACTCCTGGAAACTGCCCGCATCATTGCCCTGACCCACCATGAAAAATGGGATGGGAGCGGCTATCCGCAACAGCTGAAAGGCGAGGCGATTCCGCTGGAGGGCCGTATCGTCGCCATTGCCGATGTGTTCGACGCACTGGTCTCCGTTCGCCCCTACAAACGCGCCATCCCGATCGACGAAGCGCTGAACTATATGACGGACCAGGCGGGCAAGCACTTCGATCCGACACTGATTGAAGCCTTCAAGCGCGCCCTGCCGGAAATCCTGCGCATCAAGGACATCTACGCCGACGAAAACGGCTCGCTCACCGACCTTGAATTCCATATTCAGGAAATCTACGACCACAAGGACGCTCCGGGCGGATACCCCTCCGTGCTGTCCAATACCGACAGCAACCTGGATTAGAACATTTCAAATTTCGCCGTTTTTTCCGGTTGACCGCAGCAAGCGGTCCACCCGGCCTGAAACAACTACTCCGGCATTTTTGAATCAATCGTCAGCGTCACCGGCCCGTCATTGATCAGGCTGACCTGCATATCCGCTCCAAAAACCCCGGTCGCCACCGGCTTGCCCAGCGCCGCGGACAGCATGTCGACAAATCGCACGAACAAAGGCTGCGACACATCCCCGCGCGCCGCCCGGCTCCATGATGGCCGGTTGCCCTTCTTCACCGACGCATAAAGCGTAAATTGCGAGACCGCCAGAATCTCGCCACCCGCCGCCACGACATCACGGTTCATGACGCCGGCCTCATCGGCAAAAATCCGCATACGCACGATCTTGCCCGCCATCCATGCCAGATCCGACTCATCATCGGCAGCCTCGAAGCCCGCCAGCACCAGCAAACCGGATTCGATTTTTCCGCAAATTTTCCCGTCGACCGCAACCGAGGCCTGGCTAACACGCTGAATCACCACGCGCACGAAATACCCCCTCCCGAACTGAGCAAAAAACCGCCGCTCACGGTTTAGTCATCCTGAATACCGCCCTGCTTTCGGCGCAGCACGTGGACCAGCAGTCCCAACACCAACAGGGTTAGAAAAGCCCCCTCCTCGACCGCTTTCAACTCGGGCAGCAGACGCTGCGCCAGCTCACCGAAGAAATAGCCGGCGCTCACAATCGTCTGCACCCAGATCACCGCACCCAGCAGATTGAGCCAGAAAAAACGTAACGGCCGGACAAAGCCCGTGCCCATCAGGATAGGCCCGACCGTGCGCAAGCCGACCATGAATCTGACCCCCAGCACGATCAGATCCGGATGCGCAAACACCCGCTTTTGCAGCCAGGGACGACGACTTGCGATGGACGGAAATCGCACCATCAAGCGATCGCCGAAGTGTCGCCCGATCTGAAACCAGAACTGATCCCCGACAAAACTGAAGACGGTGGCGATCAACACGACGTGGCCCCACGACAGCTGACCGCGATGCACGGCAAAACCTGCCAGCAGCACAATGGTTTCTCCTTCCAGCAGACAGCCGACCGCCAGCGCCAGGTAGCCGTAATCGCTGACCAGCTGCGTCAAGGAAAAAGCGGGAAATAATTCGTTCAGCAATTGGCAGAGCGCTCGGTATAGACTGAAAGCAGCCCGGAAGCACCTTCCTGTAGGGCCATCGAAGATTATACCGGGCGGAGAAATCGACGTTGGAGAACACAAAATGACAGCACGGCAGGATATTGCGCGATTTATCGCCAACTATCGCAGCGAGATCGACGGCGCAGCCCTCTATCGGTCAATGGCTGCGAGCGAAAGCAAAAGCGAAGTTGCAGAACTGTATCGGCGCCTCGCCACCGTTGAAGAAACCCACGCCGAATTCTGGCGCCGCCGCATCGAAAATGCGGGAGTGAAACCCCCCGAAGGCCGACCCGGCTGGCGAACGCAACTACTCATCTGGGCCGCCGGCCGCTTCGGAGCACCGGCCGTGCTCCCCCTGATGGCCGACGAAGAAGCGCGAAATCGCAAGGTTTACGACAATCAGCAAGAAACGCACGGAACCGCCATGCCGGCGCAGGAGCGCTCGCACGCCCGCATGCTATCCCTGCTCGCAGCGCGTTCAAGCACGGGCTGGAACGGGCCCGCCTATTCCCGCCTTGAAGGGCGACACGGCGCCGGGGCCGCCAACAACCTGCGGGCCATGGTGTTGGGCGCCAATGATGGCCTGGTCTCCACCTTTTGCCTGATCATGGGCGTTGCCGGCACATCGGCCAGCACCAGCACCCTGCTGGCAACCGCTGTCGCCGGCACGCTGGCCGGCGCCTGCTCAATGGCCATGGGCGAGTGGATATCCGTCCAGAGCGCCCGCGAGCTGCAAGAAAAGCAGATCGCCAGCGAAGCCGAAGAACTGACGCAATCACCCGCAGAAGAGCAGGAAGAACTGGCGTTGATCTATCAAGCCAAAGGATTTACTGAAACGGAAGCAAAGCAGATTGCCGCCCGCGTCATCGGTGACAAGGATTCGGCGCTCGACACCCTGGTGCGCGAAGAACTGGGCGTCAATCCGGATGATCTGGGCGGTTCGGCCATGGGCGCCGCCGTCTCGTCTTTTCTGGTTTTCCTCATCGGCGCATTGATCCCGGCGCTGCCCATGTTCCTGGTCGCCCAGACAAACGTCGTACAAGCCAGTGCCCTCTCATCGGCCATCGGCCTTTTCGCGCTGGGCGCCGCCATCGCTGTGTTCACCGGAAAGCACCCGGCATTTTCCGGCCTGCGCCAACTACTCATCGGCATGGCCGCCGCCGGCATCACCTTCGGCATCGGTCATCTGTTTGGCGTCTCGGTCGGCGGCTGAAGGCGCAACGAACCAAAAAATGGCTTCGTTCGGAGCTTACTCACAAACTTTGCGCTGCTTTCACGACCTCTGTCATTGCGCATTGATGTCCGGCCTGTTGTCACCGGCATGCGGCCGTAGTTCGGCCGGAACGGTCATTGAAAATAACGCCATTAACGTCTGCAATGCATAGGATTCTAATGGGATGGTCGCCCCTCCTAGAAACGGCATCAAAGTGCCAAAGTGGCGATAGCAATATCCCACTGAGCAAGAGGAGCGACCGAGATGAACATTACGACAGTTGGCATCGATTTGGCAA